>Ga0179593_1624894_pt1 | contig 13516 bp, 20 predicted proteins | sample CZODoug2_1_08_16_FD_185931 | JGI IMG/M metagenome (GOLD analysis project Ga0179593, IMG submission 185931) | Vadose zone soil fungal communities from Angelo Coast Range Reserve, California, USA - CZODoug2_1_08_16fungal (PacBio error correction) | ecosystem: Environmental > Terrestrial > Soil >... | reverse complement strand
CACGATCGAATAGGAAAGAGAGGTGGAGGAGCAGGTGTGTCCTTCCCCTCCCCCTTCCCTTTTCCTTCTCCGATCCTCCCTTCCCTGCTCCGTCCTAAGATATGAAGGAAGCAGTTGGGTGCGGTGAGAGATGAAGAGGCAGCACTCGCCTGACTCCCCCCCCCCTCCTCCCCTCCCTTTTTCTCTGTGGACTTGGGTTTGTATATTATTCACTGCGGAGGATCAGGCCAAGGCGAATGAGAGAAGTGGGAGGAAGCCGAGGCTGTCGGCGAGGCGGCCTCCCTTCCCTCTTCCCTCCTTCCCACTCTGACGTAGGCTTTTTTTTTTCTCTTCTCCTTCTTTCCCCCAGTTCTCGCGGAACCAAAGCATTCCTCCACAGAGATTGAGATTAGAGAGTGGAGAGCGCAGAAACGACCTTGTTTTCCCTTTTCTCCCCTTTTTCTCCCCTCTTTTTCTAGAACTTTTTTCCCCTCCTTTTCCTTTTTGTCCCTGAGACTAGAAGTTGGCACAGGCGAACGGAAGAAGTAGAGAAGGATCCAGTCGAGCTGTGTAGCTTTGTCTTTTCCCTCTCCCCCCTTTCCCCTAACGCTTTTCTCTCTCCCGCCGAGGGCAATACGAACAACGTAGGGTAATACGCCGCTCGGTCTCTTCCCCCCTTTTTTTCCCCCTCCCTGCCGCTTTTTTCTTTTTTTTCGAGGGCGAAGTCGAATTAAGATTAGGCAAGCCCGTACACGGCGTCCCCCTGCTTCCTCTTTTCTCCTTTCGGCTTCTCCCTCGACGCCGGAAAGAAGCGGGGACCAACGGCTTCCCTCCCCTCCTTCTTTCCCTTTTTCTTTACCGGCAGCTCCAACATCCAGAGCAGTGTGAACGATCACGACGACAAGGCGGACCTCCCCCCCCTCCTTTCCCCTTCTTTTTTTTTTCTCCCTTATTTTCTTTTTCTTTATTCTCTACTGGTTACGGGCTTAAAGAACATGAATGTTGTCAAATTCGCTTCTTTCCTCCCCTCCCTCCCCCCTCCAATCCCCTTCTCTCTTTTTTGGTACTGTCCGGTTTAAAAGGAGAACGTGAGAATAGGTAACTCGTATTCTTACCTCTTTTTTTTCTCTCGGATCCTCCTTTTTCTCCACTCTCCCCTACCGACATTATGAGGAATCGAGGATTATTGACCCCTCCACCTCGTGATGTTTTCCTTCTTTCCTTTTTTTTCCTGACGAAGTCCTTTTTTTTCTTTTACTCTGTGTCTTCTCAAAAGATGTAAACACGATTATAGAGGACGACGTCTATAGTTGTCTTCCCCCCTCCTCTTTTCTTTTTTTTCAGACTTTCCTCTTACCCTTCTCTATCATTCTTCCGGAGTGGATGAAGCGACGGGCTTTTCTTATTCTCCCCTTTCCCCCCCTTTGAAGTTCTTCCCCTTTTCCTCCCTTTCCTTAGATATAAGAGAATGGGGATGATACTGACGGTAGTGGCGTGGATAGCTTCTCTATAGGGACTGAGCCGTTCCCCTTCTTCTCCTCTTCCCTTTTCCTTCCTTTTTCTCATAGTAGTGGGAGACGTATTAGAAGAGCGCTATAAGCATATAGGCTCCTTTTTCTTTCCTCTCCTCCCCTTTTCCCAGCCTTTCCCCCCTTTCTTTCGGAATCGCGACTAAGGTGAGAGGCCCGATTCCTCCCCCTTCTTTTTTCTTTCCCCCCCTGTACTCCTTTCCCATCGAATACCGTCCATATAGGAGACGGACGGGCTTTTTTTTTTTTCTTTCTTTTCCTCCCTTTTTTTTCCCTCCCTTACCTTCCCTTTTCCGATAGAGTCGGCGGGAGTCAGGAGATTGGCCGCCGCGAATCCCTCCTTCCCCTTTCCCCCCTTCCCAGTCTTTTTTCCCGGCCGAGGTAAGAATGAAGGAAGAGAAACTACGCTTACTCTTTTTCCCTTTCTCGAACTTCTTCCCTTCCCGATAGAGGGCATGATAGAAGACGGAATTTCCCTCCCCTCTTTTTTTTCCCCCCATTAATAGAGGAGTCCCTTTCCCCTCCTTTTCCGAGACGTAGAAGAGGAGGAGATTGACGTCGACCCTTTTTCTCCCCCCCCCCCTTCCCTCTTCCCCTACGGACCTCCCCCCTATGTCAACGCACGCGTCGAGGAGGACAGGGCCACCGTGCGCTCTTCTCTTTTCTCCCTTTCCCCGCCCTTCCTTCCTTTCCTCACATCAAAATAGAAGTAGTGAGTATCCCTCCTTTTCCCCCCCCCCTTCTTTTTCCCTTTCCTCCCTCCTCTATTCCAATACATGGAGTCGATCAAGAAGGGGATCTCTCTCTTCCTAATCATCCTTTTTTTTTTTTTCTCTCCTGCTTTTCTTTTCTCTTAAATTGCAGAGGGATTTTTTTTTAAAGGCTTTCCTAACCAGATAGCGAGTGACCCTGGACCTTTCCCCCCCTCACGGTAACCTTCTTCTCTTCCCCTTCCAACTAAAGGAGAAGAAGGAAGAGAGGGAAGAAGAGAACTGTTTTTTCCCCCTGGACTTCTTACCTTCCCTTCTCCAGGAAGGTAATATGGAAAGTGAGAGTTTTTTGCTCCTCCCCCTCCTAGAGAAGAGCAGGAAAAGGAGTGATAACCCCCCCCCCTCCTTCCGGGTCTTCTTCTTTCTTTAAGAGGAAAGCAGACGTGGGCGTCACTTTCTTCTTTTTCCCCCTAGAAGATTCGCTTCCTGAAAGAAATGGCGATTGGAGGAGAGGATAAGAAAGGACCATTTTAATTCCCCTTTTTCCCCTTCTTCCATGTAAGTATAAAGAGGACCAGATTCTCCCTCCTCTTCCCCCCATCTCCATGTGCTGTCGCCGATGCACAAGGCTGGCATTCGCGGCGTCCCTCTTCCCCCCCCTTCCTTTCCTCTTCTACTTACTTGAGGAGAGAGAAAGGAGGACAGGCCCTAATCCCCCTTTTTTCCCCCCTCTCCCTTCTTCCTCGTCCCCCCTATGAGATCTAACTGATTACAAGTAATTTTTCCTTTGTGTGCTTCCTCTCTTGCCGCTCACCTGAGTGCTCTTCCCCCTTCTTACCCCTTCCCTTTCTGGCTGCAAGAACTGCAGCCTCTCTTCTTTATCTTTTTTTCCTCCCTTCTCTGGTGTCTGGGGCAGATAGCCGGCGAACTTCTTTCCCAGTCTCTTTCTCTCACCCTCTCCCACGCCACGACCGTCAGGAGCGCACCAGGCTCGTATAGATCCTTCCCCCTTTTTTTGGAAACTTTTTTCATACGTATGCCGGCAAAGGGGGAGAGAGAAGAAAAGCAACCGTTCGCCTTCCCCCCCCGGGACCTTTCGGCTACGGGAAGAAGGGGGGAAAAGAAAGCGGGCGCACATTCCGGGATTTTTCCTTCCCCGCGGCTGGTCCTAAAAGAGCAGAAGGTAAGGTATACGATCGGTTTTTCCTCCCCTTTTTTCCCCCCGTTTTTCTTCCTTTCTCTTCCCCCATCACCCCTCGATAGTCGTCGAAAGAAACAAATCAGGCAATTTCAGCCTTTTTCCCCCCCCCCCCCCCCCCCTTTTCCCCCTTCTTTTTTCCTCGAATTATAAGAATGTAGGAGTGGAGATGTCGCCACTGTCGCTGCCGCGTGTCGGCTCCCCTTCCCCCCTTTTTTCCTCCTTGGCAAAACTCTGAAAGAAGAAAGGAGGAACTATGTCGTCCCTTCTTCCTTTTTCTCCCCCCCCCCCCCTCCCCCTCCCTTTTCGAGAACAATGGAGGCGTGGACATGGCTTTTCCTTCCGACTCCCTCCTTTTTTCTTTCAAGCCCGTAAAAGGTTCGAGAATTTTTCCTCTCCCTTCTTCTCCTTCTGGCCCACGACCTAAGAAGTTAGAATGCGGCTCGGATTTCCCCTTCCTTTTTTCCCCCCTTCCTTTTGAGGTTTTCTTCTTCCCCCCTCTCTTGATGTGGGGAGATGACTTTCCTTTTCCTTTCGTCCCGCTTCCCCGCGTAATCGTAGAAAAGAAGTGGTCGATTCGTCCTTCTTCTCTTTTTCTCCTTTTCCTCCTCTTTTTTTCCTTCTTTTCTTTCTGATCGAATTTCGCCCATAGAAACAAATACAGAGACCCGGCTGGTGTTTTCCCCCCTCCCCTCTTTCTCTCCCCGCGCCGAGGGCGGCGAGGCGTAGACCCGACGTGTTCTTCTTTCCCCCCTTTTTTGCCTCGTCCTTTCCCCCCCCTTCCCTTTTAGGCACATTCACGGTCAAGGCCGTGGCGTCACTACCACTCTTCCCTCCCTTTTCCCCTCCTTTTCCCTCTTCAGTTCTTTCCCCTCCCTTCTGCGCGCGAACTTAGTTCATTCTCCTCTCCCTTCCTTAGCCTCCCTCCAGGTAAAGAAAGGGGTAGTGGAGGAGGAGCGAAAAGATAGAATAGGGGCAAATCCTTTTTCTTTCTTTTTGGACCTTTCCCCCTCTTCCTGAATGACCATGGGATAGAGAGTTCTTTTTACCCTCTTTCTCTTTCCTCGTTTGGTTGCGGTGAGAGATGCAGAGGAAGCCCCTCGACGAAAGGCCTCGGCCTTTCCCCCTCCCCCCCTTTCTTCCCTTCTTTCTCTTCTCCCGACGTTTTTTTTTCTCTTATCACGGCGGAGAGATCGGACACGCGCATGAGAGAAGTGGGAGGAAATGCAGAGATGTCGGCGAGGGTCTTCCCTCCCCCCCTTCCCTCCCCCCCCTTTCCTCTTTTTTTTTTCTCGCCCCCCTCTCTCTGAGCAGCAGGTCCGGCCTAGTAGAGAGGCCTCGTTCCAGGAGCGAGCCCCCGTCTCCTAAATTTTTTTTCCCCTGTCCCTCTCCGCCCACGACCCTGCGTGACTCGCGTTGAGACCGGAAGTAGCTGCGAGACACGGCTCTTCTCTTTTTTCTTTCCTTTTCCCGCGGAATTTCTTCCCTCCGGGATCGACTTGCACGGAGAGGCCGAAGTCAGAAGGATCCAGTTCGATCTTCCCTCTTTTCTTTCTCCCTTCCCTTCGAACTTTTTCCCCTTCCGCCTCTCCTATGGGCACCGCCGCGGGCCATCGAGAAAAAGTAGGGTAATACGCGCATCGGCGCGCGTCCTTTCCCTTCCTCTTTTTTTTTCTTTTTTCCCACACCAGCCTTTTTCTCCTTCCTCCCTCTTCCCCCCGTGCAAGCCCGTACACGGAGTAACGATCGATTCGCGTGCCAGTGACGGCTTCCTTCCTCTTTTTTCTTTCCTCTCACGCCGGATTCCTCTTAGCGCGGCCGCGGTATACGGAGAAAGTGTAGGTACCGCAGCTCCACACCCCATCCTCTTTTCCCCTCCTTTTCCTTCCCGCGCGAGATTTTCTCCCCTCCCTTTTTTCCACTGCCTGAGGAGACCGACGCTCGAACGAGAGACTTTTTCTTTTCCCTTCTCCTGGTTTCTTCCCCTCCCTCCCTCCCCGCATGTTACACGAAGACATGGTTAGAGAACAGCTGCGCGGAAGTCTGACGGGTTTGCCTTCCACTGTTTCCCCCTTCTCCCTTTTTTTTTTCTTTACTTTTCTTTTTCGGCTTTTCCCTCCCCGGTGCTCGAACAAGCGAAGCGGAAAGGGCGACAAGGTCTCCCCTCCCCCCCTTTTCTCTCCTTTTTTTCCTGAAACCCTTCTCCTTTCCTATTTGTTCTTTCGAAGAGAAGAGGGGGGGATGGTTACGATAAGACCTCCGCTTCCCCTGTTTTCTTACTCTTCCCCCCCCCCTCTTACCTCCTCTTTCTCTTTGTATAACAGAAGCGTGGAGAGAGACAGAAGAAATAGTAATGTGAGAAGAGGGCATGTGACCCCTTGCTACCGTCTCCTTCTCCCCCCCCTTCGTGGATGCCCCTTTTCCTTTCCCTCTAAGTATTCGAAGCAGAAAAGGATGGAGAAGCACATGCGGCCCGTGACCTTTCCCCTCTCTTCCCTCCTTCCCTCCTGCGGTTTCCTTTCTTTTTTCTCTATAGGCCTGAGACGTAACGGGCGCGTTTTCTTCCTCCCTTCGAAGTCCTAATTCTTTTCTCTTAAAGGATTAGCAGGGATATAGAATATAGGATGAAGTTAGTGAAGCAGAGAAAGTGACTACCTCTCCGTAAGAGTTCTTACTTTCTCCTTCCCTTGAGAGGAAAGATAGTTTAAAAACTTTTGGGTTATTTTGGGCCTTTTCTTTGGGGGGGGGTTTTTTTTTTTTTTTTTTTTTTTTTTGTTTTTTTGTTTTTTTTTTGTGCGGGGGGGGGGGCGGGTTCTCTTTATTTTTTATTTTTTGTGGTTTTGTTTTTTTTGGGGGGCTCTCTCTCTGTCTTGGGGGGTGTTTTTTTTTCCAAACCTCCCCCCCCCCCCTCCTTTCCAGTCTATAGGAGCGAAGGGCATCGGGCAGGGGCTCCCTTCTTTTTTTCCCTTCAGTCGACTTTTCTTTCCTTCTTCGATTGACGCCGAGAAAGAAAGATTGCATCCCTTTCCCCCCCCTTCTCTCTGTGCACTCCCCCTTTCCTCTCCTTCCTATTCCTGAATACGGGACGATTACATGGGAGTGTAGAGCAGCTCCTCAAGCGCCATTTCTTTACTTCTCTCCTCTTCTTCTTTTTCCGCCACCTTTCCTCTTTCTCCTCGGCGGCCGCGGAAGAAGAGGTAGAGCACGCGTTCCCTCTCTCTTTTTTCCCTTCTCTTGAAGTTTTTTTTCCCCCCCCTCTCAGAGGAGCAACGATGTAAAAGAACAGAGTCAGAAGGGCGGCCATGTCCCCCCCCTTTTTCTTTCCGCGATGACCTTTTCTCCCTTTTTTCCCCCTTACGCGTACGTGAAGAAACCTCAACATCGCGAGGTTGAGTATGTCCCCTTCCTTTTCTTTTTTTTTTTTTCTTCTCGCCATACCCTTTCCTCCTCTCCCCCCGGGGGGGGCGTAGATCAAGAAGGGGATATATATATTTCATACTCCTCTTTTTTTTTTTTATCTCTCTCCTTTTTCTCGCAATTTTTCCGTTCCCAGTCCCGAGTTGTAAAAGAGGGGAGACTCTCTTCCCCCCTTCTTTTCTACTCAAACTCTTCCCCTCTTTCCTCATGGCATGCGAAGAGAGCAATGAAAGTTAGCCGACGTTCCCTCTCCCCCTTTCTTTTTTTTTCTTTTTTTCCCCTTCCTTTTTCCCCCTTTGCCTCACCTGCGAAAGGAGGTGCATCGGAACCTTTCGCTTTTTCTTTTTCTTCTTCCCTCACGGCAAGCTTTCTAGACCGCTTCTTTTTTTTTTTTGGCTTCCTCCGTCCCCTTCTTTCCTTCCCCTCCCGGGCGTTTTTGTCCCTTTCCTTCCGAGCATACGGCCAAGAGTAGGCAGTCACGCCCTTTCCCCCCTCTTTCAGATTTCCCTCTTCCCCCTCCCTTTTCCTCTTGACCGCGGCCCGCTTCCGCAGCCGCGTGCTACTCCTCTTCCCCTCTCTCCTTTGTGCTGTCTCCCCCTTCTGGAGGGCCAATCTCAGACGAAGACAGACTGCCTGACCTTTTTTGCCTCTGCGCGTAGTTTTTTCTTCCCCCCCCTTCCCGAGCCCGTCGCGACTAATAGGGAACGGACCCCTTCCCCTCCTTGGCACCCCCTTTCCTTTTGTCGGCGATCCCATAGGTTTAAGATAGGCCCCCGCCCCTTTCTTCCTCTCTCTTACATGGTTCTTCCCGTGCGGCGGACTGCAAGAATGCAGCCGATAGGCGTCGTTCCCTTCTCCTTTCTTTTCGCCGATTTTTTCCTTCTAGATTCCTCCTTCCCTTTTTTTCGCCGTGAACCTCCCCTCCTTATCCTCCCCCCCAAGGCTCGTTATAGATAAGACGGTAGGGTGCCCAGTTTTCTTCTCCCCCCTCCCTTTTTCCTGCGACTTTTTCTCTCGACGCCAAGCAACGTCGCGATCACCACGCCGTCCCCCCTTCTCCGGCGCTTTTTCTCTTCCTTCCCTTCCTAGGGGCGCGGCCGCTGCCACGCGGATGGTGGTCATTCCCTCTATCTTTTCTCCCCTCTCATCGGGGCCCCCTCTTCCCTACACGGGAGCGAGGGGAAGTAAGAGTAAAAATAAACCCCTCTCTCTTTCTTTCCTCCCCCTTCCCCCCCCCTCGGCCACTTTTCCTGGGTCAATGAATCGAGAATTCTAAAGAATGTCGGTCGTGTCTCTTTCCTCCCCTTTCCTCCCCTCTGACTTCCCCTCCTCCTTTTCCTCATGGCAAACCTCTTAAGAAGACAGGAGTTCCCCCTTACCAACCTTTCCCCCCTCCCGCACTGCCGCGCAGCTGTGCGCGACCCCTTTCCTTCTTTTCCCCTTTTTTTTTTTCGACTCCTTTTTTCAGCCGTAAACCAGTCGAGGAATCAGCGAGCACCACGCTCCTTTTCCCTTCTCTCGGCCTCCTTCTTCCCGGTAGGGGAAGAGGGTGAGTATATCGCTCTTTCTTTTCCTTTTTATCGGATTTCTTCCCCCTCTTCCCCAGCGCTCCATCGTAGAAGAAGTGGTAAAGCCTTCTTCCTGCCCCCCGTAGCTTTCCTCCTCCCCTTTACACGCGAATCGTCGGGAAAGAAGTGTACGGGATTGCCTCTTTTTTTTTTCTCCCCCTTCTTGGGGAACAAGAACGGCGAGGAGGCCGAAAAGGCTTCTCTCTCCTCTTCCTTTCCTTCACCCCCCTCTTCGGGGAATGAGAGAGTAGCCGCCATTCTCCCCCTTCCTTCCTTTCAACATCTTCTCCCTCCAAGCTGCAGATCGACGGGATCATTCTAGACTTCGGCCGTCTCTTTTGTCCCCTTTCTCCTTAGGAAATTCCCTTCTGCAAGAGTCGAATTAGAATTTTTCTCTCCTTCCTCTTTCTCAAAAGATCCCCCCCTCCTCCCCTTTCCCTCCTCCAAGCGAGGTGGAGGAGGCGCGTGGAGAAGCGCATGGGAAAGATTTTTCCTCGCGACGAGGACGGAAATGCTGCTAGCGAGGCAGGAGCTCTCCCTCCTCCCCTCCTAAGATCTGTCCTTCCTCTTTCCCCCCCCTTTTCCTCCTCACAGCCTAGGAATTCCGCCCACTGCGGATAATGAGAGTGGCAGATCTCTCCGCCGTGATATATCTCTTTTCCTCCTCTTCCTTTTTTTTTTTTCTCTCTCTTCACGGAGGAGATTCTCTCTCTTTCTCCTTCTAGGGCGGAATCGGCATAGTAAAAGAAAAACAAAGAGTAATGCAGATCGTCGTCTTCCGCTTCCTCTTCTCCTTGCGTCCCTCCTCTCCCTTCCCACGCCTCCTTCAAAAGAGATTGAAGATTCGAGAGTGGAGAGAGCCGCCCTACCCCTTTCTTTCCTCGAGTTCCCTCCTTCTCCTCTCCCGCTTGCGATGAACGAGAAGTTAGAGGAAGAAGAGTCCTTTTCCTCCTCTTTTTTCGACCCCTTTTTCTCCTTATCCAGTCGAGCTGCAGATTGGGAGGGAAGACTGACCCTCCTGTGGGAGAATTGACGTAGGAGAAGAGAGAGGAAAGAAGCAGTGCCATTCTCTCCCAGTATCTTCAGAAAGCAATGGGAGGAAGAAAGAGAGTTGATTGTTTTCCCACACCCTCCTTTTCCCTTTTTCCTTTCGATGGGAGACGTTTTCTCCCCCCTCCCATCTCTTGTACAGTGCGGAGAGAGTAAGAGGGAGGAACAGCGGACTGCCTTACTGTGGCTCCTTTTTCACCAATTTTGCAGAGGTATTAAGGAGAAAGTGTAGGTTAACCTTCCTCCCCCCCCCATCAAGCCCCCTCTCCCTCCCCCCCTGAGACCCGAGGAAGTGAAAAGAGCAGAATTTAAATGCTGATTCTGCCCCCTTCCCCTTCTCGGAAAGCTTTTTTTCTCGATTCTAGGAATGGGTAAAGGATTCAAGAAACATGAGTTGTCACTTCGCCGTAGTCTTCTCCCTCCTTCCCCTCCTCCCCCTTGGTTAGAGAACCCTTCTCCCTTTTCTCTTATTTTCCATACTGTATTCTTACAGAGGTTTGCAATGCTGATTCGGCTGGTGAACGACGGTGCCGAACCCTCTTCCCTCTTACCCTTTTTTTCCCTCTCCAATTCGCGGATATTGACCATCCACCTGTGAGAGTTTGGTACGGTTAATTGGCCGATTTTTTTTCCCTTCTCTTCTCGACTCCCCCCCCCCCTTCCCCCCCTTTTCCTCGGTGGCGAGCAAACGATGTCAACACGATCTCGCGGAAGACGTCTAGTTCTTCCCCTCCCCTTTTTTCGACCCCTCTTTCTTTGAACCCTAGGAACGTAGAAGGATAATTATTAAAGGAGTGGATGTCGCGACTGGTCTTTTCTTCTCTTTTTTCCCCCCCCCTTTTATTTTCCCTCCCTTCTTTAGACGCACATGGGAAAAAGTAATTATAATATAAGGCCTTTCTTGCTTCTCCTTCCCTTTCGTGGCTCTCTTTTCCCTTCTCCTTGAACGGAGGAGAGGGGGCGGCCCTCCCCTTCTCCGGCCCTCCTTTCCTTTCATAGTCGTAGGAGAAGTATTCGCCTGTCCCACCTCTTTTTTTTTCCTTCCGCCGCAGTACGAGAAAATGTCATCAGAATTCTCTTTTTCTCCTTGCCAGTTCTCCTTCTCAACAAGTACGTGAAGAAGGGGAGATTCTAATCATTTGCAATCGGCCTTCCGGCCTCTTTTTCCGGGGATTCCCCCCCCTTCTTTTTCGACGCGCAGCGGAAATAGATGAGTCGAGGAGTAGGAGATTGGCCTCCCTCTAATCCCCCCTTTTCTTCGAAAGCCTCTCTTCCTCCCTTACTCGCCGCGGTTAAGGACTGAAGGAAGAGGAAGAATAAGACGGAAGATTACCTTGTCCTTTTTCTCCCCTTTCGTTCATAAAGTCCTTTCCCTCTGCTTAGAAGAAGAGTGAAGAAAGAGAGGAAGAGGTAAGGAATCTCGGCGACGCTTTCTGGAAGCTCTTCTTTTTTCAGAGAGTCAGAGATGCTTTTTTCTCTCGACAGAGCAAGGAAGGACCTCTTTTCTGTCCCCCCTCCCTCCCCTTTCCGGAGGCGGCCAGGGCCAACCGTGCGCGCGGCCGATCTTTCCTTCCTTCTCCCTGTCCCCCATCGCCGTCGGTGAGTATGCACGGCAGGGTCAGCGCGTCTTCGTCCCTCTTTTCCCCCCCCCTTTCCTTTTCCCTCGAGACCTAACATGGGAGATAAAGCCGGCGGATCTCTTTCTCCTTTCCCCCCCCCTTCCGTTGCCCTTCTTGATCGACGCCATGTAGGTCTCGCTGACCTTTTTCTTCCTTTTTTTCCCCGAGGGCAGGAGAGCAGATGAAAAGGAAGTGCTCATATCCCCCCCTCTTCGAGTTTTCCTTTTCTCCTTCGGCGCACTGAAAGTAGCCGAAGTCACAGTCTTCCGCTCTTCCCCTTCGCCTCGACCGCGTGCGTTGACATCGTTGCTCACATGCGCCCTTCTTTCCCTTCCCGTGCTTTTTCCTGGTCGAGGTCAAGCGCCGCCTCGGCTCCTTCCGTCCTTTTCTCTACCGCGGCGGCAGAGAAAAGCGGGCTCTGCCTGCTCTCCTGGAAAGCTTTTCTCCCGTCGGCTGCGAAATCGGCCAAGAGATAGGCCGTTCACGTCACCCTTTTGCGATTGACCCCTTTTCCCCTTCCGCGTAGTAGGAATATTGAATGACAGTCTGACCCCTTCTCTTCAGTCCCTCTTTCCCCCTCGGCACGCGAAGATGTGCTGTAGAAGATGGACAAGGCTGGGCTTTCGCTTCCCCTTGAAAATATCCTCCTCCTCTCCCTTTCCTTCTGTTTCGGACTTCTTGAGGGAGAGCGAACAGGTAGGAAAAGGACGATCCCTTCTCGCCTCCTTCTTTCCTGATGATGGAAAAGAGGAGAGAGAAAGGATGGTAAAGTACTTTTTCCCCCCTTCTGTGTCTCAAGAGAACATTTATGGCATCCCTCCCCCCTCTGGACATTTTTCCCCCTTCGTGCCGTGCGCGGATGAACGAATGCAGCCGATATCCCTTCTCTCTTCCTCCCTCCTCCCCCTCTCGAAACGGCGAGAGGTTGGAAGATGAGAAGGCGGACTTTATGCCGCACGACGAGACGCCGTTAAAGCGCTCATCCCTTTTCTCGAACGTCTCTCCCTTCTGTATAGATCAAGGAAGTAGGGAACAGGTGAGTCTCCATCCTTTCCCCCTTTTCTCGACCTTTTTCCCCCCTCACCGTCGCGATCATCAAGCCGGGAAGGAATGAGCACGGCGGACTTTTCATCCTTTTTTCCCCCCCCTCCCCTTTCCCCGCACAGGACGAGGGCGGAGGGCGCTCAGCAACGAGGTGGTCCTACCCTATCGTACCTTCCCCTCCGATTTTTTCCCTCTGTTGCTCCGCCAAAGACGTAACGAATTTCTCTTGGAGGGCCTCTTTTTTTCTCAAGAAACAAATCGGAATCAGCAGTACCAAATCTAAAGAGGTGGAGTTTTTCACTCCTCCTCTCATTCTTCCCTCCCCTCTCCTCGTGTTTCGAGACACCGGCGGAAAAAAGCCGAAATCGCCATTTCACCTCCTCCCCAGTGAGGGAATCCCCCTTCCTCCTCTTCCTTTCTGCGAACCATGGCGGAGTTTGTAAGGAGGGAGGCTACTACTTCTAATTCCCCCCTCATGTTATGCCCTTCTTCCACCCGTCGGGTAGTCGAGCGCTTTTTTTTTCTTTCCCCTTTCCCTTTCTTTCACGGTCAGGGACGAGCTTTTCTCTCTCTTTCTTCGTGATAGGAACAAGGAGCGGGGGATGTGTGGAGATTGGCCTTTTTCCCTCCACGGGGAGCCGTAGTACAGAGAGGCCCCGATCTCATGTCTCTTTTTTATCTTTTTTCTTCCGAAAGAGTAGATAGAAGAAACTGGACACTCTCCCTTTTCCTTTCCGACCCTTCTCTCCTTCGGCCATAGAACCAATACCGAGGGACCCTTCTTGTTGTGGGAACAAGGCACGAGGGAGGCCGCCCCTTCGTTCTTTTCGAAGAAGAAGTTGTAGCAGATGGAACGCGGCTTTTTTCCTTTCTTCCCCCTCCGATTTTCCCTGCAACATTCACGGTCAGAAGGCGTAGGCGTCAATAACAAAGATGCAGCTCGACTTATCCTTCTCCTCCCTTTTTTTTTCCTCCTTGACCTTTCCTCGCGCGCGGAAAGAAGGACCTTATGCCGCGTCTCCCTTTTTTCCCCCTTCCCCCCCCCTCCAAGATGCCCCCCTCCCCCTTTTTCCCCCGCGAGTCACGCACGGGTAGTGGAGGAGAGCGCAAAGATTTCGAATCGTGCCAACTCCTTTTTTTTTTCTTCTCCTTCCTCGGCCGGACATCGCGAAGCAGGCCTTCCCTTCTTTTCCCCCTTCTTCAGGAGCCTTTCCCCCTTTTCTCCGATGCCGAGGCCGCCATAGAAAGAACAGAATAGGAATTTGAAGCCCACTGCTCTTTCCTGCTCTTTTTTTTTCCGATCTATCTCCCCCCCTTTCTTTCTCCCTTCTTTTAACGGCGGAGAGATCGGCCACGAGAATGAGAGAAGTGGGAGGATGCGAGGCTGTCTCTCTTTTTCTTA
>Ga0179593_1469484_pt1 | contig 13516 bp, 14 predicted proteins | sample CZODoug2_1_08_16_FD_185931 | JGI IMG/M metagenome (GOLD analysis project Ga0179593, IMG submission 185931) | Vadose zone soil fungal communities from Angelo Coast Range Reserve, California, USA - CZODoug2_1_08_16fungal (PacBio error correction) | ecosystem: Environmental > Terrestrial > Soil >... | reverse complement strand
TACCCCCCGTTGATCACACCAACACCTTGGAGTGGCGCGCCGGTTTGATTGATTTTCTTTTTGCTTCCCACCCCCTTTTGAGATGATGCCAAACCTTCCTGTCTGAGTGCCTCCTTATGGTTCAGGTGAGTTTATTTGATAGTGAAATGTCCTCCCCCTGTGTGTTCTTGAAAACAATCCACATTCCCTATTTTCCCTAAAGGTGGTGGTGATAAAGGAAGCTAGTCTTGTTTTCCCTCCGTCCCGGTCTTTCCTTCCGAATTGGAACTCCCCCTCCACTACTTCTGGGTAAATATGACCGGCCTTCACCTCTAAGTGGAAGTACATGCCCTCTCCTCAACCCAAATATAGGTATCCACAAGGTCTTATCATTATGTTAGGGCATTTTTCAATCTTTGGCCAAGAAGAAGGTTTAATTTTGGTGATTCTGGATTTGGAACTTGGACCTGACCAAGAATGACCAGATATCTAGAAGGTCAAGGTCTCTTTCCTTTTTTTTTGTCGCCGTCGGGCTTTGCTCATTGCAACCCCCCTTATTCACCTAGGAGCCGTCTTCCCCCCTAACCGATTTATTCCCCCGTGGTTTGACAGTTCCTCCCATTAGAAATGTAATTAGGAAGAGAGTCACTTTCATCTTTGTCTCCTTTCCTTCATTTTCTCTTTTAAGCCAAGTCAGAAGGTAAGTGGCTTCTTTTAATTCCTTTTACCTAATCATCTTGCAATTTTCCCGAAGAGACCCTTTTTCCTTCGGTCTTTTCACCCCCCGCTTCTTCCCCTTTTCCTAGCTTCCTGGCTGTTTAAGAATGCTGCTCCTCCACCCCGAGCTGCGTCTGAGAATTCGTCCACGTGTTCCCTCTTTCTTCAGAGCCCAAGAGTTCACTGAGGTTTCCCCCTACATGCTTTAACCTCGATCGCTCTTCCTGATCGCCACCTTGCCTCTGCTTTTAAGACGAGGTGTCTTGCCGCACCTGCAGGTAACCTCCCCACCCCTTTTAAGGAAGATCCCCCTTTCTTCCGACCCTTCAACAAATCTCGCGGCGGTTAGATTTATTAGCTCGCGAACAATCTTTTCTTTTCGCTTGGCCGCTGTTTTAGCTCCCTCTTCATAAAATTCCCCAGTTTTTTCCTTAATTTTCCCCCTTTTCCCATTCTCGGCCGCCTTCTCGAAGGCAATTTTTTCAACGGAGCAGCAAATTCTTTCTAATAGCGACACCCCCCCCCTATCGGACAAGATAATGACAAGTCTTTTTTTCCCCTTTCCATTCGCTAAGGGTTTAGCCCGCCCCTCCGCCACCGTCCTTGTCTCCTTTATCTTTTGGTTTCCGCTAAAAGAATTATGCCACCCTTTTTCCCCTCCCTGTGTATAACCGATTCGTCGGCCGAATTCGCGCGGAATGATCCCCCTTTTTTTCACTTCTGCCGTCGCATTCGGCATCGCACTTCATCTGTTCTTCGTCCTGAGCGAAACCCTATCCCTGATGATGACGTCCAAACCCGTGAGCTTTTTTTTCCCTGCTTTGGTTTTCGCCGGAACGTCTACATTTGCTGCAGGCGGCTATCCCTCACACGTCGCTGGGCCGGGTGCTTACAATAGACCAAGGGACCAGTAATAGTTTGCTTCATTCTCTCCCCCAAATCCTTCGCTGAAGACCCCTTCATCTGGTGAAGGGTTTTTCTCCCCACTCTACTCCGCTGGCTTCCAATTCACTCTTTGTCTTCTTTCCTGAAAGATTGGTCCTTTTTCAAAGAAGCCCCTCTGGGTTTCCCTCCGCGATTCCTGTAGAAAACCTCCCTCTCTCTTTCCTTCCTGTTTTTGAGGAGCTAGGTGGTCCCAGGCCTCTTACACAAACCATTTTAAAGATTAGTGTCGTCCCCCCCCTTTGCATCCCGACATCTGTTGAGCGCATCCCTTCCGCGTCTCCTTATCATAAGAAACGGCACCTCAAGAATTCCCGATCAGTATTTTTTCCTAGGCCGATAACGTCTTTCCTTATTTTCCCGCACAAGTTCCCCAGGAGTTCACGTATGTTTGCTTTTCCCCCCCTCCCGCCTATCATTCGCTTCGAAAACAGTACGAACTCTTCTTCCTGAGTATTCTCAGAGTCACTTGAGATCCGCCAAATCGGTTTTTTCTAGATTCATCTGAATCTGAGAGGAACAGTACTTTTCATGGTTTTTTTCTCGTACATTCCGTGGAGAATGCATGCGACTCGTTCCTTCCCCGTCGTGAAGACCCTGCCGATGCCAGTTGTCATGTCTTCTTTCCCGTGTTGATCTTAAAGCAGTTCTAGTCTCCCTATTGTTGCCTAGATGGATTTGGAGTAAGCCCTTCTGTCAGAATGTTGTTATTTCTGTTCGTTCTGGGAAGGGTTAAGTTCTCTCTTTTTGCCCCGAGTAGAAGTAATCAGGTCAGTCCTGCGCTTCCGCCTTTCCTTCGGAAGAGGAGTGCAGTTCCTTTGTCTGACTCTCCCTTCCCCCCAGCTTCGGAGGATTGTACTTGGCTTCGTACTCTTCTTCTCTCAGACCTAACGTGCGTAAGTTGTTCGCTTCGCACTCCCCCTCTTTTCCCTGCGCACGATGATGCACTCCCCTTTTCCGCAATCTTACCCTCGTGAATTTTGTGGCCTTTTCCCCTTTCGCCGGTACACCGCTTCAGGAGTCCCGCCTCTCGGCGACCTTTTTTAATTTGGACGGATTCTCTGTGCAGATGAAGGTATTGGCCCCTCCGGTGGCTCCTTGAAAATCCCCCAGTAGCCCCCACAACCTTCGACGAATTAATCCTTCCGTATTTATACCCCCCGTCTTTTTCCTTTACAGCAGCCTCCTTTTGCCCCTCGAAGGATCCCCCAGTCCCCCATAGATGGATTTAGGAGGGTTGATTTTAACTTAATTAAGAAACCCTTTTTATTGCAGCACTTTTCCCGATTTCTCCAGGTGTCAAAACAAGTTCCTGCAAGTCCGCCTACTTGACGTTTTTGTAATGAAATCATGCGACTTCATTCGAATTTGTACCTTTTTCCCCCGCCCGTTTTGAGAACAGCTTTCTCAGGTGGTCACGAGCCCGGTCCCTAATCTTCGGATGCAACTCGTTGAAGTTGAGCCCTTCTGATTGACGTTCATGTTTAGCATTTCTCATCCCCCCCCCTCCTTTCTAGAAACGATAGCCCCGAGCCGGGTCAGACTGGTATCGGAGCTGTCATGCGTTAAGGAAGCGCCCACTCCTTTCCTGCCATAACACTTAAAGTTAGTCCCCCCTTGCCAACTCTGTTCCTAAATGTCGCGCCTCGGCTCGGTTTCATTTGCCGTAAGAGTTTGGCGGCTGACTTCCTCCCCTTTTTTTTCTCCCCTTCCGGATACTCCGCTTTTTTTTTTAGGCAGATCTTGGCACGAACAGAGAGTCCCCCTACATATTGTAGCAACGCCCGCGGTCCCCCCCACTTCTTAGCGGTCCGTTCACCTTCCCCCAAAGTTTCCTCTCCGTATCCCATCATTGAAGTGATTTGGTCCCCTCCCCCCTCGCTGTATACTGTTGCGTCCCTAGCCCTTAATATAACCCTGCCCTGCCCGCAGCGGTTTCCCGTCAGCAGCCGTTTGCAGCAGTCGTTTGACCAGAAGGATGGAATGAGCGATTTAAAGGAAAGGAAAACATGTTTCCTTCCTCCTCATCCGCCACCTGTGTTTTCGTTGATATTGAAGTTTTGGTCATCTATCTTCCTCCGTTTTTTGAGAGAGCCCAACCTTTCCAGCTCCACCTCCAACAAGTTATCTTTGCCGAGATGAGTTTTATTTTCCCAATTTTATTCCCTGGGAACTGTTTTATTCTTAAGACATAGGTTGGCTGCGGCAAAGGCTGCTCCGGAATCTTGCTGATCCCTTTCTCCTCGGGGAGTATCCTATATTTTCGTGCTCTTTTTTGAACACACCTAAACTCCCCCCCGCTTGGCGAGACTTTTTTTGTTTTTGGTGACCCTTCCCACAAGGACTCTTATTCTTTTAAGTGGTTCCTCTCTGTCTTTTTGGGTTGCTTTTGTCTCAGTCCGTTATTCAGGTGTGAGGGGCGTTCCCTTATCTCCCCAGAGTACTCCCAAAAGAAGGAAGGTCGCCACTTCCTCTCCACCTCCTCGGTATCCTGTTTACTGACTTTTGTGGGTTTTTGCGGAGGACATTTTGATTGTTTTAAGCTCTGTCTTTTTTTCTTCCTGGTCTGGTCTTTTGCAAGGCTATATCTACCGCCATGACTCCGAAGATTATAGACCCCCCTCTCGGAAAACGTGCTTTCGCCGGGACCGCTAGTTCTCTAGGCTTTTGCTTACTCCCCCCTTGAATTCCCCTTCATAATTCGTCACCTTTTCACTTCCTCTTTTCCGTACGCATTAGCCGGCCATGTTCGCGTGCGCAATTTTCCCCAGTCCAATTTGCTCTCCGTTTTCCATCCACATCGCCTCCTCATCGAGGTAATTTCATGAGCAAGAAGTGAACTGCATTTCATGGCGGTTTGGCCCCCCCCCCTCTGACTCTTTGACGTTTTCCTTCAGAATAAATGGGGAGGAGGTATTTGCCCCTTAACCCTCTCCTCTTCCCCCTTTCTAGCTGGAGACGCGTGGCATACGCTGCTGCTCGGCATTCAGTCACACGCGGAATTTGCGAGCAAGGGTAATCCTATAGTGTTTAAGCAGATCCCCCTTGTGTATATTTTCTTTTTTCCCCCCCATCCCATATCTGCACCTACGACTAGTACCCTCTCTGGAAACTCGATATAGACGAGAGTCTTGCTAGACGCCCCGGTGTAACATTGAGAAAAAATTAAAGTTCCCCCCCTCCGTCCTTACGATTGGCCTTACCGAGATGAAAACCGTTCCCCATCGCGCTGGCTCTCCTTATCTTACTGAGACCCCCCCCCCCACTTATTTAGAGTTGTGACTTCTTCATTGATTACCCGCCCCCACTTCCCGATGCAATTTGAGCCCGCCTCGTCCAGACGCAATCTCTTCACGCATACGAAGGATTAAGGTGCTGTCCATACCGGCGCAGGACGTATTACGCCCCCCTCTAACAGCTTCTGGAAAAAATTCTGACCCCAAGGACATCTAACCGGTCTCCCGTCCAGAGACCACCCCGCCATCTACACCCAAAGATTCCTCGGCGCCTTGATGCTTTCATCTTTTCCCACTCCTTTCAAGGCATCGCTCTCCCTTCTTTACGGAAACCTTCTTCGGACTTTTGATACGACTTCCGCCTTCCTTGGGCACCATTAGCTGCATAGCCTTCCCCTTCTCACGATTTTTGGCGCGGCTCGCGGCTGGTCCCATACGTTTGAGCTTGTTTATAAAGGACTTCTGGTTAGCGCCTTTTTCGGCGTCTAACGATCGCCAGCAACTCTCCCTGGTGTCGGATTCAAATCTACCGACCCTTCGTTTGATCGGCCGATCTCAATACAGATTTTTACACGACTTGACTCTCTATTTTGCAGTGGTATACGCCGAAGGCTGAGGTTTTTTTGCCTTTCACCTTTCCCCCTCCCCCCTTGCGTTATGAGACAAGCTGTAAGCCGCATAGAGCAATTCCTGCTGAGCTGCCGCATACCCTTTTCAACATAAGTTGTTGTTGTTCTTTCCCTAATATGGTCTACAGGCAGCGCGCCGTCCCCCGTTCTTCTCTTTTTTCCCCGCGTGTGCGACCGCTTGCTTTTGAAGACATCCTTCGGTTTCCAAGCCAAGGCAACTCTCGAAAGGTAACCCCGGTCTTACCCCTTTGATCTCTTCCCGCGACTTTTGCCTTGTCTTTCCCTTCTTCCAACGTTGAGAAGTATTGCTTATTAGCCTCTTCTCTCCTGAATGAAGGAATTTAGCGTTCCGGCGAACCATACCCCAAGCCCTTCGTGTCTTATTTCTGAAGGTCTTCTTGACTCTTTTTCCCGTCTTAGAGATTACCCGATTTCTGAGTCTAGGCAGGGCCAGCAGAATTTCCCCCTATCACCTGTCCGTCGCAGAATTCATGCGACCGGTATCACTTCCCTGAGAAGGACCTATTGGCCTTTGGTTAGAGTTCGTTTCTTTAGACCCCCGCGTCTTTCAGTAGTTTCGGTGGGCGTCCCAATATCGAAATCGCCTTCGGCGCCTTTTCTAGATTTTCTGGTGAGAATTGAACTTCGAAGGATATTACACTTCCCCTTCTTTTCTGTTGCAGTAAGCTTTTCTTATGACCGATTACGGGCGCTTCGCCCTGTCCTTGATCGGACTTTTATTCTCTTCCGAGAAGCCTCTTCCGTTTCTGTGAGGCAGCTACCCCCCCCCCTCCTGAGCCAGATTGGACTCTCAGTAATAGGACACCCGTATCTTTATTTTTCCCCTTTTGCGTGAAGGTTGGTATTTTTCCCCCCTTCGTCTAATATAGGTCCCATATGCTTTTCTTGAGATCAAGTTCCGATCCCCTACTTTCCCCCTTTTTGTGCAGCGTATGGGTCCCCTCTCTCCCCTCCCTTTTTCTGAGGAACATAGGGAAACCGTAGTCTCGAACGATTTCCTAGAATAGATGACCCTTCTATTGACGCTTAAAGAAGACCTTCCCAGACCTTTCTTCCGAAGTTACCATATAGACTCGGTCCCCCGTCTTTGAAGTTCCACGACAGCCCCATAGGCTGCTGCCCTTCCGATTTTCCAACCCTTATATAGTGCTCCCTCCCTTTGAAGTTATTGTCATTCACTCCTTAAATCTCCGGTACTCGTTTGCTTTGATGCTAGAATGTCCCTTCCATGAGAGGACTAATTATTAAGCCACACCATCGGTTGATAAGTTAATGCATTCTCTCGAAGCTTTGAGCTCCCCATGCCCTTCACGCGAACAACGCCAGAACGGCGTCCTCAGGTCAGCCCTCCTCAGGTTCCTAGGAGCAGGTTGTCTCCCCCTTCCTCGTTAGAGATAGACAGTTCCCAGCCCTTCAACAGGGCAGTACGGCGGCTTCCCCCTTAGGTGAAGACCTTCTCCCTTTTGATCGGCGTGAAGGAGCACCCATAGGGTGGCGGAGGAATCGCCGGTCGCCATCCGGTGTCCCCCGTTTTTAGGGAGACCTTTTTTTTCTTGGTGCGCCCCCCGCTGAGCCCTCGCAATTTTTTTTTTTTCTGAACAGCCTCATCGGTTACAACCTTAACCCACTTTTTCTTTTTCGTTGACTTTCCGTCACAACCAGGTAGAGGTGGATAGATTCCCTTCGTGGTCACCCCCCAAGGAGCCTGAGCCCTTTTAGAACTCCTCCCTCTAGACACTGAACCTCCCTGACGCCCCCCCCGGCCCCCACCCCCTTCAGCAGCTTTCAGCTGAACGATGCTGGCGCGAATCATTCATGCCTTTTTCGTTCGCGACAACAGGGGTTTTGTCTGTTGTCTTTTCTAAAGTTTGGTAATCTCTTTCTTCCTTTTTTTTGAGACATGAACCCACAAACGTTCCCCTCCCCCCCAATCCCCCCCCGTTCGTCTATTGGAGAGTACCTTTTTGTTCATGCGTACTTGGCTACCCTTCCAGTTTAGAGTTGGGTCCCATCCTTCTTTTTTTTTTTGGAGCAACGATGTGAGTGAGCTCTTTTTCTTTAATATTCCCCTTTTGATACGCTACGGGTATTGACATCAACCCCCTCCCAACTCTTATTTTTTCTTGCCGGTACCGTTGGTGGTTTCGTTACAAAGGAAAGTTATTGCAAGTGGTCGGTCCTTGTTTTCGAAAAGAATTGATTCTGTCTAATTTTCTGTCTCCCACCCCCTAGTTGGCCTATTGCTTCCACTTTTTTAAAAGAAGGAATTCTCCCCCTGCCCCGCCTCCCCCCTAGAGGTATGAACAGACTCGGAGGGACTCCGGACATTTCCTTAAAAGATTGGAAGCCCTTCCTTTGTGCCCCTTCCCTGATGGAGGTTGCGACTTTTCCTATGAAAGGAAACACGTCAACGAAAGAGATTCTCTTAGCCACCTTGACTCTCGAATGGCTGCTATACGGTGCCGGCATTTCCTTCCGCGCACGGCAAGCAATCTTTTTCGGTCCCATTGTGGGAATCCGGCTAGGCAGGCTCTGGTTTTTTTGCGCGGCCTTTTCACATTATTCCTTTCTCCTTTCAGCGCGTCCCGTCCACAGTCGCTTTGAGAATTTCGTCCTCCCAGACTTGTATGCTCGCTATTCAGTTCCGTTTGGAACACTCCTCTTGAATTTTGCCTCTCCATATGGGGCGGAAGGTTCTTGACAGTAACCCTGACATTAAACTGGCCTTGATAGCATATATGTCTCAGTGAGACCCTTCTACTTCTATGGATACGAGCAAAAGCATTCCTATCAGGACTTTTGCAGTCTTTGATTTTTAAGCGACATCATTTTCTCCTTGATTTTCCTCGACCAACCGATCATGAGGGCCTCCCGATAGGCCCGGCTGGAGTAATTTATAGAAAATAAGGACTGATCCCTCTCCTCCTCCTCCTTTTTAGACGACAGGTGTCACATTTCATACCCCCCCCCTTCCCAACGCCCTCGCTTCAAGAGGGCTCAGTGACTCACGAGTTAAACAATCCCCCCCCCAGCGAGTTTTGCCTCGATTGTATCTGCCGTTAAAGAGTACACTGTCAGCTCCCCTTAGAAGATACCTATCGCCCTTCCCCCTCGATGCGGCCCGACTTTCGCGAAGAAAATCTTCCGATTTCCTTTCCAGGTGATGCGAATTCTCCTTATCCCCTTCCACAGTTAAGTATGCCTGAGTCCCTCTGATCCGGAAACCCGTAAAAAATCTCCCCCTTATTTCGCTAAGCGACGTCCGGGTTACCCCAGTCCGGTTATGATCGAAGACCTAAACTCCGGCTCCCCCCCTTTCTGCGTCGCCTTTGGCGACCTTTAGGAAATCCCTTTTCATATGTACTTCTACTCCCGGGGGACACTTTGGCTTTCCTTCGATCGATAAAGCTTGTGATCGGCCCCCCATCCTTTCCCGATCTTGACAGAACCCCGAAGAGCTTTTCTTATTCCTTCGCCGTTTCAACGCGAAAGCTGCAGGGGCCCCCGAATTAACCCCGTAGTTCCCCTGGTGCGGCTGCAACTATAAACGGGCCAACAAGTCATCGTTTTTCCTGCTCCTCCTGTACGACCCAGGATTTGTTGGTGCAGTGTCCTTCGTCACTCCTTAAGAATCTTTTTCTTCAAGCCCAGGGAGAAAGGGAAAGAGAGAGTTTTGTAACTCCTTTCCTCCAATTTACTAGATTTAATAAACTCCGTTTTTATCCTTTTTATAAAGGGAAGAGAGCTTTGACAGTTACAACACGTTCTTTATTCTTGCCGATGGGCCCGTTTTTAAGCCCCTCTTGAGCTGACCGGGCGTTCTCCCCCCTTGTGATCAGACGACCCCGGCCCACACCTCCCTCTCCCCCCCACAAATCATTGGTGAGTAGAGTAGATTGGGATAAATCTCAGTTGCCCTATCTTTCAGAATTCACTCGCAGCGACCAGTGTGTTGCTTCAATCGCCTTATCTTTATCGCGTGAAGTCAAAAAGAATGAAGTTATAAACTTCTTATCTTCATCAGATCTCTTGTTTTGCCCGAATCGAAAGAGTGATCGATTCTCTTCCTGGCTCTCGTCCAGCAGCTTGCCCACGGGGATTCGTACCCCTCCTACTTCTTCCCTGACTGGTACTATACTATTGGCCCCCGATGAAGTTCCCTTCCTTCGTTGTCGATTAGCCAAGCACAGTAGAAGTTGTTTCAGTTTTTTCGTATTGGTGGCTTCCTTCCCACGTGACCTGGCTGAGATTTCAGGCGCCTTTTCATTTGCCCTAAGTCAACCTCCTTCCCTCAGGATAGTCCCCCCCACCTTAATTCCTCTTGCATGCACCGTGGGACGTAGACCGTTCCCGTCTCTCCGATGTATTTCTATCGGATCTGATGCATCACCCCCCCACCTGCGATCCGTTGTTATCATTCCTTGGTACGATTCTTGGTGACGTTTCGCGTTTTTAATCCGTATAGGCACACATCTAGAGACTTTGTGAACTTGGGAGACATTGTATTCTTCGAACTCTTTTATAGGAGATCTCGATTATTTTTCTTTTTTACCTCTCGACCTGTGCAGCTCCCGTTTGTTTTTCCTCAGGGACCCGCGTTGGCTCCTCCAACACCGTCCTTCGAAGTAATCGTAAGGCCAACAAAAAAGTTTTATTCTAAGGAGTGAGGAAGATCCAGCTCCCTTAGCGCCGTCCCTTCCTCGCCAGGGCCGGGCGGCGGTGAACGGACCCTATTTCTGTCTTGCAGCCCATTTTCCAGATGATTGTTACAGCTCTGAATATTCGCGCCCTCCCTTCTGAAGTTAGTGATTCATCATTCCTCCTCTAATGTGTTTTCCTTAGCTGAGACGCAATTGACTTCTTTAATGTGGCAAGTTCAACCCCTAGCCGGCCTACTTTCCGCGTATTCACCTCGGTGCTCCTATTGACGAAGGCTCGGCGGGTGGCGCTTTTAGCGCCCATTAAGCAGGCACTTCGCCGTGCCCTGCGAGCTTGCTCCGGGGGCGTCGATATAGGATTCTGGGCCTTAGACCGTCCCCCCCCCCTGGTAGGAAGTTTGCAACCGGCAAGCTCCCCTTACCAACATTTCCGCTTTGTCCCCCTCCTGTGAAGATGTACGACGAAAGCCCCAGGTTTTTCCCCGAACTTGTGGACGCGTTCCCCGCAAGTTCCTCCCTGCCTTGGTAAGGCCGCCTGCGTCTATTTCCAGAACGCGGTGTCTCCTATGTAAGAATCCCCTTCTGTCGCAACCGCTTTTTCCAGGCACGAAAATTCCCGTCCGGGTTCAATTCCACAGTCCCCACCTTGTCGGCCGGTCTCCAATCCTGAAGTGAGGTGGTTCCTCCGCCAGGGTTTCAAGAGCTAGACTCTAGCCCGGACCAGAGCGGCGGTCCTCACGAATCCTGCCGCCCCCCTGGCAGAGCAAGTGTCAGGCCTCAACCTTCGCGTTCCCCCTTCCTCCGCAAATTTGTCCGTTTTTGAGGGAACTTTTTTTTTAATCTCTCCCTTCCTAGTTGTTGTTTGTTGAGTCTCTGACCCCCGTTTTTCACTGTCCCAACCCCTTCGTAGATGGAGTCGACTAGAAACGTTTTCTTTTCTGTCCATCCCTCTTGCGCTTTGGCAAATCCCGGCTGGCTATGATGTCAGGAGCGGGAGATCTTCCTGTTGTTAAAATGGTGATTTTCCGCCGTTTTTTTTCCCAACCTCACCTTCAAGAGATCCTAGCCCTTCCTTCGGCCCCCTTTGTGAATGATTCACCACCGCCTTTCCAAGTTCTCCTTTTACCCGCGCGTCTTTTCGAAAACCTCTCTACCCCTGTTCTCCCCCCCCCCCACCGCGTTTTCCCATGACCTCCCTATGCATGACCACGTCTGCATGGGAGACCAATGTCCTTCAGCTTGTATCCTCCCCAGCATGCTACTTTTGCGTTTTCATTTTCTACACGAGTGGGCCGTCCTGACATTTGATTTTTTTCTTTCTTTTTCCCCTATCTCTACCGCGGCCGTCTATTCATCCCTATACTTATCGCACGCGGCTCCATTCCTCCTGCGCGGCTATCGTGGCGCGGGGATTATGGCCTCTCTCCTGTCCCGCAAGCCATTCTTCGTCAACGTTTCCCGGTTTGGACGATTAGTGCCCTGCGCCGGTTGGGGTTGCCGGGACCCATTCTCACTTTGCTCCCGAAGCCCCCTTTCATTCGCATTTGTATCCTGCTCAGGACTTTTGACCCTCCCGTCAAGAGTGGCCACCTTGGCTGTTTGACCACCCCAGCTTCTGGGCTTCCCTATGGGGCGGGTCCACCTCCCCCTCTTCAAGGGAGGAGATGTATGTCCGGCGCGGCAGCCGAGCTTGCTGCTCTGGCATCAAGGACTCGAGGTGCGCGCCCTCCTCGACCACGTTCCGATGTTACGAACCTCCGGTCTATGGTCCTTGAAACCCCGACGCCTCCGTCCTTTTTCCTCAAGAAGAGATTCCGATCGCCTCTCGTTTCCCTGATCTTGTATGTCAATCTTCCAGAAGGGACCCCCGAACAATTCCTCACGGGTGGCTATTACGCGCTTTGCCCTAGTCACCTTTCTCTCTATGGTGGGGTGGCTAGTGGTGCGCCCTTTTCACACAACTATCGAGTTATCTCCTCTCGATTTCGATCGCCAAGGAACCCCGCTGACGCGCCGGAGAGTAGAAGCCATATTTTCTTCCGGTCGAGCCGGCAAGGTGAGGAAGATACTTTCGGGGCCTTTTCCCGGACTGGAGCTCACCCTTAAACTCGACTTCCACATCCCATTCCCCTTCGTTCGAGAGGAGTTTCACCACCCCACAAGGTACAGTGAATACTGCTAGAAGCTTCCCGCACCCCGCCCCCCTGCATAGTCGATACATGTGTTCTCACTCCTTTTTTCGGCATTGTTCCCTCGCTGCATTTTTTTACGAGTACTCCTTGGGCCCCCAGTTTATGGCAGCGAATAGAGGCAAGCTTCCTAAGATGATCAGCGTTCCGCGGATACTTTCTTAACGTCCGACTGCTTGCCCCTCTCTCTGGTTTATAACGGATTAGGGGTTGCCAATTTTGCAGGTTCGAGAGAAATACAGCACACGTCCCCCTCGGCCGGTTGTGCGGCATTCAACTCTACAGGGAACCCCGTCATTTTTCCCAGTGAGCCCCCAAATAATCGTTCAGGATATGTGATTCGATTGCGGGACGTTTCTTGATCACCCCAAAGGGATTTCCTTCAAAGCCACGAGGCTTGACAAACAGCTGGTCCCGCCTCCAGAGATTGCTTTTCGACAGCGTATGCCACCTCTTCCACCATATCTATATTTTCTCCCTATTGTTTTGAGAGAGGTATAGTCTGTGGATACTGAATGCTGCGACGTACACCCCATTATTGAGATGGTCAAATACGCCGACGCGCTGTGATCCCGCCGGCTTTCGACTTGTGATTTCCCACTGCACCCACTCAAGGTCAAATCCTCCTAGTATTTTTCCCTGAGGGCAGATCCCTGGTCCGTTGCCCTTTGTCTAGTTTCCGCACCCGTTTCCCCTCCGACGTTTTTTTGACCTCTTTCCTCCGGCATCCGTTCCGTCTAACCCGCCGCCGTTCCCAAAAGATTCCTGCGTTGGAATCAGCTTTCTTTTCATTTAGATGGGAACGAGCCCTGTCCAGTATTTCCTCCCGCGATGCGGAATTACTGTGTTGACTGTTCGGACTTAGCTATTCATGCAGTAACGGTTATCAAAACATAGAGTCTCTCGTTCATGGCCTTTTCGTTGCTGACCAGTATTAGAAGGCGACCACGTTGAAGAGTATGATGCTTTTGTGGGTTCCAGTTAAATCGACCGGTGTCTGGGTTCGATTTCCTCAATTTTTTCTAGATGGTGAGAGAGTCCCCTCTCCTTCCTGGCGTTGATATCCTAAACGCCCTTCGACCGAAGGTTCAGAAGATTTTGAGTCGACAGTCTCACGCGCTCGCCGCTGGAATTGGCTTGGTTTG
>Ga0179593_1667590_pt1 | contig 13517 bp, 14 predicted proteins | sample CZODoug2_1_08_16_FD_185931 | JGI IMG/M metagenome (GOLD analysis project Ga0179593, IMG submission 185931) | Vadose zone soil fungal communities from Angelo Coast Range Reserve, California, USA - CZODoug2_1_08_16fungal (PacBio error correction) | ecosystem: Environmental > Terrestrial > Soil >... | reverse complement strand
GAGAACTATTCGCTGGCCCCCCGCCTTTTTTAAAAACAGTTGCTTTTCGATGTGGCCCCTCCTTTCCCTTCCGGATGGTCTCCTCAACAACTGCTCTTGCAGGGAATATATTCTCTTTTTACCGTTTCGTTTTTTTCTCCCTCCTTAGATAGTAATGGAATCTTTTTTCGAAGGGAATAGACTCTCCCTTGGTAGCCTCTTTCCAATTCTCCTCCCTCTGAAGTTAGAAAAAGAGTGTTGGCGCTATTCCGCTTCTCTTGGAAGGAAACTCCTTCTTTCAATCCCGAGGAGCTTCATCCTTTTCCACGCATTTTTCCTTTTCTTCGTTCACCCCCCCCCCCCCCGCCGTCATTTCACAAGCAAAAGAGACTCGCTTTCCTTCCGCTTCTTGATTGCGTCTCTAGAAGGGCACCCACCCTCTTCTTCACCGCAAGTTTCTTCTTCACCCAGGGGGGGGTCTTTCGCCCCGCGCACACAAGTCATTTTTCGCGCCGAGTTCCCACATCGTCTTTTTTTGCTTCGCTTCCCCGGGGAGCACCCCATCCCCTTTTTCGGAAAACCAGGCGTCCCTTCCAACTGCGCGAGCGTTCCCCCTTTTCCCCTCCATTCACATTCTCTCACTTTGATCGTGTTAATTCTTTTCCCTTTCTCCAGTCGAACGATTTCTGACACGTGCCCCTCCTTTCTCTCGCCTTTTTTCCCTCGTTGCACAGCCTACTTTCGGAAAAATTCCCCCAAGCTGCCCCCTGCTTCCACAAAGCGAGGCCCCAGAATTCCTCGCCCTTTCCCCTTCCCGTAGTCCCTTCCTGCAGAAACAACCACCCCCCTTCCTCCTCTCTTTCTTCTCTTGCTTGTAGTGGCCGCCCCCTCCCCTGTCGCTTGGTATCTTTTTCGTTTCCCTTTTCTACACCGCCCCGGATGAGAATCACATCCCCCAAATTACGCCCTCCAGATGCTCCTTCTCCTAGCACTCCCCCTCCCGGCTAAGCGTTTTCCTTTTTTCCGCGCGCGCAATCCTCCCTCTACCGCTTTTCGTAAACGTTTGCCCCAATCTTCTTCGATCCGCTGACCCCTTGTGGGATTGTTCCCCCTCCCCCTTTACATTTTCCGTACGGTTCCTCTGCCTGCTTCCGAAGAAGTGCTCGTTTCGGTTCTTAACGCCCCCCCACCTTCCCCCAATTCGCCACTGGAATTCTCGCGCAGATCCGGCACACGCATCAATGCCTCCGCATTTTCTTTCCCTGCCTTGACCCTGCTTCCGGGCCCTTCCAAATTCTTATCCCCCAAACCACGGTCGCCCCCTTTTTAGCAACCCCCTTAGATACCTCTCCCAACAAACTCGAACCCTCCTTTGCCTTCAAGGGCCCACCAAAGTCGCTCTTTTCGTTCCCTCCGATTTCAATCCCGGCGGCGGTTCCTTTCGCCAGCAGTTCCCCCCCCCTCCCCCTCGAAACCTTCACGAGGAGACCCTCACAGCGAATAAAGAAGACAGACCCCACCCCCTCGGTTTTCCTTTTGTAAGGGCAGCCCCTTCCCTGACAAGTTTTTTCCAGTCCGAATTTTTCAATATCGTTCAGTATATGTCCTAAGATAGTCTAATTAGTCCCTTTTATCTTCTTTCCCTTGAACTGCACACCTCCCCGAGTTTCACAGAAATTTCATGAGAGGGAAAATAAGTTTTTCTCCAAATCTCTTGAGTCTTTTCTGAGCTTGTCTCTCAGTTATAAGCATCCCTCTCCTTTTTATAAAAATATCCCCCCCCCTCCACCATGCTATACCCCCTTCCATCCCCGCCCCTGGTACCGCCTTGCGTTCTTTACCCCTGCTCCGTGTCTTCTTCCTGAAGGTAGATCCCTCTCTCTTTCCCGGTTCGTTCCCCTCTTTTGAAAATTCGCCCCTCCCCCCTTGCTTCTTTTTTTGATATCCAATCTCACCAAAACTTTTTTTTTCCACGCAGGTTCTGACGGTGTTTCGCGGCCGACTAGTGATCTTTTCCGAGGTGAAGCCTCGCCTCTCCTCTTCCTTCCCCACAAATCCCCTTCACTTCTTGCGGGGCCTTGGGGGCAGTCCCACCAGCTTATTTCTTGATTTTCGGCCCTCTTTTTTCCAACCGCCTTTTATGGCACGAAAAATACGCGATGGTCTTTCTGAAGCGTCTCTTGGACGCCACCCTTGCAGTTGTCCGTCTTCCCCCTCGCGGCCCGTGCCTAGCTATCCCCTCGTTTCCGGTTTTCAGCCGGTACCAGCTCTCCCTGTTTTTCCCAAGCTTCGCTTTTTTACTTCGGCCCCCCCACGCAGAGAACCTTCTATCCCCCCGCTCGTTCTTTTATAGACGCCATCCCGGACCTTCCTGCTTCTTCTCGGGTTCGCTTTTTCCTAATAGGGCTCCTTTCCGTTCTCGACCATAGTCTTCAAATTTTCCCTCGGATTTAGCGCCGAGCCTTCTTTAGGTGGCTGCAGGGGGAAAAGGTTGTATTTCCCGGGTGGGGTTCGAAGACCCCCCCTTTTTAGCCGCTTTAGGGCAGTTCCCGCACAAACACTTTTCCCCTTTTCTGAGACAATCCGCGAAGAACCTCCCCCCTGATTTTCTCGTTACAGCAAGGAATTTTTTGTGGCCACTCCAAAATCTCCTTCCTTCCCTCTCCTCCGTTTTATTTCATGGCCTTCCCCGCAACTCCCTTTTTTTGGAAAACGATTTCCTCCGGGATTGGCTTCCTTTTCGGAGACAACGTTGTTGGCGGCTCTTGCGCCCCAGACGTTTATCTAAAACCAGCCGTTCGTTCCAATTGTTCCGTCCCCCTCTGCCCCCCCAATCACTTCCCTTTTCGGCCCCTACACCACGATTTGCAGACCGGCCCAATTCCTTTTTAAAGGAAACTGTTTCTTTCGGACCTACTTCTTTTCAGCCGGGCCCAGGCCTCAACGTTCGCGTCTTTTGATTCCCTAAGAACGGGCGCGCTCTTAGACGGGATTATCGTCGTTGACGACGTAAAGAGATGGCCCTCGGATTGCGTCTTCTTGGTTCCCCCCCCCCCTTTTTAAGGACGGGCCCAAAAGGCCAACGATTTCCCTTCCCTTACTTTTTCGAGAATTACCCCGAGGAAGTTAATGCCTTGGATGTTTTGTGTCTTTTTCTACGATCTCTTCATTCGCCCATCCTTATTGTTTAGTCGCCTCTGCATTCTCCCAGGACCCTGGACTTCCAAATACCTTCTGGCGTTTTTTGAATGTTCCTTCTCCATTCCTTCTCTGCAAAGTGCTGGATTGGCTCCGGGTTTTCGGAGGGAGAATCTTCACCCTCAGCTTTCAATGATCTGTCCGAGTATACGGGTTCCACCTTTTACTGGTTCCTTTTGAAAAGAAGACACTTTTTTGTGATGTATTGTCCCCTTGGGGATAACAGGGAGAGAGAGAGGCCCCCGTTTCCCGATTACCTCTTTTTTATTTTTCTCGGGCCTTTTAAAACTTTTGGTCGAATATGGGGATGTTTTTCCAGCCAATTTTTTTTCGCCTGAAGGGTTGGACCTTTTCCCCTTCAACGGAAGACTCTCCTGCGCTTTTCTTTCGATTCTGTCGTCCGGGCGCGTGGCCTGGCTGTTCTTGAGAAAAGCTCGGGTTCCCCTCCCCCCCCTTACAGAGGGGAGTCCCTTTTAGGTCTCTTTCAAATGCTGTGCCACTGAAAACGTTACTTTTTGTTGTTTCTGTGGTGGGGGATTCCCTCAGCTCATCCACTCCCTGGAGAATGAGCGGGCTTTGTTTACCTTAGAAAGATCTCCCCTCAGTAGTTTTTCCCGTGCCTTTTTGCTGGTGAGGGAATAGCTTTCTTTTTCATTGAAGCTAAAGGATTCTTTTATTTCTGGATGCGTTTCTCGGTGGTTCTTATTGTTAGCTTTTTTAGAGATTGGGGGAACCCACTGCTTTTTTCCGTTCAGCGCATTGGGAAAGAGACGATTTCACCCCCTTTCTAGCTTGGGGAGGCTTCCCTGTGAAGCTTCACTTTACTGAAATTTTATCCCGAGGATAGGGTGGGCCTCTTCCCTTTCGGTTTTGACCGGGTTTTAGAGTTCTAATTTGTTTTCAGATGGGATGTTTATTCCGTGGAAATTGACAGATGCGGTGCCCTAGGAGTTCCGGAGGGGGGGATTTTTTTCTAATTTCACGCCGCTGCTAGAGGTTGGCCTCTCTCATTCACAGAGGCCACTCGCCCCCCGCACTTTGGCTTATTCTCTTTCCTTCCGCCGGGCACCTTTTTTGTTAAATGTTTACCCTCCGAGGGAGAAGAGATCCGCACAGTGGGGGGAAACCGAGGGTTGTATAGACCCTCTTTTAAAAAATACTTCTTTCTCTTCCGGGAATTGAGAGCTTGAGGAAGAATAGCTTAGCTTTTCGGGGATTTCTTCCCCGGTGTTACATATGGCGATTCGTCTTTTTTTTTTTAGAATCCTTTTTTGTTTTTTCTTGGTTTCGTGAGGAGATTTTGTTCGGGAAACCCCCCCAGGGCCTGATGAAGGCCTTTTCATCCCAAGACAATCTTCAATCCATAACGCGGCGCCTTCCTTTTCTCTACCCTCTTTTGGATTACGATTCCTGGATTCCCCGTTCACCCGGGTTATTGGTGCGGCCTCGCGTTTGACGTTTTTGCAGTTTTTTCGGGCAGGGCTTTTTTCTTTTTTCGTCTTTCGCTTTTCTTTTTTCTGATTGCTGTCGGACGTGTTGTTAACGTTTTTCCATTTTCACATCTTTTCTTTTCTCCTTGTTTCCCCTGGGAAAACCCATCCTTTTTCCCACGATGGTTCGGTTCCCCGTGCCGTCGGGAAGAGAAATTTTTTCCTTGCCTACTCGTCTGAGCGCGATGGTAACATTGTGTCTTTTTGTTTCCTACCTGGCCGCGGTTTATTGGTTTTCTTTTTTCTGGCAATAGAGCTCGATTTGTGCTTCTTTCTCCCTCTCTTTTTGAGCGTCGGCCACGAACGACCCGCTTTGTGGCACCCCCCTTGCGGGGACTCGCCTCTCCCTTTTTTTTTGAAAGATTCAATTCCTTTTTTTCAACTCTTCCTTTTGACCATTTTTCGATAGCATCTGGCGGCTTGTCCATTCGGACTTTTCAGAGGGACCTTTTCTTATAATGAGAGCGTTCCCCTGAATTTTTTTGGGGACCCTTCTGCTTGACCCGGCCTCTCTCGAGACCCCCTTTATGGCCCAACCGTTTTTTTTGGGAAACAGTGCCTTTCTCCTTTCACGTCTTTTTCCCGGTTTTTAGAACCCCTTCTACGTACGAGAGCCGGCATCTTCCCCTCCCTCGTTTTTTTAGAGATGAAAGGCGCTCGTACATCGGCGTTGTTTCGTCCTTCTTCCCTCCTCGGTTTGACCCCCCTCTTCATGGTTGCAGTAGAACGGCGTTTTCAAGCCTCTGTTCGTTTCCCTCCCGGAAGGAAACTCCTCCGGACCCGCCCTCGATCTTTTCCCCGTTTTCAGATGCGCTTTCCGGCCGCTGTTGCCGTTTTTTTCCCTGAAAAAAGCCCTCTCGAGCGAATCTTCCCTTCTTGCCCTTTTTCTTGACTTCTACTTTCACCCATCGCGGTTTTCTCTCGTCGCAAAGTTCCATTGATTTTTTCTTCCCCCACACCTGAAGCTTTTCGCCCTTTAATCATTTCCCCTCCTGACGGGATCAGCTTCCATCTACTGCCGATGCACTCGAAGCTACGCGTCGAGCCCTTTTCCCCTCCCAGCCCTCTCTCACGTTCCCTCAATTTCCACAGAGTTCTCCTTTTTTTTCCCCCTTCCAGGTTGCGCTGCTTTCTCCCCCCCTTGCTAGGCCCGTTTTTTTCATCTGTGATTCTTGGGTGCCCGTTCCTTTTTTCCGTTGACCTTTTAAAAACGCCCTCCTTTCGGCGGAAATGCTCGTGCCCCCCTGAATGGTCTCGCCCCCTTCCACGCAGTCCCTTCAACCTCCCTGCCCCAAAGAGGAGGGCCTTTCAGACGCGTATTTTCCTGTCCTTCCCTCCTCCGGGGTTCCGGTACAGAACACCCTTTCTTAGGATTCCTTTGCCCTCTTTAAGAAGAAGTGAGTGTACCGGACGGCTTCCAGAACCTTCTCAGCAGGAGAGATGCCTTCGAGGAACAAGAGGTAAAACCATCTCTCCAGGCCCAGGTTTTTTTCTTTGCAAAAAGCGTTTGGAGAACCCCAATCCCATTACTCGACACCTCCTCAAAGTAAGTGGAAGAGGGCAACCCTTTCCCCCCGAAACGAGAGTATGAATCCCCTTTTTCGCTCGGTCCCTCTCAAGGCCCTCTCCGAAATTTAGATTCCACGAGGCCTAGAAAACACGTTTCCCTCTGGTTTACACCCTTTTGATTGAATCTTTTTAGTTTAAACCGTTTTCGCCAACTCTCCGTGGACCTTTCCTGCCCGGCCTGAATTCCTTCAATTTCTTTTTTCCTAAGTGTTCCTCCTGTCTTCTCTTTTCTTTAGTACAGCGCCCCAACTCCCCCTCCCGCATTCGGCGCCTCTCGGACAAAGAAGAATTTTGGGCACTTCCGCCTTCTGAATGAATTACCAAATCTACGTCTTCCCCTCCCCCAGCAATTCGTGCCTCCCTCCCTTTCCGACCCCTCCGGGATAACGCGTTCACCCCCAAAACCAAGTTCCCCTTCGGCTAGACCCCCTCCTAGCTGCGTCTCCTCCAAGGCGTTGACTCGTGCGCTTTCCGCGGGCCTTTCCTCTCTCGCAGTTTACCACCCGCTCCCCCATCTCGAATTCCCGAAGCACTCTAAGGAAAGCTCCCAACTACCCTCCGTTCTGCTAGAGGATCTGGGGGCCTTCCCCAAGAGTTTCGATGCGCGCTTAAGAGTACAAGCCTTCCAGTGTTGTGCATTTATCGTTTTATTCTTTCCTAGAAGTTCAGCGACGCTAGTTATCATTTTTCCCCCAAATTTATTATTGAAGCCCCCCCACCTGTGACGCACCACCCATGTTTCCCCCGAAAATTCTGCCTTCCATTCTACCAGAAGGGCGCAGTTACTGTCCTTTGTATTTTCTGATAGGCCTTTTTCTCCTAAACTCACGAGCCGTCCCCCCACAAGCCCCTCTCTCTGCTTCCGTGTATCAACGTTTAAAATGCTTAACGTCTAAACAAATCCCTCTGCCCCTCCTTGGTATGCTGCCCTCCCTGACGTAGCTCTTTTCGTAATTCTTCTCTTTTTCCTCAACTGCCATCGGAGAGCCGGTGATATTTCCCCCAACCTTTGTCGCTGGTCCCAAACGCAGTTTTGACCTCTGGAGTACGCGTACAGTGTATTTCGCCGTTGACTTTCCCCCGCCTCCTATCCGCGCGAACACCCCCCAGCCCCTCTATCTTTTTTTTTTTGAGGGCCCGATTTTAAAAGGCCCCCTTTTTATTTAGGTGATTTTCAAGGTTGAAAGATTTTGAATGGACCTCTTCACGGTTCTCGCCAAATAGTGAAGGATTCTCCTTCTGAGTGATCTGCGGTAGCGAGTTTTCAACCCAGGAACCTTTTAGGAGTAAGGAGAGGCCCCCCGGTGCAAGGTAAGAGGTATGTTCATGAGTTCCCCTGAACAAGGTGTCAGAAAGATGTTACTCCAAAGACTCCCCCCCGGGACTCGTCACAACGGACCCGCCCTCGGGCCCCCCCCCGCTGACTCTTTTTTTTCCGTTTTTTTAAAAATAGCCGCCGCCGCCAGAACCCTTCTGGAAAGAGGAGGAGTGTACTCTTTCTAAAGAGCTTCAGACCCATACGTGTTCCGGGAATTGGTTTTCCAAAACCCCAAATATCTGTAATTCATGTAGCCCCACTCGAGACTTTCTCTGTGTTGTCGCCGTCTTTCCCGAGCGAGATTACCCACAAACTTTGAATAAACCCGTTATTCTTTTCCGTTATGATCTCCCTTCGCCGCAAAAACTTTTCCACCAAGTTGTTATCTCTCTTCTCGCCCGGACGCAATCGTTGCCTCCTTCAAAGCATTTCTTTTTTGCCCCCCCCTTAAAGCGCGCTCTTTTCTCGGACTTTTAGTGATTTTTATTTTTCCCGCCCAATTTTTTGTGTTTCGCAAACGTTTTGCGAATACTGAGATCCTCTTGCGGAGGCCTAACTTTTTGAATGACGGCGCCGCTTTCTCGAAGACGTTTGTCTCCCAACCGGTGGCCCCTTTCTAGATGCATCTGCGTACCTTTCTGCCACAGAAGGACTTTTGGCCAGGTAACTTAATGAACCTCGATTTTGACTTCAATTCCTTCTGCCCAGGTCATTTTCGGGATTATGCACCCTATCTTCGGCATAACCCCTAAGAAAGGGCCCGGGACGACAAAAACCCCAAGGGTATCGCGTCGCTAGTTGAACCCTTCCTTTTGCGGGCTCGGACTGGGATTGCTATTTTCTGTCTGCGGCGTTCAGAAGTCCTCGATGGAGAGTTTCTGGATCCTTCCAACCGTTTTCTGGAACCGGCTACCCCCTTTCCCCCTCTTCGGGCGATTGCAAAAGGCGGCGGGCCTTTTTGCTCCCAGCGGCACTTTACGGCCGTGATTTTTTCCTAGGAGCCGCCTTCCATTCCCCCCCCCTCTCTATTTTTTCTGGAACTTTGAAGCATTTGCGTTCCCACGACCACTTTGGGAAAAACCCTGATTTTCAACCCCCCGAATCGATCCTTTGAAATCTGGCTTTTTTTTTTCATTCGGGAGTAACTTTTCATTTTGCTTGGATGGCTTGAGGCTTTCCTTCCAACCGCTCTTTCCAATTTTTTTTCTGAGGTCCGGCGGACCTCCAGCCCGTTCCCTTTCCAGAGGACAATTTGTAATTATTGATTCATTCCGTCGTGTTGCTTTTCCGAAGTGGATCTCCCGCCTTGGCCTAAGTTTTGCCCCTGAGGCAAGCCTCTGGTGGTCATCTTAACCACGCTTTTTTGTTTTTTTTTCCCTTAGGCGAAGTGAAAGCATTTCAGTGGGATTCCCCGCGATCTAAAGAAGGGTGTGTTAGAGATTCTTTCGACTCGCGTGCGTCTCTTAAAAGGGGGGTCCGTCTTCCCTCCCTTCTGCCCATACCCCCCCCCAGAGGGGTCTTCGGGTCCGCTTTCGGAAGGAACTTTCCTGCAACCCGCGCCCCCGACGGTTGGCTGGTTCACAGGTTGTGGGCTTCCTCCCCTCAAATTTTTCCCCTCTGATAATATTTTCGTTTTTTTCCTCGACCCCCCCCCCCAGAGAAAACGATCTGCACACGAAACCAATGTTTCTCCGAGATCCCCTAGGGAGGGAAGAGAGGAAGGGAAACCTGCCATAGAGATAAGGAGTGGCGGGGATTGGAGGCCTGGAGTCTAGAGTTTGTAGCTGGGGAAAGGGTTGGAGGAGGGTTTTTTTTTGACGAATTATCGCACGGAGAAGGGTTGAAGTTCAGTAAGCTTCAAGGGTTTGAATTAACCTTCCCCCTCGACTGGAGCCCGGAGGGAAAGGACCTCTCTACGAATGTGCTTTCGCTCAGGTATCTTTTATGATTATCTCCGGGGGGACGGATTTCGCCCTTGTTTCCCCCACGACTTGCTGGTGCGTTTTTTTTTTTCTCGGGAGTTGATTCCGTTTCTCCCCTTTCTCTGCGGGTCCTTCGTTTGGTTTCTGGGGATTCTGGAGCCGACCTTTGAATTTACGTCCTTCGCTGGGCGATTGAGGGTTGTTCCCTTTTTTGAAGGACCACAGAAGTTTTTCCCCGGAGACCGCTCCCTTCGTTCTCTCATTGCAGAGGTCACGGAGTTCCCGGTAACTTTTGCCCCTAAAAGCAGTTGTTTCTCCAGCCCCAATCAACCTTTTCTTGAGAAAACCCCGATCCTTTTTATATTGCAGCTTTTTTCCGCGTTTTTTCTTCGGCGAGGCCTTCCTTGCGAGCGCCGGACTTTGGCCCTCGTCTCCTTTTTCTTTGATGTACTTCGGAACAATCCTTTTTTGGATTCTGTTTCTGGTTTTCGCGCTTTTGTTGGCGGAGCCTTTTTTGGATTGTTCTCTTTTTCTCCTTTACTCTACCAAGGGTGTTGAGCAGGATCTGCTTCTTTGCATTACTCACCTTCCCCCAAGAGAGAGAGGATTTTTCCTCTTACGGACCCGGTATGTCCCCGACGGGGTTCTGGACAGGGAACCTTTTCTTTATTACCGCTTGTTTCCCCGGAGGGTTGCAGGTTTTTTCCTGCTGATTCCTTTTTTTTTAGTTTCTTTCTTGCAGCGCGTTCTGCTTCCGGCCTGGGTTGGTCATTACCCGTAACCAGGTCGACTGGCCTGCTGTGTCCCATTCGCTTCACGATTCTTCGGTCGACCGCCGCGCTCTTGCTGCCCCCTTCGTCGCGCAAAGTGCGCCTGGGTTCTTTGACTCGTGGAAACCCTGTTCTTTAGCGTTTCTGGCTGGCCCCCTTGGTTTTTCGATGTTCCTCGGGCGCGCGCCCGCCCTTGATTAGTGGTTTTATTGCTTCCGCCGCCTGTGTCTGTTGTTTTTCCTTCATTCCAAATGGACTTTTTTTTACTTTTTTTTTTTGTTTCCCCTCTCACCCTTTGACTGGGGGACCCTGGCCAATTCTTGCTGCCTTCCCTTCGCTCGATCTCTTTTCGAAATTCCTTTTTTTTCTTAGGCGGCGCCTGACGTGCGTGAAAAGCTTTTTTCCCCCTCCGCGCTTTTTTCTTGCGTCTTTCCCTTGCACGAGCGTCTTTTCACTTAGGCTCCTGCTTTTTCAACATTCCGGCGGCGCTGTGGCACGAACTTCCGGCGTTTTTACCAATTCTTATTTTCTTTTCTGCGAACCTGGCGATTCAGTACCTTTTTTTTCATTCCTCCTCTCCCCTTTGTGGTTTGAGGAGCCTCGATAGTAATTCCTTCTCTTTCGCATTCCTCTGAATCCATCCGCGGTTCTCCTTGAAAGTTCGTGGCAACATCCCCGCCGCCACTGTTGCCGTCTTTCCTCAGAGTTCCCTTTTTTCGCCGGGCGCTTTTTTGGAACTTCCGCCTCCCAACCCCACGTTCCGTCACTCCCCTTCAGCTTTTTCCTTATCTTCTTAATTTTCCGAAGCCAAAATGACTTCTCAGTTCTCCCGCAGGCAACTCTTTGACGTCTTCCAGGGGTCTTCTTTCCAACAATTCCTGAGGTCACCGAGGGAATTGGCTTGTGCGTCACATTTAGAGGTTCTTCCTTTCCCCCGAGAAGAACCAGCAAAGTTCCCAAGGCGATGACTACAGAAGTTGCCCCAAACCCCCCCCTTCGATGAACCCAAGAAAGAGAGTTCTCCAGACAGGGCTCTGGTTTACAGAGCCCCGGCTTCCCCCCCCCCCCCAAAATGAGCGCGCATTCCTCCCAAATACAGCGTCGAGGCAGATCCCACTCGACCCAGCGTCACCTCAATCGATTTACAGCGGCCAGTCGATTTTCGTTGGACCCCTCACAAGCCTTCCGCTCAGCCCAGGAACGCTCTTCCAAGGCTTTTACAACCTCTATATAGGAACAAATCAAGCATTTTTCCCCTCCCCTGAGGGCATACCACCCCCGAGGCAGAACAAGGACCGCTTTTTTTTCGTACAGTAAAGCTTCCCCGTATAAAGAAACCCCACTTCCTGGATCGCTAGAGTTTTTTCTTTCCCATCTTGTAGTGGACGACCCTCCTTAGATAGTTGGTAGATTTGTCCACTTGTTCCCCAAGAGACCAAACATAAAAACTCTCGACCCACTACGTGAAAAACCCCTTTGCCCGCCAGATCCCCAGGTAATGATTCCGCCCTTCCCCCCAGCTGAGGGCCTTCCTTTCAATTCCTTCTTCTCCGCCATTATCTTCGGTTAACTCTCTCCCCCCATATAGAAACCCTCCCGTTTCACCCCTTTGTATCTCTGTCTCTAGGACTAAAGATTTACTTCCCCTCCGGCCAAACCTTCCCAGCTCCCTGAGAGACCTCCGAGTTAGTCTCCAGTGTCTTCTTTAATTATTTCTTCCTTTTTTCCAAAATAGCCGCATCCTTTTTTCCTCTACAGGAATCCCACCTCCTTGAACCGAACGCCTGTATCACGAATAGCAATGATCCTGAATCGCACCCTTTCCGTGGCAACGTCCTTAAAAAAACGGTTCCTTCCTTCCCGCCAACCGGACCTCTAAATACAAATTTTTTTTGTAAAACTCGCATGCTTCCTTTTCCCCCTCCTCAAGCGCATCTTTTGAAATAGTCTCCCCCCCCAACTTGATTGCTTCCTCCTTTCTAGAAGCCACGGGAGCGCCACCCAAATAATAGAAGATTGAAAGAATCCCGAGAATCACAGAAGAACCCCCGACTTCCTCTCTGATAGTTCCTTAACGAGATTCCCTCTTGGAGCGCTCCCTTAGCACCCGAAGTCTTGGGCATTTTTTTTTTCGTATTGGCAGTTTAGCTGGGTCCTCGACTTCTCATTTTTTATTTGATTTTATTTCCTGCCCCCACCACCCCTTTGTTTACCTCCCAAGCACGTACCCCAGTTTTCTTGGAACCTCATTATTTTCCCCCTTTGGCCGTGCCCCCCCCCCTGTCCTTTGTAGGGGGACGTCTCTCTAGCATTATTGGAAGAATCTCCCGCAGTCTCAGCAACCTCCCCCCCCCGCACCGGGGATTTTTCGTAATACACGTCTTCAGTACCCTGGCGTTCCACTCCCCTATGGCTTCCCGGTACTGATTGACCTTTTTTTCAGGTATGCTTCTCGTGCCGGTCTCAGCGCGTTCCATCACTTCGCCCTCCCCTTTTCGCCTCCCGTGTGGATCAATAATCCCAAAAGGACCCTTCCCTGCTGACCCCCGTGTCCGCCGGATACTCCTCATTTTACGTTATACGAAAGAGGGGTGCGCTACCGAATTCGATCCCAATAAAGCTTTTCAATTCTCCTACTTCCCTTGGCCGGGGCAGTTTAAGCCACTGTGATTCTCAGGATTCCATTTGTCCGGTCCTGAACGCCTGCTCTCTGGTATTTCCTTCCAACTTCGTCTCGATGGAGAACTTTAATGGCCAAGGGCTCCCCCCTTCTGGATCTCTGAACGACCCAACAGAAAGGACGAAAGGTAGACCGGGCCTTTTACCTAGTCAAGGTAGACTCAATCCGGTCTGAGCCCGCCCCACTTTTTTGCTAGCCGACGCCCCCTCAATGCCCCCCCCCCATATGAGTAGTCACGTTTGAATTCCTCCCAGGAACTAAACCGATACAGTATACTTGAACGCTGCCCATTCTTCAGCCGGAGATCTCTACCCCCCTGATTGCCCGTCTCTGAGGGGCGCCTGCTTAAGATAGGTGAATAAGCCTTTTTTTCAGCCTTGTCCGTAAACATCTTCCAAATCGTGTTCTTTGGACTTCATTGACAGCGCGAGCCCTTGATTCTTCGCCGGATTGCCCTCGCTGATTGCTGAGGGGTTTTTTCACCCCATCCGGCCCCTTCCCTCCCTCCGCCAAAACCTCCACGTTGTCTCGATCAGTTCCTCTTACGCATCTAACCGGATTCTCTCGTTGACGAAAAGCCCCAGTTGTTAC
>Ga0179593_1502121_pt1 | contig 13517 bp, 10 predicted proteins | sample CZODoug2_1_08_16_FD_185931 | JGI IMG/M metagenome (GOLD analysis project Ga0179593, IMG submission 185931) | Vadose zone soil fungal communities from Angelo Coast Range Reserve, California, USA - CZODoug2_1_08_16fungal (PacBio error correction) | ecosystem: Environmental > Terrestrial > Soil >... | reverse complement strand
TTCTTTTCTTCCTTTAGTTATCTTCCCGGCGCGCCGCCGGAAGCACAATGGCTACAGCACCGCACGCGGAAAGGATATTCCTCTTTCGGTCTGCGCCAGGACGGAGATGAGTTTCTTTTGCGTGCAGTGCCGTGTCGCCCGGTTGAAAGTAATGACTTCATCCCGTCGCTTGTAGCTGGTCCATCCTTCTTTTACGGTAAAGATGTCTTCGGGCCCTGCTTTCCGCTTATTTCTCGCCTCTTTAGCTGATCCCCTTCGCCTCCCGCACTGCGTCCGTGGCGGTGGGTTTTTGTTTTGCCGAGCAGTCGGGCTGCGTTTTGGACAGATTTTTCGCGTGTCCTCGGTTCTCTTCTCTCGATGTTTTTCCGTGCGCGTTCGTGGGTTTTTTTGACATTTCAGTTCTTGTCAGTGACATTTATTATTTCTTTCCTGGGCACAATGGCAGTCTGTATTGTCAAGGATTTTCGATCCTGTTGAATCTGGGTGACCTGTAGCGCTCGCAAACAATCTCATGCAGTTTCTAATATCACGGCGTTGCAGATGGTGATTCTCCCACTCTCCCGGTCTTTTGATCGTCAACTGCCAGATTGTAGGCCTCCGTCTCGGGCTGCGCCTTTCTGCTTTCCCGCTTTTTTTAGTTTGATGTCCCACAAGGAACCGGCTATTTTTGTTCTGATTCGATCCCCTTGCAAGTCCCTCAAAAATTCGAGTCTATAGCCCGCCACCTCATTACGAGCCTTTCACTTTTCCCGGTTAGGCCTTGGTATGACTTTTTCCCACTATCCGCGCTGGGAGGCACGCCTCAGATTCTCAGAACTCTTTCTTCCGAGTGATTGTCGGTTTCCTTCGCGGGATTCTTTTGCCTTAGCAGCAAGCCCCACTTCGTTGCCTGGCAAATCCCTGTTGTGGTTCTTTTTCTCGGGTATCTACGATCTCCTGATAGCACATTTGCAAGAGTTTGTGCATCTCGCACCACGACCCCACCTGAGATTTCGTGCACGTCTCATATACGTATTCGGGGAGGTCGACGGAAACATTATGTCAGAAGAATTGAGACTGCGCCCATAGCCCGTTCTTCATCATTATGAGGTGCGCGAACAGCACCTTCACGCCCAGTTTGGATCAGACCTGATTCCCGACAAGACTCCGAGAACTGCTCCTTCCCTCATCGTCCCGCGGCACAGGTTTCTCCTCCTCAAACGCGCTCTCTTCTTTCTCCGTCCCAGTTATTTTCATTGTACTGAGCTGTAGTAATGAGTCGGGAGTGGATTCTTTCTTTGTTTCCCCCAGTACTACTCCCTAATAAATAATCACGGGTTTTTTTGGCTTACGCTTTGGCCGCTTCAGGAGTGCTGCGCGCATGGGCCACTTCTGTCGTCGCTTTTTCAGGGATGGTTTCTTTCGAGTTAGGATTGTCCCTTCCCGAGGTTCCTCAAGCTTGATTCCCGTTGGTTGACTATAAAGGTATCGCGTTCGGCAACGGCTCATCTAGCGAATTTTACTTCCCCTCGAAGCCTTGCGTCCGAACACTCTGCTTCGGTCAATCTAGCCGGGTGGTTGACGATACACGTCGGCCTCCCCGTGGAGTTCCCATCTGGAGTTTAGGCGTTGTTTCTCCCCATTCATTTCATGATGTGTGGTGTGAACCCGAGGAACCAGTTTTTTAGTTCCCTCAGGGTCTCTTCTCCTTTGTCCTCTACAGTCTGTTCAGATTCCTGATCGAACCTTTCCTTTTTTGGCATATTATTTTTCTCCTCAAGAAGCGCCACCCCAGAGCCCAATCGCCTTACTCCGCGCGGTCATAGGACGGACCTCATGTCTCTCTTTGTGTTTTTCGCTTATTTTGGCTGCCGCTCGAAGGTCTGCCGGCGAGTGTGAAAAACACCCCCGTTGGCAGCGATCTCTTTTACTTCCCTCATCCGTGGTTTTTTTTGAGGATTAGAGAGCCTATGACACCAAGGGTTTTTTTCTTTCCCTCGCCGTGCGACATGTCGGGCTTTGTCACCCATCGTAACTCCAGAATCCGTGCCATTCGCCCAGATTCATCGCGGGGATTTTTTCAGCGTCCCGATTGCTCGTTTTTTTGATGCGCCTTTGCTTGCACTGTTAGAAACTATTGCGCCCCAATTTTTTACTTGATCCCCTGTACGTTTTTGCGCCGCGACGATCCCCTGCCGTCCCGGGCGACGGTTCATATTTTTAACCGCCAGAGCACAGGATCATGTGATCCCCTTCTTGGTAAAGACAACGCATACTACCGGATTTCAACTCTACTTTAGATTCCCGCTTCTTCTCCGTCCCACCACGCGCTCTTATACGACCAGCTGTTCTTCTTTTACATTGCGAACTTAGTTCTCGTCTTCGTTAAGATCGAGCCGTTCCTCTGCCGTGCGCGACCCTTAATAGTCCCACTGATTGAAGCTGGCAGGAACCTTTATTCCTCCGGCCTCAGCGACAGCGAACGAACCCAACCTGACGCCCTCGGAGAGCTTCCCCAAATGTCCGCTGGCTGCCGAGGCACCGGTCCGCGGCCACCATTCCTCGTTAAAAACCCCGTTGATGGGGGCTTGTGTACTGAGTACTGAGTTTTTTGACCCACACTCCTTTACTCCGTCTCCGTCCTCGTCCCACGTCCTCCCTGCAATAACCTGGTTCGGTTTGAGATTGCGCGGTTTTTGAGGAGGATCAATGGAGCGGGACGAGAGTTAACGGAGGGTGTGAATGTTCTCGTGTAATAGAATCTCACTCGAATTTTCTGTGGCAATAAGGCCTGATACACTTCTTGGGCGTGAAGGGGCGGCGCGCCCTCTTGAAGCCGGGGAGGTTCAATAATGTCAGGTAAATTCTTTCTGATCGCATCGTTTCGTCTTGAGAACCTTTTCTTTGAGTCTGCGCGCGTTGAAGCCCTAATCATTGGCCTTCGTGGGGAGCGTGGGCCCCCCCCCATTTCCAAGCGCAGAGGCAGCTGTCAGCCTCGTACTCGCGCCCACGACCAATTGATTTGCCGTTCATGTTTGATTGCTTCTCATGTACGAAAATGCGCATTTCCCCCTGCTCATTAACAAGGCTCTCTAATTACACAGTCTCTAGAAGAATCTGTCTCGTCCCGCCACGTGTTCTTTTTTTCCCCCCGGTTCACCCCCTATTACATTTTGCCTGGACTAGTTTTTCAGAGATTTTGGCCGTATCGACTCAACGCCAAGCAAGTTTTGCTTCCTTGCCCTTTTTTTGCCCGACTTCAGAACCCACCCCTTCTCTTTCCTCCCCAACTAAAAACTTCAATCACCTTTTTCTGGGGACACGCACCTCGTCGCGTTGGACTTATAGGCCAATAACTCTTTTCCAGTTTCCTACATTTTTTCCACTACGTGCATAATTGTTTTCTGCACATCTTCCCATCGTCGTGAGCTGGTTCCCCACCGAGATAGGAGGGTTTGCCACCCCCCGTCCCCCCTCTCAACTAACCGGTCCAATATTAACACTTTTTTCCTTCCATTTGCGTCGTCCAGTCAATGAAGCCAGAGAAAATCGGAGAATTTGCCACTCCTTCCTATCGAGAGAAGTAAATCAAGTCCAACGCCACAACACCTTAATCCAGCGGCGTCCTACGCTGCCACGCGCCAATGCTGCCCAGCAGCCGATAACGGTCGGCACCACGCCACGGCTTTGGCTCTGAAGGCTTTTGCGGCGAGCACGAAGTCAGACCGGGTCACAAGACAGCCTGAATTCACCTGTCCGAGCTGAAAGAGATTCCATCCCAAGGTGACGGGTTTTTTCCCCTTCTTTCGTACTTGTGCCCCAGACCCTCTGCGCAAGCTTGAAATCTTCCCCCGTCCTGTGTTCTGCAGACCCGAAAAGACGGACGGACTTTTCGTTTGGGACCCTTCCCGCTGGGTCCGGGCCCTTTGCTGCGCCGAATACCACTAACGCGGCCCCCCTTCTTCCCTTCCTCCTCGTGTGTTGTTGAGTTCTCTGGGCCCGGAGAGTTCATATTCCGGCGCTTTTGCAGGAAGCCAACCATCGGGAAGGTCGACCGCTTCGTTGAAAAAAGTCTCCTTCAATCTTTTCGTCTGCGAAGAGATTTTCCTGAGTTCTGCTTTCGTGCCCGGTCGCACCGGGCCCGTCCCTTGGCCATCCCAGTCAGCTTGATCGGAAATCTTTCCGCCGGACGGTTACGATTTTGCTTGCGTAGTTCTTTCCCTTTTTTTCGCTTGCACGTTCCCTTCTCATACTTCACTGGCCGTTCGGTTTGTTTTTGACGATCCGTTATCGTTGCAAGCCTTCGCCGTTTCAGCGTTTCCTCGCGCTGGAAAATGGCTTAGTCGTGGTTGTCTTGCGTTGTTCTTGACTGTGAATTCTCTCAGCCCGGGATGACCTGAATGCCTCTTTTTCTAGGCGATTTCCCCTTTTACAATGTCTTTGTTATTTTAAATGTATTGAGTCCTTAATCGTGGGTAGGTAGCTCGCGACCCCTCAGGCAACGAGTCTTGGGGCACATCTCCCTCGGGAGAGTGGGCGCTTTTGGATTCTTTTTCCCCCCAATTTCCCGTCTTTGAGAATCGCGTCAACTGTTTCCAGAGTATTCATCGACAGATGCGTACGCCCCCCCCGTTCTGGCGCGGTGGAAACCGGAAACCTTTCTGATTTCCTTTTTTAGGTTTGTTTTGAACAAAAAGGACAGAGATATTTTTCTGCTTTACACCCCCTTCCGTCAAACTGCCACAAAATGTATTGTCGTTCTTCGATAGTTCTCTTCGCGTCAAATTGCCCGCATGGCGGATAGGTTATGACCCCTTCGCGTGGCGGACGATCAATCTGTCCATAATCGGTTATAGGAGTTTTTGCTTTCGTTGTCAAAGTCCGCTTTTCTTCGAAGGCCCTCCCCACTCTGTTTCTCTTTCCAAACTCCAATTGTGTGTTCGTGGCGCGATCTCGAATGAATTGACCTCCCCTCTTCATCGTACATTTGGATTTTTTTTGTGGCCCTCGCCCCCCGCACCCCTGATATTTCGGCCGCGTCCCCTTTAGATTGTTCCATGCCTGCAGAACGGAACCGTTATTGAGAAAGAAGTTTAGATCCTGAGTCCTCCTTTTTGCGAGATGTTTCTCTCCATTTCCCCTTAAAGCCATTTTGGGAATATGGGGATTTTCCGCATCCGACTGAAATGCTGACACCCTCCTGTCCGTCTTCACGCGGCCAGATAATAATCAAAAGCTCTCTTCTGAACCTCCTTCCCCTTTATTTTCGTTTTTTCGTTACTGATACTTCGTACTGAGTATGGATGACCCCGGTTGGGTTTTCAATCGTACTCAGTACTCATCCCCTTTCCCTTTTTTTAAGGCTTACGTGGCCGATTCGTAGTTCTCGGCGTAGTCGGAACCTTATTTCCTTCTTCTTCCTCCTTGGCTCCCCCCTTTTATTTCGAGCTTCCGGCGATTCTCAGCATGCTTCATAGCGTTGGGACATAACCAGTTCTCGCCGGGTCACCCCTCGGCGGCGGAATTTGATATATTTTTCCCTACCTTCCTGAAAATCAGTAGCAATTTGTTAACATTGCTCTTCAACTGCGTGGTTGACGAGAGCGCTTCCATCTCCCGAGGAGGTGATCGGGTAGTCTATTGTTTTATCTCCCTCTTTCATCTTCCGTCCTTTTCCTTCAGTGTTTGCACCTTAACCAGTCTCGCTTTCCGCAGGTCTCTCGCTGCGAACTCCAGTTTTAAGAATTCAATTCTCATATTCATGTTGTGCTTCTTTTTCCTCCATGTGCAAGTCCCCTCTCCTTCCCCCCCCACACCTCGTAAATCGCCTCCCCCCCTCCCGGAGTCCCGGGTCGCGGGCAAGCGGGTTAGATTGAGGACCCTTTGGCCGCTCGCCCCACGGGGTTTCCTGCGAGGAACCACAAAAAGTGTGAGATTCTATATTTTTCTTCCTACTAAGTTTGTTGTTTGTTTCCGTTCAGACTCCGTTCTTCCCACCCAGTGTTGTTTTTTCAATATTTGATGTAGCGCGTAGTCATCAATCTACTTTTTCCCGCAGCTTTCCCCTGATTTGCGGGCGGCTTTGCTCTGTGATGAGCTTGCTTGACAGTATAACATAATTACGAGCACAAACAAAGAGCGAATATGTTCTTAAAAGCTGCCTGAGTTTCTCCCTCTTCCTTTTACCCCTTTGTTGTAAAGGCTAGCCACTGGTGTTTAAACCCGACCGACCCAGTACATCATATGAAGGCCCGATTTCGAATGACCACCCGCTAGACCCGGCATTTTTTTAACTTCCACTGGGAGATGCCGCTTCTATCGTCACACAGGCGATCTCCTCTAAGATGTTCGGCAGGACTCCATTTTTTTCCCCCCTGGTCGTCTTCCTTCAATCCTCTCTTTTTTCGCAGATTTGAGGACCTTTAATAGTCCACCGCTTTTGAAGCCTATGTTTCGGAACTTCAGTTTTTCGCCGGCTCAACGTCTTTCAAGACAACCCAGGACTGCCCTGGCTCGCGTCGCTCAAGAAGATTTCCCACATGCGGCGATCACTCCACGCGTCCCATCCTTCGACCAGCCAAACCTTTCTTTTCCTTACTTTGTACTTCTTTTCCCCCAACCACGCATTTACGACCAGTCTGCAAGTACTCACCCCGCCTCAATGAAAATACTGGGACGGAATTCGAGACGATTCGCGTTTGAGGCGTATAACTGTCACTTCTTGGCCTTTCGCGGCAGTCGTAGTGGCGTTTGCCTTCGGGGTCGTTTTTCGTTCTTCGAATCTTCTTCCGTCGTCAATCCATTCTCTAAATTCCAGGGCGTGAAGGGGCTGGCTCGCCACAGGAGACCTTTTTTGTCCGGACGCAGTATCTAAAAATTTTTCTCAATAATCGTTCTTTCGTCGACACCCCTTTCCCTGAGCTCTGGCCCCTCTCTTTTCAGACCAAATAGGTCTGTGGCGAGAGGCCACCACCTACCTTCCGCGCCGCAGCGTGTGATCTCCCCTCTGCTTGATTTCCTCTCCCCCCCCCATGTAACACACAACCCCCCTTCTTGCCCCTTACGAGTGGCTTGCTCAGCGAAAGCCCCTCGTAGTTGCCAACGAAATCCTGCTCTCTAATAAAGAGTTGCGGAAGAATTCTTCGCCGTGCCGCCCCGCTCTCCCTGTTTTTTTCCCTTTTTCAATACCATACGCCCTGACTGGCAAGGGAGAAGAGATTTGGGCGGCTATCAAGACGGAACTTTCCCCGAACGTTTGGGATTTCTCTTCTTTTTACCCCCCTCCCCTACCCCCCCATATCTCGGTCCTTTAAATAAACTAAAAAAAATTTTCTGGGGCCGCGCCCATTCTCTAGGTTATCTGTTGAATATTCTCAGCTGCCAAAACACTTGGCCCCCTGTTGCCCCCTTTTTCTTCTCACCTTAACTTTGGGCCGAATTTCAACATCTCCATAGCCTTGGTCCCTGTCCTCCCCCCACCGCGCCCTCTCTGAATGGGGTCGTCACCTTTCACCCCCGATTCCAACAGTATCGGCAATAATTCCTTTTGTAACAATACCCCCTCCTCCCCATTTTGATTCTTCCCCTCCGCCCCCCTGAGAAAAGTTCCTTTTTCTTCAGGACTGCCTGAAGAACTGACATGTCCCCAAAGTCAAACACCACAGACAAGAGCAACTTAACCGGCTGAGAGTACTAACCCCTCTACCCCCCCACCCTTCCCCCTCTGTCACCAAGAATCCCCTGACAGTCTCGAACCACCGACACGGAGAAGTGCCGGGTCTCCTTGATTCAGAACTTAAATGAGGAGAGAAACTCCCGTCCTGAACCGTCCCTCAAGCCCGGAAGCATGAACCTGTCCGAGCTGAAAGAGATTTACCATCTCAAAGATATGATTTTATTTCCCCTGCTTCATGGAAGTGTCACCCGGGCGACGGCCTCCTCCGCAGGAACTCATTCTTCAACAGGCGGGCAGACCGAACTATCTTTCTTTCTCGATGAGTGCTGTTTAGCAATGCATATGTTTTTTTTCCCTGCAGTCCGGACTTACTCCTCCCTCCCTGCTTGCCAAGATCCATCTTTCCTCCTCCGTTGTCTAGTTCTTTTCCCGGCACTTTTAGTTATATTCCGTTCGCGCTAGTCCGCCGCATTAGGGTCTTCCAGCCGCCTTGGAAAAGATCCGCGCCTTCGGTCTGCGCCGCCCTGACTTGAAGATTTGAGTTCCTTCGTGCCATTTGACCCCCCGTTCCGCACCGTATTCACGTCATGCCCCAATTTGTTTTTTTTTAGTCAGCTTGGAGATGGCCCCTCTCTCTTTCAGGCTCCCCTTCCCTGTTTCAAAGATGTTCTTCTTTTCTTATTTCCTTCCCTTTTACAGTACCTCGTTTTAATCCATTTTGCGAAGCCTCTCACTTCTTCGGCCGGTGGTTGTGGTTGCCGGCCGTGACAGGTACGGTTCCCTCATCTTTTTCCCTCCTTTTCTGGCATACTGAGTAATCGCGCGATGAGAGTTGCCCCGTGGTTTGTGACATGTAAGTATCCACTGGCTGCATTTATTTCTGCTCTTCCTTTTTTTTCTTCCTTTTTTTTTCTTGACGGTATCCCCATGGTCTCTTGGATTATTGCCTCTTGAATAGGTGTTGACCTTATCTTTAGCTAACACATCCTTAATCTGCTCTTTTGTTTGCTACCTCACAGAGGCTCGGTGACGATTGTCTCGATTTATTTCCCAAATTCTAATGTATTTTAACTTTGTCCAACTTTCCCCCCTATTTATTTTGCCTAGCTCCCACGGTCGCCAGACCAGACGCGCTCTTGTCCCTCCAATTTTAGATTTTTTCCCCTTTTTGTTGAGTTGTGAGTGAACCACTTCCCCGACTTCTTTCCTACAAAAATTGCAACTTCTTTCCAACAACACTTGTCGTTTCTTCGATAGCTCCCAAAACCCTATTCGCGTACCCTATTCCGTACTGGTTGCGGAATCTTAACCTTTTCTACGAGAGATCTATCTTGACCCGGGTCCTCAGTTTTTCCCACGCTTTCTCCCCCCACCCTCTTTATTCTAGCCTTTCTGTGCAACCGGACGCTTTTTTGTCTTCGATGAGTCACTCCCCTCTTTCTATGCCCCCCCCATTCCCCCATTTTTGGGGTTTGTTTCGGACTACGATCTTTGTAGCACAAGCTGCCTGGCGATTGTCCCCATTTTTAGTTGTGTCCCTTCTTCCCGCCCCCCACTAATTTTCCTACTTCTTTCGTGCACGCGCTCCCTCCTTAGCCACGGGTTTGAACCGGACCCTGGACAAAGAATGGCTCAGACCCAGAAGTTTCTTGCTTATATGTTCTCATGCTCCCCTCTCTTCAGCGGCGCGCCCTACCACGAAGGGAATTGATCAGCTTGTATTTCTTCTCGACGAACGCATTCAACATTCCCACACCCTTCCTCTCTTTGTCACGCACTTCGTGATACTCACCCTCGTGGCTCTTCCTCATTCCGTCCCCATATTTTTCTTTCTACGGTCCTTCTTGTTATCCTGACGTAACATTTTTGTCTCCCTAAGTACTAATCACTCATTGTTTTTACGGTTAAGATTTGGCAGATTCTGTCCGTTTTTCCGGATCGCCCTCTTCCCCCCTTTTTTCTGGTCAATCTCTCTTCTTATGGAGGTTCCAATGTTTTCTTTAGATTTCCTTTCTCTGCGCCCGGGTCCATAAAGATGTTTACTTTTGGGACTTTTCCATCTTAATGTTCTTAGCTGCCATCCTGAAGAGTCCTGGACCTCTCTTCACCGTGAAGTACTCCTCCTCGTCCATGAAGTCCTGTCACTCGTGCAACTGATGTGGTGGTTCCCTGAAAGCGGAAATTAAAATTAGATTTCTAAAATCCTGGTTCTTCCCCTTTTCCCTCCCCCTTTTTTGTTTTTGTTGGGTTGGGCCTTCTCTTCCTGTTGACTTCTTGTTTTTTGTACACTCTCCCCCCTCCCTCTTCGCTTATTCCGCTACTTTTTACCGGCCCTCTTGTACTTTACGAACAGATTCGCAACTATTCTTTTTTCTCATCTTACTTATTCACCCTTCCCTCCGCCTCCCCCAACCCCCGTTGACTCGCCCACTCGCATCGGAGGCGCAGTGCTTCGGGATTTATATTGGCTTTCTCGCTAGAAAGTTTGCCCGTTCCCTTTTCTCGGTTTCACCCCCCCACCCCTTTGTTCCTTGTTCTCCTTTAATCCTCCTCCTTTTTTTCTTTTTTTCAGAGAGATCCTTTTCCAAACGGGTTTGTTTCCCCCCCATTGAATCCCTTTTTAGTCCTTTCCCCTTTACTAACCTCTAACCTCCTTCCGTACACCGATGCCTCGCGCGGTTAGTTTCTTTGCTGACCCGATTTTCTTGGTTTTTCTTTTTCTCCTCTTTCTGTTTTTGTTAACCAATTATGAGCCACCCCACTAGTCTTCTGAATTGATTCTGCCGCCTGAAGAGTTGCGACGCTACTCTCCCACTGCGGACAGATCTTTCATGGTTTCCCCTTGTACCCAAACTGGTTACCATTCACCTTCCCCCTCCTTTTGCCCTCACCTTCGTTTTTAGACGAAGACAGCACCTCCCCTATCATGAGTCCTCTTTTTTCCTTTTTAGATGGCCCTTCCTAGTTCCCCCCAATTGTCCCGCGATGGCCAAGAGTCTTTCTTTTTCCTTGAAGCAACCTTCTACTTCTTTTCGTCTTCGCTCAGTCAGTCTCTCCTCCCCTTTTGCGAGGAAATTTAATAGTACCCGATGCTTTTTTCAGATATTTGCTTCTAGTAATGAGACGCCCCTACCGAAGGCCAGGAACCCCTGGCCGTTATGGCGACGATAGCTTCCTCCGCTGGCCCCCTCCCTTTCCCTCTCACTGCTCCACGCCGACCGAGTTTCCCCCTTTAACTGAACCTTTTTCCCAAAACATTATTCGTTCGAACTTTTACTGAGTGACAACCCACCACAGCAATTTTTCCCCTTCCTAATCCCTTTAATACCCCTAAGTTCTAACCTAACACATAACTGTGCATGCCCTCCTCAACTAGTTCTCGTTTGAGTCTTTCTTTCCACTTTTGAAGAGGACTAGCTGGCTTGATTGTTGGCCTTTCCTTTTGATGTAGATGTATGGCCCTCCAGTATGATAAATTCATGCTTCTCCCTTTTTGGCTGGCGAGAACTCTTCTTACTCCGGGTCGTTTTTCCCCCGTATCTAAACCCCTATTTTGATTCAATAATTTTCTTGAGTTCCCTCCCTTCTCAGGCGAAGTACTATGTTCCGGGCCCGTCTTAAGAAAATAAGACTTCCTCGTTCTTTTTTCTCTTCCCCCCCCCCCCGCCCCCAAGCTAGAAGTCACTGCTCTTTCTCTTCCACCCTCCCCTCTTTTTCCATCTCTCCCCCCCCCCTTTCTTTTCTTTTTGCTCCCCTTCTGGGATGCTGGTGCCTTAAGGAGTAAGTTCCCTCCTTCTGTGTTGTGTCACACCAAATAATCCTTCTCTACCCCTGTTGAGTTAAGGTCCTTTATCAGTTTTTCCAGTCCCCACTCTCGGCCACGGTGTGATGGTCCCAAAGATTGGTCAACCGTTCCTCAAAACTTTCCTCCATGCCCTTCCAGTGACTCGCCTCTCTCTTTTATCTAGAAGAAGTAACCGACAAGACACGTTTTTTTGATTTTTAGTCCTCTGTCCCACCCTTTTTTTCTCCCTGATCTTTCCCAATATCTTTATGTTCACTTTTTCTCCCCACCCTTTCCACCCGTACCGACTTTTATGGGGACACGTCCTCCCTCGTTTTCTTATGGCCTTTTCCTAGAGGACCCCCAATCCCGTAACGTTTTCCGCGTATTTCCCATATTTTGAAATCCTTTTTTCCGGAAGACCCCTTTCTTCGTCAAATAGACATGTTCTTGTCTCCACCCACTATCACTCTTTTATGGTTTCTCGCGCTACCATTCCCCCCCCTCTTTCCACCCCTCCTCGGTCCACTCAATCTTTGAAAAAACCCCAGCACGTCCCCTTATAGAAGTTCAGGTCCCCTTCCTCATAGACATTTTCTTCCTTCAGACATATTGTCGCCGCTTCTTCCATCCTTCCCCCCCTTCCCCAGAAAACCCCCCTCCCAGCTTTCCCCTTCCCCTTGAGAGTAATCCCACTCTTCAACAAGATAGCCATTCTTCACACTCCTCCGACCGGGCTCGTCACCACCAGTCCACGGTCCGACAAGAAGGTCTTCTGCCTTTTTAAAGAGGAGAGAACCCTCCCCCTGTAAGGAAAGACGGAATCTGACTCCCCCCTACCCTTCCTCTTCTCCCCCAGAGTGTACCTCTCCAACGTTTTTTGCCCCTTGACATGTCAATCTTGCACTTTAGACAGGCCCCGTCGCAAGCAGTTCCCTACTCTTCCATTCCATGTTGTTTTGTCCTAAAGCGCGGATGATCTTTTACTCACTTTTTTTCTTGCAAATGACCTATTGTCTGGTAATTCTACGCCCTTTCCTATAACATCCCATGCCGGGCCCCATCTCTCTCTTTTATCTTTGTTTTTTTGAGCTTTCCTATCTCCCCCTTCCGGGAGCCTTTTCAGGCTCTTCTGAAGCGAAACCCTCTTTATTCTAAGCACGTTCCAAGATCCCTTCCTCCTTTTCTCGCCCTGAATTTTTCCAGTTCTTACTGTTGCGCTTTTTCGCCCCGTTCACCGTTCAACATTGATCCAATTCCTTTGCGAGATTTTTTCCCCATCCCAGAGTGAACTCTTTCACAAAGTTTAAAGATGTAGTAGTGATGCCCCTCGTTCCTGACTGGTTTTTATCCTCCAGTCTCTCCTACGGCATTCGGCCGTGGAGGTTGTGGTTGAAGAGACCCCCCATTCTTCTTGTTTCTGAAGAACTTTTGGGTGAAAGTCTGGAAGTGACGTTTCAGTGTTTTGCTTTCTTTTTCCCATTCATTTTCCTCACTTCTTTTTGGGTACCCCCTTTTTTTTCTTATTATGATCTTCCTCCTCTATGTTTTTCTGACGGCTTCATAACCTTTCCCTTTTCTTAGTGTAAAAAGGCGTTCTTCTCCTCCGGTTGAATCTTTTTTCTCCCTCTTAGCGCGTTCAATGACCAAACCCTCAGGCCATTCTGTTTTCCTTTTTTGCTAACTCCTTTCCCTCTTTGTCGTATGGTGCGCTCTTCCCAATTTTCACGTTTTACCCCCCCTGTTCCCTTTCCCGACGTTTCTTTTCCCCCTAGATAAGAGGCCCTCCTCGACTTTTTTGGGCCCAGAAAATCGAGCAGTTTTGTTTGATTGAAACCCTTTTCCATCTCTTGTTTATATTCCTCTCCCCCACCGGCCTTCCTCCAAATACCAAAGTTTCTTTCTTTTTTTTTATGCGATTACAGAAAGCCCCAAACCTCTTCGTTCCATTACTTCGGAATACTGTTTTTTTTAGTCCCTTTCCCGAATCTAGCGTCTTTCTTTTACCAGCTCAGATTATTATCCCTTCGTCTTTTTCTTCTATTCTGTGTTCCGTGAGGTGGCTTCCCTGAGAAGAAC
>Ga0179593_1485630_pt1 | contig 13517 bp, 13 predicted proteins | sample CZODoug2_1_08_16_FD_185931 | JGI IMG/M metagenome (GOLD analysis project Ga0179593, IMG submission 185931) | Vadose zone soil fungal communities from Angelo Coast Range Reserve, California, USA - CZODoug2_1_08_16fungal (PacBio error correction) | ecosystem: Environmental > Terrestrial > Soil >... | reverse complement strand
TTTCCCTTTTGCCGATCTTTTCAAACTCGTCTACTCGACCTGCGAGTATTCTACATCCGATGTGCCCTCAACCTTGTACGGACCCTTACCTCCTGTCCATGGTTGTTTTGGAGGTTTCCCTTTTTAGCACAGGTGCTGTCGGTTCGCGGCTTCGGGAGTGCTTCTCAGCACCATGCGGACTCTAGTCCGGACGCGTTTTCCTGGCTTTCGTCCGGCTTTTTTTTTAGGTGCTCCTTTGACCCCTTGGCTTGTTTTCCAATAACACCGAGATGCGGAGGCTTCGGATGACCGGGCTGTTCCGCTCCGTTCGACCCTTTTCTAGGGACTTTCTTCGTTTCCCCTCCATGTGCTCTTCCCATTCGAGTTTTCGACTCCGGGTACCTTGCATCGATATCGTTTTTCCGGTTCAATCGTCCTCTTCCGGCCCGTGACTTTTAATCTACCGGAATAATTTCTGACCCCCTTTTTTCTCCTGCGTTTTTTTAACGGGTCGAATCCTTAGGATCCAGATTTCACGTGCACCCCAAAGAATTCCCTGGGAGGTTCTTTTTCTGCATTCGTTTTGCGCTCGCCCTCCTTTTTGGCCCTATTCCCTCTTTTTTGATATTCTGATCTCCCCGGAGCGGTCGGCAACTGACATCGTCCTCTAAGCAGGCGTGCCCAGTCCGTCTCTGCGCAGGGCGCTCGGTTTCCCCCTCTTCTACGTCATTTTTTTTTTTGTGTTTTTTCTTCCAAAGGGCCTTGTCTTCTACGCTTAAGACCCCCCCCAAGGGCGGCTTTGCACCGGTCATCGCTACCCTTTTTTGCCCTTTTCTTTTCATTCATTTGGTCTACTTCCTGTTTTTACCTCCAATGGTCGACCTCGAACGGCCTGACCCTCTCTCACCTACAAAAGTCCCTCCTCCCATCCCCTTCCGAAGGCTCACCAAGTTCATCTTCTTCGGTTCTTTAAGAGGTCCCTCTTCGGCGCGCCTTCTCAAGTCTCTGGTTAAAGAGTCACTTTTTCGTGACGGTGCCTTATAGGCTGTTGACTTTTTCTAACGCGGGTTTTTTTCCAGGGGATGTGATCGATTGGTTCATATCCGGTGCGGGGTTAGAGGGTTAGTCCCTTATTTATTACCTTGTTGGGCCTTCTCTCTAGCCTCGTCTGGGTACGTTTTTTTCCTGCTTTCGTGGGCACTTCCCTTTTCTGGCGGCGGCGTAAGAAGAAATCCGCAAAAGTCGGTGGATAATCCTTCGCGGCGGAGGACAAATGTCTACGATCGGCCCTCCCCTTTCTTATATTTCTCTTTCGCTGGTGTGGCTCGCCCCCCCTGTGTTCCTTTTCCCCGGGACATCCTACCAGCCCACCTTGCGCGGTTCCTCGCCGCGGAATTTTTCCCTGGGGAACTCCCCTCCCTTTATTTATTCCTCCTTTTCTTGTACGGGGCGCACTTGCGGAGTCCCCAGATAACTTCCCTGGCTGCCACGCTCAAGGTCTTCCCGCTTTCCGGTCGGGAGGGCTTCACGTTTTCCGCTGTCCGCCCAGCGCATAAGAAAATGAACCAAACCTGATCCCTTTCTGCTTCTTTAGGGGTTTTCCTTTTCCCCGAAACCCCTTTTCCCAGAAGCGCGCTCTGAGTTGCTGGTAATTCCCCCAGAGCGGTGGCTTCTTTTTTTTGTGGTCCAGACATCCTTTCCATTTTTCTTGTTTTTTGCCTCCTTCCCTGTCCTTGTTTCCCGCCTGGACCAGCCTTTTCTTTTTGCCTTTGTTGTCCCCCTCCCTCGACATTCCGTTTTTACCTGTTCATCACCGCGATGCGTGATTTCTGATGTCTCGGAGTTGCTGTCCCACGCCCTTTTGTGCCTCTCTTTTTTCGGCTCTTCTTTTTCTTTTTCGCCCGGCTCATCGTGCTCACCAGGCCTCTTTTTTTCGACATAGTTCCCTCGAGAGCTTTGCCCCTTTTTCCCCCTGGCTTTCGGCGCTTTTTTTTTCTCCACCCCCTTTTTCCGCCCCTTCTCGAACACATTTTTTCTGGCCCGTGGGTGTTCTCACCCTGAACGGCTGAAGTCGCAGGAGATTTTCTACCGTGGTGATGACTTCCCCCAAGTTTCCAAAGCCCATTCGCTCCCTCTTTCGCTTTTTTCTTTGACCGTATTGGGCGCCCCCTCTCATGGGGTTAACGTTCTATATCCTTATATTTTACTCCGTGTTTTTCTCTGTCTGTACTCTTTTCTTCTTACCAGCTTGATTTGTGCCCTCCCCTCTTAGCCCCCACTTTACTCTTCGCAGAATTTCCTATTTTTTGCTCGCGGCTGAGTGGCGGAAGCACGGTAATCACGTCACTTTGACGGCCCCTACCGGAGTTTTAGACCCCCCGCAAGCAGTTGAGTTTTTTACTGATGACGCTCGAAGTTGGTACTTCCTCTCCGCGAGAGGACCCCTGATTGCCCACCGATTCCTGGGTGAGAACCTCCGGGTCCTGCGCCTGTCTTTTCCATTTCCTTTGTGCCGCGGCAGGACTTTGGCCCCGCCTGCCTCCTTATAAGGTGGAGATCACTCTGCTCGGTGATGAACATCCTTGATAGACGTCATTGTTGATCTTTTCCCCCCCACCTCTCAATTTTGCCATGAATAGCGGTTTTCCAACTTTTTCCCTTTTTTTCCAATTTTTCTTTGGGAAGTTTTTTCGGCGATTGTTCTGGTCAAGCCTTCAAGCAGAACGGTCGAATCATGCGCTGTTCCAGCCCTCCTCGCCGTCATATTTCTTTTTCTTTAAGTCCCTTCTTTTCCCTTTTTTTTTCAAATCCGACGGGCAAGTAGGGAACCCCCCATGAGACTTTTACTATTGTGTAGTCTTTTAGCTTTTTGGCGGTTTTCTTAAGGACGCCCCCTTTTCCTTTTCCCGGTCACCTCTGGCTTCGCGCCATTGATCCTTTCGAGAGGGGAGGCCGTACGTATTTTCCTGTTTTCCGGCTTCCCTTGCATTTTTTTATGTCCCTTTTTTCCCGCCGGAACTTTGTTTCTGTTCCCCTTTGGTATCCATCGCGGAGCAGGCGCCGCCTTTGGGTTAACTTTTTTTTTTCGCTACCGTTAGACCAATGGTTTTTCCCTTTCGTCTCCCTCCCCCTGTTTGCCTGGATTTCCTTCTTTTTTTTCTCCCCCGCCGTCGGTCGCGGAGCACCGACTTTGCGGTTGGCATTTTCCGTATCCCCCTTGGTTGCCTGCTTTTGTGTCTTTCGCCGTACCTAACCGACTTTTATCAGGTGCCCGCTCGAAGCGTATCCCCGCCGAGTTCGAACCGGACCCCCCCCGACTCTCTTCTTCTCACCACTCCCCGCTTATCCGTCGGGCCACCCCCTTCGTCAATTTTTCCCCCCAAGCTTTACCGCGTCCTGCCTCCCCCTTCGGGGATTGGGAACTCCGGCTACGGTAAGCCAGCGTTCGAGGTGCTCTTTCCTTCCCCACGTTCCCCCCCCCCTTTGACGAGGCCCCCCCGTTCCCCCCCCCCCCTCCCTAGCTTTTTCTGGCTGTTCCTGTTTGGTATTTTTTGTCTATGCTTGGCGCCCTAGGTCGCCCCCCCTTGAGCGCTGTTTTTTGGTGTACGGCTGGCTACTTGCCGTTCCTCCATTTTCTAATGAAACCTCATTCCGCGACGCGCCTGGGTCCGTGTCCCGCGTAGACGAACTGACCTTGACCTTCCCCAGACCTTTCAGTCTTCATATTGGGTGCAGCACGTTCTTTTCATTTTTTCTTGCTGTTCTTCCTGTGCCCTGCTTATCCGTCGTCGTGGCCGGGTTCGAACTCCCTATGATCCGACTATCACCTTCACGCGGTCAGCAGCCCTTTTTACTCGACCCCGTTTCTTTTTCAAACCCGCTCTTTTGAAGATCCTTTCAGTGTTATTTGTTTCACCGTGGTTCATTCGGACGGATGCGACCCCCTCCCAATACGCCGGAAACCTTCCCTCTTTCTTTTCTGCCCGCTTCTTAGCCCCCTTATATTAGTTATTTTTCTTTTTTTTTAATTTCGTTGAGAGTTCTCTTAGGCACCATGTGCGGCTTCCGAAACTCTCTGGTAAATGCACAACGGTCCTCCTTTTACTCCGATTTCCCTGGAGCCCTCCCTCTGTTGACGTATTCTTCAAGTTTCCCTATCTTTTAGTTCTCTTTTCCAGAGCCCCCCCTGCCGATCGTTGTGGGATTGGGCACTCCGACAGGGTCACAGATCCCCTCACCGCTCACACTGGTTCCTTGCTCCATTGCCGATCTCCCTTTCTTTCCTTGTTGAGACTCACTCCCCTCCACGCGAGCACCCAGCAGCCTCATTTCAGTCCCTGGTGTAAGTGACCCGCAGTCCCGCTTGATGTTTCTCCGGAGCCTTTTTTCCGGAGGTAGAGAGGGAAATGTTCGGCCCTCGTACAGTCGTCCTTCCCAAGTCTTTTCGGCACCTATCGGTTCCTCAGGTTCCTCCCTCCAGTGTGTTGGAGTGATTCTGCTTGCGGAGGACTTTTCCATGGACACTGTCTTTTTCCGATGTGTTTCTGTACTTATCCCGCTATTTGGCACCTTCCCGACGGCATCTGGCGTGTTGCGCGTTCGGGTCCCGGGGGCAGTCCCAGGGACTTACATGTCTCCCTGCTGTATTTCTTGTTGGCTTTTTTTCCTCTCACATTTTCCCTTCTTTTCCTTTTTGACGGCCGGAGCGCTCCTTCCAGAAGTGTGTGCCCTTGGTGGCTGTACGGGGCTTTCTTTTGTTTCATCCCACGTTTCCCTCTTGGGATTCTCCCTTTGTATCGACGCGCGGCACTGAAGGGAGACACCAACCATCCCGTCTCCATGTTTTGACTCCCTCTAGTGACAAGGAGTCCGCTCTCTTCATTCTTCCCCTTTTCCTAGCCCTTTTACACTTTCGACCTCTTTCGTATTTCTAGGCTGGGCTTTTCAGTTCCCGTTGAACGTGATAATCTAAGTAGCGTTACAGCAGACGGGATTACCGTCCAGTCTGTTTTCGGTTGTTTGTTTCTACTTAGGATTTTTTCGCGCCCCGAAAACACCTTGGCTTGAGAGTCGTCTGCGCACGAGAGGGTTTTGCTTGCTGCACCGGTTCGATAGACATGCTCTTCTCTTTTTTTGGTTTACCATCGTTTTCCATGCACGAATCTAGCGTCGCCTTGTGCCAAGCTTCCAGCGCAGCGCTGGGCGTGCCAGCCCTTCTTCACTTTTTGCTGGCGCCGGTTTTTTTGCTGGACTTTTCCCTTTTTTTCTTTTTTTTCCTGACAACACGCCTTTCTCTCCGGCCTGCCACGGTTCATGGCTCCGTCTGGCTGAGGTTCTTTTTTCAGCCGTGTTGTTGACCCCTTCTGCTTCTCGGCATTGGAGGTTCTTTCCCCCCTCAAGGCACCTTTCGGAAGACCCACCGTGTTCGAGATTTTTTGCTTGGCCACCAAGAACGGAATAGGAGGCTTGTTACGTTTTCGGTATGATTAGACAATCGTCGGCGGTTCCTTCCTTTTCCTCCAGGTTCCCCGGGAAAGCTTCTCTGCGAATGGAGAGCCTATTTTAAGAGCGGGTGGCGAAGCGTTTTGGATCGGCTCGATGGGTTTCTTTTTTGTGGTTCCCGTTTGGTTCTCATTTCGGGATCAGTCGAGCTTTTCCCCCTGGACTCGCAGAGTCCGCGTCGTTTAAAGTGACGTAATACTTCCTTCGTAATCGGCCTGTATTTTTTCAGTCCCCCCCTCGCAGGGTCGCCTTTTAAGGTCCCCCTTCCCTGTGGATTTTTGGAGACCTTTCTAGGCACGAACCATGATCGTGCAGAAGTCTCCCTTGGCTAAGTGATAGAGATGGTTTAACAACCAGTGGTCTACTTTCCTCCCCCACCCCCCCCCCCCCCCCCCCCCCCCCCCCCCCCCCCCCCACCCCCCAAAGAACTTGCTCTCTTTACACCTGCGTGGCTCTTTTTCTCCCCAACGTTCATCCTTTTATTCCCTTTCGATTCTAGGTCGTCTTGGTTAGGGAGGCGGCGTCAGTCACCTACGACTTCCGCCCGCTTCTACCTTATTTTCCCGTGGGACAAGCGTTTTTTTGTCCCGGCAAGGGTGCGTCTGCAGTTCCGCTGTCCCTGCAAGCTCCATCCGCCCCCCCCTAGATAATGAAACTGGCCAGATTTCCTGTAGGCGGTTTCATCCCTTTTCCCTCAGTTTTTCCTCTTAACAGCAGTTTTTCTCGTTTTTTTTTTTTTCTTTTCTGAGCTCCTGCTGGCTTTTCTGTCAATCGTCTCCCCCTGCTCTTTGCACCATCAGTCAGCGATTTTTCTTCAGTCACCTTGGTGCAATGGCCAGACTGCCCTCTTTGGTGCACCTCCCCCCTTTTTCAGTCAGGTCCTCCCCGACGTTCTTTCTTGCTCGGGCGTGCCGGGCTTTGACCATGGGGAGATGGCCCTTCTGCGCGCTGCACTTTGTGGATGGCGGGCGTGCTCTAATTCCTTTTGACAGAACTTGTCCGCCTCGCGCGGTTCAGTACAAGGTTCTCGGCGCTGTATTTGGTCGTCTTCCCTTCACTGGCCCCCTGTTGGCGGCTTTTCCCTGTCCTTTCTTTTTTGCAAATTTCGTCCCTTTTTTTTTGATTCCCCGTGTGCTGCCGGCCCAGCTTCCCCGGCGCAAAAAACACCATCTCCTACCTCGGCGCCGTTCGATCTTCTTACCACATTGTTTTTTAATTCATGGTTTTCAAAACTATCCCTTTTTTTCCTAGTTCTTCGATCTTTTTTTTCCCCGTTTTTTTTTCTTTGGTCACTATACTTTGGTGCGGCAAATCGCGATCACCATTCGGGGTTTTGGTCCTTTAGCGGCTGAGTCATTACTTTTCTTTTTTTTAGCTTTTTTTCTTGATTCGCTGGCCGTCCCTAATCACTTCTCTTCCCTCCTCTGATCCGAAACCCCCCGCCGGACTTGTTTGTCGACGCAGAATCTGAGAGGGGGACGATACTGCTTTCTACGGCCAAAGACATGTCTGACGCTGCCTTTTCTGGGCCCGGAGGGTTTTATGTCGCCCCCCCCCGTCCTCCTGGTCTTCTTTTCCGCCAGTCCCCTCTCCCCCTTGCAGCGGCAGTTCGCGATAAGATCAAACCAGTCTGAGGGAAAGACCTTCCAGCGAGCCTCCTTACCTCTATCGCTTTGATCCTTTTTTTGGTCTTATCTTCCTCCTTTGTCTTTTTGTGGCCATGATCTAGGACGGTGATCACCCAGTACAGGTGACTGAGGCCTCAAGGTCGCTACGATGTTGTCGTCGTGGCGCTTTTTTGTTCAATTGTCCGGGACCTTTTCCCGCGACAGATTAATGACAGCAGCAAGAGCCGGCGAGGGCTTAAGAGGACCTGTTTTTCAAAGGGTCCCTGACCTCTGGAACTTTTCTCCCGGATCTGGGTATTGCGGATGTCGTATTGGAAAGATGGCCAAGTCCATATATCCGCTTTCCCCGTTCCTTTTCCCTATTATCGTTTTCTTTGCTAGTTTCTTCTTCCTTTTCTTTTTTTTCCCAGCTCCCGAACTGGACGTTTTCAGACGGAGGAGGGACCGGAATGGGGACCGTGGTAACCATCTTTTCCTTAGGTTCTTTCGCATCTCTTTCTGTCCTTTCTCTTTTAGAACTTGGTTTTTTTTTCCTCGTCGGAATAGCCAAACGGAGGACTTCTTACCATGGACGGTAGTGCCTCTTCTTTATTTTCGCGTAGGAGCCTTTTGAGTTTTTCAGGACTTTTTTCTCGTGGTGGCCTTCCTTCCTTAGCCTGACTCCCCCCCCGGATGCAGAGACGGCCCAAGTTTAGACGCGGCAGGTTTCGCCCCTTTCGCTCTCTCGTTTTCCTGCCTTTTTTTTCTCCCCCTGACGCCCCCCCCTTTTTTCTACCCCCTCATCAGATCACTTTTCGAGGACCAACCTCTCGTATTCATATTCCTCCAATTCGCACTTTCTCAGCGTTCCCTTTTGACTTTGGATTCCGATGGAACTCTTTTTCTTTTCCCCCTTTACCTCCCCTGCCCCTATTTGTCTCGGAATCTTGACCACTCAACAAGACGAAGATTGCTTACCTTTTTCCCCGCCTTTTTTCTCCCTCTGTGTAAGTTTTGCTGCCGTTTATTTTTTTTTGTTCCCCTTCTCTTCGCCCCCTAGCTCCAGAACGGTTTTTCCCCAACGGGATGACTTCCTTCCTCCCCGACAGCTCCGAACAGGTGACTGGACCTCGAGCCTGGGGTCTTGGTAGTACTCTAAGTCCTTTTTTTGTCCAGGGCCGCACATTTTCCTTAGTCCCTTCCTTTGCCTGGTTTTTTTCCCCCTCGCCGCTGCTTTTCTGTGCCCCAGGCTCTACGTCGATGTCGTGGAGGTTTTCACGCTCGATGATCCTCCCCCGACACGAGGTCTCCGCTCTCCCCCCATTAGGCCGTCCTCCTCCCCTCTTTTTTTTCCTTTTTCAAGGTTCTTTTGGTGCACAGGGTTAGCGGACTACGGTCTCAAATTCCAGCTTGCCCCCACGTCCCGACTGCTTTTTGCCCTTCCTCTCCTACCTTTCCCCCCCGGGGTCATTTTTCGAGCCAGTTTTTTTTAGAGACACGGGTAACGGATAGTCGATTTCCGCCGGTCGACCTTTTTAACTGTAATCGTTTTCCGATTTTTTTTCTCTAGACCACGGACCTGCGCAGTTTTTGACTCTCTTTCCCCTCGTCGTCTTCCCGCTGGCCAGCATCCGAAGGCTCCGCGTGGGATGGGTCACTTCCTTTCCCCGTCCAGCTTCCACCCCCCTTTCGTTTTTTTTTTTTATCGAGCCAGTTCCACGCACCCTTCCCGAATGGGGGAGAACCGACGCCACACTGAACGACAGCAGTTTTTACTCTTTTTCCCTTTTTTGAACGACCTGACACTCCCTTATCCTGCAACATCCCCCCTCCCTCCTTCGTTTTTTTTCTACCTCGGTATTTAGCTCATAAGGTCGCGAGTTCACCCTGGTTGGGCCCACAAGTCCCGGCTTCCTCCTCTCTCTCCCTACTCCTTTTGGAGATCTTCTGCCTTCCTACTTGTTCGGTGCCCTGGCACAACGCGGGTGGATCGCTTTTTCTTTTCTTAATTAACGCTACCTTCCTTCCTGGCCCCCTTGCGTTCCGTTCCAGATTGGTTGGCTTTTCCCTCGGGTCAAGGGTGTCTACCAGGGAAGAGACAGTCGCTTTGTCGTTGGTTTTCCCTTTTCGCATTTTCCGGTTCGCGGGGACCTGCCGTTCGAGGAGACAGTACTCTCTCGCAGCCGTTTTCTCTTGGGTGACTGGACAGTTGATCTTTTCCCCCCCCCCCGTTCCCTTTTTTCTTTTGGATGCGTCCCTTTCTTGCTTCGGAAGTCGGGCACGACGGGCCAGTACAACCTTGATATCTTAGGGCGTTCCGTGCCCCTTCCCTTTAGTCGCAGTTTATGACTCTTCTTTTATTCCTCTCCCCTTTTGCCGGGCTTTTTTTTTCCCTCGTCTTACCCGTGTCCTCTGGCCCTTTTCGGCCAGATGAACTCAAAGTCATCCTTAGTCGCTTTGACCGGCAGTCTTTTACTTCAGTTTAGTATTGGGAAAGTTTGGTGTCCTCCTCTTCTTTCCTATTGACCCGGTGCACCCCCCTTTTTCCATTCTCCCTTGTCCGCGTCTGTATGCGTTGAGCGGGTTTGTGATCGGTTGTGTTTTTTCCCCTCGTGTCTTGATTTTTCTTCATACGTTTTTTGCACCTTCCCGGCCCGACGGCTAAGACGTGGTGCGGGTTTGGCCCCTGAATCCGGCGCGTTTTTTCCTCCCTTTCCTCTCCTTTTCCCTTGATCTGTCGGCTTTTTTTTTTCAATTCAGGTCGGATACGTTTACGAAAAGGGTCCCCAGGGCTGGCTTGCTTTCCTTTTTTGCACGTTTTCGCAGGTCTTGGCTGCCGGTGTTACGGGCATTTCTAGGCCCACCGCCTTTTTTTTGTAGAACTCGAATCCCTTCACTTATATCTACAACGGAAGCCAGCAGGTAACAATGGTCGAAGGAGATGGACACCCGTTAATGAGTTTTTCCACGTCCTGTACTTCTCTTCCCCATTGTTTCCCTTACGGATTTTCCCTTCCCCGGGCTTTTTCGTTCCCATTAAGTAGTTAATCATTTTTTGCTTAGATGTACATGAAGCCTTTTTTCGGCACTTTATGGCCGCTGTGTTTCCTTTTTTTTCGGTTTCTTTCGGCCTTTATCCGAGCTTTCACATGTTGACGAGGCAGAGACGCTTCGGTACCGTGCCGTTCGGAGCCGTCTCGCAGTCGGAGTTGGGCACTCCCATCTCTTTTTCGGGTTTTTCCCCAGAAGTTTCCAAGCCGCCAAGCGGGGTGCTCCCTTAAAGAGCGGATTACTTTTCCATCCCGCTATTCCGACTTTTTAGTCAGAAGTACGGGGGATACGTGTCTCCTCCTCTAACCCCCTTTTTCCCTCTTCTTTTCTTTTTCCTTCCCTTCCGGCAAGCCACCTGCTTAGGCTCTGCGCACGCGCCCGTGCTACCACGGCACTTTCTCCCATGACGGTCCCTCCGCTTTCCGCAGTTGGCTTTTGGTTCCCTTCTTTCTCAATTTTTATCCCCCCCGGAGATCTTTACCTGCTAAAAGGGCGCGAATCCTTGGCGGTGTTACGGCTTTTTCGTTTTGGTTCCCCTTTTCCGTTTTTGACTCCTGACCCCTCCTGATCCCGGATCACGGCGATGCCCGTCTGTATGGGTGGTATCCACTTTTTCTTTTCCAGCAATGAGCCTTTGCCCCTCTCTTTTTCTGATGTTTTATGATGCTTTCCCTTTCTGCTTTTTTGCCTGGAAAGACCATCGTCGCAAAATCCCCTCTCCAACCATCGTCCTCCCTTGGCGCCTCCTTCATTTTTGATCAACTCTCTTGCCTCTTCCTTTTTTTGTTGCATCGGCAAAAAGTTGGCGGCCAGTACTGTTCATCACGCGTCCGTTTTTGCTCGGATTTGTCAGGTGTCCCCTCCTTTTTTTGCATCTTTTTTTCTTCCTCCCAGGAGGCTTTCCCTATAGTGCCCCCAGGCAATCGTGGGAGACATCGTTACCGACTCTCGGTTTCAGTCCTTTGTCGCGTTGTTGCTTCCCTTTAATCTCCCCCCCCTTCATTTCGTCGTTTTTTGGGGGTTCCCCCCCTTCCGATGGGTCTTCCTTGCTCGTAGTGCAAGTGGTTAGACGGTCCCTTCAGGTGCAAGCACACCATCTACTCCTTTTGACGTTTTTTTGTCCCCTCAAACCCTTGGTTCTCATGGGGGGCACCCCCTGTGGTTCCCCGAGAATCTTCTTCCTCTCATTCAGTTTGTTTTCTGATCCCTTAACAAATGATAGGGTTACGCCCCCTTCTTCTTCACACTTTTTTTTTGGCTCTCTGCAGGTTTTCTCCGATGGTGTTTTTTTTCCGTTCCGGCTTTTACCCACTGTAATCACTCCCCGAGCGCGACGGCCCCTTCGGCAGGTTGATTGTCCCCTCTTCCAGGTCTACGAATCTCTCTTTTTCACCCCGCCAACTCCCCCCCCTCTCTAATCCGCCCTTTTTACTTCCACGCTCAGGAGGGACGATGTCCCAAGCTGGCCTTGGCTGCACCCTTAACTCCGCTGTTTGACAGCGATTTTTCCGTGAATTCTTCTTTGGGACAGCTTCCAACGCAGGCACCCAAGGAAGAATAAATGCGGTTCTCCCCTCTTGTTGCCGTACTGTGTTTCGATTGACCCCCCCCTTTTTTGTTTTGTTTTTTTTCTTTTAGGTTCACCGGCCCGGTGTTTCTGAGCCGAACAGGTCGCTGGAAGATTTTGTGCAGCGCTCGAATATTGCTTCCCGTCAGTTTCTTTTTTAGCGCCTTCTTCCCAGCAGGCGCCGTTCGGCGCGGATGCAGCCGGACTTCTTTCCGATCGATTCTACCCCCTCCACCTGATTCCTTTCCGGGAGGAGGGTTCATTTTTATCGCTGGCGGTGCGGGAACCCGTCAGACGCCGCCTTATAACCGCTCTTCTCCTCTCTTTTTCGCCTCTTTATTTATTGACGCCGCCGGAGAAAGGCAGACTTACTTGGTCCTCGTTCTCGGCTTGACCGGCTTTTCTTTTTATTTGTTTTTTTAGAATTTCTCTTTCTCCGGACTCCGACGAAGGTGGGCTTTCTCTTCTTGTCATTCTAACGTTCCCCTTTTTCCTCTTTTCGTAGCAACCTTTTTTTCCCAACGATCCTTTCTTTCGTGTTTCCTTCCTTTCGCCTAGGGTTCTAACCGACTTGTTTTGTTGGCTTCTTGGACGATGTCGCCCCAGGCGCTATTGGTGGGCATCCGGCGTCGCCGGTGACCTCTTTTGCTCTCCTTACTGTCACCAGACGTGGCGCGTCGCCCCATTTTCCCGCTCGTTATTCTGGTTCCCTTACCCCCCCGCACGCGGGATTAGCAGCACACCATATTCCGACCCGTTTGCCGTTTTTTACCTTTACTTCTTTTCCCCTCAGGCTGAACTACTCTTTCGTTTATGAACTTCTTTTCACGTGGAACTTTGTACTTTCCGCGCGACGTCTCTAGGACATTCTTGACCAAGGCACGACTTTTCTTCCTGGTGGACTCTTCTCGTTCTTTTCCAGCTGGCTGCCTTCTTCTTTTATCTTTTTCTCCCGTGCAGATGTGCCAGGCGGTCGGCCGGTTTCCCCCCAAAGGGCGGCCAGTCCCTCAGCCAGACCGCGAGCAGCTCAGCAGACTTTTTTCCTTTCGTACGCGTAGCCGCTTTTGTCCTTCCCTTCCAACTTCGGGACTCTTCTCCCTTTCGAGCCTTTTTCTTCCTCCAAGCGTTGCTTTTCTCGGATGGTACCCTAGCCGTCGATGTCTGTTTTTTTTGGTTTCCTCTTTGTCCTTATGCATTATTTCTTTTCCGCACCTTTTCCCTCGATGCATTCTCCTCAACTCCTCTTCAAGGTTCCTTCTTTGGGGGGACAGGGGTGATCCTCGGCTGCGACACCTTCCAATTCTAAAACCAGACTGCCTTTTACAGCCGCCCTGTTTCCCCGCTACTTTCTTTCTCTCTTTCCCTTCATTTCTCCCACGAGACAGTTTTTCTTCCCAGGGTCGATAAGTCGATTTTCGCGGTTCGAAAAGCTCTCACCCTGCACCCGGTTCCGCCTTCTGATTCTTCCCTTCATCCTGTTTCCGCGATCAAGGTACGGTACCTCTTTCAGCGTCGATAGATTTTTTTCATCCAGCAACGCCTTGCTGGGGATTAAGCTTTCTTTACAGTTCCCTTTTCCCAAACCTTTTTTTCCTGAGCGCTGTAGAAGGCCCTCGCAACGGCAGTTTCCCCCCCTTTATTTCCTTTGAGAAGCCCCGCCCCCTCTTCAATCCCTCTTAATGTCTTTTTCCGGACAGGACCCGAATACCCGCCCAAGCGCCAGAGTCGCGTCTTTCCAGGTGCCGGAACGGCTCTGTCTTTCGCCTTCCCGGAGTACCCGGTGTTGGAAAGGAACCTAAAAAGTCCGGTTC
>Ga0179593_1467598_pt1 | contig 13517 bp, 12 predicted proteins | sample CZODoug2_1_08_16_FD_185931 | JGI IMG/M metagenome (GOLD analysis project Ga0179593, IMG submission 185931) | Vadose zone soil fungal communities from Angelo Coast Range Reserve, California, USA - CZODoug2_1_08_16fungal (PacBio error correction) | ecosystem: Environmental > Terrestrial > Soil >... | reverse complement strand
TCATGCGTACGCCTCTTTTCCCCGCCCTTTTTTTTTGCCAATAACGGGACATGAGCGCCCCAGAGTCCGTTCGTGCAGTTTTTCTTTCATTCTGCCTTTTTTTATCGCCTTGGCTTTTCCCTCTGATCCCTCCTCCTTTTTTTCTCTTTTTGCTCGCAACATCTACGCCTAACCGCCAGTGCCGAGTCGCAGATCCCCCTTCGTTCCCGCCTTGAGATTTGGTCAACTAGCCGTCGTATTTTTACACTCGCGCTGTTTCCCTCCTAGCTCCCAAGTATTCTGCCTCTTTTTTTCTATTATGTTGATCGCACCTCTCGCTGACTCGCGCGACAGAGTTGATTTGTCTGCCCCTTACCGTTTCGTTTTAAATTGGCCCTTCATCTCCTACTCCACCCAGCTTGTCCTTTGTTCGTCAACGGCCCTTCCCCCCGTTCACGAGACCGTCAGCCGCATTCACGGTGGTGCGTCAGATCTTATTGGGGCCTTTGCAACCAGATGAAGTTCCCCTTCCGTAATTTAGCCGAGTTTAGTTCCTAATGCTTCTTTTGTATTCCTTTTTCGTTCCACCATAGGCCTTCTTTTCCTGTTTTTTTTTTTTTGTATCCCGGGCAAGATGTCTTTGCGTACGACCAAGTACCGACATGGCTCTCCACAGATGGTAGTCTTCGATCTTTCCTGAGGCGCCACCCGCGCGATCCGAAACCTTTAAATGTTTTCCATGTGTTGTGAAATTATTTTCCGCCCCCCCTCTGTCCTCCTAGAGTGAGTACGAAGAAAGGTTTGCATTTCATACCTTTATCCTTTATTCTTTCTTTCCCTCCCGTTCTCTATGTGGATGTCTTAGGAACCGTGTTACGCATGGATAAACCATCCCGCCTCTCCCGCTATCGCCTTTTTTTTTGCGATTTCTTTAACACCCCCTCCACTACCTACAATTGTTATATGACGCGAACCACCCCCCCCACCAACCACACCCCCCCCCCCCCCGCCACAAAAACACCCCCCCCCCCCCACATCACCCCCACACACACCCCCACACCCCGCACGCCCCCCCACCACCCACCCCCCCCCCCAAAGCTTTTTGCCCTGCATAGTGCTTTGGCCTGTTGCGTTGGTCTTTTTCGACGCTACGTTGGGGCCGATTTCTTCTTAATGTACGTCACCAGAGATAGACCTCTTCGGCCTTGGGTCTAAAACATCTGCGTCCTTTCGCGCGGCTCCGCCGCAAGAAAGGGCCTTTTTAGTAAATTTACCATGCAATTGATCATCTGTCGGAATTCCCTTCCCTGTTCCCCACCTAGTTAACTTACCATCGTGCCTGTGAAATTGTCATATTTTTTTTGAAGTCTTTCCTTCTGCCCCGGGGGCCACCTTGGGTGGATTTGTAATCCTCCTTCCAGTTTTCTTGTTTTTTTTGATGACATGCCCCCCTCTCCCAAGACGCCAATCTCTACTATGCGGTCTCCCTTTATGTCTCCCCGTTCCCAAGTTTCCCCACCACGCAAGGGCGAGGTTCCCAAGGTTTTGTCTGCTCGTTCCCCCTCGCGTCCCCCGATTCATAGACTTTTCCTTCCTATTTTGCAAACCCCCTTTTTGACTTTAAAATACTTCTGTAGATTGCTAAATTTTTTTTCCCCCCCCTTTAACCTAGGGTCAATTGGAGTTCTGAATCGCTGGCTTTTCCGTTTTTTGTTGCGTCTTTAGGCCTGTAGTCTCTTTATCCCTCTGCGGTTTCTGCCCGCCATTTCCTTAGTTCTAATGATTTTTTCTCTCACCTTCTCGCGCTCCTTCGGGCGATTGTGAACCTCATCTTTGAACCCAAGACGCTGGCTCTCCGTTATTCCTGACTTCCCTCTCCTTCAACCGGTCGCGGCGTTCTACTCTGCAACGAAGTATCTTCGATTCGTCTCTCCGGCCCTTGATCTCTGGTCCACGGACCCACGTCACCCCTGCCCCCCGTCTCTCACTCATTTTCGGCCGTGCCCGTTTCCCCAAGTCATGTGTATCTGTAGTCTCTTCCCCCGATTCGATTTACCAATCGACGACGCACATCGATATCTTGTTGGTTTTTTTTCAGTTGTCTCCGTTTTGGCTCCGTGAATGGCCTGCGGGGGTTTGATGCGGCACATTTTCCTGATTGCGAGCGCCGTGATCGTTTCCGTCATTCTTAATCCGACCGTCTTTACGATTTGGAGACACCCTTTCCCAACCACCGATCGACTCTCCCATCTGAGCGGGCCGCCGCCTTCTAAGGTTCTTCTCGCCCTCCTGCTCTTTATAAAACATGTCTACTAGCGTCCATGATTCGACGCTTCCCGCCTCTAGTGCCTGCTCTTCCTTCTTCCTTGATGTAAGCATTTTGATAGTTAATGTCTCACCTCGGGCGGTCTTTTATGCATCCCACCGTACAACTGTTTTTCCTTACTGCACGCGAATTACCGACCACCTTCCCTCCTCCCCATCGCGGGATGGCCCAGAATCTGTCTTTTCCCGAGCTTCTTTCCCTTCCATGTCTAGCATGCGATACTTCTTCCGTTTTTTTGCTTTTCCCCGGCCGGGGCGCGTCCCCCCCTTTTTTCTTTGCTCGCGAAGAAGTAGTCTCTCTTGGATTAGAATCCTTCTCTCCCCCCCCCGGTTCTTCGCTGAGCGGGATACTCTTTTGTGCGGCCCCCCTCTCATCCCATTTCGGTCACCCTTTCCCTCCTCTTTCTCCCCTGTGTGAGATTATATCTGCTCTTATTCATCCCCATGGGATTTTGCTCTTTTTCCTTCCCACGGAGTTCAGGCTTGGAGGGCAATCGAGAACCGGTGTTCTTCTCTCCCTGACACGTCGTCCTATGCTAAAGGTAAAACGGCAGTCTCCCTGCCTTCTCCTAACGGCCCGCCCAGATTGCTGGACGATTTACGCCTGGGTTGCTTTTTCTTCGGCTTTTGATTGGCAAGCAGCTTCCATCTCGTTCTTCTCTTTCCCGCGAATGTCTATCTTTGTGGAGTTTCTTTGAGACGGTCTTGTTCCGCCCACCCGTTATACTTTGATGCAAAGAAACCGCCGCCACTCAAGATTCTAGTTAAAGACTCCTTTTTTTTCTTGGTCACATTCTGTACCTGATCGTCATCTATCTTTCGTCTCTAGTCGTTGCCTTATTGAAGTGTTTTTGGGTCCTCCCTTTCCGGGCTCGCGGCTCTCCGGTTAGGTCAGATTCGCTTTTTTTTGCAGTTGCGCCAAATAAGTAAATAATCTTGGCTCCCCCTCCTTTTCAGCGATATCGTTTGTGGCTCGACCCACTTTTCGTGATGATTGTGCTACAACCCCCACTCATTTCATCCCCCGAATTCCCCCCTGCTTGGACGTCGGCCCGCAGGAGAACAGAACCATTTTCTCTTCTTGCTCTGTTTTTATTTTCTAGTGCATCTCCCTCAGAGAGATTCCTGGTGGCCTTTAACATTGGCGTTCAGCTTTTTTCCCCTCATTCATTACTTGGGCTGTTTGACTTTTTGTTTTGAGCCATTCGATCAGGGGTCCGTATTCCTGTTCCTATAATTTCCTTTTTATTAGGGACTTCTCTGGAATCTTAGCCCTTTGGTCCCCCTCGATTGTGCAGCCCCTTTTGCTGCTGCGTGGAGATTTTTTTGAATTATGCCTCTCTCGATTTTGTTTTCCACGATTCCGTGCCCTTTTCCAATGGAGGCAAAAACCTAGAGCGGCATTCTTTTTTTAAGGCGAATCCCCCACCGCAAAAAGCCTGTCCCATCCTCATCCTGGCCCGTGAGCCATCCTATGTTTTTTTTGTCTTCGAACCTTACTAGTTATTCCACTCCCTTCTGAGCGGATCTAAACTCAAGATTTCAACTTTCCCCCCCCCCCCCGTTTTTTGTTTTTCGGCGGCTCTAGGCTTCCTATCCTTCCTTGTTTGCATCTAGTAGACCTGGGTACTTAGGATGACACCCGTTTCTTCTTTGGGGCCTTTTACCGAGCGATTCCGGTTTTGAGTTTGGTAGGATTTCCGCTTCATTTTACTTTTTCCTGTTTGTCCTTTCGATACCCCATGACACTGCCCTTCGGCTGTGGACACACTCTCCCCCCTTTTTTGTCCCGCTTTCCATTACCTCTTACCTGTAATTTTGTCCTTCCTCTCGTCTTGCTTTTTTGACGCGTCTTTTTTGTACCCTGATGCATTCCCTGACCGATTTCTGCTTTATTAGTCAATTTTCCCTTGAATAGAACGGCCCCTCGTCGTATCTGCTTGGCTGGTTGTCCTCATCTTTTTTTCTCCCCGTGATGTTTTTGGGTGCCGTACATGAGCAACCTAGGCCATTTGATCGATCGCTCGGCAACTTCCTCGCCGCCGGTGCACCCAGATAGGGGGTGGTTAACCCTTCTTTGCCGTATTCTCTATAACCTTTAGGTGTTTTCTTTTTTCCCTTTGAAAATCGCCAAATTCGAAGATTCTGCGATGTTGTTTTTTGTCTTTCCACTTTTTGGCCGGTACTTCACAACATATCCTCCCTCCCTCTTTTTTTCTTCGCTTTTTTTTGATGCTTCCCCTTTTTTTCCCTTAGTTTCTCTAGGTTGTCCTACGGTTGTCGGGATGGCGGATGGTCCACCTGGTAAAATATTTCCGTTGTGTTTTCGCCGGCCTGGTTTTTCTCTTTTTTCTCGGGTTTTCATTTTGGGCCCTTTGCTTTCTTTTGTTTCTCGGGCCTGCGTGATACGAACCACCCCGGTCCGCCGTTTTCCGGCCTTCTTGACTCCTCCTTGGCTAAATCCGTGCTTCTGAGCGGATCGTCTATGACCCTCCCTTCTCGGCCTTTCCCCCCATTTTTTTGTGCGGATGTACCTAGTCTCCCTTTTCCCTTAGAGCTTGCAGTGGTTTTATCTAGATTTCTCGAAAGGACCGATTCGGTCGGGTTTCCTCGACTCTCTTCTTTTGTTCTGACTTGCGCTTTTGGCTACTCTGGAGTATTTTTGTATCTGGTAGGATCGCCATGCTTCTCTTTTAGCCGGGCTCTTTTTCCTCCTACCTCTCTTTCGTGCGACCGTTGCTCGGTCCTGCTTTTTTCGTGGTTACAATCTCACCCGGCTTTCATTCGTTGGCGCTCTTCTGCACTGTTTGCTATAGCCCAAATTGCGTTTAGGCTTTTTAATATTCGCCTTTTCCCTTTCCTGTCTTCCGCGTTGGAAGTTCGGTTTTCTCGTCCCCTCTTTTTTCCTGTTGTTTTGATGGATTTGGCTCCCCGAGCCTTCAGCAACGGCCGTTGCCCCTTTCTACATTGGAGCCGCCCCTGGATGTGAGTTGCAGGAATTTGACGCCTTTCCTTATTCCCTGGGAGACTAGAACTGATCCCTTCTTTTCGCAACAGGCTCTCACGCAGCCCACGCAGTGGCCGTCGCCGCAGCTGTCCCTTTTTGGCGGTTTTACCCTATTCTCTCTGCCCCACAGAAGTGGCCCGGAGAGGACACCTTTCTGTACTGGCCTATTTTTTTCCTCCCGTTGATTCCCTCGGATTTTCTAGATCATAGCTTCTTTTTTTTTCTACAACGTGGTCCTTTTTTTTTTCTATCACTGACAGTGCGTGGTTCGGCCCGGTCAGTGTTCAAGAGGCATTTCTTCTCCCCCGCACCCTCACGGTTTTTCAGTGAGCGGGAGGGCATGGCGCTTTTTGTTTTCCACGCTTTTATCTTTGGTAGTTCTTCAAGGGCGCCCGGCTTTTTTCATGGTTTTTTTTTTCGCACGGGCCGAGGTCAGTCCGTAGACCTCCCAATTACCTCCTTTCTTTTATCAATCTATTGGAGTACCGATTATGACTGAGGACGCACCCCTTCGTCACTCCTCCCTGACACCCCCTTTTTTCCTATGTTTTTCATGTTGTCCCCCTCCCTGCCTGACACCCCCTAGTGGAAGCCATCGACGCACTTCTTTTGGTACTTGTCAAAACGTTCACTTCTTAAATCATTCCCTTTCTATGTGGACTGGTCTCTTCTCTTGTTCGCGGATCAACCCATCATCCGTTTTCCCCAATAACGAAGGGGCGATTTTTCCTTCCGAACCCTTTCTTAGATTCCTCTGGTCTGCGGGCCGTGTACCCGGATAGTGCTTTGAACGAGAGGAGGTTGACTAGCGGAGCGTTCCTTTTGGTTTCCGAGGTTAGCTCCTGTGTTCAAGTCCCATGCGCACCTCTTGTGCCCCTTTTTCCTTGACCCCATTCTCAACCCCACTTGTCTCGAAAGGTTGCGTTTCTAAGTCACTTTGACCTAAGTGAGCCCCCATCGGTCAGGGGAATGCCCTCGTTCCAGTCTTTCCCAAATATCGCTCCTTTGCTCAATTTCCTTTTTTTTTGACCTCTGAAAAGACCTTTCCCCCCCACCTTTTTTGGGGCTGCCACGAACTTTGTGCCATTTTTATGTTTTGTCTAGGAAAGAAGTACTCCCCCCTGACAAATCACCAGGCTGACTCTCTATATTTTTGCGGCGCACTTCCCTTCCGATCCCCAAGGGTACCCAGAAACGCGCTTTTTTTTCCTTTTTCCCTTCTTGTGTGATCGTAGAATTATGACCCTGACCTCCTTTCAGCATAGATGCAAGTTCTCCCGTGCTTTTCCCCCCCCTTTTTTTTTTCCCCCTTTTAAGATATCCGGCTCAAATTGTTTTCTAACGTTGTCTCTCTTAGCTGTAGCACTTCATCCGCTGATGTTTTTAGCGGTTTGTTGATAGTGTTCTTTCTTGCGGTTCCGTCAAGATTTATTCCTCTCGCTGTTCCCTTTAAGGTTTAGCCCTTCACCTCCCCATGCGTCTCGCACATTTCGCCGCTCTTCATTATGTGCAACCACGACGCCATTCCTCGGCTTCGACATCGATACAGCTCTGGATTTTTGGAACCCTGGTTCCCTAGCTTTTTCCTCCTTCAACGTTTCAAGATTTTGATCTTCCTTGATCTCACTGGCTTAACACCCGTAGGCAACCCGGTCCACGAAGGAATCATCCTTGCGTTTTTCCGGCGCCGGTGTAAGACAAAAGGGAATCGTTTTCTTTTCGATTTTCGATCTCTTCCACTTTCGCCTGACACCTCGTGATGGTGTTATCAGGTGACTCCCCTCCTTTGGTGTGAAGCGAGGAATGCGGTTTTCCGTCAAAGGGTTCTCCCTTGCAGAATTTTACCAACCTCCTTTGCGACATTGTGGAGCCAAACCTTAGCCTTGTCGTGAACAGCATCCGACAGAGACACTCAGCGCGGAGTTCCTCAGCGGTCATCCTTCGCAATGTTGCACCGCGAACCACCTGTCTGCGGCGATGACCCTCTGATTTTTCTCGAGATAGAGATGACCTTCGATCCCCTTCCGCTTCTGGCAGTCCATGTGTTTAGTAATGAGAAGCGCCTTCTGTTTTCTTTTTCGCTCTCCACTTTTTTTTTTTTTCAGTGAATGCCGCGCAAAGCTAAAGACCAAGGCCTATTCCAATATCCTGGACGCTCTCAAGATATCTACATCTTCCTCCCTCGTCGGCATCTTCCTCCTAGCGGACGCAGACCTTACCTTCCATTTCCGTTAGTGAGCGAAGGCTTCTGGGGGTTCACAGTTGCATCTCTAATCCTTCCCTATTGGCGTGGAGGACCAATCTTCAACCTTCGTCTTTATTGCCTCTCACTTTTAGGACCCTCTTTTTTTTTCCTTTTCCCACCATTCTAATGACTCCTCCGATTACTTGTACTCATCCTTTTTTTTTGTGTTGAGCTCTAGATCGGTCTCTAATTAATTTTGATGTTTCCTTACCCCCCCCCCCCCTGATTTACCTGTTATAGCGACGGTAAGTACTCCAGTGTGGTAGAGATTAGTCACGTGCGCATTGTTGCTTTTCTTCGCTGCGAAATGCGCTTCCGCGCATATTGCCCTCACTTAACGGACCTTGAAAGTCATGATGCCGAGATCAGGCCCGCATTTTTGATTTGAATCGCAGGCTGGTGCCCGTTGCCATTTCTCGATAGATAGTTTATTGATTATTCCCCTTCTGTTCTATCTCCTTTTCCCTTATTAGGGAGAGGGCATTTCCTTCCCAACCTTTTCTGTGTGATAAGTTTGTTGGCTTCTTTTTTTCATCCCTGGACATTGCCTGCCATAGTAACACTAATGTTCTATCTCTCTTAGATCTTCGTTAGCATAGGTACGGTTTTTCTCTCTTTTTTTTGTGAGAGTTGATTTCCCGGGGATCGTCCCTGATCGGCTGGTTTCGGTCCGATCTGGTTTCCCTTTTCTTCCACCTCCGTACTTAAGTACTTTCGAAGAATTCTGTCAGCCATTCTTCCCTTTGGTCTTGGCTCGCAATCAGACAACGGTCCTCCCCACCCCCCCACATCTCTGACCCGAGGAGTCAGCGCCGTCACTTCTAACAGCACAGTTGGATCGATGTGCTCCATCTCAGAATGACGCGCTCTCCTCTTCCCATTTTTTTTTCATGACTTTTCGTCTTTCCTTTTCCTTTTTTTTGCTACGGACGTTGGAGTTGTAATCGAGCAGCGATCATTGCCGGACTTGCCCTTCTCTTCGACATTTCCTTTCTTAGAACCGGAGGGTTCCCTCTTTGGATTTGAATTACCCTAATTGTCCTAGTTTGAGTTTTTTTCTCGTGGAGATTGGCACCCCCCGTTTATTCTCTCCTTTGGGTAAACGCCTTTCTTTCCTCCCCCCTACCTTCTTCCCTTCAACCGCGGGAAGTCGCCATCACGCGTCACGTAAACATTTTCCCCCCCGCTCACGCCTTCTTATTTAAAGCAATTGTCTAACTTTCCGGTTTCACCGTGCGCCGTTCAAATTATCCTTTTTTTTTCCCTTTCCGTTGGAATAAGGCCGAGTGCATCTTGCTCCACATTAGTTTTTCCTCCCGCTTTGTACCATCTTGCCTCTCCTCCGGAGTAACACAGCGTTCAACTTTTTTGTTGGGGACCGCGCTAAGGTGCTACGCATCTTCTGCAGCTTTTTCCGCCTTGTCTTTTTTGGGGTGTTGCCTCGAGTCACCCCTTCCCCTTGCTGTGGACCCGCACAACTTTTCTCTCCCCTTGACCTCAAAGTGAAATTGCTATCGGCCCAGTTGGTCATTTTTGTGACTCTATGGTCCCTTCCGGGTTTTTAATTCCTGGAATTCCTCTGCTCCCAATTACATTTTCAATGACGACCGTCCCCTTTTCTTTCCTCTCTATCTTTCTTGGTTCCGCGCGCCCACGTTGATCCCAGAAAGAGGTATTACAGTGTGACCCTTACCCCCATGAGGCTAACTCTGCCCCTTTGCTCCGAATCCTCGGGCCCCCAGAGGTGCCAAACGCCCCTCTATCTGTTTTCCGCTCCGGTGGGCCCTCCTCTACTTTAGGGGTGGTGGGGTGAAATTGACCCCCGCTTCAAATTCGATCGCTTTTTCGGATGGATTTTTATCTGTTTAAAGGGCACTTTTTCCCCCCCCATTCACATCGAGAGGACGTTGTGTCCTGCCTCTCTTTGTATTGAATGATGGACATGTACAGTAGTTCTCACTATAGTTCGGTCCATGGTGTTCTTTTATTTTTTATGGGCAACCAGGAACCCCTCCCGGTGTAGCGACGTGAGAATTTTTCTTCTTCTTTCCTCTCTCCTTCCTTCCAGCTGATTCTTTCTTTTTTTTTTCATTTGAAGACATTGCGTGATTGATCACAGAAACACCCAGTCCGATGAGGTGGAAGGTCTTTTCTTCTCTGTCCACGAAGTTTGATTGGCGGTAACTTTTTCCCTTTTTTTTCTTTCCAGCCGGCGGCGCCTTCTTTGCTGGGGTTTACCGTCCTCCTGACTGACCGGTCCATACGTTTTTTCGTCAATGCTTGGTCGTTCTGATCACTCAGTGACCACGCGAACGGTAGGAGGTTTCCTCCCTCTCTGCTGGGCGCGTAGGACTTTCACTCTTTTTCTCAATCCTGGTTGGCTTTTATTGCCTTAGTTGGTCAATCATTGTAGGATATTTTCCGCTTGGTTTGTAGCCATTCAGTTACTAGTTGAACATCTCTCCTTGTTCCCTCCCGATTTCGGCCCCGTTCGTTTCTGGTGACTGCGCGCTTGTAGAATATCCAACGCGATTGTTTGCTCCCCGGCCGCCCCTCTTGTCAGTAGAAAATCGTCAATCGGTCTTGGACCCTCCTTCCCTTCCGCGGTCGTCATGTTTCTTGGGCGCCCGGACGTTTTTTCCTGGCGTTTCATCCTCCCTCCTTTTTTTTTCCCCCCCTGTTGTTGTTTGATTTTCTTTTTCTTTTTTTTTCACAACGTCGTTCTTCCCCTTAATGGACATTGAGCGACCGGCATGTCCGCGTGCCTTATCCTCCTTTCTCCTGGCTTGCCGTTTGTGCACGTCCCATCTCCTCTAGTTGCGAAGGCAAAAGTGGCCTCCGCAACCAGCCCTACGGCAGGGCAACGTTTCGCTGTCGGCGCCCGGGTTGTTATTAGGCGTAAGCCCGATCTGTCTCCCCCCTGCTCTCGTGGCGCTGAAGCCTTCCCAATTTCTGGTGCAATTCTCGCGACCATGGTGAGCGCCCCAGACGTCTTTCCGTCCTTCCAGAGGGATTCTGGAGCCCACCTCTCCCTTCCCTCAGGTGGCTGTTCGATCAGATCCCCCCCTCCCTTGCTCCTGCGGCAACTTTTGACCGTCTTTCCCCTGTACCTGCCTACTCACGTTTTTTTCGGTCCTCTTTATTTAGTTGCAGAGCCACCGTGGAATTCCCCGATTCAGGAGCAAGTCGTTTTCCCTGATCTTTTTCCTTCAGGCCGCTGGGTGGGTTTCGTATCACGGTTCCCTTTCTTTCCGTAACCTTTAGGACCCTCTCCAGATTGGCTCTTGGACTTTTCTTACCTCTTTACCCCAGTCTTTTATCCGCCAGTAAAATTTTTTCGTTTGCCAATGCGCTCCCTCCCCCTCTTTCTCCTAGAGTGAGCAGTTTCTTTCCTGTACATCCTTCAAACGCTCAGTTGCGTAACCGCTTTCTTTCTTGTTTATTGGCTTTTTCCCTGTTCCGGCTCCCCCCCCCCGTTTAACGTTATTTGATTTTCTTCTTTTTTCCCATCAACCTCACAAAGGGATTGAGATTTCTCTTGGTCCGTTACCCGGCTAGTGCCTCTGTTTCTGAGGAGTTGGATGTAGTCGGATCGTCACTTTTTTGGCGAGGGTAGCCTCCCTTTTTTTACGTCCCCCTTAGACCTCTTCTGCTCACTTTTACGGAAACGCAAAGCCGTCTGGTACGTGGCTCTAACTTGACAATTTAATTTTATCTTTCCAATCCCCCACTCGGTTCAGCGGGAATGCCCTCCTTTCCCCGCTCACAAAGTGACCATACGCCCTCTTTTCTTTCTCCACTTTTGTTTCGATTCCCTTTCTCTTTGCCCAAACTTTTGTGTTAGGTCGTGTGTCCACAGCGCTTTCCTTGTCATGGTTGTTTTTTCAAAGAAGCCGACCACCCTCCCCTTCTTCCCCCCTCAGTCCTTTTTTCTCCCCTCCCGCTCTCAAGTGTCACCAAGAAAAGCAGTGTTTTGGCTTCAATCCCCTCTAGTCTTTTCTTTCTGAAGAGATGACCCCGAATTTCTCGTATCTTTTCACAACCCTTTTTTTGTCCCTTTAAAATTCTAGATATCGCTATGTTCTGAACATAGGTTTTCCTCTTTCGACCATCTGGATGCACGTCATCTCTGGTGTGAGTTTTGGTTTTGAGAAGGTTTGTTTGATTTTTCCTCCTCTTCCCCTCTTTCCTTGCCCCTTAATTGTTTCCCTTGTTTCTCTGACTTTCTCGATATCCCCTTGCAATCTCCCCCCTCCGAAGCCATGTTACGATCGGATTCGACTTCGATTAGCTCCCTCCCTCCCCGTCTCTCTACGTTGGCGTCTACTACACTTCCCCAAGTTTCTCAATTGCAATTCGTCGATCCGGTTCTGATAGACTGGCCGATCCAACTTTTACAAGGTAGTTCACCCCACGAAGGAATTCCCCGTTCTCCCAGATTTGGAGCGCCCTTTTTCCTTCCAATCGAGCTCGATTTCCTTCCTCTGTCCCCCTTCCTCGAAGCGATCAGCTGTGCTGTTGTGCCGGGGACTGCTGACTTCCTCTCGTTTTTTCTCATCTTGCAGCTGTTTTGTTTAGGATCAATTGCGAAGCCCCCCCCTCCTCTCTCTCTCGATTGCGCACTCCGCCGTATTTGGCGCAAACTTCCACCCCCTGATCGAATCGTGGACAATTTTTTTCTGCGCCCCGCGCTTTCGCACGGCAACGCGCCATCCCATCGTCTCCTCCAATTCCGCGGCTTCTTACCCCCCTTTCCCCATCACGATGGCTGACTTCGATCTCGTGCGGCCCCCAATGCCTTTTGATAGTTATTTACTCCGCTTGCACAGCCCCTTCCTTTTTCAATTGCCCAAATGATAATCCCCCCCCAGGCGAACTTATCAGGGAAGCCGCAAGAATCTCTTCTTTCCTGGTCAAGGGCAAGACGATGTCCTCCCTTTCCTCACGCGCTAGCAGTCCTTTAATTGATTCTGTCCTTTAGTGCCGGCGGCGAGGTGAGTAGGTGCGCCTTTCGCATAGCGCAAGTTCCCGTTCTTCTTTCGTGCGATTCGGCGATGTCACTCCCCCCCACGGAGTTTTTCGCTCCCTCTTTTTTTTTCCTACTTTCCGCCAAACATCCCCTTCGTCTTTTCTCCGAGATATCTCTTCCCTCCTACGTTTTTTTTTTGTCTTGAATCGGTTTTACTTTTATTTAAATGGGATCTGTCGACTGTCTTCGCCTGAGATTGAGGGACTTGACCTCCTTTTGCGCTTTCAAGCCTGCCGGAGCAGCCGATCAGGCCTTTCTTCTCACGATGCGAAATGACGCACCGCCCCCTCTCCCCTTTCGTGCTTCCCTTTTCAGATCGAACGTGCCTCTTCTTCTCGCCATCGCGGTGTGCCGGGGGTTTTTGCCCCAGCAGTCGATCAGCTCTCTGCGGCAGATTATAGCCTTGTTCCGTATGCGCCGGCTAGCCCAACCGGTTTTAAAAGACCCACAAAAACAACACCCAAAAAAAAACACAAAACCCCCCCCTCCTCCTTGGTTTAGTAACTCGACACTCCTTGGCCTTCGATTCGTGAGCATTATCGTCGAGACGTCGCATCTCGCTCTGCTCATGTGGGTCTCGCCTTGTCGGTTGTCCTCCTTCTCTTCTCTTCGCCGGCAAGTTTTTTCTTTGGTCGTCAGATTGCAAGGTGTTGCGCCCCTTTCCCCGGTTTTCCCCGTCCCAATTCTTCCTCTTTTCTAGGCGGTTCGATTCGTGAGACAACCCCCCCCTTTGCTACACCTTCCCCCTTTTGGTAAGTCCGGAGAACCGCCCCATTTGATTCTTTTTCCCCCCTGCTCTCCTAGCTCTGACGCCGCTCCCCCCGCGCATTGCCTCATGCTCCGTCCCTTTTTCTTCCGTATGAATTCCTGTGCAGGTGACGACCGTTGGCTTTGGTAATCGTTTTGGTTTTTCCTCGCTCAGGGGGCCGGCG
>Ga0179593_1402040_pt1 | contig 13517 bp, 10 predicted proteins | sample CZODoug2_1_08_16_FD_185931 | JGI IMG/M metagenome (GOLD analysis project Ga0179593, IMG submission 185931) | Vadose zone soil fungal communities from Angelo Coast Range Reserve, California, USA - CZODoug2_1_08_16fungal (PacBio error correction) | ecosystem: Environmental > Terrestrial > Soil >... | reverse complement strand
CTTTTCTACTCTTGCGGCTTCGTTTTATGTTTTGTTTCTTTTCCGCGGAGGTGTCTTTCCGTGTATCACCTCCTGCCGGCGAGTGTTTCTTTCTAAATGCTTCTTTCTTCTCTGCGAATGAGAGCGCGTTTTTTGCCTGAGTTCCTTTGCTGATTTGTCCTCCGGGCCGGCTTTTTGTTCTTTGCAGTCCGGCCGGAACCCTTTTTTCGGTGCGGGTGTCGTCCTGGCCCCTACTACGGAGGTGTCTTTCAAGCCTTTCCCCTTCCACGCGGGCGTAGCCAGCTTTCCCCGTGGTTCTCCTCTTGCCGTCAAGACGGTGACGGCTTTTCTCCTCGGGCGGCGAACGTCCTTTTTGTCGTCCTTTCTCAGCAGGGCATCCACTGCTGCGCGCCAGGCGCCGTTATTCTCTGGGCTTTCAACAGACAATCTCCTCGAAATTCCTTCTTTGGTCCTAGCTTTAGGAGATGTCAAAGGGCCGGGGTTTTTTTCGAACGGGCTAGACTTTTCTCTAGTTTGACAGCGCCCACGGCACACCGTCCTTTTACCAATCTCGCGACTTTGCTTCCAGGGCCTCATAATGCAACAAGCCGCCGGACTTGTTTCTATCCCAACTCTTGACAACGGTCAGGCCTTTTTACGTGTCTTCCATCCTATCCCTGCTCCCATTATCGTGGTCCCCGCGATCGACGTTAATGTTCCTTACTTTTCCGTTTAACCGTGGTTTGCTCCCTCATCTAAGTTCCATTTTCTTTTAACCACTGGCGCCCCTCTGGTTCCCCACCAGTATTTGACCATCCCTTTTTTTTGTCCACCTCGACCCTTCGTTCTCCCCTTGAGTAGCGGAGTCAGACCTCCCAGCCGATAAGGTAGTCGGCGCTTCTTTTTTAGTAGGCTTTGGTAACGCGTTGTCACCACCTCCCCTCGACCCAGGACTCTTCGTTTCGTTGCCCCCGGTTTTTCCACCTTCCCTTCTTCCCCCTCGGCACGAGTCGCTACACGATCCCCGGGAGCTTTCTTTGCTGGTTGCACACAGTCCGGTTCGCCAACTCCCTCCTTGCATTCAAGTGTCCTGCCCCGTTCATGCTTACTTAATAGTTGGCTGCGAGGAGTCCCCGTCTCCCCCAGACTATAAATACTTTCCAGTTATTTTTTTTTTTCTCCTGTGAGCGACAACCAGATCGCTGGTCGCTTTCCCCCCCACCAACGGTAAACAGATCAGATTCTCACCTTTCTGTCCCCCTCTCGCACCCGCAGACCCTGTTTGCTCCGTCTTTTTTTAGCACTGAAGAGGACAACAAGAAACCAAACCAATGATTTTTCTCTTCATTTAAGGACCCCATACCGTGTTCTTCCCCTTCCGCATTGCGATCTGGGGGACTATTTCTCGAGAAGCAGATCGTACTGTCTTTGCCAGGCTCGTACGTCGCGCTCGTTCCAGGATGGAATGCTCTCAGAATTATAATCACTCCTTCAGTTAGTCGACCTGACCGCGTTAATTTCTGCGTCCTTTCCCCCGCCCCCTCAATTCCTAAACATCCTCCCCCCTGCCGTTTACGAACCGGAGGTTTGCTTCGCCAGCCTTTTTGTATCGTCACGAGGCGAACCCTTTCCTTGTGACGAACTTTCGGGCCGGCCCGGTGGAGGCAAACTCAGAATATGCCCCTCTTTCCTCTTCCTTCTCCTCTCCTTGAAATGAGTAGGTCCCCTTTCCCTCCGACCACGTGATCGTTGTCCCAGTTTTTTCTCTTCGGTCTCTATAAAAACCAAAAGCTGATGTCTCGTTTTACCGCTGGTTTGTCGACCTCAGCCTTCCTTTCGTAATTTCTGACTCTTAAGCGACCCGTAGTCGCCTGACCGAAGAAGACGCCTCCTGCTCGAACTTTTCTAATTGGTGAATCTTGTCCTGAACGCTTCCTTTCCCACCACAAAGGTGGCCAGCTGACTTGGCTAGTTCCCGTGTCAGTACTTTTCTTCCTTTGGATGAGAGGCATTAAAGAACTACCCGGACGTCATGCCGCTACTCTGGTTCCTTTACTACATGACGTTTTTACCCTTCAGTCGGGTCGAATATGATTTTTCATTTTTTTTAGTGATAATTTCAATTTCCATCACTCTAATTTAGCACTGTCACTGGTGTCATATAGCCCTGACGCGGCGGCCTTGCTTTAGTGATATAATGAGGTAGCCGACTCCGGAACTTTCTGGTTTTGTTAGGGAGAAGGCTTTTCTTTTGGCGTCTCCTATTTTTTCGTAAGTCAGCTTCAAGGGCCGCGGTTGCGCCGGTTCATGGCATGTTCTCCGCGGTCTGTTAGCCTGTCTTTCCCCTGATTATCCCTTTTACCCGGCATACTTTTTCCTGGAGAGCAGTCGCCGTCTTCATTACGCCTTGTTCTGCGATTTCGTTTTTGATTCGGCCCACCTCGTCGTGGGACTAGAAACATCCTTCCCTTTGGTTCGGTGATCTTCTCGTCGTTGGCCCGCAGAGCAGAATCGATCCTTCGTCTCCCTCTCTACCTCTCACTCGGCCAGTTCGTAGGCTCTTTTTTGGACGAATGTGATTATCTCCTTCGGCGGATCCTTTAATCATAAACTGGTTGTGTGAGACTCTCCCCTTCTTTCAAGGATTTTCTCCCCTTCTTTCCTCAGCAGAATAAGCAACTGGAGCGAGGGCGATTTTTTTCAGACTTTCTCTATATCTCTGTTATGAGGGCAACGAAATAGCCGCTGTTAATCACAGATTTTTCCATCGTGTTGGTTCCTTTCCCTGACTCGGTGGTCCGGTCTCGGCGAGCTACCACACCTTCTTTTTTTATCGCGACGGATCAGAAATCGAATTTTTCCTCCCCTCGATCCATAATTTCTACTCGCGCCCCCCCGCACCGTGCTCCCACCTTGCTGGCAGTCGGTTTCTTGCTCGCCTCCTTCAGCCAGCAGCTGAGGACGTTTTTTCCCTCCCTTTTGACCTCGTCCTCTTTCGCCTTGCACCTTTCTCGTTTTTCCTCCTTTGAGATGCAGCCGCCTTGTCGTTTTTTTGATGTTTCTTTACCGTGCTATGTGATGTCTTCCTGATCCGTATCTCAGACACCTGTTCGGGCAAGCATGTTTATTTTTCCCCCATTACGTGGTTGAAAGCCGTTTTCTTGACGTCCTTTCTTGTTTTTTTAGCTGACATTCTGGTGGTCGTGTCTTTTTTTCCCCGCCCTACGCGCTGAGGTCGACACTTTTTCCAGCTGCTTTCCTTTCCCCCGATGCTGCAAGCTCACTCTTGCACCACTTTCTTCTCTATGAATTTGTCGGCTTCTTTTTTCAGTTCGTAGGAAAGACATCCCAGGTCTTTTTAGGTTTGACGGCTTCGTAAGGTGGACCCTCTCTTCTTTCAATGTCTTTGCTCCTTATTTTTTCTTGACGGAGAGCCGTCAGCGGTCTGGGCTCCCCATTCCCATTTCTTGCCGTTGACCTCGATACGAGTTCCACGGCGAGATTCCTCCCCCTGTGTTTTGTGTGGAAAGAAAAGGGTCGGGAGCCGTGTCCTATCTCCCCTTCCCACGAGGCATATTGTGCCTTGTATCCCTCCGTTAGGCGTTTCCACTTTCCTGTGCGCTTGATGAGTGCGGGTTTTCTGACCCTTTCGGTACGATGTCGCCGCCTCGCCCCTTACTAGGCATTACGAACTGTCGTTGGAGTGAATGATCCCTTGAGTCGAGTTGCATTCTTTACGAACGCGTCGTTGCAGAAGGAAGTTTTTGTCAGTGCCCGATTCTTTTTCCCCCCTTTTTGGTGGTCTTTGTTCGCGTTCTTATGTTTGACTTGGATTTCGTTTTTCTGTCTTGCTTTTTCTTTTTTTGCTTTTTTTTTTTCGTTTTTTTTCTCTCTTTTTCCTCTTTTTTTTTTTTTTTTTTTCCTCCCTCTTCTCTTCCTCTTTTTGCTTTATTCCCCCTGAATCCCCAGATAGGACCTATTCTTTTACTCCCCTTTATCCTGTCGGAGATGAGAACTCTTCTTTTTTTTCTTTTTTGTAAGATTCAGTGCTCGCAACGCCAGCCCTTCTTTTCTTTTTTAGATTCCTCTACCATTCTGACCGTGTCGAGTGATTATTTTCCTTTTCTGGTGTTCAATCGACGGCAGCGATATGTTTCAAATTTATCCCCTTCCCCCACCGGGTGCCTATAAGTAGCGAGCTTTTTGTAGTCTTCATTATCCCCTCGTTTTAACAAGAGTAATTTGCTTCTTGTCGGCTGCCATGGTTTGTAGGCGTTGTTTTTTCCCTTTTTTTTTTTACTCTCCCATAGCCCTCCGTTCAGACACTGATATTCGTGCCGCGAAGAGTTTTATCTTGTCTCCCTTTTTGACATGACCAGCTTCAACTTCCTTTTGGAGTGTTTGCAGGTGTGACACGCCGTTTTTCCGCGTCTGAAATTCAGTTTTTCCCCGCCTCCCCCTGTTTAGTATGTTTTTCTGCCTATTAGACTTTTTCGTACCCTTTTCGATGGGGACGCTTTTGTCTATGCTTTCTTCTCTCCGTATGGCGCCATGGTGATCATGTAAGCTTGTTGGTTTTGCGGCTGCTGTTACCCCGGTCACCTCCTTTTTTTCCCAGGCGGCCGATCTGGTAATGGTTAGCTGTCGCAGGTCCTTCCTCTTTCTCCGACTTTTGACGTTGTCTTTTGGTCTCTGCAGTCCGGCGGCTTTTTTGGCAGGTTCGTAGGACCACTCTTCCCCCTTGTCTTTTATTTGTAATCATAGCGTGTGTCGTTTTTGCGCTTTTTCTCAATCGAGTCATGTCTCGCCCGTTCTTGTTTTTTCCCCCAGGCTGACCTGCGGACCAACTTTTCCCCCTTTTCTCGCTCATTTTCTCGATCCTTTTCTCTGTCAGACGTGACTCCAGGCGCTGTCTTAGCACGTTTTATTTTTCCTTTCCTGTACAGCCCGTGACGAGAACCTCGAATCCCTCCTTTTCCCTTCTCGTATCCTCCGTCGCTCGTCCCCGGTAATTTTTCCGTACCCTCTTTGATCCCCCCCCAGAGGAATACAGCCGAGGGGCTCTTTTTTTCGTTCTGCGCAGCCTCACAAGCGGTATTTTTCTCGGTTTGTTCGACCCCCCCTTTCCGACAGGACGTTCCCCTGTTTTCCCCTTCTGCCTGCGACCAAGCCCGCGCCCCCACGCGACCCTCCTTTCCCCCCGACGCTTCTGGCTACCAACGAACAGCTTCTATCTTCGCATACTATCCCCCCCCTTCCCCCCGAGATCAGGTTGAGGCTTGAGCCCCTCAATCTCCATCGCCCCCCCTATTACTTTTTGGTCCCACGAACCGCAAGGGCGGTAAAGAGCTCTCTTCTTCCTTCCCCTTCTGTGTTGTTTTTTTTATAGATTTTACCGTCACCTTTTCGTTTTTTCCCCCGCCGCCTTTCTTCATTTGGCGATATGTGGCTTTTACGGTGCTCATCATGGCAGTTTTCCTTTTTCTTTTTCTTTCAAGGCGCGGTTCCTTTTTGATGCTGAGAAGTCTGTTCGTTCTCCGCTCTTCCTTTTGTGCTGCTGGTTTCGCGTGAGAGGTCGTTTCTCCCTCTCTCAGCCAGTACCTCTTTTTTTTCCTGTCTACATGGCGAACATGATCTCGAATGCTTTTGAGTTTTCAGCACGGTAATGGTATGCTCCTTGGCTAGTTTTGGCAGCTTTTTTAGGACGACGTGACGAGCTACTTTTATTGAAGTCTCCCCTCGACGGATTTCGATGGGCTCGTCACTGGGCCCCTGTGCCCCCCCTAACCCGGGATGCGTTGCCACTGCCGTGCTTTATTCCACGGGTGACAGATCCAGATCATCCCCCTCCTAGTGGTGGCCTCTCTGTCGTTTCGCAGTTCAGCCTTGGTTGTGCTTTACGCGGGCCGCGACCTGACCCGCGACATTTTTCCCCTCCTGCCCCGTCACTAAGAATGCTCCCTCTTCGGTCCTTTTCTCTAAGGGCTCCCTAATTCCCCACACCCTCAGCTTTTTTGAGAACCACCACGGAAACCTTTTTTATTTTTTCCTTTCTTCCTTCATCCGCCTTCGAGACCCCGGTACCAGGAAGTCCCCCCGTCCCCTCTCTCACGTCCTGTCAACCCCTTGAAGTTGCCTTTCTCCCCTTTGGCTCATACTAAGTTTTTCTTTTCCCCCACAAAGTGTGATCTCAAACATGTCTTCTTCTTTATCTACCAATTTTTCCACCGGCCGCGTCCGCGACTTGTTTCAAAGTCTCCTTCTCCTCTTGTCCCCTCCAGCCCGACTACCTTCAAGTCCCTTTCCTGGCTTCTCCTTCCTGCTGTATTTGCGACCACCCTGGGGTACAACTTTTCTTTTGCCCCCCAATGCGAGTCGGTGGCCCATTTTTTTTCCATGCTGATCCCTACGGTACCGCCTCTTTACAAGAGCCCTCCTTTTCTCCTGGGAGGATCGCTGTTCCCTTTTTTGACAACGCCATCAGGTTTTATCCCCGGTCATCCTCACAATTTGAATCCAGACTTTTGGTTGGTCCCCCCTGCGAGGAGCGAACCATTCCTCTCCCATAATTCGAGCACCGGCTTTGGTTCTTTGATAGCCTTGTGAGCGAAAAACAGATCGTGCAGTCTTTCCCCCCCCCCCAACTTTTTCCCCCCCCCTATCCTCTTCGGAACCTTTCCTACTTTACTCACTCGTAAAAATACGAAAATCCTCGTGGATGTTTCTGCACTTCAGCGTTAAACCACCCCCCCCTCCCCACCCCGCAGTTTCGTGTCGGCTCACTCTCTCGAATACATGATCAAAAGGCTTCTAAGCCTGCTCCTGTGGGCCTCGGTAGAGAACCTGCTTTTCCCTTATTTAGAGTTACAGGCTTCCCCCCCCCCGTTCCCTTCGTTTGCTTTCAGCCGTGCTTGCTGCCCCCTGAAGCCGGGCCTCCTCAGCGCCGTTCGTTCGGACCTTCAACTCCCTAAGGTTTTCTCTTCACATCGTCACTCAGGCGACCAATGCCGCGCTGACTCCCGGCCTTTGAAAGTCCTGCCTTTTTCGATATTTCCTCGGAGAACATTCCTCGGCGTTCACTATTCGATTCTTCCCTTAACCGGGGCGTTCAAGTTCTGCACTTTTTCTATTGACCTCGAGAGAACTGCATTATCCTTTGGCCCAATCCCGAAGTCCCCCGCTGGTTGTCACGCACGCTGATCGGATAAGCACCCCAGCTGTGTCCTTCTACCTTGGCTGTTTAAATACTCCTTGTTCCTTTCCTATTAAGTGAAACTTTCGTTTTTTCCGTTTCCTTCCTCAAGACGTAACTTTATTCTTCTCCCTTCCTTCGAGTTGTTTTTGCCAAGTCAGTTCGTGCTTTTCGGGTCACTTTTCCCCTGATGCCGCGGTCGGCACTATTTTCCGACCACTCCGCGGTCTTGGCGGGATCTTCCTCTTCCCCCCGACCGACAAAAACCCCCCCAGGAAGTTCCCTCTTCCGCATGCTAACCCCGAGTTTCTGCCCTCAATTTTTATGGCGTTCCCAGACGATTGGTTCTCTCTTTCCGCTTCGTTCCCTGTACATGTGTTTCTTCAAAGCAGGGCTAATCAGCAGTCTCCCCTTCCCCTTGCACTATTTCAGAAACCGCTCGGAGGGCGGCTCAAGGTGACTTTATTACGTTTTTCTTTCCCCTCCTTTTTCCTGCCATAGGGTTCTCCGAAGGCTGTTATTTTTTGCTTTTCCCCGGTTTCTGAAGTTTGAGGACTCCTTCCTTAGCCCGGCAGTCCAAGTGTTTCCTTTTTGTGCGCGAGCAGCATGATCGAGATAGAGGTTTTCCTCCCTTTTTTATCTTTTTGGGGTGTTTGTTTCCGGCGGAGCCGTCTCTTTTTCATTTTTTCGTTCCTTCTCCCGACAGGCGGCCCTCTTTAGTGGATCTTTTGCCCGATCATGTTCCTCTGTTGCCGCGGCGAGTCGTTTTGAAAGCATCCGTCATCAGCATTCGATATTCTTTCGAATTCCCTCTTCTCCTTTTCCCTTTTTTTTCTTTCTCTTCTTGGAAGAAGTTGATTTATTCCTCAGTCTCGATCTACTCTTCCTGTTTGTTTTTTCTTCTCGATTCCGTAGCTCCGTTATATCACTTTCTTACAGCAGCGGCTCAGACCTGGTTTTCTCTCTTTTTTCTTGTTCCCTCTCCTCTAATAGTATTTTTTTCCCCTCCATCTCTGAGTTACACGCGCAACCCCTTTTTGATCGTTGCTTGGTTTTCCCCCTCCTTTGCCCTTTTGACGACGGTCGAGGCGATCCCCGACCACCATGTCTTTCTCGTCTCCTCTTACGACTTCCCCAACGATCCTCTTTTCTATTTCATTTCTCCTCTCTTCCCAGACCCGCGGAGACAATACTTTGCGTCTTTTTTTTCCTGTGCCTCTCAGCCAGCTGAGAACTCAAGAACTCGTCCAGCCATTAGCCCTCTTTTTTTTTTTTTCCTTTCCCTTAGGTATTGCAGCAGTAGATTTTTTCGCTGCCTGTTCTCCTTCTAATTTCAGAAAGGGGCCTTGTCTTTCTTGCCCGGCTTTGACTCACTTTCTCTGAAAAAGTTCAGTTCATCCTCTCTTTCCCAACTTCTTTTTTTCAAGCCGTCTGTGTAGTTTTCGCCTCGCTTTATAGGTTCATCCTTGAACCCCTTTCTTGAGGATCTCTCCCCGCCGCACACAGACGCGAGGTCTTTGCTCACTATATCGGAAAAGAGCAGCCCGGGCCTCCTCCTTTCCGCCAACCCTTATTTCAAAAATTCGAAGTTCCCCTTCTCTGTTTCGTATTTTTCCGTTTTCCCCCCTGAAATTTTCCGTACAGCGTCAGTTTGCCCGGTTTTCGCTCTTTCTACTCCCCCATTCCCCTCCTCTCTTTTGAATAGATTGGGTGTTTTCTACGCTATTCCATCAGCTTTTCTGTTCTCCCAAGCTCACTTTTTCGTTAAAGTGGCCCTAGTAGCGTTAAAGGAGCTGCAGCGTAATCCCTACCTTTTCTCGTCTTGTTAAAGACCCCTTTTTTCCTGCCGCTGCAGTCTTTTGACTTCCCCGCCGAGGAGATTTTTTCCTTTCTTTCCCCTCTCTCCGTAAGGTAGTCGTAATTCAAAGCCGGTTAGTCCCTTCTCTTCTTCTTTGTTTCTAATTTATTTCTTGATGTTTCCTCCTACTTATTTCAGGTTTTCCTCCTTTACCTTTTGCGTTCATGATTACTCTGGAATGAAAGGCTTAAGGAAACTCCAAGTTTTTCTTTTTTTTCTCCTTATTCCTTCCCGAGTGATTTTTAGTCCCAATCCCTGCGGCATGGGGTCCTAACAAAGTTGCTCATTTTTTCCGTTTTGAGCTCTGCAGGAGGGGTTGTTTAGGGGGTTGTAAGCTCCTCGGCCTCCTCCCTCCCTTCGGACCTCTTTTGTAGGGCCACACATTCGAGGAGTTCTTCCCCCTTCAGATTCCTCCTCTTTGTTTTCCTGCTTTGTGTTTTCTGCTTCCACTATATGGTTGTTTAAGATCACTTCCCCCATCTCCCTCAATTTTTTTCCCCGCTTTATTTGCGTCGTCTGGTGGTAGAGGTCGATCCTCTTTCCCCCGAGTCATGGAATCTGCACGTTTTTCCCTTCTCTGTAGCTGCCTGGTAGGACGTTCCCTCCTACCTGTTTCTTCGCACCCTATGAGACGGAACGAGACTTTCCCTTTTAATGAAGAGTTGTAGCCTTCTTTTCCTTTGTACTTGGACCCTTTGTACCTCTTCCTTTTCAGGGGTGTAGAGGTTTCTCTTTTTCACTCCTTGTACAACCTTCTCTCCCGACGGCGAAGCAGATCCGTTACTTATGGCTGCTTCTTCTTCTAAGACTTTTCCGAAGAAAGTGTTTTTTGCACGCTGATCCTTGTTTCCCGCACTTTTCCGATCCCGAGATGCCCCATGGTTTCCATCTTTTTTTACACATGCGGCGATGCTGACCACGTTCCCCAGGCCTTCCCTTCCCCTTTCCAGGCTGACTATGGTACTGGTTCTCCTTTCTTCTCATCCCTTTGGATCGAAATGTGACCCGTATGCCCCTTGTCGTGTTTTTTTTATAGCAATTTCCGGCCTTGGGTTTGAAGAGCTTCCCTTTTCCTGCAGGTCCCGCCGAGGAGTTGAATCCTAGTTATTTGTGTGCTTTTTGCGCTCTCATGCTAGTACGTGCGATTCTTTTTTTCCGCATTCCCCTCTCACACCCACTTATTTTACACGAGGAAACTCCTATTCTGTTTTGCCCCGAACTCGCGTGTTCGATGATCGTGACCTTTTTCTCCTTGATCCCTGGCGACCTTTTCATACGTTTCTTACTTTCGGACACTTGTGCTCCAGATCCCCACTATGAAGTGTAAGTTAGCGAGAGTCGCCCTGCGTTTTTTTTTCTTCAGGTGCTTCAGTTTCCAGTTATATATCCAGGGCTACCTCGAGGGTCACTTTGACCGCCTTGCTGATCTGCCTCATTTCCTTGTCTCCCTGTCTACCTGGAAAACTAAACGACCGGGTTCTGCGTTTCTGCTCCCCCTGCCCGAGCCAACCTGACCAGTCCCACCTCCTGCTGCGGCGACAAATTCCCTATGATCTTTTCTCGAAGCCAGGCCTACCGTCCCCTTGCCATACCCTAACTCCTTCCTGAGTTGAGAACCTTGCCCACCACTAAATGAACCAGGCGGTTGTATCCCACGACTTCTGAAAATATATTTTATATTCCTAAGTTGTTGTTGTTGAGCTATATTTTAACCCCTGGCGGTTCGGGTAAAAGAGACATGTGTTCATTTTTTCTTAGTGGTTTTTACGGTGCTCTACCCTAATGACGGATTTGTTTTTTCTTTCTTCAATGGAGTTTGGGCTTCTTTAGAGAGCTGAATCTTTTTTTTCTTCTTATTCTATCTGTTGGATCTGTATGTTCGCTGCGCGGTTCGGTGAGTTTCGGTCCTCCGGAAACCCCTGTTGAGGGTCCTGTCGGACCTTTCCTCACATGCTCTTGAGTTTTTTCGGCGCCTCAGCTTTTTTTTTATCTCCCCTCGGCGTGAGCCCTGTGCTCTTGTTTTTTCAGCTTGACCCGGCACGCACGTTGCCTGTCTCATTAGCCTTGGGGAGAACTTTCATCTTCTTTTGCTTTTCCCTGGGACTTCATACGGGAATCCATTCCCTATGCGCCCAGGCGCCTTTGTTTTTGGGACAGTATCATCTCTCCTCACTCCTAATTCCTTGTCCAGGTTTACTAGAGGTTTCCGCATTTGTCAGTGTTTTGAAGGGACCAGCTTTCGCAGAAGTGAAGCAGCGTGCCTTTCCCCGCCTCCCATCCCCTCCCGATATGAGTACAAATACTCGGCGCCGGGTGTAGAAGGTGCCTACGCCCTCCGCGCCTACGTTCGATCACCAACCACTTTTTTACGTCCCGACGGGCAGTCTCGTTTTCCGCCTCCTGCTACCTTCTCAAAGGATTTTTTTTCCCTTTAACCCCTGATTTACGCCTCCGCGGGAAAGGCCTGGGACACCTCTTGCGACTCCGCAGAAGTTTCCCACCAGATTTCTATAACATGGCGGACCAGTTTCGTGATCGACACAACCCAGCCGGGCACCGCTTAAGCTACCCGCTCCCAAGTTGACCCCTGCGTCTCACGCGTCTAACGCCCCCTCCTTTTCGGGCGCTGGATTCGCCGTATGTAGACGGCGTTCCCCCCCCGTCTCTTGGTCCACACTTTTTTTTCATCTCCCCCCTTCCAGTCGTCTTTTTATTTTTTCCCGGCGCAACTGCTCGTCACTCCGGACACGCTTCGCACACGATCTTTTTCTTATTCTGCGGCGGCTTTTTCTAAAAGCCCCGTTCGCCCCACGCCTACCCGGGAATCCCTAAACTTCTGTATCCACACGGAAGCTTAAAGGATGCGGTCCAATTTCGGCGATCTTAAGACTGCCACGACATCCTCTGCCCTTCATCCCCCGGAAGTGTGGGTGTCTCTTTCTTCTATACCAACTCTCTATGACGCCTAGGGACACCCACCCACGGGTCCCCTCTCCCTTTTACTGGGAAGTTCAAAATAGCCTCATTCAGCTTCCTGTAGTGTTGGCCTGGAGTGACTCTCCCCCCCGGAACCCCAACTGCTTTTCCGCTGCTCTCTCCGCCTACATGATTCCCCCTTTTAGGCCCCCTTCTAGGTCTTTTTCTTTGGATAGGTCGAGACGCCGCTTTCCCTCTGGCCTGTCCTTTAGGAAAAGTCGGCGCAGTGCTTCTTTTATGCCCTCCAGTCTCACTCACTCCGCGGTTCGTCCGTCCCTGCCCTCCTAATTTTTCCGGTCCCGCGTAAATCGACTCATCTCCTTTTTCTCAGCAAAGCCCTCCTTTCTCACGCGCTGTGAACTTACGACTAAGGGAGGGATCGTGCCCTTTGAGTTCCCCTAGACTACCTGCGTGCTATCCCTTCCTCCTTCCCGTGAGGGGCGGCGACCCAGCCCTCTTCCTGGTATCTTAGCGCGCGCTTGAAACGAGAAGAGGGCCACCTCCAGAACCTGCTCTTTTTGTAGGCCACGAAACTCTGACTTCCTGCAATAACACAACCCCCAAGCTCTTGCTCGCGATGTCCCCCTCTGTTCGGTCGAAGCGACTGGCGCAAGTGACGTCTTCCGGGAACCCTTTCGCGTTCAGACAGGCCAAATCAGTACCCGACAAAGGCTCGCCTTCAGTGTGTCCAAGAAGTGAGTCTTGCCCGCTCGTTGCAAGTTGTGAAAGTGCCTCTTGGCTATTCCCTTCTTCCCTCCACTCCGCGTTTTTTGTCTTTCCCGCGTTTCACTGACCGACAACCCTTCTTCTTTTTTTCCGTCTTTATGACTACTAAAAGACAGGAGGTCACCCCCCCTGATCTTTTTGACTTCTTCTGACATTCTTTCCTACAGTTGTCTTCCTCTTTTTCCCCCCCTCGGGCATCATCCCTGCAGAGCATTTCTCCACTGGCGAACATCCTCCTCCGTTTTGGTCCTTCTCTACGCGTGTTCCTTTTCCGCTCGGCCCTTCTCCTTTTTCTTTGAGAATCTTTGAAGACTTGATCAGTTCTATGGGTTCCGTTCTCGTACCGAAGGTCGTCAGAAGGCAGAACTTGTTCCCTTTGCGGTGCTCGATGAGAATTTCTTTCTTCGTGGTTCCCCTGGCGCTTTGGTTCGTTGTTCCTTCGCCTTCTCCATACTACTTTGTCGTGCGCTAGCCGCGTGAAAGTCAGGACACCGTCTTACTCTTTCCGGTCTCGGTGCTTACATCTGTTGAGAGGTTGAAAGCGGATATGTTCGTTTCTTTTGTCCCTCTTCGATCTCGGAGAGGAAACTTTTTGTTCCCCTTCTCCCTTTTCGCTTTAGTAGGCTGCTGCTGGAAGGAGGTGATGATCTCTTCGCGCCGTCTTCCCGTTGTTGTTTTTTTGAGAGTGCTCCTGCGCGTCCTTCTCTCATCCCCTCTTCCAGAAGCAGACTCCTCCACTTTCTCTCTTGATTTTCCCGTCTCATTATGAATGCTTTTTCTGATTGA
>Ga0179593_1264065_pt1 | contig 13517 bp, 20 predicted proteins | sample CZODoug2_1_08_16_FD_185931 | JGI IMG/M metagenome (GOLD analysis project Ga0179593, IMG submission 185931) | Vadose zone soil fungal communities from Angelo Coast Range Reserve, California, USA - CZODoug2_1_08_16fungal (PacBio error correction) | ecosystem: Environmental > Terrestrial > Soil >... | reverse complement strand
CTTTTCACTCACCTTTTCTTGTGCCCTCACAGTGTCTGGGTCTGGGGCACGATGGTTTGTGATTTTTTTGCTTCTTTTCCTTCCCCTTTCACCCGAAAGTTGTTAGGGAAGGTTTCTCCCCTTTTACTGAGTGGCCATTCGTCTTTTATCTCTTTTCGTTTTCGAGAAGCTTTGCTCTGGACTGCTGATTCAGTAGCCTTTTTAGGGAGGTCACCATTTGCGTTTGCATCATTCGCCGTCCAGGTCATGCTTTTCCATCTCCCCCCAGTTCTCATCCCTCACCTGCTCGCCCCAGGTTTGGAGAATGTTGTCTTGAATAGAAAGACCATTTCGGTTGCGCGTCCTTTTTCTTGTGGAAGTCCTTTTTTTGCCCAGTTGTCTCCAACAGAGAAGGTATTCTTCCCCTCGCCCCCTCTCCCGATAGTTCAGGTTTCCTCTATACCATTTCTTTCTCGCCACCTCCCCCCAATAGGAACCTACAAAACCTAGACTATAGCTCCTTTTTCCTCGTGGCTTTTTTTCTACAGAAAAGTTTCCCCCTTGATGTCGTCCCCTTCCTCGGAACACCCTAAGCGCAGCAGACACTTTGTCTCCTGTTGTACGGGTCTCTGCTAGTCCTATACGCTGCTTGGCGCAATCTAGCCTCTTCTCTAATACCCCCAAGTTAGGAGTACTTTGCGTCGATGTCATGCGTGGCCCCCCGACTGAACTCTTTTTTCTCCCCTCTCCTCGGTTTTTCAAAGAGACTTGGGTCATCCAAAAGATTCGTTGCCTCCTGCTGTGCTGGTCTTTTCTTCGAATTCTTTTAGTACACCCGTTTCTAGCTCCTTTGAACGTCGCGGATTTTCGCCTGCCCTCTCGAGAGAACCTTCCCCCTTCCAACCGTTTTTTCCAGTCTTGACTTTCGTTAGGGAGTTACTTCCACTCCTGTACCCCCTATTCCCCCTTATATTCCCGTCCCCTCGGTTCTTTCCAATGTTCAGTTTAGTCCCTAAAACGAAAAGATCACCTCTCCCCTTTTCGTCCCTTCTGTTTTCCCCTTGCATTCTTTTCCCTTCCTTTCTCCCCACCTCTTTTTTCAACGATTTTCCTGAGACACCTCGGTCTCTTTGTGACCTCTCTCCCCCTTCACTGGTGTGCTTTTTCGTGTGAGATCTGAGAACTTCCTTTCTTCCTTTTTAGCCCTTCTGGTAAGATGTTTTACCTTTTTCCCGCCGATGGGGTAGTTTCTGTCGCGGGACCCTTTGTGGCGCGACACGCGTCTAGGTTTTTTCTTCTGTGTATGAGAGGTTCTGCCAACCCTTTTGGGGTAATCGCTGTTCTTCTGGCGCTCTGGCGCTGGACAGCTGGATCATTTTCCTTGGGTGCCTCCTCTTCTACTGTCCGTTGCGTGGCCGTCGGTTAGTCCTTCCTGCAACTTCTCTTTTCAGCAGGAACGAAATCGCACGTCTTTTTCTCCTCCGCCCTCCCAGTGTATCCTGCGGCGGTTTTTTCCTTTTCTTCCATAGTATCGAAAAGTCGTTCCCCTCTTTTCGTGCGGCTTCCCGGTTATTTTGTGCTCTCTCTCCCCCCTCTGCTTCTCTTTTTCCGTGTTAGCCACACCGGTCCCTTGGAGGGTTTCTCCTCTCGATTGGGCAATCGAAGCGTCCTTTCCCTTTTGACCTTCTGCCTCCCTTGTGTTTCAACGAGTCAGGCATATTTCCTCCCGCGCTGTCCTCGGTTTTTCCCTTTCCCCTCTGTTACCTTTTCCCTTTGTCCAGTTTTTTTCGGGTGCGAGAGGAATTCCTTTGCTTTCGTTTCCCCCTGGTTTTAGTATTTATCGGGAATCTGGTGTTTTTTTTTTTTCTGCAATGTCTTCGGGACAAGAGCGTGCCGAAACCCCCCCTTCCATAGTTTCCCCCCCTGTTGTGCTTAACCTGGAGTTCCTGCTTCACCCCCAGTCTCCTTGTCCTCCCGCACCCTTCTTTCTCTCTCTCTTTTTTTGGCCTCGTCCGAGGGGCTTAAGTCCGCCGCGACGATTTGTAGCTGCGATGTAGGACGTTTTGTCCTCCCCGCATTTAGGTAGATAGTGTCTTAGTTGTTTGGTCACTGTAGCCGTTCCGAGCCTCCCAACCATTCCCCCCCCCCCCCCCGCTTAAGTGTATAGGGACCTGGCGTTCCACAGTTATGCCCTCCTGTTTAATCGCTCATTGAGGTGGATCCTATCTAATTCTCCTCTCATTTTTTTGTTTTTTTGTCCTCGCCTTCTGCTTCTACATGAGGGCCGTTCCAAGTTCTTCCCCCTCACGGGTGGTACACTCCTTTGTTCTACCTTTCCGAGACAAAACATTTTTTCTTACGCCTTGCTCCATTTTTTACCAACCGACGAAAAAAGATCCTCCCTACTCTGGCTGGACGGGAACCCCTTTTTTGGTCTACTCGTTTTTGCCTGCTTAAAAAAATTCCTTGCTTCGTAATACTGATCAGCTGCCCTACCTTCCTCACCCACCCCCCAATTTTTTTTTTTAAACCCTACCCCTGCGCACTTTTTTTGGAGTTCGCCCTGGGAACCGTGTTCCTCCTGACTCCCCTTCCGCCAACCCATTGGGACCCGAGCGGAAAGTCTCTCTCAGGACCCAATAACTGATCTCCCCGGACAAAATCTCTTCCTCTCCTCCGATACTTGCACAACGGACCACCCCCCCGCAGGCATTTTTTTCTCCCGCGCACTTCCCCAACTTTCCGGTCTTCTCCCTCATTCGTCTGAGTAACCCCTCATTCTAGAGGGAATGGAAAGCTGCCTCTCGGTGCTTCAGACTGGGACCTCCTTCCCCCCCCCCGGTGGGCCGCTTAGATGGTCGCCCCGATCTAGGTATACTCCCCCCCACACTTCTTTTTCGCTCCCCTTACCCCTGAACGGGGTTTTTCGTTTTCGCTTCTTCAAATCATCCCCGGCCTCTCCGAACTCTTTGTATCCCCTCTTGTTCGATTCGTAGGGCTTCCGGTTCCCAACCCTCCCTCTACAGAAATGTTCGTCCGGGAGCTCTCTTTTTCTTATTTGAACCTCAGGGTGAATGATCAACCTACTTCCCGCGCACCGAGCAGGATCAAACGTCTGGGCACCCATCCTAAAAAAAGAGTCTCCTACGTACTCTCCCCCATAAGCAGACCTAAATCAGCCATCCCCACCCGTTTTTTTCCGGCCCCGATACTTTTTCCTCCTCCCTTTCGGAGTCTTTTAGTTCAACTCCCCGTAATTTTCCTCAAAGAACCCCATATAGAGGACCGGGCCCTTATACAACCGCTTTCCATATGCCCCCCCGAAGCCTTTATGAGACTTCTCCTCCCTCCTCCTCCAACTCCTCCAGTGATTCTTTCAGTAGGTCACTTCTTGTGTCGCACCTCCCCCTTTCTGTATGCCCCTGTGTCATGAAAAAACCTCAATCCTCCCTTCTTTACCACCTCCTTCTCGAAAGCCCCCCCCGTCTGTCGATTTCTCTCTTTTTCTTTCTGAACCTTGTACCCCTTCCGTTGACCTCGCCCGGGTCTGTAAGCCCGCAGGTGGGGAAGCCTGTGTCCCCTCACTCCCCCCTCCGTCAAGTAAAGATTTTCTTTACTTTTAAGTTCACATCTCGAGTTCTTCAAGGGGAAGAGCCTTTACCGAGAGACGTCCATCAGGTCTTCCTTTCCGGTCTCCAGAAGACGGCTAGCACTCCTTCTCGGGTTTACCCCATTTCTTTTCTTTGACCACACCGTCTCTTCGGGTCTGAATACCAGAGCGTGCCTCCTGGACAGAGAGACGACCGCGGATCAAATCTCTTACAGGTGTGTGTATCTCTCCTTCTATGAACAGGCGTTAACCTTACCGCGAGTTGATGAGTACACGGGGCTCCTGTCTTCTTTTCCGCATTTTTTCCTGAATAGTTGAACCGAATAGTATCTTCTGCCCCCACCAAGAGACTTCTTCTTCATCCTAGAAGTGCGGTGTCCTGCCGATTGCTCAGGGTCGAGCAGCCTGTAGCTCGTCCAATGAGCGAGATCTATCTCCCGGCTAATCTCTCTTCATCCCCCCCTTTTCGCGGTGGAGAAACCTGCCTCATCATTACCATCCCCACTGTCCCCCCCGCCGCGCCTTTTTTCTTGTATTCCTTCGATTCTCCCCACAGGGCAAAACCGTTTTCTCTCTCAGGTTTGGATTCTTTTCCCTACCGGTAACTGAACGCCTGAAAGGCGTTGCGATTTTGGTTCCCTTTTCTGCCGCCCCTCCAAGAGATCATCTCTTTCTCCAGGCGCAATGAATTATCTAAAAGTCCCCGCTCTCCTCTGCGACCACTATGTACCCCGATCTACGTTTTGAACGCTCACCTTACGTACCCCCTTTTTAGGAACGAGCTGCCCTCCCCCCCCATCCCTAAGACCCTCCCCCGTTCCTGACCATTCAAACAGGTGCGTATTCTCTTTCTACCTCTTGTGTTTTGTCTTGAGTGAGTATCGTACTCCCCTTTTTCATCCTTGGTCTGGTCTGATGGTTCCCCTCTGGTGGTGATTTTGCAGCCTGAGTTGTCACAGGGATTCATTTTTTTCGGGACTTGTATGCGTTTTCCCGAAATCTGTCATCTTGGAGCCCTCGATGAAGTTCTTCCCCCCCTTTGTTCGATGCCTGCTCTTTTTCTTCCCCTCGGTTTTCTAGTGGCCCTCTTTTTTGCACCTTTCGCCAGAGTTTCCATTTAACAGAGAAGTGATTTTTCCATCCTCAATGGATCTCTTTTCCCCCCGTTTTTTGCGCCTTTTCCTCGACCTCGGTCCAGTCCAATTCTTACTGGTGCGAGTTTCGTGTGGATTTCGGATTCTTTGGTTCCTTTCTCCACCGCTCCCAGGTAAACACTCCCTCTCCCCCTTCTATTCGGAGGGTTTCCTGTTCTCACAGGCTCTTCTCCCCTCGACCTTTCAGCCCTCCCTCCCACCTTCTTTTCTCTAGCTCGGGTGGCTTTTCTCTCCTCCCGCTCCGTTCTTGGCCGACATCTTCGGAAAACGGCCGAGAGCAGCATTTGTTCCCGGTTGTACTGGTAGCAGCTCTCTTTCTTTTCCTTTCTTTGGCGAATCCATCTACGAGATAGTCCCTGCCCCCCCTCATGGGCGCTTTGCCTTCCCTCGCCCGATGTCTTTGTGTCCTTCCTCCCTTTTTCTGTCTTTCCCGGTGTAAACTGAACACCAGAACCTTTCTTTTTAGAGGTTAAACGACTTCCTTGTTAGATGGGGATTCCACCGCGGTGAGGGTTTCCGTCCCCCGCGGTTCCCGTCTCTCTCTTTCCCTGTTTTCTCGAGGCCTCTTTGTCCCCCTCTCCCCCCTTACCCGCCACCGCCCCTCCCTCGTGACTCTTTTGCGTATTCCGTACTTCTTCCCTCATGGCCCGGTTGTCCTTACGTATCGCTGTGGTTACCACGGGCCCCCCCTTTCCGGTCCGACCTCCCACATCCTCGTTGACACAGTGCTCTCGGTTCCCCTGAGTACAGTTGTTTCGCTCCCCCCCTTCCGTGATATTGTCCTACACGCTCTTTCGTTTCGAGACACTCTTTATATTGCGACAGACTCTACTGTCGACTCCTTTCCCGGTTTTCCCCAGTTGAGTGGCGGGGACTCCTTCTCCACTTCCCATCTTTTCCTGAGACCATTGGGGGTCGACTTTTAACAAGTGTATGTAGGGTTGTCTTGTTAGTCTCGGTACTCTGCGTTTTCTGCCCGCTCGTAGCTTTATGTTTTTCCCTTCTTCTTGAGCGGTTGTTTTCCCCCACCTTTTTTGTAATGTTTCCTGCTTGATTGTACGTAGATTCCCCTTCTTTGTCGCGGTGGACGTATTGATACTGTGTCCCGAGGTTTCGTTGATCCGCTCGTGTGTCAGTTCCCCTTATCAATATTCAACTTCCGTATCGTTTTTTCCAGTCCAGGTCCCGGCAGAGAACCCGATATCTTTTGCCCCCCCGACCCAAAATTTCATGGTTTCCTCCTTCGGTTTGCTCTTTGACTCCTCCAGTTTCGAGCCAAACTGTTCCCCAGCGTTGCGGCTTCGGTTTTGATGCTGGGTGAACTGAGCGCTTACCCTTTTTCCCTTCCCCCTCTCCTTTTTTTTTTCTTCAGATTCGATTGGCTTTCCCTTCCGAGATCGGGCCATGCCGCGTTTCCAAGTTTTTTTTTGGATTTTCCCCCCCTCCATTTCTCGCGGCAGCTTTCTTTCCCGCCCGCTTTTTGGTGCGTTGAATTTTTCCATCTGTGACGGCAGGACGTACAAATTCTTCTCAACAAACAAACACAACAAATCCCTTTTTGTCCAGTTTTTCTTTTTGTAGCGGATCTGGTTCCTTTTGCTCTTCTTTCTGCTCGGCAGATTTTGTTTTACGTTATCGGTAGTTTCGAAAGGATCGACGTTCGAAACGGATTCCCAATTTGTTTTGATGATGAGTCGATTCAACCTTTCTTCCCCCTTTTCAAGCGCACCACAGGTCCCCCTTTTGGTCGTAGATCGTCGTTTTGTTTCCATCGGAAGTTTCAGATTTGTCTCTCCCCAGCCTTTTGATGGTTTTTGCCACGTCTTAGGACCCTCCTGTGACGGACTCCACCCCGCTTTTATGTCGATTCTGAGGGTTTTTCCCGTCTCCTCGCTCCTGCACCTTTAAAGAGCTCCCGTAGTCTTGGCCCCTTTACCCGGTTGTTTCTCACTTTTTTCTTTTTGCTTTTTTTCGGTTAGCTCCCTCCTTTCCTAAGTGGTTTTTGTTTAGGATCCTGCTCGTCACCCTCGGAAATTTCCCACTTGCTTTTTCCCACCCATACGAGGTGACCGCTGGTTTGAGTCTCCTCCTGTGCCGTCGGTCTTAAAAACCACCCTTTTTTTCTCGGCACAGTTTCACCAACCCTTTCACGATCGAACTAATCGGTTGTCCGGGGCACCCGGCTGCCCTAATGTTTTTCCTTTCTACCCCCCTCCCGCGTCGCGTCTTTCCCCCCCTCAATCTTGAGTTCCTCGGCGATCCGACTCTACGACCAGCGAATTGGCTTTTTTTACTTTTGAGAACGCTGTTTCCCCTGAACCCCAACCCTATTCTAAAAAAAAACGTGAGGGTCGTGTACCCTTCTCCCTCGTTGTCGACCCCCCCCCCTTTATAAGTCCCCCACCTGAACCCCCTTCCTGACCGATCGGACTCTCCCCCCCTTTTTCCCCCGTCCGGCTTAGCGCATTCCCAAACGGTCATGACTTCTCCTTTGGCGTCCCTTTTTCCCTTGACGAAAGGAATCCTTTTTTTTTTTAACCGATTAGAAGATTTATTCCGCCTTGCTGGGACTTCCCCCCTGTCCTTGGCGCCGCTTTTTTTTTCCCCCCGCCCTCGCGGATACCTCCCCATTTCACTTGATGCAAAGGTACAAAGCCTTTTCCTGCAGCTTTGCTTTCCTCCTTTAGGACCCCCCTCTAGGAAGCCTCCGCCCTCTGGGGACACTCCTTGGCGGATACTGGTCTTTGCCTCAAGTGGTTTTTTCCAAAACCGTCTCCCATCCCTGGTCGTTGAGCGGAGATCCGTCTCTTGGTCATTTGTCCTATCCTTCCTGGTTTTTCCATCACTACGTCAGAGTACAGATCTTGAAACCGTCCCTTCCCCCTAAGCAGGTATCGCCTGTCTTCTTCCCCCCTCTTCCTATTCCCCTCCAGGAAAGGACCCCCGGTTTTGGGAACAAGCCTATCCCTCCCTTTCCCTCCTCGTAGTCGCTCCCCACCGTTCCTCGTCCCGCCTACTAAAGAAACCTTCTGCGTGGGGACTTGTTACCTCTTTTTCGTTTTTGTAAAGTCGGCATATGAGACGTTCTTTCCGCAGCCCACTAACCTTAAGGATTTCTCAGAAGCGGTCGCATCTCCTCGTTGGTTGGGGTTTTCCTCCCACTCCCGCTTTCTCTTTTTGACAACGTCCTTCCCGCTTCCTTTCCGTCCCCACACTGGTACTCGCAAGCAGATGGAGCTGTGCGATTCTGTGTCGTTTGAGAGGCCCACTTTCCCCTTTTCCCTTGGGTGAACACCTACCCCGCTCCGGTCCGTTCCCTCCCATCTTTTCAATATGTCTTTTTTTTTTTTTTCCTCCGACTTCAGTCCACCCATATGTGGTACGCGGTGGAGGGTTTCTGTTTCCTTTCATAGGCGTTTCTGAAGGCTTTTAGTGATTTCACCTGATCTCTTTCGTTAGTTTTAGTTCAACCTTTCTGCCTTCCCCCGCCACTCCTTAGACTGAATCAGGGCTCGGTCCCCCATTTTATGTTCCTTTCCCCCCGCGCTTTTTTTCAGAACTGTCCTTTTTGAGTGGGCTCCCTTTTCCCAGCCTTCGCACATTATTACGCTCCCCTTCGGTGAGGGTAGTACCCCCCGTCGATGATTTTTTCCCGAAGACGTAATTCCCCGCGCGTTTTCCTTGAATTTGAGCACATTCCTGGCTTGCTCTCCGGTTCTGCCCTCTAGTGGCTCCCCTCGTCGTAGGTTGCGGTTCCGTTCTTGTTCTCTCCCTCGTTGGTTCTTTGTTCTCGATCTCTCTGTGTGTTCTGCCTCTCAATGTAGCTCGCATTAACGCTAGTCCGCTCTACTGATAGCGAGTCGTCTTTTTCTCCCCGGTCGCTTTTTCTGCCAGGGTCAATTCGCAGAGAAGCTTTCTTTCGCCTTTCTTTCGATTCTTCGACACCTTTTCAACCCTTTGGAGCTATCTCGATGATGCGATGGCCTCTTTCCCCTTTACCTTAGCATCCGATTCCCCCCGTTTTTTTGAATGTCCTTTTGTCCAACCCCTCTTCTCATCATCGTCAAGCTGCCGCTCGACCCCCTCAAACCCGATAAGCGATTTCCCCTCTTCCCCCTCTGTGTACGCCCCTTCCCACCTTTTAAAGGTACTTTTCATCCACTTCCCAGCCCTTACCCCTTGAAAACCGTGCTGACTTTTAAACAGTTTTAGTATATAATACTTTTACGATGAAGTGTTGTTGTTTGATATCTATAACCCCTTTTTCCCTTATCATCACTTTTCTGGGTAGTTGTTTCCCCCCTCTGGTGGTTTTTGCCCTCTCTTTCCATTTTTAACGGGAAGACAAGTTTTTTTCCGTGATCTTTCTCATTTCTCGTTTTGCGCCGATGGATAGATTTTTTTGGGTCCCCCCTTCCCCTTCTCTTGAAGAGGGCCCTCTCGCGGTTTTCGGTGCCCCAAGTGTGGCTCTCGCTCGTGTTGAAATTTAAATGATGGTACGTGTGTTTCTTTTTTTTTAACCCAAATGCCTTCTCCCACCCTTTTTCGCCTTTTTCTTTAGAACTCTGAACCCCTCAGGGCGTGCGCGGCGGTGGCCGTGCGCTTCTGCTTGGCCCAGTAGAAGCTCTTTCTCTCTTCCGGCCTGAAGGAGATTCCTCTCTCTTCGCGTTTCCTTTTTTCTGCTACTGCTGTTTCGCGAAACCAGCTTCGCCCCGACCTCCCCCCTCCGCCCCAAATTAGTGCTGATATGATGTGTTGCTTTCTGGAAGATTAGACGAGCTGGGCCAAAATCTTTCGTCCCAGGCAGTCCTCCCTTGCCATTTTTTTTATCCCCGTGGTCGGGCGAAGACGTAGTCACGCATTCTTGTGTTCCCTAACATATGAGTCTTCACGAAAAGCACTTTTTATCGCTTGGCTCGATTTCCTTTCTGCCCATATCTTTTTTTCCCTGAACCTCCCCTTCCCCCAAACGTCCACACCGAAATGGGGCGATCCACTATTCGTTTAATGCTTTTTTCTTATTTCACCGCGGAGGCCTTTTTCCCTCTTCTTTCTATTCTTGACGTGTCGCGGACAACTGGTCGAATTCCGCTCTTTCTTAACGTCACGATAACCTGACCATTCCTTTCTTCTCTTTTCGGGGTCTCCTAGGATGAAACGCTGGCCCGTTGTTCTCTTCCAGTATCGAGGGTCGGTCCATGTTCCTCCGAAAATACTCTCTCTGAACTGGGATCAATAGGATTAGTCCTTTCACACTTTTCTCGCACCTTCCCTTGCGTCTTGTTTTTCAGTCTCCCCACCCTTTACCTAACGTTGATTTTTTCGCTTTTCTTAGTTCTCCTACATGACCTCTTCTCTCCTTTTAACCTGGTTGACAAAGGTCCGTTCTTCGTATATAAATAACTCCTTTTCATATTCGTACTTTAAATATATTTTCTCTGTTACTTTTTCCTCACTGATTGGTAGGCCTTTCATGGCCCCCCTTTTTGTTTTTGATTAGTTTCCCTTTCGACCCCTTAGGAGTGAACTTTTTATTTGTCTTCGAGACCCACAGGTTGTTGTTTAGTTCTTTATTAAGTTATTCTGATCTTGACCTGGATACCTTCTTTGGGACCCGAGGGTGAAGATTTGATCCTCTGGTTCTTTTTTCTTTGACCCAGTTTTTCTAGAGCAGGCCCCTTTCTGTACGTCCCGGAACTCCAGATTCACCACGATCTCGCCGTTTCGGATTTTTTTTTTCTATTTTCCTTTTTTGGACTCTTTACTTCCACTACCATTTATCTCCAATTCGGTCCCAAGAAGTACGCTTCTTTTCTGAGGTGTTTGCCGTTTGACCCCTGTGAGTCAAATTCGTTTCCGTGTCCGCCTATTTTGTCTTTTCTTCCTCTATGTGGCTACATAGTCCTTTCCCTTCGGTTTTTTACCCTTACAGAAGGCTTCATTTTCATCTTCACGGCGACCAGATGTTCCTTCGGGTCGTTTTTCCCTGCCCGTATGGCCTCGGTTCATTACCCTTTTCCTTTTCTTTTTGTCTTCAGTCGTGGCGTTTTTTCCGGTTTTCCTCCATGTGATCGTTGGAAGATGGGTTTTTTTTTTTTTACGGATCATTTCTTGTCGGACCTACGCCCTTGGTAAAATTTTGTTTTGATTCATGTTTTCGCTGCTTCAACCGCGTTTCACGGCCTCTTCCCCTTTTCTCTTGGTAATATTTTTTTTTCTTTCCTTTCCTTCCTGGCTACTCCCCAGATTGACGCCCTCCCTCTTTTTTGGTAGATACCACGCTTTTACCCCCCTTTTTCTTAATCACGATTTCTCGTTTCGGTTTTAACTGTAGACGTAGAGTAACTCCACATTTTTCCCCCTCGCGGACATTTTCTGTTCCCCCTTTTTCACACGTCTTTTTTACTTCCTTTTCCCTTCCTTCCCGATGTGCGAGCAGTATCTTTTCCCCTCTCTTTTTTTTTGGATTCGGATAATGCTTTTGCTCACTGAGGTAGATTTAGTTTATGTACACATAAATGGGGGAACGCCTTTTTCCCCTGCCGACCTTTTTCCCTCGCTTGACCAAGGGTTTGCTAGAAGTCCCTCCCCCCCCTTTCCCCCCTTCTTGGACCTCATACGTTAGTTCCGGTACACGTTTTTTGACTCGGCTTTGGCTCCCACCATCCCCGCGTCGCGGATCAATCCTTTCTCCGCTCTGCAGAAAGTCCGACTCTCTCCACGCTTCGAAATGTTGGTCCGCTTTTGCCCCGGGAAGAACGCTGGTTTTCTTCTCTCCAGCCCGGTACCCCAACATTTGGTCCTTTTTCTTACTCTCCGCTTTTTTCCTCCACCTCCCTTTCTAAACCCTACCCCCCCCATTTTTTTATGGCGATCATGCAAACCCCACCTCTTCCTTAGAGAGAAACCTTCCCCCCTGACCCCTCGTCCTTTTCCCTCATCGGAGTGCCCTTGTTGGTTTACCGAACCTTCCCATCGCTTTTTTCCTTCTTTCAAAGATTCCTGCTTTTCGAATGATTTGTCCCGGCGTCAACCTTCCTTGGGACGAATCCTCTTCTCCCCCTATTCTGCTTTTACAGACAAATTTCGTCTCTTTTCCTTCCAACGAAAGGTTCTTTTAATTTTTTTCCGCTTTCCAAAAACACGATCACTCCGACGCCTCCCCCTGGGACCCGCCTTGTCTTCCTTTTCGTTTCCTTCCCACTCTGGTTCCCAAACAATTTTTCATTTCTTGGTTGACGGAGTTCTTTGTGAGCGTTTGCCCTGGATTTTCCCTCGTCTTTTCGCCTTTCACCGCCGGCCCTCACACGATTTCTTTTCCAACGTCGGCACCCTCGGGACCACCATAAGTATTAGGTCCGAGCACACTTCAACCACTCCTCCTTTCAGGCAGTTTTTTTTCCCCCCCCTTGTTTTTCATTAAACTTCCCCAACGAAATACTCCTTGGCGCGTTCGGCCCAAACAGTCTTTTTCCCGCGACTTAACAGAAACCCTCTTAGCTTTTCTGTACCCTGTATACCTGAGACCTCGAGGTCCCCTTCCGCACCTTTTCCTCTTATAGTAGATACGCTTCGCCTTTTTACCAGTGTCTTCTTCTCCGAAGTATCCCATCCGACAGGTGTCCGCTAAGTGAGTCTTTTCGACACAAGTACTGACTTTTCTCCTCTCACTCCCTCCCCGTGAAAGAAGTGAGTTCTCTGCGATGTCTTGCGGGAGAGAACAGGGAAAATTTTTTTTACGTTTTTGAACACCCCTCCTATCTTTTCTGTTTTCCGCCAAATTGCCCTCGGGGCAGCCGTTTGATGCCCCTCCTCACCGTTTTTTCCCCTCATTTCTTTTTTACCCCTCTCGGTTATACTCTTGGATCCTTTTTCTCACCTTTCTGACTTTAACGAGCCCCTCTCCTCCCTGGGTGTCTGACGTTGTCCCCCTCGTGCTTTGACCCTCCCCCTAATTTCTCTGCATCCTTTCTTTCCTTTGATCTTACCCCGGTGTACAGTGAAACCTTGCTTTCTTCGGGAGAAGACTAGTGTAGTTTATTCCAGCGCCCTCCCTAGGATTTAGGACGGCGGTTGTCTATATTCTTCTCTCTTCGCCACACAGAGAATTTCTTTTACTCCGCTGGACGGTTACAAACCGGGGGGCATCTTTGGTTTTTTTTTTCGGACCTTCCTTTTTTTCAAACAGCATAGTAGAGGTTAGGAGCACGTAGCACCTTTCTGCTCCTCTCACGTTTTCTAGGTGTATGACGTTCTCCTCTGGTGTCTGATCCTTATTCAATGTAGCTTTTTTTCTTTACCCTTTTTTAGCGAGATACTCGCCTTTTTTTTTCCCCGTTTTCGGCAATCCTATTGTTTTCTTTCCTCCCCCGTCAAATGAGCCTTGAAGCACCCTTTCCACCCTCTTCTTCTCGTGATGTCTTCGTCTCCTTGTTCCCCCAATTTCCCGTTTCAGAGATCAGGTTGATTTTTTTTTGTGGGACTCCCCCTTTCCTTCTTTCCATGGCGCACTTCGGATCCCTTTCCAACGCGGACTTTCCCCTCGAAAACCCGCGATAGGTTTTCGATTTCCTTTCACCCTCCGGATCGACCCGACAACCGATCTCAGTTTTCATTGGACGACTGACCCCGATCTTCCCCTCTCAAGTCACTTAACCACTTTTCTTCCCTTATTTAAACGCGTGCAAATCACCTTTTTCCCTTTTCCCCAGCAACCTTTTTCTTACAGGTTTTTTCTCTTTTTCTCCCTTTTAATCCGAAGTTGTTTGTGTGCT
>Ga0179593_1645461_pt1 | contig 13518 bp, 25 predicted proteins | sample CZODoug2_1_08_16_FD_185931 | JGI IMG/M metagenome (GOLD analysis project Ga0179593, IMG submission 185931) | Vadose zone soil fungal communities from Angelo Coast Range Reserve, California, USA - CZODoug2_1_08_16fungal (PacBio error correction) | ecosystem: Environmental > Terrestrial > Soil >... | reverse complement strand
CTTCTCCTTTCTTCCGCCCCCCCCTTTTCTTTCAATTTCTTATAGCCGGTAGGTTGCTGCCTTCCTTTTCCCCTTTTCCAGTTTCCTTCCCTTTCCCCCCTTTCCGTCTTTTTTGCGTTCACTGGTAGCTGCAGCCATTTCTCAGTATTTCCTTGGTTCGTCTTTTTTCCTTTCCCCCCTTTTTCCCCCCTTCTTTTTCTTTTTTCCCTTTAGCCCCCTTCCCCCTTCACTTGACGGTTAGTAGAATAAGGGGGGATTCTATCTTTTTTTTCTGGCTCTATCCTCCTTGGCGTTCCGACGACCCTTCCCCCCCTTCCTTGAAGTTTCCTTTTTTTTTTTTCCTTTTTTTCCCTTTTAAGGGAGGTGTTCCTGTGGCTCTTTTTTTCTTCTCCCTTTTTCACAGGCGTCAGTGGTTTTTTTCTGTAGCTTTTCCCCCCTTCTACCCCCCCATTCTAATAAGAGAAGAAAACGGGCTACCTTTTCTTTCTTCCGATTTTTTTTTTCTCCCCCCCCTAGGAAACAAGGTTTTTGTATTTTCCCTCTTTTTTTTTGCTTCCCCCCTTTTTCCTTTTTCCTTTCCTTGAGGGGATAGTAAAATAACACTCGCGGGCTTTTTTTTCTTCCCCCCTCCCCTGCAGACCCCCTTCGCAAAAGAGATGAAAAAGGGATAGCAGGACCCAGGCTCCTTTTATACCTTCCTTTCCCCAGATTTTTTTTTTTTTTTTCGCCCTTCGGGGGAAAGGGTTTTTTTTTGGTTGGTAGAAGGCAAGTTGCCGGCAGGCGGCACCCTCTTTCTTTCTTTTCTTTTTCCCCTTCCTCCATTTCCCCTTTTTCTTCCCCTCAGAAGGGAACACTTATGACGTTTTGATTTCCTGCCATTTTTTTTTTCTTTTTTTTTTTTCCCCTTTTTCCCCTTTTTTTTTTTCTTTTTCCCTTTGATGTTCCCAAGTGCAGGCGCTCCACTTGTTTTTTTCCAGGCTTCTTCTGCTCCAATCTGATTGGCCCTTTTTCCGACCATTTCCCCCCCCTCCCTCTCTAACTCCTTTCTTCCCCCCAAACAAACCCAAATCAGAGCCCCGGGACAGACTCGCTACCGGACCCACTTTCTTTCCCACATTCCTCCCTTTCCCCATTCTTTCCCCCTCTCCCTTCCCCCACCTGTCACAGCTGAAGGAAGCAGAACCGAAGAACGGGAATTGCTGACATCTTGACCATCCTCCTTCCCTTGAGTGCCCCCTTTTCTTTTTTTTTTCCCTATCCTTCCCCGAGCTTGATGGTTGAATACGCTGGATCGAGGAGGATCATTTTTCTTCCCCCTCCTTTTTTTTTCTCTTTCTTCCGGGGGGAGGGAGACCCCCTCTGCCAATCTTTTTTTTTTCCTTCTTGCCCCATTTTTTTTTCGACGCTAATCTTTTCACAGTTCCCCCTTTTTTTTTCCCCTGAGGATCCCCCCTCCCTTTTCCCCCCCCCCCCCTCCTTTCTCCCTTTCCAGGGACAAAAGGGGGCCGGAGTGGCTGACTTTCTGGCCCCTTCCTCTCTTCCTTTCCCCCTTCAAAAAGGGCGGGAACTCTCGGCCCGCCGGTTAAATTTTTCCCCCCCCCCCCCCCCCGTATTCGAAACCAATGGCCGGGATGATTTTTTTCCCCCATTCTTCTTTTTTTTTTCACCAACGTGCCAACGATGGGGGAAACGCATCTTTTGCTGCGATTCCGCGATTTATTCCGCCGACGGTCGTTAGCCGCATCCAGGTTTCCCTTTTCCGATTGCCTCTTTTCTTTTCCTTTCCCCCGTCTTCCTACCGATTTAGGCCGTCGGTCGATGGACGGGCACGGAAAAGATGGGACCGGGCCCGTTTCCCCCTCCTTTTCTTTTTTTTTTCCCCCCCGACTCCTTCCTTTTCCCTCATTGCAGGCCGGTTTACGAGTTCGCTTTTCCTCTGATTGGTTCGCGCTACAGAAGGAGGGAAGATGAATGACGACGCGTTGCTGGCGCGGGCCCCCTTGGGACTTTCTTCCCCCCTTTTTTTTTCTTGACGCGTGGCGGTTAGCGCCAGGCCGGGGGCTATCGGCGTACTCTTTTTCTTTTCCGATGTTCTTTTTTTTTTTTTTCCCCTTCCTCTGGGAAAAGATGAAAGAGCGGACGGTGGACGCTTGTTCTTTGCTGGTTCTCTCCCTTTTCTCCTTGATGGGAAGAGAGAGGAGGTTCTAAAACCCGTTTATCGATCTCTCTCTTTCCCTCCCTCCTTCCTTTTTCCCCCCCTGGGGTTTTTCCTTTCTTTCCCCCCTTTTCCCTTGTCTTTCGTGCCGTACCCAGACCGGGCAATGGAAAGCGGCAACAGCGCAGTCATCTTCATCTTTCCTTTCCCTCCCCCTCTTTCAGATTTCTCCCCTCCTCCCCCGCACGGCTCCTCCAAAACGAATGTTGAGGCCTCATAGTGACCCTCTTTTCTCCCCCCCCCCTTTTCTCCCCCCCCCCCTCCCCCCCGCGCGAACGTGAAGAGCGCCGGTCGTCAATCATCACCTTCACTCCAATTTTTTTTCCTTCCCCCCTCCTGTCCGGGCGATCGGTGTCATTAGTAGTAACGTGACCGGAAAAGCAGTTGACCCTTCCTTTCCTCTCTTCCTTTCCTTAAAATTTTTTTTTCTCCCTCTCCTTCTTCCCTATTCGTCGTCAGTTAGAAAATGCTTGCTTTGCATCCCTCCTCTTTCGTTTTCTTTCCCCCTCGCGATAGAGTTGAAATCGTTGCAAATTGGATTCCTCCGCGGCCCCTTTCTTTTTTCGTACTTCCTTTTTTTTTTTTTTTTTCCCCTCCCTGGTGTTAAAGGAGGGAAGAGAGTCCCCTCCCTTTTTCCTTTTTCCCCCTGAAACTTCCCTCCCTTTTTCCCTTTTCCCTTATACCGTAGGGTTTGAACTTTCCCTTCTCCTTTCCCCCACTTTTTTTTTTTCCCACCTGCCGGAGAAAAACAGCACATGATTTTAGATGATCAGCGTCTGGCGGGCCGTCTTTTTTCTCCCCCTTCTCTTTTCCCCTTCTTCCCACAAAAACCCCTTTTTTTTTTCTCTTTTTCTTCTCCCCCCCCTGCCCGTTGGCCGATCTCTGATCGGATAGTGGGACTTTCAAAAGGAAGACGAAACAGCTTTTTCTCCCTCCCTCTTTCCCTTAGTCTTTTCATCTTTCTTTTTTTTTCTCTTCTTTTTTTTATCTATGGGATTTGGAAAGTTGCGCCATTGCCCGCCTTTTTCCCCCCCTGGTTTCTCTTTTCTTTTTTTGTGACCCTTCCTTTCTTCTTTTTTCCCCTTTTTTTCTTTTTTTTCGGGAAAACCGGACCGTTGATGGGGATGGGTCGTTCCCCCCCTTTTCTTCCCTTTTCCCTTCCCTCCCTTTCCCCGTTGGAGCGCAGCAACTGGGAAAACATCCAGTCCCAAGGGCCGGTTTTTTTCCCCCCCCCCCCCCCCCCCCCCCAGATCTTTCTTTTTTTTCCCTTCTTTGCAACTAAAGATTGGGTCAGGTGCCGCGCCCATGGGATTCCTGATCCCCTTTTTTTTTTCCTTCAGGATTCCCCTTTCCCCCCCCTCCTTTTCCCCCAGTTTTTGTGGGCGAAAACGTACAGATTGGCGGACAACCCTCCCCTCTTTCCAGCCCCTTCCCCCCCCCCCCCCCCCTTATTATCCCACGGCGCTTGATGAGAGACTTGTGCAAAGCGATGTTTGTCGCCCATTTTATTTTTTCCCTTTTCTTTACTCCCCCCCCCTAATCGCGAGGTATGTAACGATGACTAAGACGAAATTCCTTTTCCTCCTTCTTTTTTTCTCCTCTTTTTTTTCTTTTGCTTTTTTCCTCCTCCGCGAGGAAAAGGCGATCCAAATCATACGCGATCCCCTTGAGTTTTCCCCCCCCCCTTTTCCCCCCTTTTTGCGGGGCGGGGGGGACGCAAACAACTGACCGCTGCAATTCCTCTCCCTCTTTCCCCCGACATTCTTTTTTTTCTCTTGCTTCCCCTCTATTTCCTCGGTGAGGGCGCACAGTCAAGTAGCCGCAGAGGCCAAAGCTGACAGCGCCTCCCCCCTTTTTTGACCCCTCTTTTTCTTCCCTGACAAACGATTGACGAGGCAGAACGCAAAGGAAATCCTTTCTCTCCCTTTTTTCCCCATTTTTTCCCCTCCCCCCCCCTTTCCCTTTCTTTCTTTGCTCATGTAGCAAAATGCAGGCAGCACCGAACCGGGGGATTAGCAATTTTCCCCCTGGCCTTTCCCCTTCCTCTTTTTTTCTTTTTCTTCTTCCCTTTTTTTCTCATAAAGAAGTTGTTGTTTGTTGAAGGAGCGATTCTTATGATTTTTTCCCCTCCTTCTCCCATAGTGGATAAAATTTTATATAGGAAGTGTCGGTTCTTTCCCTTTTCCCCGGGACCCCCTTTTTTCCCCCTTTCTTTTTTTCCCTTTGCATTATGTGGTCCTATAATAGAGGGTAAATGGTAGCTGCAGAAATTTATATAAGTTCTTCCTTGCTTTTCTTTTTTTAGTCTTCGAAGGAGATAACTTCCCTTTTTTTGCTTGTTTTTTTTCTCCTTGTGAACGGGGGGAGGAATAGAGAGAGGATGGCCATTTCCTACTTACCTTCCTGTGGCCCTTTTTCTTCCCTTTTCCCCCCTCTGTGGTTTCAGAGGTTAAGTAATTGAGATGTCAGTTGTTTCTTCTTCCCCTTCCCCCCCTGAGTTTTTTTTCCCCCTTTCTTTCTCCAATTATTTGGGATCGACTGTTCCGAGCGGGGAGGGCGACCATTTCCCTCTTCCCCCTCGGTCCTTTTCTTTCCTTTCCCGTGCCGGGGCCGGCAAAGAATTTCGTCTGAGGATCGTCCCTCCCTCCTCCCTCACCTTTCCTTTCCCCCTCACTCTCGTAGACAACAGCAATAACTTTGCGGCTCCACCCCTCCTTCTTTTTCTGTTATACTTTCTCCCTCTTCCTCTTCTTGTCTGGAGGTTGGATGGTTAAAGGGAAGAATGTTCGGGGTGGGCTGCCCCTCTTTTTGGCGGAGGGTTTTTGGTGGTAGGAGAGAAAGTGTGAAGGAAGCGAAACTCTCTCTTGCTCCCCCCCTCCCCTTTTCCCTAGGACTCTTTTTCCCCCCTTGACCCACGAAATCGGTTAATTCCTTCTGCCTTTTTTCTTTCCCTTACCCTTTTTCTTTTTTTTTTTCCGAGAGCTTGCAAATTGTTTAATTGGTTCTAAGGGCTTCGTTTTTTTGTTTGTACCCCTTTTTTTTTCTGGGAAGCTTCCCCCTTTCCCCTTCCCCCTCTTTTTACTTGATAGATAGAAAATGATGCCCTTTTTCCGGAACCAGGCCCCTCCCCCTTTCTTTTTTTTCTCCCTTGTATTCCCTTTTTCCCCCCCCCCCCCCCCCTCCGAGCCCAGAACAGCTCGATAACGACCCAGGCGGGCAAAGGCGCCCCTTGCCCCCCTCCTTGACGTCCCCCCCCCTTCCCCCCCTCTTTTTTTCTTCCGCCGACCCGACCGGGAATTGCTGGAAAGACGGACCATCTACATGTCTCCCCCCCTTTTTCCCCAGATTTTTCTTCCCCCTTTCTTCTGCAGATCTGCACCGAGCTGATGGTGACATTACGTTTCTTCTACTTTTCTCCTTTTCCTACTCCTTCCCCCCTTCTTCCCTTCCTCTGATCATCGGAATCAGGGCTGGTTCGCCCCGGGGCTGACAATTTTTTCTTCCCTGCTTTTTCCCCCCTTCCCCCAGGCATTTTTTCCCTTCCCCCTTTTTATCCTTGCAGGGGCCCAGAGGCCGGAGTGGGCGACTCCCCCTTCTTTTTTCCCCTCGGGCCCTCTTTCCCCTTTTTTTTCCTTTCGGCCGCCGCGGTGTAACACGGTCTTTACGCGTTCGCCCCCACTTCCTTTTCCGTCTCGTCTGATTTTTTTTTTTTTTTGTTCAAGTTGCACGATGGAAACTCCTCCTCGTTTTTTTCCTTTTTTCCCTTCAAGACGGACGACGACTCTTCTTACTTTCTCCTGACACGGGGACGGAGAAGGGGCCGTCACGAGCTCCCTTTTTCCCCTTCCTTTTCCCCCCCGGCAACGTTCCCCCTTCCCCCTCTTCCTTTCGTTACGAAGATTGAAGAAGAAATCCTCCTTTCCCTTTCGCCCCCCTTCCTTTAAGGGTGATGATGAAGACCCCCCCCCCCGGCGCTCCTTTTCCTTTTTCTTTTCTCCTCCCTTCCTCCTGTAGGAACGATGATGACCGGCGAGGTTTGAACCTTTTCTTTTTTTTCTTTCTCTTTTTCTGTTTCGGAGACAAGAAGATTTTTATCGCGAAGATGACCGCCCGGGGCTGTCTCTGCTTTTCTCTTTTTTTTTCAGATTTTCTCTTTTTTTCCTTTGGGCAGAGGGCATGGAGGATGGTTACGTCTCTTTTCCCTCTTTCCCCCCCTTTTTTTCTCAACCCTTTTTTTTTTTCTTCGCGCTTCGATAACGGGTGTGAGAACCGGACGCGCTATGTCCCAGCCGCGCCGTGACCGCTTTTTCGAAGTTCCCTTCCTTTTCTCCCTTTCCGACGTTTTCCCCTTTTTTTCCCCTTTTTTCCTTTTTCCGTCGGCCGACATAGAGAGCAAGGGTAATTAGGTCGAGATAGCGGCTGCGCTAAACCTCCCCCTTTGTTCTTCCTCCCTTTCCTCCTCGTCATCGTGCGTAGCGCGAACCGCGAACGTTTTCTTTTTTTTCATCCTCCCCTTTTTTCCCCCCTTCCCCCTTCCATCGTCCCGGGCCGGAAAGACAGGAAACGGCGATCGTCGGGTCAATTTTCTTTTCCTTCTTTAGTGACCTTTTTCCCCCTTCCCTGTACCGACAGGCGATAGTTAGTTCATCGTCGTAACCGTTTTCCCCCCTTTTTCCCCCGTGCCTCTTCCCCTTCCCTCTTACCTTTTTCTTCTGCTAGGACGAAAAGTCGGAGATTAAGCGATCGTCCGTCGTATCCCTTTTCCATGCTTTTTCCCTTTTTTTCTTCCCCTTTTTTTTTCTGCGCCATTATTTGTGATCCTGAGATAGTTGCTTCATTCCCGGGCATTGGTTCTACCTTCCCCCTGTGTAACTTTTTTTCTTCCCCTTTTTTCCCTTTAGCTGTGCTTGAGGGACGACCATTTTGTTTGGCCAGACCCTCAGGCTTTTTTTTTCTTTTTCTTCCCGTACGTGATGGGGATTGGATCATCTTCGACAGCACTTTGGTACTTTTAAGTGCTTTTTCCCCCCCTCCCCCCCCAGAGTCTTTTCTTCCCCCTTCTTCCCCCTTACCTTTGCAGGCTGGATAAAAAATATCCTCCCTCAGATCAAGCGATGCACCTTCCCTTTTTTTCCTTTTTTCCTTCGGGGCCTTTTTTTTTTTTTTTCCTTTTTTTCCATCCCTTTTCTGTCGGAGTAGGGTAGAAGCTGTGCGTTTTAGGATTCTTTTTCCCCTTTTCCCCCCCCCTCCCTTTTCTTTCTTTGGCCCCTTCTTTTTTTTTTCTTTTTTTTTTTTCCTTTTCTCGGGATTGGGTTTGGTGGCAGAAACTTTCGTCTCTCGTACTGGCTCTGTTATTTTCCCCCCCCTTGGTAGTCCTTCTCTTTCTTCCCCCCCCCTGACTCGCCGATCATTTAGTAAAACCAGTTAAGTTGGATCGTGGACATTCCGCTCCCCCCCTTTCTTTCCCTCCCCCCCCCCCCCCCCCCCCCTCCTTTCTTAGACAATTAAAAATTTTGCAAGCTCTCGCCCCCTCCCCTTTCCTTCTTCTTCCCCCCCCGATTTTTTTTTTTTTTTTCTCTTCCCCCCCCTCGCCCTTGTGGCTTTTTCTACTGGCACTGGGTTGATCGAGAAGGAGGGTGGCCGCTTGTCCCCCCCTCCCCCTCACCTTTTTTCTTTTTTTCCTCCCCCCCCTCCCCCTTGCGGCGTAAAAGGAAAAACGAGATCCTAGCAATAGTGACGTCTTCTTTTTTTCTTCGAGAATTTCCTTTTTCCTTTTTCCTTTTTTTTTTCCCCCCGGCGTCTTTAGGGCATAGGGTTGGTTGCACGATGCCAGTAGTGGGCCGTCCCCCCCCCTTTTTATGTTCTTTTTTCCCCCCCTTTCCTTTCCGTCGGGCAGCAAGAAGGATGCGGGCCAGCCTCCCGGCGGGCGTCTTTTTTCCCTTCCCTTTTTTTTTTCCTTCCCTTCTCCCCCCCTCATAGGCGATCAAACGGTTCGCCGGTCCGTCGCCTTCGGCTATTTTTTTTTCCACCGCCTTTTTTTTTCCCCTTATGAAGTGCAATGACCTCTTTTCAAACCTCTTTTTTTTTCCCCTTCTGACGAAGTTGGAGTGTTGAAGTAGATGGAAAGCGCTTCGGCTCTCTCTTCTAGGGTTCCCTTCCCCCCCCTTCTCCCTCTCTTGCGGCGACCCGTCCAGTGCCGGGGAAGTATGAACGCAAAGGTCGGAGCGGGGGACGATCTTAATCCTCCCCTCTCTTTTCCTCCTAGAGGAAAGGGATGAAGCTACCAGGTGAAACCCGCCGATTCTTTTTTCTTCCCCCCCCCTACAATCCTTTTTTCCCTCCTTTCCCCCCCTACCCTTCGATAAGAAATTGATAAATATGTGTATAGTAGGGATGGAAGAGTGAGGACAAATCCACTGCTTGTAAACTTACTTCTCCCTGTTGATTCCCTTTTCTTTCCCCCCCCCTCATTGGGAGGGATGGGGCAGGAACAGGAGGACAGCAGACTTCCCTTTTCTTTCCTTTTCTTTCTATTTCTTTTTTCATTTTTCCCCCGTAGATTGCCCTGGAAGTGTGAAATTAGGGGAATTAGTTACTGAAGGGGGGTCCTATCATCCTGTTTCCCCCCTTTCCCCTTTAGCTTTCTTTCTCCCTTTTTTTTCTTTTTCGTCCTATCTTCCCTCTAAGGACTCTTGTTTTTCTCTTTTGTTCTTTTTTTTTCCCTTCGGGCTGGTAAGAGTTTGGACATCGGTCTTTCCCTTTTTCCTAAGTTTTTTTCTGGGCATCAGGACTGATGAAACACGGGGGCCCAACCTTTTTTTTCCTTTTTGTCTTCCTCTGGTGGTAAGGAGGTCTCGTCATTGTGCCTTCAAGGTTTTTTTTTTTCTTCTCTCCCCCCTGAGAAAAGTTGATAGCACTATGAAGTTGGATCGCCTGTTCCTGCTCCTCTCCCCCCCCTAGCCTCCCTTCACCCTCCCCTTTGTGCGGAGGACTGGGCACGAATCCCTGATTGGCGGAAGCAAGGCCCGGCACTTTCCCCTTCCATACCCTTTCTTTTCCCCTTTCCCTTCCCTTCTCACAAAAAGATTTGGGGCCGCCAACACTCCCTTTTCCTTTTTTCCCAGCTTTCTTTTTCCCCCTTCCCCTTCCCCTTTATACTCGGTTTTTGCAAAAGACGAGTAACTTATTGCTAGTGAGCTGGCGTTGTTTTTTCTTTTTCCCCCCCTTTCCTTTTTTTGCTTTATCTTCCCCTTTTTCTTTCAGGCTGGGAGGTGGGTAGTTTTCGCAAAATTTTTTTTTTTTTTTCCCCCCCCCCTTCCCCTTCGAAAAGCCCAAGGGGCGGTGTTGCAAGAGTCTTTTCCCATGGTCTCCCCTTTTTCCCCTTTTGCAAACTTTTCTTTTTTTCTTTTTCTTTTTCCCCCCCCTCTCTCCTTTTCAAATTTTAATGGTCTAAAGGGAGTAGGTTGTTTGGCGGGAACCGGCCTTTGGGTCCTTTTCCCTTTTCTCTTTTTTCTTTCCCTCTTTTCTTTTTAGATCATCAACTTAAACGGTTTTTTTTTTTTTTTCCTTTTTCCCCCTTCCCCTTTGGTCCGACCAATAAAAAACTTTGATCCAGAATCCAGTAACGAGTCTCCCTCCCCCCACTTTTTTCCTCTTTTTTTTGCCAAAGGCCGCCACTGGCCAAAGCCCGATAGATCCAAGAGGCGTCTCCTTTTTTCAAGACCTCCCCCCCCTTTCTCTTCCCCCCCCTCCCGACCCGACGGAATTGATGAAGGACGGAAAATCGACATTGTTCTCCCCCCTTTTCCGATTCAGACCTCTTTTCCTTCTTTTTCACCGAGCTGATGGTGAATACGGCTGATCGAGGAGGGATGTCTTTTTCTCCCCCCTTTTCCCCCTTTTCTTTTTTCTTTTTTTTTCCCCCCCCCCTCGGTCGAACACGGACGGGCGCCAGACGGGGGATCATTCGACTCCCTTTCTTTTTTTTTCCAAGTCCCCCCCTTTTTCCCTCTTTCCCTCTTTTCCCAAAAAAAAAAAAACCGACGGTATCCTTGCCCAGGGCCCATTCTTTTTACTTCCCCCCCCCCATGGCGTTCCCTTTTTTTTTCCCCCTTTCCCCCCCCCCGGCGGGGACTTCTCGGCCGCAGGTAACACTTTCTTTTTTCCCTTTTTTCTTCCTTTTCCCTCTGGATCAAGTGCAACGATGGAAGCCTCTTATTCCTTTTTTTTTCTTTTCTTTCACTCTCCGACGACGTTTAGCGATTATAGAAGGACGGTCGTCTCAGCGCCCTCCTTCTTTCGCATTTTTCCTCTCCCTCCCTCCCTTTTTCCCCTTTCCTCCGGACGATGACGACAGATTACGCAGTCGGGTAGATTGACACGGCACGGAAAACGATTGCCCTTCCCCTAGCTCTTTTCCCTATGGGACGGACGATTAGCAGTAGGGAGATTCCGGCAAGGGTCCCCCTCTTTTTTCCCCTTTCTTTTTCCTTTTCTTCCCTTTTTTTTTTGATGACGACGCGCTCTTCACGTTCTCTTCCCTCTTTTTTTTTTTTTTTCCTTTCATGGCGGCTGGTACGGGGGATACCCCGAGGGGTCACTCTGATTCCCCCCCTCTTTTTTAGTTTTTTTTTTTTTTCCTTTTTTTTTTTTTCCCGATGTCAGAGCGCGGGAAGATGAGGCCGGTTCACAAGCGAGCGGTCACGTGATTCTCCCCCCTCTTTTCTTTTGGCTCTTTCTTTTTTTCCCGAAGGTCCCCACTCCGAAAGCGTAAAGGAGCGGGCTGGGGAAGTATCTCCTTCTTTTCCCCCCCCTTCTATCCTTCCTTTTTTCCCTCTCGACGATAACGGGTGTGAGGAAACGCAGACGGATATTCACCAGAGCGCCGTGACGCTTCGGAGTGGTCCCTTTTTTTTTTTCCTTCTCTTCAGAGTCCCCCCCTTCCCTTTTTTCTCCTTTCCCTTCCTTTCATTAGTCCCAGAGGACGAAAATAGAGAAGAACCGGCGTCATTCTTTCTTTTTTCTCCCCCCAAAAGCTCTCCCCCCCCCCCCCCCCTCCTTTTTCTCCCCCTTACCCAGGCCGCCATGAACGAGGAAAAAAGAGGAAGGTCATTCATTCGTCCTCTTTTCTTTTTTTTCTTTTTTTTCCCCCCTTGAATTCCTCTTTTTTCTTTCTTTTTTTCCCCCCGCGAATCGTAAAAAAGGAATAATAGTACCCGTGCCCCTTCCTCCAGTCCCTTCTCTTTTTTTTTTCCTTTCTTCTCTGTGAAACGGCCTTAAAATAGTAAGTGCGGCCTTTTCCTACTGGACCTTTTCTTTCTTTCTGCTTAAGTGAAAATGGGAATTAATAGTAAGTGTTCGGCCTCCTCTTTTTTCCCTTCTTTTTTGAGGAGGTTCTCCCCCTTCCTTTTTCCTTTTTTCGGTTGCGCTTAAGACAAAGTCTTCCCCCTCTTCCTTTTCCCCCTTTTTTCCCTCTTTTCTCGCGCAAATATGGTGATAAGGAGATAGTTGCTTCATCCCGTCCTTTTTCCCTTTCCCCCCTTTTCCCTCCCTTCCCTTTCTCTGGAAAAGAATTGGGCCTTCCCCCTTTTTAGGGGAAGACCTTTTTTTCCCCCTCTTCCCCCCTTCCCCCCCCTTTGCCCTGGCAAGGAGAAAGTTAGGGGGGGTAAGAGGAAGTTCCTCTTATCAAATTTCACTTTCTTCTTTCCTCCTTTTTCCCCCCCTCACAAGTTTCCCCCCTTCTCCTTTTTTCTTTTTTTTTCCCTCTCTCCTCGGGAGGAAGTGATAAAAATGACCTTTGCAGGCTGTCCCCCCCCCCCCTTTCTGCAAAACCCCTTCTCTTTTTTTTTTTTCCCTTTTTTCCTTCGGCATCCGTGGCATTTGAACAGGAGGCAGAACAAGCCTTTCCCTCCCTCTCTTCCGATTCCTCCCCCCTTTTTTTTCTTTTCCCCTAAGCTGTGGCCGTGTTTAGGATTCTTTGCCTTCTTTTCCTTTCTTTTCCCTTTCCTCTTTTTTTTTTCCCTTTTTGCCCGCCTGGTAGGTTAGAGAGCTGTAGGGGGCCTCCCTCTTTTTTCCTTAGTCCCCCCTTTCCCTCCTTTTCTTTCTCCCTCCTTTGCTGGTGCTGGGTCCGGGAAAAACACTTTTCCCTCGCTCTCTTCCTTTCCCCCCTTCCACCGTTAAAAGTTGGATCGAAAGGACGCTCCCGGTGTTCCTTTTTTTTTTTTCCCCCTTTTTTTCCCCCCCTCCCCCCTCCAAAAAAACGAAGCCTTAGACAATTAAAATTTGACAAGCTCTTTCGGACCCCCCCCTTCCAAACCTTTTTCTTTTTTTCCCTTTTTTCAGGTGCCGCGGAACAATGGAAGGACGAGGCCCCCTCCTCCCCCCTTTTTTTTTCTCCTATTTCTTTTTTTTCCCCCCCCCTCCAGCTCAAGGTGTGGGAGAAAAAGTTAAAGATGGCGTCCCCCCCCCTTCCTGAGGTTTTCCCCCTCCCCTTCCTTTTTCTCCCCTGCTGTGTGCAAAAACCGAGTATAACGGCGCTGCTGAGAGCCTTTGCCTCCCTCTTTTTTTTTTCTTTATTGAGTTTTGTTCTTCCCTCTTTTTTTTTTTTGCGATGCCAAAGGATGGGGAAGCAAAAACCCCCCCTCCCTTTATGTCTTCTTTCCCTCTCCCCCCCTTTTTTTTTTTTTGCAGTTGCGGAAGCATCAAGCGGATGTAATCCAACCCCCCCCTTTTTCCCTTCTTTTTTTTTTTTATGTCCTTTCCTCTTCTTCCCTTCTTCTGCGGTATCACGGTTAGCAGGTAGTCGCCTTTCTTCTTTTTTCCTTTTTCCGCGGGCTTTCCCTCCTTTTTTCTTCCCCTCCCTCTTCTGTCACCGCTGACCAACCGCTTCAAAAATCGACCAGGACACCACTCCCCCCCCCTTCCCCCCCCCCCCTTTTCCCCCCCTTCCCTGGAAGAACTTTGTCTTTTTTTTTTCTTTTTTTTCTCTTGACGTCCGCCCCCACGAGCCGGGCCGAGTCCCCCCCCCCCTCTCCTTTTTTCTCCCCCCCACCCCTCTTCTTTTTTTTTTTTCCTTCTTCCCTGGCCCATCGGAGGGAAAGATAAGAACTCCTCACCCTTCTCTCCCCCCCTTCTTTTCAACTTCAAATTTCTTCCTTACATTCACCGCCGATGATTAGGAAAAAAATGGAAGGAACATCCCCCCCTTTGAAACTTTTTCCCCCTTTTCCCTTTTCCCCCTGCCGGCAGCAAAAGAAAGGCGATATTCCCTTTTCCCCCCTTTATATCTTTCTTCCCCCCCCCCC
>Ga0179593_1518910_pt1 | contig 13518 bp, 11 predicted proteins | sample CZODoug2_1_08_16_FD_185931 | JGI IMG/M metagenome (GOLD analysis project Ga0179593, IMG submission 185931) | Vadose zone soil fungal communities from Angelo Coast Range Reserve, California, USA - CZODoug2_1_08_16fungal (PacBio error correction) | ecosystem: Environmental > Terrestrial > Soil >... | reverse complement strand
TTTTTAGTTCCTCGCTTTGACCGTATCCCCCCTTAGCTGCACACCTGTAGTTCTTGTCCCCGCGGAACCAGTTCAATCATGTATCCATTGTCCATGCACTGTATAATTTTACCCTGGATTCCTTTGGTGGTGTAGGGAATTCCTTTCAGTGATGCTTAGACGTTGCACTCCCGTTTATTTCAGAAGTCTTCCATTGCCCCTCGCTTCCTTTCCTGAAATTTTATTAATACCTCTCCCCCCAAGACAGTTTTCACACAACAAGGAATGCGAAACTCCGGAAACTACCCTTAAATTTTATCTGCCAATCGTTACTATAGTACCACTAAGTTCCTACCCGACCCACACCCGTTACCAGAATTGTATTTAATCATTTCCTCAATGACGTTTCCCGTGGCAATCTGATCCTAAGATTTTAGTGATAGTATCTTGAAACTCCCGACTTCGAAACTTTCTTTCCCCCGCTTTGTAACTTCTACATCCTTTTCGCATATTTGCTTGGAAACCCACCTATATCGTAGACTGCCTCTCGGGTTCGACTACACGACGGCAGTATGATTTTTCTTTGAACTTGTCCTGGGTCTTTTTTTTTTGACGGATTTTCGAATCATGGCTTCAGCTATAGCCCACCCCACGGGCTCAATCCCGTCGAATGTTTATGTTTTCGTTCCTAAACTTCGTTTCGCGATTTACGCCACATTGGGATAGCCCATTCCTTTTCAAATATTATCTACCAATTGAAGTTTGAACTCCCTCCTGAAAGAGGTTCCTGGAGACACCCCAAGTCGTGAGCCCAACGCAACCTCTTCCCTCCTTGAGTTGTTCTCACCCAGCCCGTTTGTCCATAGTACTAGGACGTTGTCGGCCGACTCGTATTTTCCTCGAGACAATTTTCTCGAATTGGGGTATTTTTAGCAGACTCCTTCACTCTTGCCTAGACACCCTGTTGAGGGACCCCAGTGTTCGTATCGATCGGCACCAAGATCTTTTTTGGTGGCCATAATTTTACCGAGGTAAAGCTATCCACGCCTTGCCTTCTGACCGTCGTTCATCTTTCCCGGTACTGCTGCCGGACATCCTGCATAGTACCCGGCGGCAACGTTTCAAACTTCTGGTCGCCAAACTTAAAAAAGGATGAAAATTCTCTATACGTATAGATCTATGAGTTTGGCAATCACCACGCGTTTTGGGTGGACGAAAGGACGAGACCTCTTGTTCCATAATTTTGAGAGAATGTAAATGTGATGGAAAGCTCACGAGACTATGAGTTAGCAGATAGAAGGAAAAATACAGGAGTAGAGGGTGTCATTTGGGACTTTGTTGGGTGTGGTTGGGGGGGTGGGATGAGGGTATGAGGTTATTTTATTTACTCCTTTTGGGGGGAGGGGGCGGGGGAGGGTGGGGGTGGGGTTGGGGGGGGGTTTGTTTTTGCTCTTCTTCTTCCTCCCCTTAACGTGGTTGGGTTGCGGGGGTGTGTTGTGATTTTCGCTCAAGAAGGATCTCCTACCCATTTAGCGGGCTGAACCGTCCAAAGTACACCAAGTTCGTGCTTTTTCCCATACAGACCTGAAGGTACAATCTGGGTATTCAGGTACGAGTTAACGCTGGGTTTTCCCGCGGATTCTTAAAAAGGGGCCTTTCCTCCGCTCCTCCAAGCGTTCAGGTGTTAAATGTGAAACATTATACGCCGTTGAAAGCTTTCGGACTGTTGAACCATCGCGGCCGGGGTGGGGGCGCTCTACCAGCCACGTGTTTGGCGAGCTCTTCTTTCCCCCTAATTCCTCAGTGAGAGCTTTCCCCCACATCTGGAGTTCTACAAACTTTAATTCCCTCTTTTACCCCATACATCCCTTTTCCGGGTATAGTAACCATGCTAACGGGCTCCCCTAGTGTAGAACCCTGAGGCCCCTGGACCAGAACGTGAGCACAGCCGGTTACCGCGAAACAACCCCGACGTGTCCCCCCACTTATGGCCAACCCCGTTTTTGCCCTTTTCGCATTGATAGCCCCCCGCCACAACGTGGTACTTTTCGGTCCTGCCGGGCTTCTCTGGTAGTAGTTTTCAACTGCTCTTAAAGAGACGTCGTCTACGTCCTGACTTCCTCCTCTCACCGCTTACTTAGCGCTGGCCAACGGCATAGCTTGCGCTCGTCCCCTCCTTTTTAACTTTTCCCAGGAAAGGGAGTACTTCCCCCCCCCCCCCTTCCGGCATTTCCCCGGAACAGCGAGAGCTACACCGTGAGGCGCAGGCGGTTATCTGTTGGAGCGGCGTTAGAGCGCAAGTGCCGGGCAGCCGGGACAGTGCTGTTCCCCCCCTTTCACCTTGATACTGACGTCACTGTTAAATAGCTTACCCACCCCCGCTCCGCGGTTCCTGTTCAAGTCAACGGCCATGTCAATGCTCACTCCTAGGGCGTCCAGTTTCAACTGTCGTATCCGGCGGATCGTTCTGCAGCCCCTGTAGGTTGGATAGATACTCTTTTCATATGACACGTGGGGGCCCCCCCCCCCCCCCCCCACTTCCTTATACTGCCGTTATGGTACGGACTCCATGGCGGAAAACTGTTCACTTAGACTGGAGGTTCTTTTGGTCCCCACTTTATCCCTTTAATTATTGTCACTCTGCGGTTCTCGCTATGATGTCAAACTTTACTTCCCTTGTCCTTCTCATTCTATAAGCCCTGGCCCCCCTCCCCCCCAAGGTCTCCCCATTAACGCCGCGTTTCGACTGACACATAATCTACGGATGTTCTTGTGTGCCCTGCCCTCCCCCCCTTTAGTGATTCTCCCGTCACCCCCCCCTAAATTGACCATCTGACTACGTCGATTCGACCGCTTTATAATCTTGGGGTTTTCCCAATGCAATTTTTCTCGGTCTTTTTACGTCATACTGCTTGCCCCCCCTCCCCAAGGTTCTAATTTCTGTCGATATTCCGGATATGGTTCCAATTCCGTATTATCTCTTTTACGCTAATCACCAGAATGAACAATGATTACACTACCCCCCCTATTTCCAAGTATTACGTTGTTTTACCTCCCTAACACTTAGTGTCTATAACTGAGCATATTACTTTAAGTCTTTCCCATTTTGTCGCCGTTATTCGTAAAAATGTTACCCGTTGTAGACCCCCCCACCTACATACTTTTCCAAGGCTACTTTTAATCATATGCCAATTTTTTCTTAACTCTCACCTTTCTACCTGCCCGTCTCTTTCCTCATTTTTCCTTCCCCCAAATTCTCTATAACATCCAAGTACCCTCCCGTGAGCAATTTTTGAACAAATTAGACTTTCCCCCCCCAATAATGATATGCCTTCTTCTTTGTATAGGCAAGATATTACTTCATATTTTGTGAGGGCTTCTTTAGATAATATAGCCGTTGCTCTTTAGACGTTTCTCTCTTTCCTCCTCCTCCGTTGTGTGTGCTTCTCTTTTTTCAGGTCATCTCCCCCGACTTCTCTAAACCTTACTCCCTGCACACCTGTCTTCCTTTTGCTCCCGGTTTTTTTTCCACAGGCCTATCGTGCATTCCTTTGTTTCAAGTTTTCTTTTTTCCCACGGTTAGTTATAGAATTGTTTAAACTTATAAGTTGCGAGGACGTGCTCCGATTCTCCTAAAAACCTTAACAGTGGAGTATCTTCTCCGGGCCAATTCTCAACCAATTAAGGACTTTCCCAAATATTATTTCCCGATTTCACGCTAACCAGGAATGTCACCAAAATAGATACCACCTCATACGTATAATAGTTACCATCCCTAGTACCAGTTCCTATAATACCTTTACACCCCCACTTTTACCATTGGAACGAATGTTAGATCTGTCTAATAATGAACTTATTTTTTTTCTTTTAAGGTTGACCGCTATACATTTTATTTACTACATCTCCTTGAAACCACATCTTACACTTAACTGTCTTTTTCGCGTACCCCTCTCTGTACTAACCTATCTTGCCCAGATCTTGCGTTGAAACCCAACGCCATTTTCATCCGCAAAATACCGTTCCCTCTCCCGTTTTCTGCACACTTGTCTGGGTGTTGAGATAGTCCCTTCTAAGTGCGCAGGCCTCCCCTTGACTCAATCAACTGTGTCTATGTCGTTCGATCGTTTCCTTTTCTCGATTACTAACTTGGCTGTTTCCCCCAGGACGTTTATCCATGTTCGTCCCCTTCGTTCCCCAGTCCTTCGCGAACGACGGATTGGAACATAATTACGGTTCCGTTGACCATCCGCCTTTTTCCTTTTAATCAGTTTTTTTTTCCCTTCTACCACTCCCGGGTACCATAACTGTTAGTAAGACTTCCGGAGGGCCGACCTTCTTCTCTGTCTCGCCAACCCGGATCGCACGAACTGGGGTCTTTTAGTCCTTTTCACTCCCGATCCGCCTGTCTTCCTTTTGAGGGACGCACATTTCTATTACGTTCGATGATCCCCCCGAGATTTTGGCGCGCTTTCGTAACATATTAACCGACGGTACCTCTTTTCACAGTGAAGAGCCAGTGTACCCTCTCGGTTAAGTTAGGCAAGACCTCCCCGCGGCCTCTTTTCTGCTATCAGACACCGATCAAAAGGATTACTTTTGTCAAGTGCGTCAGTGGGACATTGGTCCGCTTTGGCCCCATCCTGCCCGAGGCAGCGACCCGATGGCATTTTCCGATCTGGCCATTGCTTGGCAGCGCCTGTCTTCCCTTTAGCCGGTCGCTCCTCGATCGGCCAACTTGGACGTTCGTCGCTCTTTGACCTAAGTGACCTACTCGCGCCCCTTGGGCCTGTTCCGTCACGAAGGGAAACCCCTTTTTCCCTGGGGTTGCCTCAGTGCAACGTTGTTTTTTTTTGTCCCCCTTGATTGGGACCGCTGTTTTTTTTAGGATCCTGTGTGACTCACAATGTGAGGTCACAATCTTTTCCTCTTCCACCCAAGTTGTCCGTGTTAGGTCTGTTCCACTCCTTATAGAACTCCCTGCCCCGAGGGCATTTTTTGGGTTTTTTCGGGGTTTGGAGCTCCCCCCACCCTACGTTGTGCGGTTTTGGAGCTCTGACCTCCTCCGTGTTTTTGAGCCGAAGACGGCACCACATGCTTCCCCCACAACACATTCCACTCTTCGGAATTCATACCCCCCTTTCCCATTTGCGCTTTAATTATTCGTCAACTCCTTAACGCCGTGGGAATGAGCCGGTAACAGGACCACACCCCGCAACTTGAGCAAGCTCCCTATCCGGAAAACAGTTTCCCTCCGTAGACCCTCTAATGAATCCCCACACTTTGGCTCCCTTCCTTATGCCAACGCCGGTTGTCCTTAGTGAACTGTTTTCAGGCAAGAAGGCCTCCCCTCTTCTTTTCACCTAACATCATCCATTACTCATTTTCTATTTTTTGGCCTATTAGAGCGTTTCGATAATGGCCGGCTGCCAGATCTCTGCTGTGAAAGCCCCTGGGTTTAGCTTCGATCAGACGACGGTTGGGCGGGGCCTTCCCTGCCAGTGGGCGCCAGTTCACAGCGTGAGGGGCATTCGACCCACTTCCTCTGCTCCTTACTCGGCGCCCCTTTTCGAGCCCTTTTTTGGATGGCGCAGCCCAGTTGCGGCGCGGTTCCTTTTGTAGTAGTACCCCCTGAGTCTACGATTTGATTTTTCGGCCCCCCCCTGAGGTGTTATCACCATCGGTTCTACTTGCACCATCGTCAAAATCTCTGGGTTCTCTCCCTTCCAGTACGAACCTCGGTGAGTCCGTCATGGATCCACTTTTTTATCGTTCCTTCGTAGCTCCCCCCAATTTTTAGGGATGGAGAATCCTCTCCTTATACGTCGGCACTCCGAAACAAACCCATTAATTTTTATGGTACCCCACGGTGGCTGTGAACCTCTGGCGTTAGTTTTTTTAAATGAGTACCTTAGCATGACTTTCTATGGTCACGTCATCAGGTTTACTTCTTTTATCCCCACCTTTTCCTCCTATGTGTTTTATTACCTTACGAATTGGACCTATATTTCTTCTACCGTCCTGACCAGCGGAAATGTGTTCCCTTCAACGCCCTTTTTTTGAACGACACCCACATTCCCGGTTCAGTATTCCCTGTGTATTCGCAGCGTCCTCCGCCACTTGTGAAGTATCCCCAACACACCCCCCCCACTTTTTTCAGACCTTATCCGTTCGCTTTTTCGGTTCCTGAAACCCGAGCCATTTCCCTCTTGTGTTCCCCCCTTATCCGTGTTAGAAGTTATTTAATTCTCCCCCCCTTACAGCGAAAAGGCACGTTTTCCCTCAATTTTATCTTTCTTCCCCGGATTCTCACTCCTATAACATTCTTAGTTGTTTTCATGCCATAAACAATTCCCCTTTCTCTTCCAACGCCTCAAAATCCTTTCCATTTCGCCTGTCCCAAAGTTAGATATCCGGCTTAATTCCTGTAACTTTTTCCTATTCTTCTAAGATTATTTTCCTTGTTGCTTTGAATCTTAGTAAAAACCTGTTTCTCATTGTTGGACTTTTAATTAATTTCTAATAACTACTATAATTCATATGCCCGTTTCAATACTTGCCACTTTTATAATGCACTCCCCTCTCATATTTGTCTATATAACAGCCCCCCCAATTACGTGAAAAATTATTGCACAATAATGGAGGCCCCCCCCCTAAATTAGTTCCTTTGTATCCAGTACGCCCTCCCATCAGTTAGGGATTCCCTCAGTATAAGTAGTTTCAGCTTTCGATGACTAGAGGTTCTCCTCCTCTTGTGTTTGAGAGAACCCTTCTCATTCCCCTGCTACTCTCCTTCTCTTCAAGTCCTTTTCCTATGCTGCCTATACACGTTTTACCGATCATTGATTTGCTTCTTAATTGGTTATACTCGGTATTTTCTGTTTGTGTGTAGCCCTTGGAATTAAACTTCCTTTGCTTCTGAAGTTGCATTCTAAGTTTATGTACTAAGTATAGCCATTTCCTGATTAGCTTGCCTTTAAAAAATTCCTTTTCCCTTCCCCCTGATGCATTTTACTCCGATAAACCAAAGTTTTCGCAAAAAAGAACGCCCTCTTCCCTCACTTCGAAGTCCTAACAATCTTACATATTTCGTACCTCTTCCTCCCCCTCACCTTTCAACACACAAGGACCCCACTTTGTGAAATAATTTTTAATTATTTAAGAATATTTTCCCCCCTATGTTAGTTCAGTGCTTTCCAGATATTACCGCTGTTCTTATTCTTTGAAATCTATAAAGAAATTCGCCACCTGGAGCGTCTGTCTTATAGGGTGCCCAACTCTCCGATTGCTTTCACCCAAGTTCCCTCCTCATGTAGCCTTTTTTTTTTTTTTTTTGCCACTACAGCGCCCCGTTTGTGTCGGTAAACTGTCTTGGGTGGTCTGGAGCCCCTTACTTTGGCGTCAGTTGATGCGCACACTCCCTCAACGTTTTTTTTTTTGTTTGTTCGAAACCCTTTTCGCTTCGCCACCCCATGCCGGCTGTGTCCCCCGGACTTATCGGTCCACTTTTAGTTCTCACCATAGTCGCGAAGAGGATTATTCCCCCCCAACGCCCTGCACACAATAATTAGGATTCTTCTTTATGCCTATCCTGACTCATCTCGCCATGGATTCCTTTGGTTTTTACCCTTTAAATGAAGTAAGAAACCTTTTTCTTTTTATCGTTCTCCTTTTTCGCAACTTATCGCACGAATTTTTTGTCCTTTTCCTCCCCCCTCCTCGGTTCCCCTCCCCTGGAAGTTACTCGACAGTTTTTCGCTAGTATGTTCGTAAGTCGTCTTTCCACCAGAGATTTTTGTGTTTTTTCCGGCTCATTAACAGGAGCTGTTGTCTTGTCTTAAGCAGCCCCGAGCCAGTCGTCTAACACTTTGGTACATTTTTCTCTTTGGCACTACGCTGCCTTCGGCCGCACTCTTGATTCCAAGCCCCCAGGCCACCAATAAACGTCTTCCCCCTCCCTTGAAATGTATCTTACTCGAGAGATGATTTGCTGATGTTTCACCCGATTGGGAAGTGTGGCCGACTTTTACCCTTTTTCAACCAAAATTCTCCAGCCCTATTCCCCCCCATGTGGTCTACTTTTTCGTTTTCCCCTTTTGCCGTGCGCTCTCCCTCCTCTCCCCCCTCGACCCCTTCGGCCTGTCGGCATTCCCCTCTTCTTTCTACCCCATCCTGACTAAACCGAGGTTTTTCACCCGTGCACGTCCTTTCCCCCCCACCTTGGCTTTGCACCGCCCTTTAGACTTGTGTTGTGCATCAGGCGATGGACCCGCTGGTTTGTCCTTGCATGGGTCCAGGTTGGTCCTTGAGCCTGTTTGTTTTTGTGCCCACCCCTAGCGCGCGTTACTTGCCTGCAATAAGTATAGAACTTCCCTGATTTAGTTATTTTTCCCGGGAATCCCTTACCCCTTTTTTGTGCTCTACAAGCCTTGATGTGGGTGATTTTTATTGAATTATCTTCCTCCTAATTATTGTTTTTTTCGATTCCTCTCATATCTAGAAAAACCCCATTCGGGGTTTGATACCCCCCCCACCCCCCCCACACCCGCATTTAGGTTCTCCTACCATCCTTGGAGGCGTCTCCCCCCTTTACGCATGCCCCCTTTTTCTACCTTGGGACCCTTCCAGCCCCATGGCAGCACCTGTTTCTTCCCCAGGACGCTCTAAGGGTTTTTTTTTTTTTTTCAAAAAGCGGCCTCGTCTCATCTTACGTACCCCCCCCGACCCTTTGGCGACTCTTCTTTCGGAAAAAAGAAAGGGTGTTTCCTGTACGGTTATTTTCTAGGCGCAGGGTTTTTGGTAGTAGCTTCATTCTTGAAAGAGCCCCAGTATTACGTTGGTTCAGAAGCATCTCTCCTCATTAAGGAAGGTTATTTATAAGTGTTTTTTTTCAGATTTTCCCCAAGCATCTAGAAGTCCACCCCCTCCGCCCCTTCCGGGCGGGGAAAGTACTTTTTCGGGCGTACAGTGTTCCCCTTTGAGCCATTTCCCCGGGCTGAACCGCTCGAGAGTACTCTTGGTCCCCTTGTTCTCCCATCCTTTGGGAGGAGTTGTTGGATCTCCCAGACCTTCCCTTCGGGGCCCTCTTCCCTTCTCCAGGAACCCCTTCTCTCTAGAACTTCCTGCGTTTCAATAGCCCCAGCTCCGGTCTTTCCTCCTTTACGGTTTTTTCCTTCCCCATCGGGGGTGTCTACGCCCGCCCATAACATTCTTTTTTCCCGCACTGGTCTCGGATCGTGAGCTCGCCAGACCCCCAAATTGTGCGAGAGTTTTTTTCAGATAATTACCCTCTGTCTGGTCTCCGAACAATCCTCTCCCTTCTTATTGGAACCATCTGTGAGAAAATCTCCACTTTTTTTTCCCGTCGCATGATAGGCTTTTGTCACTAATCATCAGGTTCTTCTCCGCGTTTTTCCTTTCGTTCAAAACTTCGCTCCCTTTATTTTTCCTCTGTTCTATTTCCTTTTCCAAGCCTGAAACGCCCCTCCCCTCTTTTCGAAGAAACATCTGTCCTTTTTGCATTCGCCTGTCCTTTTCTTCCTCCTGTTTCCCCCCCCCCCCTCCCCCTACAATTTCCCTCCTACTGTCGAGGTGTTTCGTTTCCGAACAAGTCTTACTATTTTTATTTCCCCTGCCCCCCTCTTTTCTTTACATCTTTCCCTGGTTTACTTTACGCTTCAACAAGAGAATTTCTTAATTTGAGTCCGGGCTTTCTTTCACTAAACTTTCATTCTTTTTCTTTGTTTCATGAACCAACCGTATTTTATTTTGTGACCCAAGATCTTTTTTTTTTTTTTTTAACCTTTTTCTTCCCAAATTTCGTAACTTTTTTCGGTCCCTCTTCCCGGAGGTCTATTCTCTCTACTTCTAAAGTTTTTTCTGAAGGTTTCCCTTGTTGTTTTTTTTTCTTCAAATGTTTTAATAAGTGTGTGTTCTCCCCCCCGGCATACTTATTTTCCCTTCTTCTTTTTCATATCCAAGGTTCTTACCTCCTCCTCAATGCCCTTAAGCATCCTATCGTTCCCCCCCCCCTCTCTCCACAACACTTCAACTTTGGTCCCATTCTTATCAACAATTATGGCAAGTCTTTTGTGTCCCGGGTATTCCCCTTATCCCAGGGTCGAAGGGATCATATTCCTTCTCGTCAACTCTCCTTTCTCTTCTTCGGTCTCTCGAGTTACCTCTTCCTCGAGAGATGTCTAGGTCCTTTCTGTAGCTTTGCATATAACCTTATAACTTCCCTTGGACTGTCTATACAAGCGGACACCTCCATTTTTTCCCTGCCCTAAGTTTTTGAAAGTTATTACTCCCTCTGCCTTTTTTTCGTTTTATAGAATGGAATTTTCCCAACTTCTCCTGCAGGAGACCCCTTTATCCTCCCCTGGAGGGATTTTTCCCGTTTCTTTGACTTATTACCAACCCTTCCCCGAACATCCTCACAAATAATTATTAATCTTCCCCTCTCCAAAGGACTTGCGGAAACCCCAAAAAATACAGAATTCTCTAAATTGTCCCCTCTACCTATAGTTTTTTAAGTTCCTAATAAAACCTTAAAACCCCCCAGTAATGCCCTTCAAGAATTTTTCGATTAACTTCCATCCACTAAACCTGTTTCCTTTTCCGCCTCTGATCCCCATGTCTTGATAGGAACCCTTGCCCTTCCCTCCTAATCTACCCCAGAACTTGCCTTTTCTCTTGGAAAGCTTATCCCCCCTGAAATCCCGTCCCCCCGTATATTGCCTTGGGTACCAAGTTTTTTTAGCCATGTTCTCTTGGTTCTAACCCCTCCTCCCGGCCAGTGACTCTTTTTTATTGTCTGGGTTTTTTTTGCTTCGAGCCTCAAGTGGAGTCAGGCTGGCCCCTTTCATCATCCAGTAGCTTATGTGTCGTTCGAATTCGTTAGAGGTTCCTCTGCGGCTGGTCAACTTCCTTATTCTACAAGATTTAATTTCCTTCTCCTTTGGATCCCCCTCTCGAAAAGCGGTTCCCCAATACTTAGGCGATTAGTTGTCCCCCCCGCCTTATACCTGTCATAGTTTTCTCCTGGAGCTCACAGCCAAAGGTTTACCCCACTGCATTTCGTAAGGACCTTTGTGCGCTTTATTTCATATGATCTTTGCTTCCCTCCTGCAATTGGGGTGTCTTTTCGGACCCTCCGTTTTTTGAAAGATCCGCCCGTTTCCAGTTATCGAACGTATGTTTCCCGTGCGATGCGCCCCCCCTCCCCCCCCCAATAGTTTGGGGCGCTTCCTAAACTATAGAACGGAGGTTTCCCCAGTATTTCGACCTACGTTCGCGTCCCGTTCTCAGCTAGAAGTGGTTTTACTTCAGTAAGCCTCCGGTCGTCTTCATTTTTCTTCTGATCAGCCAACGTCCTCCAAAGGATTGAATACCTTTTCCGTAATCTTCTCTCGATCATCGCGTGGGCACTCCGGACACTTTTGGGAACCATGGACCTTTGTCTCCCCCTTCGGACCGGCCTTTCTTCTCAGCCCTCCATTTCTGTCTTCCGGAAGGATTCTCCGTTCGACCGGCCTTTTTGACCGGTTTTTTCAGTACCCCACTTTTTCCGATCTTTACTACTCGTGAAGAACTGAGGGACTTAGTATCCCAGTTGACCCCCCTTCTTTTTTTTTGGTTCTCCGCGACGGTCGCACTGTGCTTCAGTTTTCCAGAGGACCCTTGTTTCAGGCTTTCTTAAGTTCTCACCACATGCTTTTTTGACATTTTTGTGGATCCCTAACCGCGGTAGCGACGGCACTATTTCTCAACGAAGTATACGACTGCAAATTTTCTGTGGGCAGGCCTGTTCATCTCCCCCCCTGTGGGTTGAGCTCACCACAGCCTTGGTATTGGTTCGATTCCTAATATATCTTTTCTTCAGCCTAAGGGTGGCTGGTGTTCCCCAGATTTACACCACTCACTTGTGCGTGTTCTTCACAAGGGTCCTGATTGTCCACGTTCCGGAAAATCCCTTGAAGGCGTGCGTGTATTCTGAATTCCGTCCATTCCCTAATAGTGTGGAGCCTTCTCCCCCCCCCGGGATTGGATCCCCCTTTTGAGCACAGCCGCTTCCGACCAAGAGTTCCCCCGTTTTCCGGCCTTCCCCCCCTGTGGCTCTTTCCCGCAACAAACGACACTAACGGGTCCTTGACGTCATCGCTGTCACACCTAGTAGTAGCTCGCTTTATTTTTCCCTCGATTCTTTCTACGTTGTGTCCCCTGACTTCGTCATTAGCTTTCTTACACTTTCACTCCCCTGAGCTTGCCAGCCCCCTAGTGCGAGCGATAAAAGGATTCGTGGCAGTTTCGGTTGGTTCCTTGGTTACGTGTCCCCTTCCTAGGACAGGCTCGAGATCTTTCAGCGAGGAGTCATCGTGATTTGGGGCTGGGACAGCAACGTTGCGGCTCCGGTCACGTCTGCAGGTGAATGAGTTTTTCTCCTAGCCTGGCTCCGGAGCGTGGTCTTTCCAAGCTGGCACGAGTCTCTTCTTACGAAACCCGTTTCCAACATCTGGTTTTCTCTCCCGTATACGACATCCTTGATCCCCTCCCCATTCCCATCCCTGCGGATAGTGCCGACACCTTCCCCCCAATTCGTGTTGGAGCCCCTCTTCTTCTGCATACGAGTCGGCCCCCTGAACCAACCTACTGCCTTATGGTACCACTGTGTGTCAAATCGGAAACGGATACCGAGCCTTTTCGAGGCTTATGGTACATCCTCATAATTTATTGTTTCCCCGCTCCCCTTTCGGTTCTCGCATTTTTTAAACTGCCGGCCCGTTTCATTTAGTACTTGGAACCATCTTCCTTGGACTTACCTATAGACAAGTTGAGTTTCCCGCCCATCCTGTAAGGTGAATTGTAGCCCGTGTTGTGCGCCTCTTACGCCACGTAGTGAAGTCTACATCCGCCCAGCCACTCCCAGACCACGTTTTCCCCCCTCCATCGACTCAGTGTGTTTTTTCTACCCCGAGCTTTCCCCTAGAATATACTCTTGGGTTTTGTTGACGATTACGGTGATTTTTAAGTTGCCGCTCCCTTAAAATGCGACCAGTACTTTATCTTCTCCTTTTTTGCAAGGATCTATAAATCGCTTTATCTAGTATGAATTACAACCATTTATTTTCTTAGAAATATGATAATAAATTCACCTTACTTTTTCCCCGTTATCCGAGGCTTCGTTTCCTGAACTATTGATCATCAAGAATCCTTTCCCTATTATTGTCGCATTCCGTTTTAGCTTTCTGTAAAACTGTTTGGATGAAAGACGCGTTTTTTTTCGATTGAATTAATTTTCAGTCCCCCCAGGCGATCTATGCCAATAGTCCCCTCCGGTTTCGTACCTACCAAGGAAACGTCATGATCCCCTCACGTTTTAATTGACTTCACAAACTCCCCATTAAACCTTTAGTCCTTCTTTAACACAATCAGGTTTTCCTGGCCAAAAATACAATGATCTGCCTGGTCTTCCCTGTATTTACCTCATACTGCCTACCAGTGTGATAGGGCCTTTTATCCTTTTATATGTCCACCCGCTCT
>Ga0179593_1463769_pt1 | contig 13518 bp, 17 predicted proteins | sample CZODoug2_1_08_16_FD_185931 | JGI IMG/M metagenome (GOLD analysis project Ga0179593, IMG submission 185931) | Vadose zone soil fungal communities from Angelo Coast Range Reserve, California, USA - CZODoug2_1_08_16fungal (PacBio error correction) | ecosystem: Environmental > Terrestrial > Soil >... | reverse complement strand
TGTCCGCTTAGCTCCCTTCGCTCCCCTTGGCTGAAGTCCTTGCCCCTTCGGGCTGGCTCAGCTTGCCCTCCCCCTTTGTCTTGCCGTCTCACATGTTCTGTCTTTTTTCAATCTTTTCTTTTTGGTCCTTTCCTTGAACAAGTTATAATTCCTTTTTCCTCTCGTGATACTGGCCAGTCCACCCCCCTATTCGTTTTCTGTTCCCCGGGGGACGGCGCCTCTCCTAACTGATACGCTGTGTTCCATGTTTACGTTTTTTTTCGCATGATGCTTAATTTCTCATTTTGATTGTAGGGTAGTTTCTTTCCCAATCCCCCGCTTCCGTTGGTATTGCTTGATTTTTTGTTTTGTGAATTCTTCTTTAATTCAGCATCCTTTTTCCCCAAGTCCCTTTCTGTACGGATGGTCCCCCGCACTTCTGCCCAGTCTTTGGTTTTCTTAGGACCACTCCCCAGGCTTAGGCTCTCACTGCGCCAGCATCAGTTTATTTGGATAAGTCTTTACGTCGTTCGACCCCCAATGATCCCTGATCTCGCATCTCGCCGTTGAGGTGCCCCCCGAGTTCCAGGCTTTTTTAACTTCATTTTTTTAACCTTTTCCGCTTCATCTTGTTGAGGGAGTTTTTTCTCGTGACCACTTGTTCGTCTGTTTTTTGTTTTCCCACCCCCCAGCAGCCGCTTGTTAAACTTTTTCGGGCCGAACCCCCCTTGCCAAGGACCTTGCGGGCGGCGCCTTTGGGGGGGTAGTTACACCCCCCAACAGGCCACGGTTTCTGCTTTTTTGGAGTTCTTTCCCCCCCTTTCGCCCCCCCCCCTTTACACAGCAATGATAGGATCCACCCATCCGCGACCGATGGGCCTGTTTGCCCCCCTCCAACTTTTTTTACATGCCGCTTAACTCTGTTCTCTCGGGTATTGATTTTATACTTTGTCTTTTCCGTAACACCGTCATTCGCGTGAACCCTTGACAACCCCACCTTACGCCACACTCACTTGGTCAGGCCGATTTCAAATCTATAATTCCCTTTTTTTTACGTGCGTTCCCCCTCTTTGTTTGATCCTGTTTTGTTTTCTTTGCCATCACTGCCCTTACCCCCCTTTTTTGTACATCCGGTACCCCCCTTAATTCCTAACGTGTTTGTGATTGACACCAACACAGTGATTCGGTTGTTTGTTTTTTGTTAGGTTATTCTTTTTTTTTACTGGGCCGGTTGACGCTTTCGTTGCCGGAGTGGTTTGAACAAATCCTTCAAACTTTACTTTCCTCCCCCCCCTTCGTCTCCAACCTGATCTCCTTCCGAAGTTTCCTGTCCCTGCGGTCCAACTGCTATAAAACCCATTTTCCGCCCCTTTTCCCATACTTTCTAATTTAGGTTTTCTGCTGAATTCCCCTCTGCTCCTTCTGTTTCATTAGCGTGAGGTTTCCCACCCAGATCCTCGGGCTCGCTCACCCTTTTCCCTCGACTGATACCTTTTTTTTGTGGGAACGGTCGTTACCGTGCGTGGTCTTGTGACTTTCCTTCCCCCAGTACTTCGTGTTTTTTCTTAGTCCTCTTGATTCCGTCGATGTTTTTGGCCTGAGTTCAAACTTTGACATCCGAGTTTTCAAAGTTTTGGTGGTGGACCCGCGCTGTTTTATGTTCCTTTCCCCTTTTTTCTTGCGACTGTTTGCTTTAGTTCAGATTTTTTCCGTCTGGGCATTTGCTTTTCCCTTTTTGCGCTTTTGGCGGTTTCCGATTTTTTTGTAGCTGCATTCTAGAATTGAGAGGTTTATCTTGCGCTGTTTGCCAGCGTTTTCCCCCCATACCTGCTCTTCTTTGATTCCTGAGTGTGGTGAGTTCCTTTTCTTTTTCTTTCGGGTTTGCACCCGCGACATTTGCGATTGGCTTCTTTATGCTTGGGCTTCTTTTTCGCCCCTTTGCCCGCCCAAACTTTTTTTTTGCTGCGAACGGATTTGACATCTGACCCTTTCTCAGACTTTTTCTTTTAAAGGACCGCTTGTCCCCAATTCTGAACTTTGGTACAGCTGTTCCCCCTGGTTAGGAACGTTTCCCACCTTCCCGTTTGACTTCAAGTCCCTTTTTTTTCCTCTTTTCCTTCAATTCCTGTTTTTTTTTTTCTGCTTGAGATTTTTTTTATAGTTAGTTTCCCCTTTTTTTTTTCTTTCTTACCTTACTGTTCCCCCAGCTGCTTGGTTCATCTTGTTTGACATTTTTTTTGTCGGTTTTTTTCCAAAACCTTGAAGTCAGGATCTCGCCCTTTTCGCATTGTTTCCCCGGATCGCGGCACAACGGTCAAGGTTTTTTTTTTTAGTGACCCACCCGAATCAGACTTTTTTTTTTTTCCGACTACCACTGCCCATTGAGAAACCCGGCGCATTGGTTTCGGGCGGTTTTTTGCCGGCCGTTTTTTGCGGGTAAATACCGGGGATCACAAATCAGCCAATATGCTTAGTCGATCGCCCTTTTTCGTGCTGGTTTTTTTTTTTTTTCCCCCGCAGGCGATTAAATGCTGCAGCTTCTTACCATTGCGGACCCCCCAAACAACCTTTTGTGCTCGCGCCCACAGTTTAAGGTGTTTCCCTCACAGGTGGCCTTTTTCTGGTTCGCCCCCAGTTTGGCCCGCTCGGCCCGCCCGTTCAGGCATTGGGCGTCAACCCAGTTGTTTCATTGATCCACCAGCACTGTTGGCCCCAGACTTCCCTCCCCATTCCTGTATTTTGACCTCGGATTCATGTGGTTTCCTCTCCTGACTTGAATCGACCCTTTGTTGTTCTTTTTCTCCGCGACTCCTTTCGGGTAGCACTGTGACTGAATTCCCCCCTCCCTGTCGTTGCACTGGGTTAAAACTGAACGTTCACCCTTCGATCCCCTTCAGTGTGACTTAACTTTTTTTCTTTCTCCGTCTACCCTCTGGATTTTCACCCGCAGTCTCTTTCTCCTGCATTTTTCGATGTTTGTTCAGCGCGCCCACACCCCCTCCTTCCCCTGAAACCAATTATTTCTGTCTTTTTGGGGATTCCCTTTTCTTTTTTTCCGCCCCCTGGGACCTTTTCTGTCCTTCGCACTCTCTTATGTTCTCCCCATTTTTTTGCCCGTTGATTTGCATTTTAATTCGCGTGTTCCCCAGGAGTTTCACCTGTGTGACCCTTCCTTCGCACGTTCTCCCACCCCAGTACTCGGTCAACTTCCAGGAACCCCACCCTCAACCCAAAAATTTTCGCATGCACTTTTTTTTTCCCTCCCCCGTGTCGGCGCTTTTTTTTTTTTTATACCTCACCCTTTTTTTTGGTTTTCTCCAGGTTTGATGCGTGGTTCGGCATTGTAGAGTTTCCCCTAGTGCATGGTCACCGATTCACCCACCCCCCCGCAATCTCTATCAAAACGTTTGTGGTCACCACCTTTTCAAACAGTGGGTATAGATCTTGTTTTCTCAATCCCGTTTTTTTTTGAGTCCCCAACCCCCTTGTCTTTTTGTGCTCTGACCCCGGTGTTTTTATCCAAGGACTCTCGAACGTTTTTCGCGCGTTGGCAATGGACGTGTTGCTAAGGCCGTATACACCTCGGCCCCCATGGGATCGCACGAGGCCCCTGCTTCCCCTTACTTTGCACTTTGCCAAGTTCTTTAATTCAACTTTTTTCCACATTCGTCGCGTTATGTTTTTGAGTTCATGAGTTTCTTTTGTTTTTCATCTTGTCTGGTTGCCGGCAAGTCAAAAACCTCCCCCTTCCCCCACGCCTCCCCGGGCCTTGTTCCCGGTTCCCCCACTTTTTTTGTGCCGCCTATGAAGTCTGTTCGGCTCTACCTTTTCATTATTTCCACGATCTTCCTGATGCGCAAACCCCACCATCGAGGTTTTCTTTTTTTTTCGTTACGAAAAATTATTTACCCCCCAAGCCTTTTTCTTGCTTATACCCCCCCACATTTTGGGCTAATTTAACCCATTTGTCACCCCTTCCCACTAGGTGGGACCCTCTCGAGTCTTAGCTTGCGATAATGATAGTCTCTTTTCGAGCGTGCAACTGCTTCCATTTCAAATACCCGGATCATTCTTGGCGCGCCCCTGAGCTTACCCCCGCTTGTTTTCTGGCTCTGCAGCTTCCGCGCCGTTGCCTCACTCTTATTTTTCCGTCCAGTGAGATACAGACATTACCGCGGCTGTTTGGACGGGCACCTTTTTGCTGCTTGTGTTAAATCTCCCCAACCTGGCACCCCATTGGTTTTTCTTTTCGAACTTATTTTCCCCTCCATCAATCTGAACGATAAGTTTTTCTCACCCCCAGCTTAAACGGTTTCTTTTCCCCTGTAAAGTATTTTTTTTATCCTTTTTCACCTATGCCTGTTTTTCTTTTTTTTTTTTGCAATTAAAACTCTTTCTGAACCCCCCCTTTAATTCACTGTTCCTGAAATCCCCCCACAGAGATTCCACCTTTTCCCCCTTTGGTTACCCGTTGGGTTCCCACTTTATCTTGATCTCCCAGTTACCCGGAAGGGTGTCAGTTGGAGCACTTCAGTGTATTTTTTCTCTTCGTTGGGGGAGTGAAGGGTCTGCACTGGGCCTTTGCATTACGGGTTCCCCCCGGCTTAGTTGAGTCTTTTTGTTTGATCCGACTTTTGTTTCTTTGTGCCTGGTGACCCCCTTCACGTTTTTTTTTGGTGGAAGAGTTTTCCGCGCGAGGTGATCTGCTTTCACCCTCCTTTCCTAGCCTCATTTTTTTTTGCGTTCTGGAACGGGAAGGATTTTCTCCGTCATCGGCGTCTCACCCAACCCTCCTCGTTCCAAACGGGTCCCATTAGGGTCCCAGACTCTTTCAAGGCAAGTTTTCCCGATGCTTACCCAAAAAGAAAAAAAAAAACCAACCTATTTCCCGGATTACAGGAGGTTTTAGCCTATCCCCTCCGAGCGGCGGTCACGGTCCCGTATTCTTTTCGTGAACTCAATATTCTGGTAATTTTTTGTCTTGATCCTGATGGTAATACCATTCTTTATTGTGTTTCTATCTCCTCTGTCCGGTTTTATTTTTTCGTGTAAGTTTTCCCTTTGATGGCCGTTTTTATTTTTTCTCTGGTCGGAAAACATTTTCCTCTTTTCTTTGTTTTCTCCATCCAACACCTCGCCTATTTCGTTTCTTTTGAGTGTTGTGCTCCTTCTGGGAACGGTGACTGTCTGCGAATTCCTTCGTGTGGAATGCAGTCGTAGCATATATAGTTCTCCCCCTTTTTTTCTGGATCCCAAACCCCCGGGCCGGGGCGCCGATGCCAGGTGTTTTGGGAAATCTCCTTTCTGACCATTGATTGTCCTTTCCGTTTTGGTGTCTTTTGGTGTCCTCTTTCGCTGTATTGTCCCACTTTATTATTTTTTTTTTTTTCTCACACTGGAAGGAATGTGAGCAGCACCATTTAAGGGTTCCACATTCAGCCATTCGTGATGATTTTCCCCCTTCTTTTCTTTTTATGGCGGCTGGCGATAAGGCTTGATTGATGTTTAAACCCGCCCAAACCGTTCCGTCAGGGAACTGGTTCGGGCTTTACCAACTTTCTGCTGGTTTTTCTATCTTTTCTTCTTCGGGCGTTTTTTTGCGGTCACCAGGGCTTCCATCATGCATATTTTTGCTTACAAAACCGGTTGAGATCCCCTATCGCTGCTGAGTCCTCTTTTTGTCTTTGTTTTTTCCTCCCTTCTTCGCGTTGTATACTTCTGGCTTCAGTTCACCAGGCTGTTCGCCCCCGCAGGACCGGTTTATTCAGACCCCCTTAAACCCCCTTCACCTCCCATTTTCCGCCTCCACCCCTCCCCTCGTTTTCCACGAATTTACTGCATTTTTTTGGCTGCAACATCCCAACCACGATTTCCTTCCGTACTTCCCCCGGGCGTACCGCACGAAAGACACTCCCCTTCTTGTGGATTCCTTGCTGGTCTTTCGGCAGTTATAAACCCCCCCTTCTTTTTCTTTTCGTTTCCTCACTTTATTGGCTGCCCCGCCGCTGCGAGCTTTCGTGCCAGCAAATTCAAAACTCTCCTTCCCTGATGAAAATTTCCCTTTTACCCCCTCTCTTTCTCCCTTCTCCTTTTTTTGTTTGTGTTTTTTTGTGAAGCAGCATTTTACCATTCTCAAGGTCTGTTTCTCCTTTTCTTTGCCGGGTCTTCGCGTCGGGCGTTAACCCATTGTTCAGTTCGTGACGCACCGGGAACGCGTTCTACGTTTTTGCGACAAACCCCTCAGGGATCAACTAAACACTGGTATGTGTGGTGGTCCGCTTCTTACTCTTTTTGAGTGAATCTTTTGGCCCCCTTTCCTTTTTTCCTTCTTCGTGAGGCGGGCGTTGGGTTGTGTTGGGTCCAAGGTGATTGTATGGAAATATTCACTGGTCTTCGTGGGTTTTTCATTTTTTTCCCTTTTTTTGAAACCTTTTCGCCTTTTTATTTTTTTTTGTTCGTCAATTTCTTAAACAACTGGACCGAGACATTCGTGGATTTTGTCGTCCGCTGTTTGTGCAGAAGCTTGCTCCAGTTGGGCCTTCGGTGTAGGCTATCCGTCTTTTTTTGATCCCCCCGAATCCCCCCCCGATCCCCCCCCCCAATGTTCCAATCGCTTAGTTTCATTCCGGCGGACTCTCGTTTTTGCGGTGTTTCTTCTCCGGCGCAATGCGAAATTTTTTGGAATCCCCCCCAACTTGTTGCCCCCTCCTTTGTTGCACCAGCGGTTACCGACAATTTGCCCCCGTCAATTCCCTTCCCTTTGGTTGACGGCGACATTGCTGATATGAAAGTTTTTCCGGTGAAGACCCTTCCTTTTTTTCAACCCATCCCTCCCGTTTCTGATGCCCTTCCTTGTCGGTTCTTTTCCGTTTGGTTATTTCATCAATCGCCTCTTTTTCAGTGGGACGTTGTCGGCTTTTTTCTCTTTTTTGCACCCGTTTTTTCCCTTGATTGGATGCTGACGGATTCCCCCCTGCTTTGACCATCTCCCACCACCCGGCCCATTCTTCGGTTCCACCCCCAGACGGACTAGCCGGAAAGTGTATGGAAGAATTCATACAAAGAGGGTACCACTACCGGAATCGACCAACCACTTCACCCTACCCCTTTTGTCCCCCAGAACCCTTTTTTCAAAACCCTTTTCTCCGCCAACTGCTGAAGTGAGGCATAATCTTGGTTCAACCTGCCTTTTTTCCCCCCAGTTGCAGTCCTTCTCTCCCCCCCCCCCACTGTACGATGATGGGTCCTTCCTTTTACGTTAGCGTTTCTTTCGCGTGTTCGAAGTTGCACCCCCCTGAAATCTATAATCATGGGTAACAATTTTTTCGGAGTGTCCCTTGCTGTCCCCTGCTTCTGGTGGCCGATTGGACCTGCTTTTGGATCCGGTCTTCGTGTTGCGCGGTGACTGAGCTCGCCTTCCCCGTTCATCCTTTAGGAGTTTTTTTTCCGCTTTTCCGCCAGTTTGTTTTTATTAACCCTTACCTCTTTCCCCATCCGGTTTCTTTTTCGTCAACACCCCCATCTTTTCCCTTTCCTTTCCCGTGAGGAAAATTTGCTTTTTTTTGGATGCTCGAAACGAATAGGCTGTTTTTTGAAGGAAGGTATACCTTTCGGTTTGTTTTTTGCGTTCGCTGTCCTAATGTCTGGCCAGGTATTTTCACCGTGTTTCTTGTTTGCAAATCGGTTCAGTCCCTTTCTCCGAGTTTCGAGGAGTTTTCTGTTCTTGACGTTCCCCCCCCAAAGCGAATTGTCATTGTGGTTTGTCCCCAAAGGTTTTCTTGGCGAAGAGCAATACTTCCGTTTTGCTTCCCTTGTTTCATTTTTTGAGTCCCAGTTCCGCTTCCGTTTTCAATTGATGTAGGCGTTCGTTTTCTACCCTCCCCTGCTGCGTTTAGGTCGTTGTTGTTGCTGACCTTCTTTGCTTTTTTATCAGGTTCCTTTGTTCATTGTCAGCGGTTTCTGTACGTTTTCTGAACATTTTTCCCGCTTTCCTTCGGAAAAAGATGCGATATCCCCGTCCCCCGCGTTTTTCGTCCCCCCGGTGACGTCCGTCCAGAATTTTTTTTGTATTTGTTGGCACTTCCTTTTTTCCTGACTCTCAATCGACTATCAAGAATATCGTCAGTCGTGCACAACGAGTTTCACTAGTAGTACATTTCCTTATTTTGTCGACCTTTGTAATTCTGTGCTGTCGATGTGGCGTCTCTTTTTTTTTTTTTTTTTTAATTTTCTCTTTGTTTGCTTCTCAGCGCCCTGTTTTTTTACAAACATATCTGCGAAAACCTTTTAAACCCACCTGTCACCTTTCCTCATTGTCCGGCCCACCTTGGTCACCCGGTTTTCAGGTTTTGGCTTTTTTTTTTGTTTGACCTCGTCCCCCCCCTACAAAACAGTTAAGAGAGTACAAATAGAGACGTATGTTTGGAAGTTGACACCCCCTTGTTCAGTTACAGTTTCTTTTACCCTCTTTGCGGCTCTCGAGGTTCTTTTGTATCCTTTTGTTTAGACTGGAAGAACTTTTTTTTCCTGCGAACCTTACCCCCAAACACCCCACCTTCCGCCCCCACCCTTGCTCTTTGCCGTTTGGACGACCCTCGTTGATCCTCAAACCTTCTTTGCTGTTCCCTTTTTGAATTGTTTTGCGGGCACTTTTAATCTTGCCATCAGACGTGACCCCACCGCAAAATGCAGACCCCCCCGGCCCTTTCGCTAAACGGTTTGTTTGTTTTGAGGACCACACAGTGTTTTGGTTCTGGTGTGTTTTTTTCTTTTCTGATTTTCGCTATGGCCGTTTGACTCTTTTGTACGTAAGGGGTCTGTGTTAACCCCGGCCCCGCGAATCCGCTTTTTTGACCGGCTGTTTGTCTACCCGAGGATCTTTTTTTTTCCGACCCTTTTCCCACGGGACGGGTGCCTCATTTTTCGTTCATCCCCCCCCGAATTCATTTCTGTCCTTTTTCTTTTTTTTTTCCTGATTTCCAGAGTCCTGCCTGAAGTTTTGAATCCCGGGTATTTTGACAACCCATATATGGACTCTTTTCCCCTTTCTCAGTACACCCTTGATTGGATCGATTTTTGGAACACGGTCTTTACCCGGAATGTTTTTCCTCCTTCACCAGGCTCCGGACATGCTTGATTTCAGCCGACTGTCCTCTTTCCGTTCTCTACGTGGATCTGCCCCCCTTTTGTCCTCAGGCATTTCCCCTCTTTTGAGGGACCTTTTGGTATTGACTGACTCCACCTGTTTGTTGCTTGCCACTGGATTGTTTCTTTCCTTTGCTGTTTCCAGAGTTTTTTGTCTCCTTCATTGTTGCTCGGATTTGATGGACAGTTCTTTTTTTGTTCTTGTGTCGAGATCCTTTATTTTCGTAAATCGCCTTCTGTGCGCCCTGAGTTTAAAAGATTTCCCGACGTCTTTTTTGTGTGCGTCCCCTTAGACCCATCCCAAAACGCGAACCATGCGCCTCTGTTCGCTCTCTTTTTTCTTCTCTTGCGCCACCTGGGGCGTTTTGCCTCGGAAACCCAACTTCTGTACCTTTTTTTCCCTTCCCCCGACCCCCCCTACTGCGGTTTCTTTAAACGGCCTTGTTTGCGGGGCCCACCTCTGCACCCAGCAGTCTGTCCCTTTAAGTCCCTCCCCGTTTCCCCGTAACTCAGGCACTTTTTTCTTAGGTTATTCCCTCACGGTGTTGTTGCTTTTTCTTTTGACTTTTTTCTTTTACGTTTTATTACGTGCGACTTCGTTTATTTTATGTCCCCGGGACATCTGTTTGTCCTCCTTGCCCCCGGCTTTCACGCTAAGTCTTTTGACTCCTTTTGCTTGCTTTTTTTCTCTCCAGGAAAACTGCCGGTTTTTGCCCCGCCGTTTTTGACTTGGGCCAGATTTCCCTTTCCCCAGGCAGGAGGGCGGCAGTTTTGGGAGGCGACTCAAGTTTTTTACGAACCACCCACACTTGCGTCGTCGGTGGGCTGATGTCCGCTGCGTCAACAGTTTTTGGAAGTTTTCCCGATACGGAATTTTTCTTGTTGACTCGACCATGCTCTTCCAACAACCCCCTTCTTCCGACAGCCTTTTGCACCCCCCTTGCCACGTTAGAAAAGGGCGTATCTTTGTCGAAACAGCGCGGGGTAGCCGCCGATTCCATGTTTTCAGCGCCCTGCAAACCGTGGTCCTTTAGTAAACTAGCCTGGGTGCTCCACACATCTTCGGTGAACCCGTGTGTCTCCACACGGGTTGACATCGCCCCGCTTCCGGTTTGAACCGCCCGTTTTTTTTTTGCAAGTCGGTTCCTTGTCTTTTTATGCCCCTGTTGAGAGCAATGGGGCAATCACGAAATTTTTTCCCCCTTTTTTCCACCGTCGATCCCCCTCCTAACCGGTTTCTCTGATTTGTTCGATCATCGCGTATTGTTTCTTTTTCCCCACCTGACGCCCTGACCTGTCCTGGAAAAGTTATTGCCATTTTGGCAAACCCCCGAAAACCTGGCCTCCTAATGCTTTTTTTTTTTTTTTTTTGTTTTTCTTCCGTGTATCCGTCCTCTAGTTCCTCTCTTCTTCGCATCCTGCGCGGTTTAAGCCCAGACTTTCATTGGCTCCCTCTTCGTCCTTTTGTGACCGGTTAATTGTTCTTTCATTCCTCTCTCCCCTTTTTCGTTTCCCCGGTCGTGACTTCCCCAACCACATTTTCAGAAATCACTCCTGAAAAAACGAATTCACCCATTCACGATCTTTTATCCGAAATTACAGGGTCTCTAAAGTTGTTTTCCTTGGTCGGCATTTGATGGTTTTTCCCTCTCCAAATCCGCAAGTCCTACAAACCGTTTTTTTTACACCTCCCCTTCCACAGTGGTCGGATTACGCCTCTGGTATCCTCCCCCTTTCCCCTTTTGCAAGTAGTGGCTGTTTTTGTTTTCCATTTCAACGTGTTTATTTTTATTGGGGGGATGTCGTTTTTCGGCTAAAGCGCGACCCTAGTACGCTTCGTGGAAGGCAGCCCAAGATTTGGCTTTCCCCTTTGCGGGCATGGTACACCGCGTTCCCGCCCGTTTTCCCAACGGCCCATTAGTTTTCGTGGTTATTGTTCTTTCCTTGTTGGGGGCGCCGTTTAAACATCGCCCCCCCATGCCCCCTCCCCGTGTGCTTTTTCCTCACTTCTCTCCTCCTGCAGTTTTCCTTGAATCAGTTTCCTTGCTGCTGATGGCTCCAAACCCCCCCATCGATTCTTGAACATTTTCTTTTGTTCGTCCTGCCGAACAATCGACAGCCCTAATGCGTTTTCTCGCTCCAAATTTTTTTCCCTACTTGACTCGTCCCCTTTGTGTTTTCCTCGTCGCTTCCTTTTTTTTTTTGCTCCTTAGCGTTCCTTTGTTTTCACGCAAATATTTGCTCCCCAAACCCGACTGCTTTTTTTTTTCCGTATTTTTTTATGTTCGACCAACGGCTGTTTTTTCCGCAGCCTTCCTGCCTGAAAAGTTTTGGTTGAAAAACGCTTATTTCTTTTTGTCGCCGGTCCTGCGTAAAGGAAGACGTTTTTGCTTTGACGTGCCCCTTTTCTTTTTTTGCTGATCAGCCCTGTTGGTTCTTAGCCCACGCCTAACCCAACCTTTCTTTTCCTTTCTACCACCTACGGGCCCCAATGAATCTTTTTTCCCCCCTCTGCCCCCCCTGTCCTTTGTAATCTTTTTTTTGACCTTTGTTCCCAGGTTATCTGTCCTTGGACTAGTTGCCATGCGCGCTTTTTTGTGTTGCTTTGGCCCCCGACTCGATTTCAACCACTTCGACTTCCCCCCGTTTCACTGAAAATTCCCCCAACCCCGCTTCCCCCCCCACCCACCCTCAAAACATTTTTTTTTTTGCTATCGAATCCCTGTTTCCCGGGACAGGCTCGGTTTTTTTTTGCGTTTAGTGCCTTCCCTAAGGTTGAGGACTTCAATTTCGTTTTCGTCCCCGCTGGCCGCCTGCACTTCTCCTTGAATCATTTTTTTGCAATGTTTTGCCTTGTTGAAATGGTGCCCGAAGCGCGGTTAATGGTTTCGTTCCCTTCTTCCGGTGTTGAAAGATATTTGTCTCGCTTTTTTTTTTTTTTTTACACTGTGCTCGTTCCCAGATATTCGCTCCTTAGGTTGGCGGGGGGTAATTTTTCCCACTCTTTGTTCATGCTGGGACCGCCGCTTTTCCCTTTCGCCCGTTTCTCTAACTTTTTTATCATGAACGCGGTTCCAAATCGGTTCCGTTTAATTTTCCAGTTTCACGAAAATATGCTTTTTTACCCCGTACTTTCTCAAACCCCCCCAACAAACCCCCCCCCACCCAACTTTCCCTTTGATGACATTGATTTCTCGTTTTCGTCTCTTCCCCCCACCATTCACGAGGGCGCTTTTTTTGACCATTCCCCCACGGACTACCTGCTAGATGACCTCAATATCGTTTTTTTTTTGCTAGCCTCTCTGCTTGGAATCCTCGTTTTCAGCGCTTTGTCCTGCTCTTTTTGGGTGGGCGCCGTTTTGATCACTTTTTTTTTGTTTTGTGCCCTGTTCTTGGTCGGAACATTCGTATTTTCCCATCTGGTTTTTTTGATTCTATATCCCCACAGGGGTTTCTCCGTATGGTTGTTGTTTGGCCTTCCCTTTTGCGGTCCCTTGTTGCGTTTATGATGGAATTTTAGTTTTACGTTGGGAATCCTTCTGATCCCATTGTGAAGCCTTTTTGCTCCCACCCTTTTTTGGGATATTCATTTCCCTTGGAGGAACCCTGTAACCCTTTTTCTTTCTTCAATGCGTTTTGGTGCTTTTCTCGTTTTGCTTTCGTCCCAAGGCTTTTATTTTTTCCCCCCCCCCCCCCCTCCGGGGTCCATTAACCTGGAAGGATGTCTCTGAAGTATATTTTCGCCCCTTCCCCCCCCCTTTGTCTCTTTTTTTCTTCTTTCCGCTTTCAACCCTGGATTTGGTCATTGAGTCCTGCGTTGGCGCTTTTGTTTTATGTGTGAAACCCGCTAAACCGTTTTTTAGCCGATTACTGTGCACTTTGTCGGGGAGTTAACCCTTTCCCCGGTTTGTTTCTTCGGATGTGCTCGGCGCACGGATAGACCTCTATGTTTCGCTCCTCCCCCAATTTTTTTCCATGCGATCGCTGCTTTCAGAATTGTTTCGCCTTGCGCGGTGATTTTTGATGTCTACTTTTCCTTTTCCAGCTTTCTCCCCGACGGTAAACATTTTTCTTTTTTTTTTTTTTTTTCCCACTTTAAACCTTCACCACCCTCCACCCCTGGACCCAGCTGCAAAGTATGATGTTTGTTGCTCCCTCGTCCACCGATTTTTCTCGCAGGTACCGGTTATCGAACCCACCTCCCAGTGTGTGTTGGATTCATGCCTGCTGATTTTTTAGACCCCCCAACCCCACCACAAGTCATCACGAGTTCTTTCGTCACGATGTCCAAACAGAATTTTCTTTTTTGACCCGCACCTGACGGTCCGTGGAGTTTTTGAGTGCCACCTTTCCCTGAGCAACAAAAACAGAAACTGGAATCATTGTAACGAGTCA
>Ga0179593_1443457_pt1 | contig 13518 bp, 12 predicted proteins | sample CZODoug2_1_08_16_FD_185931 | JGI IMG/M metagenome (GOLD analysis project Ga0179593, IMG submission 185931) | Vadose zone soil fungal communities from Angelo Coast Range Reserve, California, USA - CZODoug2_1_08_16fungal (PacBio error correction) | ecosystem: Environmental > Terrestrial > Soil >... | reverse complement strand
CCGTGTGTCTGCCGCACGATTTTTTTGTCCTTCTCAAGTGCCTCGATAGTGGGGTTAAGAGCGTCCAGTTTGAGAATGCCTCCCTTCCTCCTTCAGGTCTACATTTTCGCTTCAGGTTTCTCGTTTCCCCATGGAACGCTTCTTCTGGATTTGTAGATCAGTTTTCTTGTCGTTCCCCCCCGTACCGTAGACGTCAGCTGATGATTCTGTGACCAATATTTATCTCGGCGGATGGCCTTTATTCCGCCTTAGCTCGGACCCATACCCTGATTCCTTGCGATATGGAGGCTTTTTTTATATCTTTTTCCTGTCCTTTAAAGAGCCCTCCGCAGCGCGCCCGGACAGTCGTCATCTTTCAATCCCACCTGTCCTTATGCCAAAGTTGATTCCCAGGCGCCCTTACTTAGTTACTGTTTTTAACTTTTTCGCTGTTTGACTCCCTACGGCTTTCTTCCTTTTTAGAAGGGCGTCTCGGCGCTTTTACTCATTAGGCTTGAGGCGTCTTCCTTCCCCTTTTGTCAGCATGGGGTTGATTCAAATCATTGACTTGTCCTTTTCTCGGTGGCGAAGCAGGGACCTGAGTTTAGGCTTTTACCCGGTCTTTTTGGTTCGGACGTAGTGATCTGAGGGGTTAGTCTTTCTTTTTCTCGATCCCGGGCATTCTTCGACCCCTGTTTATGTTTCCCTGCGTCTTTACGTCACCGTCTCTCGCGGCCTCCCTGGTTCGTGATTTTCATTTCTGACGTAAGGCCCGCGTCCCTTTCCCCCCCTGGTTCGCGCCCCTTTGCAGCGTTCGAATTTTTATTCCGTTTCTTATACTGTTTGGCTTAGAGTTCCTTTTGTCCCTTCACTGAAGGGAAACTGCAGCTTGCAAGACTGTCTTTTTGGCATTTGGCGAGTGACAGCACCTGTCCCCCGCTTCTGCCCCTCCAAACGTTCTAAGGTCCAGACTTCCACCTGTTTTTACTCTTATTCACGTTTGCCTGCATCGTCGGCTACTCTTGGGAATTTGACTGTCCCTTGGTCTGAGACGTCTTCACTCTAGGTCCACCAGGGACTGATGTTGCCAACTTTTTTCTTCGTCACTGTGAAAGGTCATTCCCTCTTTGCAATCCGTTTGTGGCTTTTCGCTGCACTGGGCTGTGTTGTCGACACAGACACTTTGATTGCGTGTCTTTTCCTGTTCTTCCTTTTTTTTTTTCCTTCGAATACCTTCCCCCCCCCCCCCCCCCCCCCCCCCCGTTTTTTTGTGAGCTTCGCCGCAAAAAGACGCAAAGGGACCCCCGCCATTCCACTCCGAACCTTTCCGTGGGGTTCTACCCCGAAACAGCGGCGGGCCTTCGTCTATCCCGGCACCGACGTTCTTGCAACCCTTCTTGTCCATTTCCCCTTGATAGCTTGTTCCCCCTTCACGGAAGTTTCCCACCCTCCCCAATCTGTGGGAACCGACCTTAGGGCTCCCGGCCCCGCCTTTTACTTGCTTTTTGCACCTTTTACCAATGCGTTTGCGCCGATTCTGCGCGGAAGCTGGTACACCCGAGAGGTGATATGAGTATGCCCTGACGGTTTTCTGCGCTACCCTTTTTGTACATGTGCATTCCCCACCATTGCCTTCCTGAGTTGTTGCCCCCGGGAGTTGCCTTTCTAGTTTCTTGCCTTGGACACCATGGCAATTCTCGACTGCTCCAAGTCGCCCGCCGACACGGACGCAAATACCCTCATTCGGAAACCCAGTTTCCCTGCGGAGCTGTCGGTTTTCTCAACAGGGGTTCCAAGGTCTGAATCGGTGGATTTTTGCCTCGAATTGTAAGGTCGACCACCAGGTCTGGCCTTCTTTTCGGACTTGTCTTGTATCCACCCGGTGGACCCATTTGGTGTTTCGCACATGTTCTTTCCGTTTTTTAACACCGCCCTGAACGTATTTAGCCGAGCCCACCCGTCGCCTGGCCCTCCGATCTTAACAACTGCTCTTCGTTGCCCGACTCCCACGAATTGCCGGTCCTTCTCGCATCATCCACTCTTCATGAGTACTGGTAGATTTCCTTGACCCCCCCTCTGGAACCCTCTAAGACCGCTTTGTCGCTGCGCGCCTGGAGTTTCCTCTTTTTTAAGACCATTGCTAAACAAAGATCGCAATGCGCGACCTTCCTCCTCGTCGTCTACGTTTCGACCTTTTCATCGCTTGGAGGCGGCTTCTTTTCCTCGCATTTTTGTTCGAATGCCTCTTTCACGATGACGTACTGGCGGACTCCTTCCCCTTGGTCCTCGTTTCCTGACCAATTCTGTAAAAATCGCACTTCCCATGAGCGGCATGACGAATGCACCAGTGAGCCCTCGGTGACCGCTCCTCCGACTTCGTATGCTATTGACCCTCCTTAAGTACAAGTCGTTTCCCTTCTGTTACGTAGAAGTTTTTATGTTGGTTCTCACGACCCTCGCTCTGGTCGGCTCGGCGACCATGTCTCCCTCAGGTTCACTTGTGGGTCTTTGACGTGCCCCAAGGCTGCCTTTTCCATTTTCTCTTTTCCTCCAGTTTTCTTCTTTCGAGTTCCGCCCCCCAATCTCCCCCTTGACCCCCCCCGGCCGCCTGTCTTTTATCCCCCACTCGTTTCTTTTCCACCCCACCAGGGACCTACGACCACGAACGGACCCCGGGGCGCGTTCCCCCGCCTCCTGCTCCTGATGGCCCTGGTTGAGCCCCTTAAGGAATTCCGACCCCCCGTGATCCCTTCTCCCAGGCCTTCCCCCTTCTACTTTTTTCCACATGCCCTACGAACGATTGTTTTTAGTTCCTTCCATCATGTCGAAAAGCCCACGTCGTCACCCTGAGAGACGAGGTAAACGAGCTTGCTTGACAACCCCAATGAACGAGCTCCTCCGGCCCTCCCCCCGAGGTTAGAATCTTCCGGAGAACCGTCTTTGGACTGATTCCTGGGATTTCACAAGCTGAATATGATTGCCAAGAAGCCTGTTACCGTCTTTCGTGATCGTCGGTTTAAACTGTCGGTTTCCCTTCCGAAGACATACCCCTCGTTCCCCGGGTTTCATCTCCTCGCACAATAGCAACGATTGTAGCTTTGCTTTAATCCCAAAATGTCGCTGTCGAATTGTTAGCCCCGTGTTGCTTTCTTCGACCTTTTCGCCCCGCCCAAGCCATTGCGGTGGCAGTATTGACCGTCTTTTCGGATGATGGTTTCGCTTTTTTGAGGCCGTGGGTCACCTCGGTGCATGCGATTATCTTTATTTTGGACCCGTTTCTCGAGGTTGTGGGGCACTCCGAGTGATGCATTTCTTTCCGCCCCGATCAGATTTTTCCCCCGCACCTTTGAGCTTGGATCGCCCCCCTTCGCCGTTATCGTTCCCCCAAAAGTTTTCATTGATTTGTTAGATGACTTCCCATTCCCGATCATTTTCTGCTTCTGGTTCGCCCGGTAGTGAAATTTGATTTGTGTTTGGATTGTACTCCCGTAGTCCGATTAGCAGAAGAATAACGAGTTACACACTTTTAAGCTCTAATTGCCACTTCTCGGGTGTACGAGTGGGGCCCTAGAATCCTTTTCCGGGCGCCGCTACCGGCCGGCCAGAGGTTTCAGATGTTATCTTCTCCTTTAGTTGGAAATTAGTTTTTCGCTTCTCTTTTCTAACTGTACATCCGTGGCGAACTTGCAGGTTCGCGTGTGCTGTGGATTTTTGTTCATTTCCTCCCTATCGGGGTCGACCTATGTTCTTCTTGTATTGTATTTTCCCTCTTGTTGCTCGGTCTTCGAGTTAAAGAGGTTGCCGGCCGGGTCTTGCGTTTTCTTTCCGCCAACAAGTCACGGCCTCCTTTGCTCCCCTCTGACCTGTTATGTTGCGGTTAAACCTTTTGAGTCACCCGCTGCCCACTCCCCAAATGTCATTTCCTGGCCTTTTTGGACGAGGGACCTTCTCTCGACGTCCGTCACTTTCTATAATGTCACGGTTTTGCGTAGCAGAACTTTGGAGTACCCAGTTGAGTCGGCCCCGCTGACCGACGGACTCACCCCGTATCTTCATGGTTTTTATGGTTACTTCCGCAGTGTTTTTGGTTTGGGTTTTTGTTTTTTTTTTTTTTGGTGTTTTTTTTTGGTGGTTTGGTTTTGTTTTTTGTTGGGTTTTTTTTTTTTTTTTTTTTTTTTTTTTTTTTGGGGGTGGTTTTTTTGTGTTTTTGGGGTGTGGTTGGTTTTTTGGTGTTGCCCTTCCTAGTACGCCTTTGGGGATTCCTCGCCCATTTCATGGCTCCAGCTGGGTTCCATGACCTCTTTTTTCCCGTACAACGCAGTTCACGCCGTTCCTTTTGACTGTTGCTATTCTTTACCTCCTCCCATCCTTTTGTTTTCTCTTTTCTGTTCACCCCTCATTCAGTCGCCCTCTAGGGCCGCCTCATTGCGTTCCCCGGCAGTTTAACCCCCCCCCCCCTCCGCTGGTGGCTGTCCTCCTGTAGATTTTTTCCTGTATTCACCTCTTGCAGTATTTTTGCGCTTTTTCTGACCCCCCCCATCCCGAATTTCATCCGTCGTTTTTCTTTAGTCGGGTCCTGTCTGCTGTGATCCCCACTGCCTTTGATCCCCGTTTTGAGTCTTTTTTATCCTTTACGTTCCTAGTTTTCGGAGTATCCTTTTTTCTTCATTTTTCTCATATTCTGGTTTAGTGTCCTTCGTGTTGGTTTCACATTTTTACTGCACTTTCCATCCTAAGCCAACGTTTGCTGCCCCCGGGGTCCTTTTTCCCTATGTTTTTTCGTCAGCACGCCGCATGCCAACTCGCTCGACGCCTCCCCCTGGTTGCGGACACCTACAGACCTGACCATAGATTTAGCTTCCTGCTAATTACCAAGACCCCCCCCCCCGGCGCCATTCTGCTGGACTCTCTGAGTTAGATAAACAAGGCTCATCCTCATTTGGAGCGTCTTAATCCTAGCCCCCGATCAAGCAGGCTTCTGATGGTCGTCTTCTCTGAAGTGACCGTTACTTTCTGGTTCCTCGAGAGCGTAATACGGTCCATGTATTCGGCCCCCATTGCGCAATGGCGGCTTCTGCAGGCCAGGCGGTCGGCGCCTCACCCCCCCGCCAGCTAGGTTCCGCGAGCATTTTTTGAGGCCTGCGTCTCATTTTACTGGGCCCTCACTGTCTTTCCTCGCTAACGTTTGCGTCTTTTCTTGGGAAGTGTGCGCCCCCCGGGCGTTCCTTTTCGTTGTGGATCGTCTAATGCCCCTGCAGATCTGCGGCATTGCTCCCATTTTGTCCCAGTTTCCTCCCGCCCGCCGATAATAGGCATGCGCGCTTCAGGTGACACTTTCACTCCCGTGAACGCGGAAAGTTCTCCCCCCGCAAACCTCGACGTCCCCGCCGGAGTAGCCCGCTTGTCGTCCCCCCCTTTTTTTGCCAACGGTAGTAACCAATTACCTTCGAGTTTCCTTTCGGCAACTGACATGTGCCTTAATGCTTCGTTTTCCGATTTTCGGGCAGGCCCCCGTTGCCTTGACCCGTTTGTTCTACCGGCCACTAAGATTTAGGTTTCTTCAAGCGCTGCCCTTTTTTCCCCGTTCGGTATTCGTGGAAATCCATCCCCCGGAACCGTTTTCCCTTACGAAGAGAGAATTTTTTGGCCCGTTTTCATCTGCCCGCCCCCCCTATTCGTCTTCGATCGGTCAGTTTTCTCCATGTCTTGTGGACTGCGGTCATTCCCCCCATATCGGTATCTTTGACCTCATTTTTTACATTTTCGACGTCCTGCTTCTCAGTCCTACTTCCGAATGCTTTCCCTTGATGATTTGTCTCCCACTTCCCATCGTGTGCAGAGTTTGATTCCATTGCAGCTTTTGCACTCCGTGGAATTACCCCTGACCCGGGTTCTTTGGGTCGTGGCGTGTTCCACTTTTTTTTCAGTGTTATTTTTTTTCTTTCTTAATGCCGTGGCCGCGAGAGTTGGTTAGCCCCCATTTTTGTTTCCTTCCATCGCGAGTTGACTGTAATCCGTAGAGTCATCGCCCTTGGGCCCCGGTCTCGTTCAACTCCTTATCTACTTCTGAGCCGTTTTTCGATTTGTCGCCTATTGAGCGAGCGTTTGTCGTGATCCACACCTCCCCTTTTTCCCCCTCGATGAATTCGAGGCAACTTTGATCCGGCGGAGTGTTGTTTTCATTCGCCCGCGTAGACTTCTCGAACTTATTCCTTCCCCCTTTCGCGATGGCCCTAGTTGTCGCCGCATCTTTTCTTGTTTCGCCCGCCCCCTACGAGTGCAGGCGCGCAGCCCGACCCCAGTTCGTACTCGTGCCATCGTCATTCTCTCTGTATGAACCCCATGTGATTTTTCCCAGGCCCGCTTTTCCGATTCCCCCTTAGAACCGTCCCCTTTCCCTTCAGATTGTCGCGTCCGACGGCTTTTTGTTCGTTGGTGTCCGTCCGTGGCTTCGGTCTACTTTACAGTGTGAGCTGCGCTTATGGGGTTCTAATCCTTTCCTATTGTGCGGAAATCTCTTAAATGAACCGTTTTCGGCGTTATACTCCCGGCGCCTTTTCGGGAGTCTGTCGCTCATGTTGCTTTTTATTTTTTGGCCGGTGATGGTTCTCGCGTACGCTCAAGGGAATGTTTCTCTGCACCTTTACAGCCGATGTGTACCAGACTTCTTACTGATCATAAACCGCTCCCGATCTTTCTGAGACCTGTTCCGTGATGAATCCGGCGCCTTTAGAATGATCTTCACCTCTATCCTTTTCCACTGCTGCCACGAGCCTGCATGCGTTTTCTGGGGGGGGGTTTGGTTGGGGGGTGGGGGGGTGTGGGTTGGGGTATTCTTTTCGGTCTTAGGGATGAATTTTCTTTGCGTCGATTCGTCATTGTTTACTCTTTCCTGTTCCCCTCAGGCATCGACTTTTTCCCATTCGCACGTGGCCGGCCCCTGTCGATTTACATACTTTTTTCGTATCTCCCCCTCAACCGTGACAAGGCCCGAAGCATTTCTCCTTTTGTTCTCCATCCTTTTCCGCTCCTGGTCGTTTTTTCAGAGTGCCCCTACCAGCCTTACGTTTTTTCAATTTGCCTTTCCCAAGTGTTAGTTTGTTGGGCCCTTCTTCCCACGCGAGTGTCCCCCAGATGTGCGCAATTTTTTAATTGGCCCGTTCGTAAGGACATTTTCAGCCTGATTTGTCAATCCGTCGTTTGGGACTCTGACTGCCGACGGGTTTTTCGTGTCAGCCCTCCCATTAGTAAACAGTTCGTTATCTTTTCTCTTTTCTTTATTTTCCTTTCGTATTGCTGGCGTCGAGTGGAATCTCTTTTTTCTTCCTTTTTTTGTTGTGGCGAGCTTCCGCAAAAAGTCACCTCCGAAACTTTTCAAGAAGACACTACCAGGAATTTAGTCCCATCGAATTTTTTTTTTTTTGGTATTTCGACAAGACCACATTCCCCTTCCTTGCATTAGCATTCACTTCTCGGTTTTTTCCCCAAAGCGTAATGCCTTTGACCCCTTTTTCTCCGTTGCCAATTGCAAGGCGTAATCTGTGGGCCCCCTCCGTGAAGACGTTCCTCCGGCCACGCCGTCCTTTCACGGACTGCCCCATTCCTGCGCCTCGTCTCATTTCTTTTTTTGCCATTAGGCTCCAAATTGATCTGTTTTTCTCTGCGGCCTTGCCTCACCTGTTCTTCCCTTCCCGAATTTTTTTCTGTGCCTTTAACTGGCCCCTTGCCGGCCATGCTTTCTTGCCATTTTTTTTGCTTGCCGTTTTAGCTTGCCCCCCCCATTTTTTACCCCCCGATATTCAATACGATGCCTGCCGTACTGCCTCAAGAACGGAGAAAAAGACCAGTCCAAGCCGAACAGCTCCGGTTTTCGGTTTTTGCCCTATCTTTTGTGCGGCCTTCGGCATTATGCCTTCAGACTGTCATGCAGTTACCTCTAACAAGCAAACCGGTCCCGCGAGTTATGAGATGTTTTTTAGTTTCTCTGTCTCTCACCTGGAGGTACCCCGTCGTCGTGAACACTACTCTGAAAGTCCTGCTTAGATTTTTCAACACTGCCGGCAAGACGCTTCGCACCCAGCGTCCCTTCTTGGACAGATCCCGAAGCATTGTCCTTTTCCTCTTTAAGGCGACCTGTTTTCATTTGTCCCGTAGATTTCCTTCGCCCCCCCCCTGGCAAATAAGACTCCGCCTGATACCCGTCTTTTTTGAAAAATGGCGCGATGACGCACGGTCACCAACGATCCTGACATCCTAGCCCCCTTCTTTACCTTTGATGTTCGACCGTCCGACGGCATCGGCTTTCCTTTCCTCTCAAGTGTTTCCCCTTTCTTTGTTCGTCGTCCGATGGCCCTGAATTTTACTGTCGGCCTGTTTTATGCGGAGTGTTCTTGCAACGAAACGGGTTTTCGATCCCGCGCTCGTCCCATGGCGTTGCCCGGCATAAGTCTGATTTTGACCCGCTACTTTAGTCTGATACCACCAATTTTTCCACCTCGCCTCTCTCAGAAAGATTTCCAGAATCACTGCTGTAGGTTTTGTATTGGGGCTTCACGACCATTCCGTTTTTCGCTGTAGCTTTGCCCCATCTTGAAAGGCTTTTTCCAACGGCGCTTCGGTTGGTTGCCCGAGACGGCCACGTCTGGTTGCACTCGACTTATTTCCCTTTTTCTTTCTTCGATTTTAACAACTTCGTCTTCCCCCCCCCCCCCCCACCCCTCCGTTTCTTTTGCTTACTTTCCGACACCCCTCGACTTCTTACCCGGCCCAGCTACGCCCGATTGCAATTCAGTTTTTCCCTCCCCTGAAGTCACCCCTTTGTCCCTTGAATGCTTCAAGGTCAGGAACCCCACGATGTCTTTCATCGAACGGTAGGACCACCAACCCTTTCCATGCCATTCCCGAGTTTGATCCTCTCCAAAAATTCGACAAAAGCTTTTACACTCGAGGATGTTGGCCTGCAGTTTTTTTTATTAAAGAGTTCTGTTACACCACTGCCCTTCGAAGTACTTCGATTGTGCCCATCAGGTCCACCCCAGTGCGTAGTTTTTTTTGGGGGTTTCCCTGAGTATCGGGCTGGCTTCGTTTTTTCATCCGTCGGCATGCCTTGTTTGATTTTGGAGTTTGCTTTTATTCTCCAACCTTGCCTCCCTTCGTGTTCTGACGACTTAACAGTTTACCTACTAGGTGTTAGAAACGTTTTCTGTTCCTTTTTTCCCCATGCCAATCGCCGTTACAGGCCCTCCTTAAGTCCTTTCCTGCTTCCTGACCCCCTTCGCGCCGTCTCAATGTTACCTGTTCATTTTTGTACTCGTGTCGCTCATGCACTTGCCCGTGCTGCTGACGCGATAGTGCAGACTTTTCCTCCTGGTTCCCACTTGATTTGGGCCCCGTTTCCCTCTTCCGGCATTCACTGTTATCCTTTTACTTGAGGACTCTGTTTCGGCTTCAGGTGCTGTCGTGCACCATTTTCGAAATCTGCCGTTTGCGCTCTCGTCCCCCTCCAAAGCTGATCCCTGGTTCTATTTTTTTCTTCCTGTCAAACCGTATTTCTGATCCGGCCTTGTTCCTTTCCAGTCTCCGGTTCCATCTGCTTTGGTCGTCTGCACGTTTTCTTTTGCGGGGAACTCCCCTTTTCGCGTTTTGGGGTTTCTGCCTTCCCCTTTTCGCACCCCTGTCGTTTTCCCGAGTTACTAAGGTTCCCTGTGTCCCGCATGTTTTATTCCAATTTTTTCTTACCTTTTTTCTCCCCTGCTGCCCTCGATCGGACCTTTTCCGTTGCGCGTGACAGATTTTGGTTTTTGCTTTCCTGCCGCCCGCTTGATCCCCTGCTTTCCCCTTTACGTTGACGCGGTCCATTCCGCTGGTTCTTTTTTTTTTTTTCACTTGCAGGCTCTGCTGTTGGCCCGATTTTACTTTTTGTGGCTTTTTCATTTGGACGTAGTCCAGTGAGACTCTCAATCCCTCTTTTTTCTTTTGGTGTTCCTCACACGGGGGTTGCGGCGGCCCCGCTTAGTATTTTGGGTCGTTGTCCTTTTTGCTCCCCCCCAATCGACCAACTCCTCTGGGACGCCCGTTGGCTTCGATTGCTTTTCGTTTTTTTGCGGGTTTCAACATTTTTCACACCCTGGCCACAACCTGCCATGTCCTTTTTCATGCCTCCCAATGGACTTATTGGTGAATTCGCTACGCTCGGCACTTCGTAGCCTGCCCCTTTTTATTTCTCGCAGAAAGGTAGTTTTCCCCATTTTTTTTGTTCTTCTTGGTGTTGTCTCAGCACCGACTCTGTCTTTGGTGTTGCTTCTTGGGCTTCAAATGGCGTTTTCCTCTCCATTCCGTCTTCTTGGTGATATCCTCTACATGGGTCCGACTCTTTAACCCTTCTGACATCGATTCTCCGTCCGCATATTTGCTGCTACTTCTGCTGCTGTGCTGGGTTTCATTCTTTCCTCCTTTGTTTTTTTTTTCTCCTGATGCCATACCGGCATTACCGCAATTAGCAGGCGCCCTCTCTTTTTACTTGAAGTACCATCTAGTGCGCTTTTTTTGAACCACCCGTCGTGTGGCATTTGAGGGGCGTTATCCCCCGCATTACACTTTCTTGTGCTTTTTTCCCACCCTTTTTGACCAAAAGGTTTGCTTGGGCCGCCGGGTCCTGTTTCGTTGGAAGCCTAATTTCGTTTTCTTGCTTTTGAGCGTGATCATTTCTCGCCTTTCAGTTTGTCTTAATCTGGGCGCATTCCCCCCTGTTTCCGGCGTTTTTTTTTTGAGTTTCAGCTTTTGGTACCACAGTACTCAAACCCTCGCATGGCACTCCCCACCTTGCTTCCAGTGGGGTTCGTCGATGTAGTATGCACTTCCTCCCCCCAGCCTTCACTCTAAAGGCCCTCCTGTCCCACCGTTTGTTTTCATCCCTTTTTTTTTTCCCATAACGCAAATCGCCGTTAATTGCCCGTCTCCTTTGCCCTCCCCCGCCCCCCAAAACCCGTCGTCAGTTCTTGTCTTCCATCAGTTCCGGCGTCGACCCGTTTAGCGACCCATTTGTAGCTGTTGCTCCCGTCCTCTAGACAGCAAAGCCGGTTTTTCAGCTTTTTCCGTCTCTCTTCCGGCGGCGCGTTTTCAGTTCGCTCGTTTTACGCGGTTCGCCGGATTGTTCCCCATATCTGCCCACTGGTGCTTATGCGGCTTGCAGCCCCCTGGGTCTTCGCCGTCGCGATCCACCCACCCTCAGCTGAATCGGTTCAAGACGATGCCGGTGTCGCTCCTGCTCACCATCGGACGCATCACCCCCGCCTGACTCGACGCATTTTCTAGCGTACTTTTTTTTCCTCTTTGTGCTATGCCCAGGCGAGAAGCTTGTGCCTTGGGGGATTCCCTCGTCCCCTCACGACCTGGTCAGTTCGTTGTTATTCATCCCCTGCCGGGCCTCCCTTTTTTTTTTCCGTGACGAGACTAGTTCTGTTTTTGCGTCGTTCCCCCTTCCCTCACCTTTTTCCCGCGGAACCCGGGTTTTTAGTCGACATCGGTAATCGCTGGCAGCCTTTTAACATTTTTGCCCTCTCCACTTTCGTCACTGCTCTTTTCTGCCCCCGGTATCTACCCCCCCATTCCCGCTTTACCTTTTCGGAATAACTTGGCCTTTGTTCTTTCGGGATTGGGGCTTCGTTGCCTTTCCTTTGCTGAGTGTTTGTACCTTTCGTCCGTTGCCACGCAGAGTTTTTCAAGGTTTTAAAAGTCTAACCCCCCCCGCTCTTTTTTCCAAGTGGCTGCCTGCCTTATTTGGTAAACATCCATCCCAGGACTACGGCCCTCCCCTTGGTCCAATTCGCCGGGCCCATTCTTTCCCCAGCCTTTGTGGGCCCCCTTTTTTTATCTGTTTCAGGCCGTTTCCCCTCGAGTGGGTTCTCTTTAATTTCAAATTTTTTCCCGTCTCTCCTGGGCCATCTTCGACTTGCCTGTTCAGCTTTTTTTTTTATGCGTTCGTCCTTTCGCCCTATTTTCTTGCATTTCCGGATGGTCCCAGAGTTTCGATTCCGGCCCAGGTTTACTTAAACAATTCAACACCCTTTCCCCTTTTCTTGTTTTTCGGCGCATTTTTTTTTTTCCCGCCGTCGATTTTTTGACCGGCGACCCGGGTGGGCGCGAGTTTTGTTCTCTTCCCAGTTTTTTTTGGACTCTTCCCTGACTTCCCCCTGCACGTTCGGAAACGTCTTTTTCTGTTCAAGGCCCGCTTGGGCCCTTGTCTGTTTTCTGACTCCTATTCTTGAGCCGTTAGCGCCTTTTAGCCGTCCCCTCTCTCCCCCTTGAGCGTCTTGTCTTTATAACCCCCATACACTTGCCGTCACCTTCGATGAGTCCAAAATTTTCTGAATACGCGATTGTTTCAGTTTCTTTGGATTTCTTTCCTTCTGGTCGCCCTTTTTCGTCTTATCTCCTTGCCGCTTTTTTTCTTTTATAGAATTTCATCTTCCTTTTTTGCATTTGCAGCGCCCCTCGGACACGCCGTCTCGTCGCTCTGATTCCTGTCCAACCATGCGGAGAAATTGCCGTTTTTTGTCCCCCACTATGTTTTCTGTTCCTTCCCCGAAAGTTTTTATTTCCTGCCTGTCGATCAGCTTGCTTTATGATCTCTGTTTTTTTTGCGTTTCATCGGCGTCCCACTCCACAGGGCGCTTCGAGTCCTTTTTTTCGAGTTCGTTGTTCTTCCGCCATTAGGTCCTGGTGTTCGATCGTCCCCACCTTTCCTCCGACTACGCTGATCACAGTCTGCTTCCCTATAAGATTTGCTAATTTTTCGGAGTTCTTTCTTCCCTTTGGAGGGCTTTTTCTTCCTATCTTCGTGTTTTTTGGGTTCGCGCTCGATTCTTAAGTTGAATGTTTTTTTTTCACGATAATGTTTTCCCCAGATGTGGCCCCTCGCCTCGACCTTCAGCCCCCTTTATTTCTTGGTCGACCTTTTTCGGTCTCGTCTCCCTTCAATTTCTAATTCTCACTTGTAGTTGGTCCGAGCAGTCTCCCCCCTTTTTTACCTTTCCCCTGCGTGGTCCGTTTTCGCTTTTCTGGTCTTTGGAGACTGCGCTGCAGTAGATTAGTTGCCCACCAGATCGTTTTCCCCTTGGCCTATAGCTTTTTTCATGCCCGTCCCTTTTAAGCAGCCACTTTTTTCTTACCCGATTTTTCCACTCACCCTGTCCCGCTTTTACCAAACACCGTTTGCCAGGCGAAGATTCAATCTCGTTTTTTATCGCTTCGCGGGAGCCTCGCGGCGAGTCCCCTTGGGACTGCTTTTTTTCCCGTGAAGTTCGAAGGGGGAAGGTGCCGACGCATTCACGTCCCGAGGTCCAACAGTTGCTCTCAACCTTCTTGTTAATGGCCTCGTCGTCACGGGTTCAAGTTCCCCTGCAGTTTCATACTTGGGTCTTTTTTATTTCTCATTGCGTTGTCTGTGTGTGTTTACTCCCCTTTTTTTGAGAACCAGTTTTTTTCTTTTTTACTTTTCATTTTCATTTTCGTCTTTTGCTGCTCGAGTCTTTTCCCCCC
>Ga0179593_1418667_pt1 | contig 13518 bp, 18 predicted proteins | sample CZODoug2_1_08_16_FD_185931 | JGI IMG/M metagenome (GOLD analysis project Ga0179593, IMG submission 185931) | Vadose zone soil fungal communities from Angelo Coast Range Reserve, California, USA - CZODoug2_1_08_16fungal (PacBio error correction) | ecosystem: Environmental > Terrestrial > Soil >... | reverse complement strand
CCTCTTCTAGGTGCCTTGTCCCCCCGTTACGTTTCCTTTGTTGTTTCCCTTGTTTCCTTTTCCTCCCCCCACTCTTTTTCTTTACCAAGGCACCCTTGGTTTTTCCCCGGGTTCACCCCTTTATTGTCCAGGTAATTTTATCCTACAGACCCCACTCCGTCCTGTGTTTCTTGATAGAATCTCTCTTGTTTTTCCCGCTCTCTTTTCAGGGCGTCTCTTTGGCTGCTAGTCCCGCGCGAATCTTCGTGTCCTCCCCAGAACGTCGAGGACTCGGCTGCGTATCGACGCCTGATTACATTATAGTGAGAAAGTGGTGCTGTGTTTCAGCTTTTTTCTGGCCTCCCCATGTTCCCCTTGAGATGTATTTCTCCCCAGCCCCCCCCTCCAAAACCTTGTCTTTCCACCACTTCTTTTTTGTCTGACGGTCTGGACCAACCGTTTTCTTCCTTTCGATGCTCTATTTCACTTCCTCTTCCATTATGGAGTCCCCCCAATAATCCCTTTTCGGGTCCACGTTTCCTCTATCTCCGCTTGCGCCTGCGTACTCCAGACATAGCGAGATGCTCTGGTTTTGTTGTCAGTTGTTTGGCCTTGCTATTTGTGTTACGGTCTGCCATTTCTCCTCTTTTCAAGACTTCTTCCGCTTGTACTCCACATGTCGCCATTCCTCGTTTCTTACTTGACCCCCCCGCAGTCGGACCCAGTTTTTGACGTTCTTTTAGTTCCTCTCCTCTTCCCTTTTTGCTACCTCCCCCTTACACCCCCTTTTTTTCCTTTGCGCGGCGTCACTTTCAGCAGTACGTCAGACTTCCTTCTTTTGACGGTCACCTCCTTTCCCCCCCCCCGAGTTCCTTGTTGGTCTGATGGAGAGTACGGAAATGCCTCTCCCCCCCCTATCCCCTCCTTCTTTTTTGTTTCCATGACACCCTGCCCCTTGTTGAAGTTGCCCAACCAATGCCGGTTTGATCTTCTGCACATCCAGTTCGCGTTTCTTGTCGCCCCCTGTAGATCTCTGTGGTGGAGTACGGCAAGTCCCTCTACCTCCGCCTGGACATTTCCCCTCCCATTCTTGAATCGAAATTCCCCAAGTTTTTCATTTTCTCCCTGCCAAACCACTGTCCCCCTTCCTCCTAAGGTGTCATTAGCCATTCTACATCTTTTTCCGAGGGGACGGCCCCTCTCTTTTTCTTATCCCCCCACCCTTCTTCACAATTGCACTCTTGAGCTTCCCCAGTCCCCGCGTGCAACCAGTAGTTTGTTTTTCCGTTCGTTTGCCCTTCCTTCTGCTCGGACTTCCCCCCCAGTGTTGGTGTGTTTTCCCTTTGTATGCCCTTTCCTTTGCTGCTCTCCGGGAGCCCCCTCTGATTCTCATCGTCTTTCAGCAGCATTTTTCACAAGGAATGGCAATGGAAACTCGCGGTCTTCAACCCCTCTCCCCCCATCCTTTAACCCAGGTTTTATTTTTCCCAACCTTGATGGTACCCCCTTTTCCGTGTCCCTAATCTTTCCACGTTCAGAGCCTTGTGCCGCCTTTGTGCGCTGGCGACCTCATTCGACTTTTCCTGTAGTCACACTTGTTTATTTTGGTTTCTTTCTGACGTGCAATTCAGAATTGGTTTTCCCTCACTTCATTGCTTTTTTATTTTCGGAGGTATGCTTTTTTTTATGTGTTCATTTCGCTCTTTGCTCGGACCTATTTTTTTTCCACTCCCCTGCGTAGTGATGTATTTCGTGTTGAATAAGGTATGGACCCCGTCCCCTGACCCTTTTCTTGGTTTCCCGTTTGACATTTAAGCCCTTTTCTCTTTTCTGTTTTTTCCCCCAAGAATAGTTGCGTCTTTCCACTATTTTTTTTCTTTTATACATCTCTTTCGTTCCCCTTTAATGAGGGGCTCCCGGGATGCATTTTTTGTCTGCGAATTCCTTACCTTTTCTTTGTGCTCTTTAAGCCTGACCCCAGCCTCACCTGGATTGAAGCACTTCCTTTTTTTCCCCCTCCCCCCCTTTTCTTCCCAAACAATCCCCCCCCACCCCCCCCCCTCTACGACCAATCGTTGAGGTCTTGATTCTTGTATCACTGCTGCCGCTCTCTTCTCTCCCATGCTAAAACTTCTCCCCCTGTTCTATGACACTTTCTATCCTCTTTAAAAACCCGCGGCCTCTGTCATCCCCCTTGTGATGGTTTTTTATTGGTGCTTCTGCTGGCAATTCTTCTTCTGCAAGTTCCCTGCCGACCATGCCCCCTTCTATTTCCATACTAATTCCGTGGTTCTTGTTATATCTTTTCAATGGTCATTTTCCCTTTCGATCCTTATGGCCCCTTCAGCAAAAATTGCAATAACCTATAGTTCCTTTTGACAGAGGCCGATGTGCACTGCGATTTTTCTCAGTGAGAGCCTGGTTTTTGACGAGTTTCCTTGTCAGGCCTCAGCCTCAGAAGATTCTCCGTTTAAGTGATCCCCCATTTCCCCCCTACCCAGAGTTCTGGACGATTTGTATTCCCACTTTCGTTGAACGCCTGCGTTCCCCCCCCCTCTCCTTCTTCTTTTTCCGGGAGCACTACGACATACTCTTCCTCCGCCCCCTATTTGATCACCCACTGCCGCCCCTTCCACGCTCGGCTTGAACCTCTTGAAGGATCGGCTGCTTTGGGGTCCCCACCAGTAAAGCTCCGTTGAGGCCATTTTTCAAACAGGCCACCCCTCCCCCCTTTTTTCTTTTTGGGTAGTCCGCCCCGATCCCTCTCCCTTGGTTTGTGGTAACCCCCCCAAATCTTGGCTCTCCGGGAGAACTTCCACGAGATCAACGCTCGCATAACTCCCCTTCTACAAATCGACTTCCAGGTGCCACCCAGACTATCCTTTTCATTCCCCCTTCAAGAGCCCAATAAATGAAACCCTTTTCTTTTTTTCCTACTGTCTCTTAAGGTCTTTTTGAGTAGTAGGCATGCGACCACGGCTGCACCGGGATCGGACCCTTCAGTCGGACCGTTCGGCCCCCCCCCCCCCCTCCTGGGTTGCCTCCCTTTCCCCCTTGTCCCCCTTTGCTTGGGAAATGTTTTCTCCTCCTACTTGTTTCATTGCCTTCCGGGACTTGTTCTTGCGTTCCGCCTCGTCCTCCCCCCCCTCTGGTTTTCTCTTAGCGTTGGTTGCGAACAGCCATTCTTCTCACCCACCCACCTTTCCCCCTTCACTCGCTGGGCTTTCTGACCGGGCCAGCCATACCTGGTGTGCCTGACGTTCTTTGGCATCTCCGCGCTTGCGCTGGTGACCTAATGTTTTTCCCGTGCCAGGATTCTTCTCGTGAAATCTCCAGGCCCTTTTTGTTTTAAATGCCTTTTCTAACACTTCGGCCTTTTTCATGCCTTTTGGCATTGCGAATTGCCCCCTGCTTCCTCAAATCTCTTTGCCATGACCGCTCGCTACGTTTGTCCGGACTCAGACACTTGACTTCGCCCTTTTCTCACCCTCCACCCTCTCTTTTCACACAGCCATACACACAAACTGGATTTTTTTTTCCCCCCCACCCCCACAGGTTGCCGTTTGGGGGTTTGTTGGATCGCTTTGACCCTACGTTCTAGTTCTCTCGCTTTGTCCTTCCCTTCCTTCTTCCCCAATGGACAATAGTGGGTGGTGCTTCAGTTCCGTTCCCCCTCCGCGCCGATGCTTTATTTCCAGTGACGTGATCGTCCTCCCCCCCACAGTGTCGAGTCGTATCCCCCCCAGTTTTTTTTGCTCCCATCCGTCACCCGACTTTGCGAACTGTGACTTCCAGAAAAGTGGTGACTTAAGCACAGTTTGCCTCCCTCTTTACCTGGGGCCGTTTGCCTCTTCTCCTCTGCCTATGCGACCCCCCATCTGAATCAACCCCCCCCCCCCTCTGTCAACAAGCCCCTGCCTTTAGCGTTTTTTAGGGTTGAAGGCGCAAGCGGACGTCCCTCTTGTGCACTTCCGGTTTCTTCCGTACCCCCATAACTATTTGTTGAATTCTACCGTTACAATATCTCCCCCCGTCGCTGAAGACCCCATGTTCCGGGACCCCCAAGTAGAAACCCCCATCTTCGTTGGAACAGGTTGTCGCGGTCCTACCCGAACGTTCCCGTCACTGTTATCTCCAGGAGTGATCCACAGAATAACCATATGATACAAGTTCTTATAGGCTTTCCTCTGAATCCCTCTGCGGGCCTCGATTTCGTGTCCCTTACTCGCAGCTTTCGGATCTTGTGAGCCCCTCGAACCCCTACCCGCTCGCCACCCCCAATCTCGATTACCCTTGAATAAAGCTCCCTAGGACGGTGCGTTGGGGAGAGAAAAGGTCCTTCACTTCCAGATGGTGACTTGAACCAAGGGAATTTCACGGTACGCCCTTGTGTTCTTAATTAAAAGGTCACCCCCCCCTTACCCCCCTTCCCCTTTGGGTCCAACGACGCTCTTTCCACAATATATCTTTTACTTCTTATAAGTGTGTTTTTTGAGATTGGACCCGTTCTTTCATGCACCGTTACGTGGGTTAAGTTTTTTCCTTTTCCTTGTTACCACCCTTTCGTAGTTCAACCAGTACATACTGGGTCCCGGGTTCTTTCCCCTTGAGGTCCTTTCCTTCTTCCCCGACAACTCCGTCCGTATGGGGAGTCTGATTCTCTTTTGTAATCTCGATTGGTTGCGCGCGACGGTTCAGGCGGTCCTTTTGGATGATCTCTTTCGCCGACTCCGCGTTTTCTTCCTTCTGACCCATAACGTCGATTGAATACTGCGTTCGGCCATCGACTCCTGATTAACTGCTCCTGGCATAGCTTGGGATGGATGTTGCTCCCGCCTTTCTTCTTACCAGGTGACCTTTACTCTTTTTTTCTTAAGCTGACCCCCCCACCCCCATGTTTCCAATTCTGCTGGGTTGTATACTTGGTCTGGTCCCCTTTTTCCTTTGTTTCGCTCTTGGACCCTTACTGATTCACCTAGTATGTGCGGATCAATCCCTGGAATGTGCCACTTATATACTTATCCTTTGTTTCTCACTCCATCCTGCTCGCTACGCTTTTGGTTTTCGCAGATTGTTTTGCGTCAGATTGTTCTCTCTCCTTCTTATCCGCGGTCCCCCCCTTTCTTCCTCTTGTTCCAACATGTGCTTTGACTTTCATCGTTGCTTTACCGACGCAGGGTGCGACAGCTTGACGTCTGTTTCTCCAGCCCCTCTTCACTTTGGCTACGACCATTGCCCCTTTTTTCCATGTCGTTAGGCGTTACACGAACCTTTAAAGTAAGTCATAGTACGTAGTTTTGGTCCCCCTTCCTTTTTTCCCCAGGTTCAATTGGGGTTTCGATACCTGAGGAGCTCATGTCACCTCTCACGATAACGGCGGATTCTTCTCCCCCCCCCCTTCCCCCCCCAAATTTTTTTTGGAGGGTTCCCCCCCCAATGCCGGTTTTTGGTTTGTTCTTTCCATAATTCCCGTCTTTTTCTTTGACGCCCCCGCTTTTCCCTTGTCTTCCGGCCAGACACTTCTCTTAACCGCCTGGCATGGCACCTCCTTTCTTTCCCCCCCGAAATCCCTGTTGCTTCTCCTGCAACCACTTCCATTCATTGAAGTTGTTCTCTTTTCCCTTTAGCCCCTCTTAACCGCCCTATCCGTACGTCGATGGTGCAGTGTCAACCCAAATTCGTCACACTTTCCCGCGCTGATATTTCCCCCCAGTCAGGCACCCGGTAGGGAGTGTCTGTTCATTTATCTGCAGCAGATCGATTGCATTTCCCCTGTTGGGTCTCATCGGCTGTATCGCCCTCTTCTTCTCTACTCGTTTTTTTTCCTCGTGAGCAGAGCGGCCGCAATTGCCAAGTCCCTTCCTTCAAGTTACCCTTTTCTTGCTTCAACAAATTCACGTGGCACAGTGCGGTTTTCCAGTGATGGACCCCAGGAAGTGGCGAAGTCCTTCCTCCTTCAGTGCCTAGCCTTGTTCCGAAGGTTTTCGAATACGAGCCCCTACGACCATTTTATAGAATGTCCACGTAACCCACCTTGTCTTATGTGGGATCTCCTTCCCTTCTCAACGCTATTTTCTTTTGGCCCATTAGTGAAGTCGATTATAGTTGAGTTATTCTCTCTTCCGATGCATCTATTTTTAGTCATTTACCAGTAGATTAATTATAGAAGCCCACACAGATTATTTTTGGTTTCATCCCTGCAACACAGCTTTTTTGGAATCTGAATAACGCTCTTCTTCCCCCTCCGACCGGTCGTGGCATGTTGCCCTTTCCGCCAGGCGCTTTTACTGGTTCCCGTCCTGCATAGGTCAGTTTCCTTCCCTCTTTTTTTCCTTACTTCCCTTTCTTTTATACTTGTGCCTGGGATTAGGGGCTGCAGGTTTGCTTCTAATACGTATTCGTAGTGCTCAGTCTCCTAAGGAAACACGCCTCTCTGTTTATTGGACTTCAGGCGGTTTCCCCTCTCGGCACCCCCCCTGCTGCTCCAACTCGTAGGGTTGGCTGCCGAGCACGGGCCGCTTCGATGGACTAGCTTCCTTTTTTGCCCGTCCCCAGGCTTGCCCACTCCTTCGTTCCCCAAGCGGCTCTGTCAACCTTCTTTTCTTTGGTATCCATTTGTGCTGACTGGCCATTTCTTGATCCTGTTTTCAAGTTACCCCCCGCCATTGGCAACTACCTTTCCCCCTCTCTTCTCCTCCCTTCTTGTTGTTGTCTCTCTATTTCACTGGTCGTCAGGTTTTAACTTTGCCTAGACCCGCTGGCAAGCGCACCACTTCCAATACCCCTTTCAAGCATCTGGTCCCGTTTGACAGAGGCAGCTTGTTCCCGCGATAGATTGCAGAGCTGAGGCTAGGTTGCTCCTCCCTCTTCATCGCGCGGCCCGTTAGTATCAGCAACCCCTCCCGCTTTTCGTTTAGCGATGGTTTTTGCCCTGGGAGTTTCCACCTCATTCGTCATCCTCCTCCTTTGAGTTTGACTGTTTCCGGCTTACCTGCGCACTCTGACATACGGATTCCCCTCCCCGACACTTTTTTGCAATCCCGTTCTTTTTTCACTCCTCCCGGTATCACGAGGTCTTTCCTTTGTAAGTCTTCCCTGGCCGCGTCGGAGGGCCCAACCCCATTCCCGCGCCGGCGGCCATGTCACACCTTCCCCCCCAACGCCCCCCATTTTGTCCTTTTTTTTTCTCTCTCTTTTCATAACTCTCCCCCAGTTTCTGAAAACAAACCAAATTGCTCTCCTCATTCGCCCCTACCGAGGCTACCTCTCTGAAATTAAATACCCCCAGAAATCGACTTCAGGTTGCGGCCAAATTTTATCTTTCCTTCCCCGTCCCGTCAGTCCCCCCCCTTTAGAAAGGTGTTTTCTCCCAGGTCCGCTAGGTCGTGATTAGTCGTTGTTTCTCACCGGTCCGCACCTTCTGACACGGAGGCGGACCGCTTCGCCAACGTCCCTTGGTTGCCATCTTTCCCCCCTCATTGCCACTTGATTGGCCTCTGTGTTGCACGACTCGTAGGTTCCTTTTCCTTTCTGTGGACTTTTTTGGCGCTCGCTCACGATTTTCTCTCTCGCTCCGTTTAGGGCGATACAGCCGTCCCCCCCCAAAAATTTCCTCACGCGCTGCCGTCTTTTTCGCTCCTGACCAGCAAGCCTCCCATGTGTTGACGGCCTGGGTGCCTGTTCCGCTCTTGCCTCTTTTGCGAATGTTGTAAGGGACCTCGGGAGTTTTTTCCGTTCTTAACCCTTTAAGAAATTTCTTACATGACTAGAAACCTTTTCCCCTTTCTCCCCCCCCCCTGCACTGTGTTGGCCTGGGAATGACACATCTGTCTGGGGTCTTTCCCCATCATTTGACGGCCATGCCAGGTCTTCTTCTCATGTCTGGCCGTACTGAATTCCCGCTAATCCAGTTGCCCAGACCCCGATATTCTTTCCCAAAGAACCTCCCAAACACTTTTTGTTGCACCTCCACCAACCCAAGGTGGGCCTTTTTCGGAGTTTCTTTTTTGCCCGCCCGTTCTAGTTCCTTCTTCCTGTTCCTCCTCGTCACGCCACCCCCTTTCCCTAGTGTTTGGTTTTCGGCGGTTCCCGTCAACGCTTTTTTGCCCGGATTCCTTTTAATGACATTCTTCCCTCTGACTGCGTTCTCAGCAACAGGTGTCAGTCGTAGTAGCCCCCCAATGTTCTTTCTCTGGCCTTTACCCCCTCCCGTCAAAGTGGCGATGTCTTTCCAGGTCATCGAGGACTTTCCCCTCCCCCCCACCCCGGTTGGCGCAAGAGGAAGCGTTTTCCCTATAGGTCCTAACAGCTGCTATCGAAACCCCCCCTCCCCCCTCCCCCCGCCACAAACCAGGCTGCCACAAGCCCCCCACAAGACTATTTCTCTATGCGGAGTTCCTCCTTTTTTTTTTCAGCGGCTTTTCCTTGTTCAAGGCATTGTTCTTTTCTTGACCCCCCCTCCGATTTGAATTTCTTCCCGTTGCAGAGTCTACTTTCGCCCGGAAGCCCTGTTCCAGACCCCCCATTCTCCCCCACACATGCGGCCTTGGAAACCATTTTTTGCTACGTGAAGCACGAATCCGTAACCCAAATTGTTTTTTAGCCGACAGGCGTTCTCCATCTTCCCCTTCTCTTTCCCGAGCAGTGAATTGAGTCCGATGCAGAGCCGAGGTGCATCGGAGTTCTGGTTTCACCTCTCAGTAGAAGCTTCGCGCGGATCTGGCTCCCCCGACGCCGCTGACCTGTCCGTGGCCCCTCCCCCCCTTATATCTTTTTACACGCGAATCATCTGGAAGTATGTTGTAGGGGAGAGACCCTGTCCGACCTTTAAGCTGGTGAACCCGGGAACCCGGTGATTCCTGTTTTCTTCCTCCACAAGTGTGGAAGCGGAATCCCCGGTCCCCACAAACCCACCTTCCCCTTGGCCACCCCCCTTTCCTCCCGAGGTCAATCTCTTTTTTCCTCCTATGTTTTTTTCTTTGTTGATCTCGATTCACTCGTATGCAGCCTTGATTTGGGTCAGTTGTGTTTCCTTGTAATTCTATTCCCCCCCCACACTTTATCCAACCATTTTGCAATCACCGGGTTCCCGGTTCCCCCCCCCCCCCCCCCCTATGGCCAGTCGGACTTTTTCTCTCCCGCACCTTTTCCCCGTCCGCTTTGGTCTTGCTTTCTTTTAATCTACTCTTTGTGGACGCGCGACTTTCCTTTTCGGGCTTTCTTGGCTGCCCAAGAGGCGAAGCTGCGATTCTGTCCCCCACTCCCGTCGTCGTGTCCTCTGTCCTTGTTTAAGACGCCTTCCCCTGCTCTTTTGACTGACTTTTTTGGGCCTTCCTGTGCTCCCGTCCATGTAGTCTCACACCATTTGTGAACGGGAGCGTGTCCTTTTTTCGTCCCCCCTCCGCAAACCCAACTTCTTAGTCAGACCTTGGTCTGGAACAGGCTTCCCTGGAGCATTGTTTGCTCTGGCAAACGTAAGATTCCCCAATACTTCTTTGTGTTGCATCATTTTCAACGTGAATTGGCCCCGGAGGATCTCCGGTAACTGGCGTCCAATCCAGTCCAAGATTTCTAGATCTTGGCTGGTTGCCTCTGTTTTTTCCCTACTGATTTTTGTATAGCAGCTTTACCGCCCGGCACAGCCGTCCTCTTTCTACCCCCTGTCTTGCAAGTCTCTTCTACCTGAACCAAGCAGTTTCGCATCTTGACGGCTGGTAGTCATCTTCTTCCTTGGCTAGATCCTGACCCTTTTGGGTTTCTCCGGCGTCACGTCAGCATGTAAGTCCTAATTTCCTTTTTTGTCCCGTTGTTTTGACCCCGCCTCCCCACCAGGAGTTCCATTGGGTGGCGATCAGATGGTACTCCTCCGCCCCCTCTTTTCTAACGGCGGTCTTTTGACCCACCCGGCCCAACTTTTTTTTGTGAATTTTTCCACCTCCGTTTTGGAGGTTTCTTGAAACCAGAAGTTGTCTTGTTTTTTCTCCACTGTCGATCTCTTTATGTAATTCCTGATTAGATTTTCCTGGCATTGAATGGCGGTTTACGTGTACGAAATCACTCTTTTTCATAGACGCCCACAACTGCCCGTTTGCAGGACTCCGAAGTGTTTCATTCCTTCTACCCCCATTTATTAAAGCTTCGCGCCTATACTTCTTTCAACGTTCTCCAACAATCGTCACCCGCGCCCAGAGCGGAGTCAGGTTTTACCAGGCCGTAAGTCCCCACTTTCTGGTTTCTGGTCGCGAGTATTGGTAGCTTGGAAAGCCGTCCTGATCCTTCATTGCCAAGTGTTTGTTTCGGGTTTCGAATTTCTTCTAGAACTCTGCTCTGCGCATCTCGCCCCAGTCTCTCGACTGACGCAATCAGCAGTCTTAAGGCAATTGTACTCGAGGGTTAAACCCCCACTCTCAATAGGTTCCCCTCTTTGCCGGTCGCACCCCAGGAAAGTGGAATCCAGCGGTCAGCCATTCTTTTCGGTGACTTTTTTCCTCATGGTTGACGCCTTTTTCTCCTCCTCACGTCCCCTCGTCCAAATGGTTCCTTTGATTGGTGCTTATTGATTGCCACTTGCTGTGACGATATTCTGTTTTTTTGCCCTCCATGTCACTTGATTTTCGAGTTCGTTTAGTTTCCTAGAAGAGTTCTGCTCGTTATTTTTACTCTCATCGGTCCTATTTTTTTTTTTTCCCACTAACTGGTCAGAGGATAGTTTCATCCTCTCGGATCCAGAATACCCCATTTTTCTTGTTCCTCCCATTGCCGTCGTCCTTTTTGGCCAGAATCCTTCGGCCGAATGTCCTTTACCCTATGTTCATGTAAACTCCCCCCCCGTCTCCGTTGATCTTCCGGGGATCACGTCTTGGCCGTGGCGGCTGAATCCTTTTCTTTTCAGTCTGTGATGGTAAGCCGGGAACCCCTCCAGTCTTTTTTTGCTGGATTGACTCATATTCTGTTTAACCTCACTATTTCAATACCATCCTGCTTTTTTCTCCCTCCCTCGGTCGGTTTTTTTTGATTCCTGAGCACGGACCCTGATCGCTCGCTTTCGGTTGCTGAATCAACTCGCTCCCCCCATGCTCTGCACCATCTATTAGGTGTCCCAAGCTTCTTATGTTCAAACTGCCCTATGCTGTGATTGGTCTTCCCGTTTTTTTCTTGCCCCCCACATTTGACGGCACGTTCAAAATTGCCCCTCAATTCCCCCTCTCTTTCTTTCCTCCTAAGTTTGTTTTTTTTGAGATTCGATGTTTCACTGGTCCTCATGGTTTCAAGTGTCCGATCCATTTGCAGCCACCATCAATACCCATCACAGCATAGTGGCAGTTTTACTCTTCCCTCTTTTTTTTCACCTATCTAGTCTTTTGCAGGCAATGGGTAGCTCTGGTTGGCTTCAGCTCTTTCCCTTCTCCCTAGCGTTTCCCCCGTGCTCAGGATCAGTTTAACCCTCTTGAGTTTTCGTGTAGTTCTGATTTTTGTCACGCCTCTAAACCAGCAGACTTTCTGGCTGTTTCCTCCTTAATATCTCGACATACGGATTCAGCCTCCCCCCCCCACCTGCAATCCCGGATCCGCATTTGAACTTCTTTCCCCCCGAGAGTTATCAGGAACAGCGTTGAATTCCTCCGGCCGAGGTGCGGTTCAAACCCATGAATCGCCCGGCGGCGCTGTCACCCTTGTGCCCCCCCCACCATTGTTTGGTAGCCGATCGTATTCACTCTCCCTACCAGGTATGTGTGACCACCCCCCCACCCCTCTTGACCTAGAAGACTGCCCACTTCGATAATAACGCGCGCACTACTAACCTGAAAATCGCCTTCCTGTTTCTTCAACCAGACACCCGTTCAGGCAAGTCCCATACTCCCCCCCCCCCCGCCCCCTTTTGTGTTCCGGCGAATGTCTTTGAGTAGTCGGTATTTTGCAACCCGCGTCACACGTCTCGGAATTTATGCGGCCAATCTTCGTCACTTCCGTGTTTTTCCCCCATACCTCCTTGCCCGATTGGAACATTTCAGCATCGGTCCCTTTTCTCCGGGTTGGACTTTGCTGCTTGCCCGTACGATAGTTTCACGCGGTTCTTGCCTCGATAGGAGAGCAGAGTCGGCTACAGCCGACTTGACCCTCCTTCAAATTCCTTTCGCTTGCTTGCTTTCTTCCCCGACCAGCCATCCCCCCCTTTTTGTTCCCGTCGCCGACGTGGGCGCTCCGCGCTTGCGCTTTTCGCAATTGTTGTCCTTGCCCCAGCGCGTTCCCTTTTCTCGGAACGCTTTAGTGACCTGGATAAATGTGACTCAAAACCTTCGGATCTGTTCCCATTCAGTTTGGCTTGAGAATTGCACCTTTTGATTTCCGTCAACTAGGATTTTGCCATGCCAGGCTTGTCGCCTGTTTGTCCTACCTACCCCTCCCTTCTCTACCCTTGCTCCCGACCCCGCGACTGATGTGTCCCACCCCACCAGAACCTACCGGCATTGGTTGCCCCCCTCACAAAAAAGGTGGGTTTTTTTTTTCCTTCCTACCAGCTTAGTTGTGAGCGCGGCATAGTTCTCCTCTTCTCCTTAACCCCCCATCCCTCGTTGGTTCTTCCCTGTGGCCAACGTACGTCGATGCTGTCATTCCCTTTGCCCGTTGAAGACGCAGCACCAAGGGTCAGGTGAGTCGTAGCCCCATTTAGATTTTCCTCTGACCCAGCACGTCAAAGTTTTCTCCCTTCTTTTTCAGGTTTCAAAGACTATTTGACTTTTCCTCCCCTTTTGATTCAAGCGGAATTTTTGGCTTTTCCACCCTTTGCCTCTCAGATGCTCTCAGAAAACAACGCCTCCCCACCCCGTTTCAAAACACCTCCCCACGATCGTTATCTCTTCTTTTTCGTTTTGACAGCAGTTTTTCACTCGCGATCCCGTGTACAGGCAGGTGAGGCGCACAATCCGATTGTGACCCTTTTCCCCTTTTTGACAGGTTCAGTCGGCCAGGCCCCCTGTTCAGACACGTTCCCCCCTCATAATTTTGAACAGTTTTTCGTTGACGAAGCCCACGATCACGTTCACACAACTTGTGAGTACACGTCTGGAAAGAAGTGAACCCCTGCCTTCCGCTCCGTGTGCCCCCTCAGGCGTCGCTGCCGCCACCTGCCGGAGGCCTCTCAGTGCTGGGTCCAGGAAGGCCGCTCGAGCCGTCTCTGGCAGCCCCCACTACGCCGCCCCCCTGCCCTTCTAGCGCACATCTATTAACCGCGAATCAGATCCCCCTAGGCCGGAGGGGGATTTTGAGAGAAAAGGAAGCCTGGAAAAACCACCCCCACAAAAAAAAACGAACAAACCCCAAAGCCCCCACCCACAACCCCCCCCCCCCCCCCCCCCACACCCCCCCCCCCCCCCCCCCCCCCCCCCCCCCCCCCCCCCCCCCCCCCCCCCCCCCCCCCACACCCCTGATGTTCCCCCAGGTCCAACCCGTTTCTTCCCTGGTGTTCGCGACTTGGGGTTTCATCTAGACAAGGAACAACTACCCACTTCCAAGGGTGCCATGCAGCCCTCGTTCCCCCAA
>Ga0179593_1349974_pt1 | contig 13518 bp, 24 predicted proteins | sample CZODoug2_1_08_16_FD_185931 | JGI IMG/M metagenome (GOLD analysis project Ga0179593, IMG submission 185931) | Vadose zone soil fungal communities from Angelo Coast Range Reserve, California, USA - CZODoug2_1_08_16fungal (PacBio error correction) | ecosystem: Environmental > Terrestrial > Soil >... | reverse complement strand
AACCAGCTGAAGAGCCATTTTTGAAAGCACTGACCGTTTGGCGGAATATGAAATACTACACGTATGGAAAGATATGTGTTTGCACCCACACGCTTGACGTATTTTCAGATTTAAACACAATGCGCCAAGGTTAAACAGTTGCTTCGGTAACTGACCATGTTTTACAAAATAAACCAACACTGAACATGGTGTGCGTTTTGACCAATTTTTGTGACAGGTACTGGGGTGATTCTTGTGTTTGTGACTCATTGTTGACTTTTTGTGGGAAATTCAACAGATCACAATGGGATAATGCACAGTGTCACATGATCACAGAGTCCCACAGTTGCTTTTTGGTTGGTAATATTGTGAAATGGGATTTGGGTTTTGAGTTCCCCTCCATGCACCCCCCCTTCATTTACCTCCCCCCTGTTTTTTTGTGGCAAATCTATTGGTACAATGAGTTTTTAGCTTGCAACAGTGAATCACCACATGTAAACAAGTGCTGGTTGGTTCGCCAATCGAATGAAAGCAGTCCCATGGTGTAATTTATACATCACATTCATCACCCCTTAGTTCTCCCCCTCCCCATCGGGGCCCTCCTAGTTCACCAAAAACATTTTTTGCACTGCCTGGCTATCCCCCACCGCAACCTCCACTCAAACAGTTTGGTGTCGGTTGGTTGTTTTTTCCAACTCCTTATCTGATTGTTGTTGTTTTTGGAAACCAGGCATGTTCTTGAACCTGGATTACAGGTTTTTCTTTTTTTGGCCCAGTAGGGGGTTTTTAAAGTCCCCACAACCACCATTTTATTAGCTCTTGCAATTTTTGCTTCATGGATGGGAAGGGTTCCCAAGGTTTTCCCTTTGGATTGTGGCTCTTGAGGGTTGTTTTGTGTGAACTGGTGTGAATATTGAATCCCCACCAAACCAGTTTTGTTACTGTTTGGCAGTAGCCAGGTTTACTTTGTGCCTTATCGGTCCACAAGTGAGGTGCCCTTTGTATTCGCTGAAGTTGTTAAGGTGATAACAAATTTCAAAACTTTTTGATCTTGTGTTTTGTGGGCTGATCCCAACCTTCCCCATTCATACCAAGTGATGTTTTGACCCTTTTTTCACCCAAAGAATTTTTTTGCTTCATATTGGCAGTTTGAGGGTGTGATGTGGTATGCACTTGGCCCTAATTGGGTACCCTAGTTTTGTCTTGTACTTCCTTCCCCCCAAAACCCCTAAAGTAGTGCTAATAGTTCTTGTTTTTTTTCAGTTTCTGTCTGGCATCATCTGTGTTGGTACAGGTTTTTGTGTTTGCCTAACTTGATTGCCCCCCCAGGTCGGCAAATGACCCTGGGCGGACAGACTGTTTTTTTTGACAACCCGTGGGCACCAATCTTTACACCAACGGGTGGTCCCCGTGGGTGAAAGCGACCGTGTTGGTGGAGTTTTCCCGGCCATGTTGCCAAGTAGAGTTGCACAGAATGGCCAGTGCAGTTGCCCATTGTGGTGTGGATGTATTGACTGGATGCTTTCCCGTATTGCCCCACCACCCGACTCTGCCTCATCACTTCCTTGTTAAGTTGCTCCTGTGGGAAAACACTGACCTTGGTCCCCGCAATTTCCTTTCCGGGTCAGTGGATTGCCAAATTCATTGTTTTGATTTGTTCTTCATCAAAATTTTGACGATCATTCCCACAAGCCTTTTTACCGTTTATTTGCCTTGTTTTTTTTTTATGTGGGGGCAAACCAGTCTACTTCCATGACTGAGTTCAAGGGCCAAACGTCCCACATGGGCCTGCCACTCTGCCAGTCCATTGTGTTTTTTTTTTCCCCTTAACGTCCGGTCCATCACACCGCCACTTTTTGGATATTTTTTGTCGGACCCCTTGTCGGAGAGGCCATCCTGCCACTCAGTAGCCACCCAAAAAGTGATTTTTGACCATGGTGAACTTCAAGCTGTTTCTCCTGCCGGGTTCAAAACTTTTCCTCCCAGTTCACCTTTCGATCCCTGTAAGATCACATTCCAATTGTTCATTTTGGCACCCTGGAAGTGAACCAGGGGCCCGGGTTTCAGAATGCGTTTCAGTCAGGGTTCAGTTCTGGGTTGTCTTTGTGTCATTTGATTCTTACCATGTTTTCCCGCCTTGTTCACCACCTGCATTCACTTGCCCATTGTTTTTTTGCACCTGGGCCACTGGTGAGGCATGCCACCTTGACATTTTTGACAGCATACCTTTTACCACCATTTGTGCCAAATTGAGCGTTCTTGTCTTTTTTCTTCACGTGTTCTTCTGGTCTTCACACCTCAAATTGTGTTGCCATCCTTCTCCTGGACTACGTGGCGTCCACCCTCTAAGGCTCCCAAATACTTCCGGCATTTTGTCTCTGTATTCATTAATTCCTACATGTCAGTATTTTGGAGGTTTATGACCAGGTTGTGCCCTTTGTTACCTTGTTTGCCCAAAGCACTGCACCCCCCGTCACAAAGGTCAGGTTGCTGTAGACTCCCGTTCCTTTGCCAACAGGCCGATCATCTTTTTGACCCCCAGTACGGTGCTTGACATCGTGCTTTTGGTTTTTTCGTCATTGCTAAGGAAAGGCCTTTGGAGGGTGTTGTCCTTGCAAAACCGTTTCCATCCCTTCCCTTTGTGATGTTCAAACAGTTTGTGTTTTGCCCTGCATGGATGGGCTTTGTACCCCCCCCTTCAATGAACACCTGGTCTTTACAAAGTTGTTTTTTACCCCCTTTCTTACTGCCCCTCTTTTGGTCTTTGGGACCAGGGCCATTCTTGTTGGTGACTATTTGGACGGTGTTTTGATGGCACTCTTTCCTTGTTTTGGATCGACGTTGAGTTTCCATTCCAGTTTTTTATTAGATTTTCTTGGTAGGTGGGCTTTGCCCTTACAAAGGTTAATTGGCCTTGGAATTTTTTTGGTCTTGGTGTTTTGCTTTTGCTCCAGGGACCCAGTCATGTATGTGACAGGGCTCCGTCACTGTTTTGTTGGCCCTGAGGATTTGTCATGCGGTACACAGGCCCCCCCCACTTCTAGCGGTCCTGCAAATTTTCATTATCCTTGGGTTCTTTAAGCTATTAAGGAAATGTCCGGCCCAGACACATTACCCAGGGTTTTTTTTGAACCCTGTGACAAAAGCAGGCTGGTCACCTTTCCTTCATTAACCCAATTTTTTTCCCCCCCATCCCCCAGTTTGTGAATTGAAATTTTGGTTTGCCCCCCAAATTTTTTGATAAGGTCCAAATTTGTTTTGACTAGGTATTCTTTCCTTCCACTCCCGTGTTGTTGTGTCTTTGAGATACCTGGCTCCCCCTATCTTGTTGCCACCTTTCCCACCAGCTTTGTTTTTTTTCCCCCTTATCCCCCCCAAAAACGTTTGCTTGTGCTTGATGTTTGGGGAATGTTTGACTTCAGGTTAAGGTGTTTTTCCGTGGAGGCGGCATTTTTTTTTTTTTCTTGTTTGTCACACGGTTGTTCCACACATTTTTAATGTTCCTTTGGCCGTCCCCAACGTCCCCCTTCTATCTTCCATTGACCTGATTGAATGAGATTTCAGTGCCCCTCTGCTTGGACAGTTTTTGGGAGTTTTCCTGTGTGTTACCTCCCTGACATCTTACCTCAACTGTACGGAGCCCACTGCCATTATTTCTGGTTCCTGGCTTGTTTTTCCATGTCACAAACCCCCTTTCTTCGGCATGGTTTTATTAATTCAGCACAAGGATTGACACTTGGGCCTTGTCTTCATACGGGTGGATCCACCCCATGGGATCTGTATTCCCCGTACGGTTTTGATTTGTCACACTCCTTGGCCTGTTTTTGCGCCCAAAGAACGAGGTGGCAGTCGGGTTCACAAACCCCTTTTATCGCCGGTTCCATTTCCAGGGTCTCCACATCGATGACCTTTTTTGTTTTGTGTCCTCACAAAAAAGCGGGTTTTTCCCTGGGTTGGCGAAACCATCAAAAAGGCATTTAATTTTGTCCTCCTCACATCCCCTTCCTTCAGGCTGTTTCTGATGCTCTTGACCCTTCATTGCTTCTCGCCTTGACCTTTTGTGACTGGGCCGTTTTGAGTCGGCCGCTGATCCCGTGGCACACTTTCCTTTTCCTCCAACTCCTGCACCTGTAGGTTGGGACCTATTTCTCCCGACACAAGGGAATTGCGTTGCGAATTTGAGCCTATTAGGGTAGTTTTGGCGTTTCCCCTTTTCCTAGAAGTTTGAGAACACAACTTTGGTTGGATCCCTCCGCCACCTTTTGGTCACTTCCTGCTGCAACATTTTTGGGCCTTCTCATGTGCAAACATTATGTTTTGGTCAAATGTATTCTGTCCAAATCATTTTTTGCGCACCTTGCCCTGGTTTCTTGCCAACAATGGGCTTGAGTTGCCTTTTTTGGGACAGGTTCTTTCCCCTGGTCCAGAAACTCAATTCCCAGCAAACAACTCACCCTTGTCCGCCTTTCTTCCTGCGCAATTTCTGCCCTAGGGTGTTCATTCCCTTTAGCCAACAAGGAGCATTCATGTGAACTCTTTGACACCTTTTGGAATTTCTGCCAATGTTTCTGATTTTCTGGGACTTTCCCAATCTAGCTAGCAATCCCCCTGGGTCCCTCCCTTTTTGTAATGAGGTGGGGACAGGTGTGGCCTTCCTTTTTATTCCTTTTTACGGTCTCCCCTCCCTGTATATTCCATCTGTGATGACGTTCTTTTTAACCCGCCCATGCCTCCCCTAGCCAGTCCATGTGGGTCTTGTTGTGGACCGCCCCTTGAACCTTTAAATGGGACTTACCGTTTCCCCCCCTTTTCCATGATCATTTTTTCAAATACTGACGTTGGTTGGAATCTCTGCTTTGGGCTGAGCCCAAAACATCACCCACATCCCTGTTGCCAGTTCACCATTGCCGCTTTCCTTAACCATTGGTCTGGATTCCTGTTTTGGTCATTCGTCAAACTTCCCAATCACATTGTTTCTTCTATTCCTTTGTTTTTTTTTTTTCCTTTGGCCTGTTCCGACTGGCCATTTCCATACCCACCCCCCCCAGGCACTCACTGGGCTCTGTGCCCCTTACTTGCAACATGTCGGTTTAAACCTTCACAGACTTCCCCTTCTGTCACCCTGGTCCTATTTTTTGGGTCACCACGTTTTCACAGCTGCGTCAATGATTTCTCCTTGGCCCCACTTTTTAGATCCCCCCCCTCACCCCATCACAGGACTGTGGTGCCATTTAACTGACCCAATGTCACCCCTCAACTGGAGCACTCCTTTGTGACTTTGTTGGACAGAGTTGGCCCAAGACACCCTTTGCTGCAGGGCCCTGCCTATTGCCCAGGTGCCCCAAACACTTAAATCCTCTTTCCACTTCTGTCCCCCCCAATGCATCCTTTGTTTCCACATTTGGCACATCCTTGTCTGGGGTTTTTGTCCCAACCGTGCACTGTGCCACCAAGTTTTTTCCATTCCGTTTTGAACATTTGTCCTCACTGAAATGCACCCCCTCATGCGACGCGTGGGTCCAGGCCAAAAATTTGTGAAGTCCCCTTTGAGACATTGGTTTTCACCCCATTACTATAACTTGTTTTACGACTGTCCCCCCATTCCCAGCCGGTGATCAGTTTCCCAGTCCTGGCTGCTTTCCCTTCACACAAAACACCACGTCCCAAGACCAAGCTTCCATCAACTTCCTTGTTCCCAGTCCCCCATTTGTTTTCGCAATGCCTATCTTGATGGGCCTCCCCACTTTATCCACACCCTTCCACCCCCCTGTCTTCATGGTGAGGTCAACTTAAGCTGGTTCCCCCACCCTCCCCACCATCAGATTAATGAGTGCCCACCCCCCCCCTTGCACCCCCTGTTTTCGGTTGCCCCCATTTTTCAGGTGGCAGTATATTTTGGATGTTCAGGCTTCAGGCTGTTTGAAGATTTGCATTTGGGGTTTAACCTAGGGCTTTGGCTATGGTTGTATGAGGTAACTGCTGGGGTGAGTGACATGTGATTGTTCAATGCCCCATGCCCCTGATTTTTCCACCGGTTCTCGTTTTCTTGAAAACCCCCCCCCCCCCGTGCAACTGGTTTGCATTTGTTTTCATTCCTTGCAGCATGACCTTTCCCCGCATTGGTTTCCCCATACATTTTTTTCTTTTCCCCCCCCCCAATTTTGTGTCGCTGTGTCTTTGAAGTTTTTGGGTTTGAGTCCCACGGGACAAACCAAACCACCTTCCCCTATAATATTGAACTCGTTCCTCTTGGGTCCCCCCCCCCTTTGCAATTTCCCCTTGTGACTGATGTATTTCCCCCTAAAAATCACACTGTTTGTCACCCCCCCACCCCCATTGATCAACCCAGTTCCTGGCCCATATTGTCTCCCCCTTAATGTCATTCCCATTTTTCCTTTTCCATACCTTTTTTTGCTAGGGTCAGACTTCCTTCCAAGCGCCCCTTGTTCACCTTACTATTTTCCAATTTCTCTCTATCTCCCCCTCCTTCCATGTCTCTGCCTTCTGTTCTCTCCCCTCTTCCTCCTCTCCCTTTTTGTTGTTTTTTTTTTCGATTTTTTTAGGGATCACCCCCCCAGACGTTCTTTGCTTCCCAGAAGAATGCAGGTTTGAGAATATGACCCTAAGACCCTGTCTTGTTCAACCCCAGCATCTGTGCCCAGTGGCTCTTGGAATCCGAGTGGCCCCCACCCCAAACCTCTCACCCCCATGTATTTTTTTTTTTGTCCCATAACAGGTGACCTGGCCCCTGGTTCCCGTTGTCTCAATATGTGGGCCCCTGTCTGTGTGCTTCAAATGTTTGTGTTTTTTTGCGCAGTGTGGACTTTTCTTTTTGGACCACTCACCACCCTCGTCCTTCATTGTTCCAAAATGTCACCGTTCGTTTAGAAAGAGTTTGGTCCATAAGTCCCCCATTTGGTTTTGGGAGTTCCTTCCCCCACCACCCTTCAATTTTTTGCCCCCCCCTTTCCCCCCCTGTGTTGTGTTTGAATCACTGTTTTCCTTGTGATCAAACAAGGCCATTGAAGTTCCTGGGTTATGGCCCCCCCCGTGACTCACAAAAAATGCCCCACAAGGTTGCCCTGGTTCTTTCCATATAGAACTTTTGAACACTTTTCGGTGCATGGACCTTAACATTTCCCTGTCCCCAGGGACTTTACCAACCATAGCCCCTTTCTCTGTTCCACAAAAACCATGTCCATGGCTTATCCAGGCACTAGCCCTGATATTCACCTCTCATCACCTCTTTGTCACCTCCAATCCCCTTTTGTTGCATTTTTTTTGTCACAAACCCCATCATTATCTGATTGTATTTGGTGTTTTGCCCCACTTTCAGCTTGGGACAACCCCAATGGTCCATACCTTGTGTGTGGATTGTGTGACCCGGCTGTTTTTTTTAGCTTCACCAGTTATATGGCATGTCACCTTCCCTGGATGACCCCCCATGTCATTTGTTCCACGTGCCCATGTCCTCTTGATTGTGCTAGGCGCATTTTTAGTTTTTTTGTTTGTTTTTTTTGTTGGACATCATCCCCATTTGAAACCCCTTCCTCCCCGTTGGTGCAATGTTGGTGCCCGGTGCCTGTCCCCCCTCTTTTTCTATAGTAATGTTGGCCTTTCCTCCTTGGACCTCCCCAGATGTGCCCATGATTTCTGTTCCGGTCCTGTCCCCTGTTGATCCCCCAATTCCCCACCCCACAATGCCTTGTACCTTCTTTGTTTGATCCTTTCCAAGTCTTCCCAACACCCCCCCCATACCAGCTTTGGCCTTTTGTCCAAGAATGGCAGTTTTTTCTTTGGGGCCGTTGCGGATTGGATTTTATTTTTTTTCTTTCACCCTTTTTTCCATAATGCCACCTTCAGTTGTTCTTCCTCTTCTTTTCCACCAAAAGACACTTAAAGTTACTTGCTCCCTTTTCTTGGTGAGCTGTCTTGCCCTTTATTTCTGGTGTGAGTCGTTTTTTGGTCCCCCCCTACACCTTTTTTTCTCCCTTTCTTTGCACTTCCAGTTTTTTTTCTCCCTTTACCCACCATGTTTACACAATTCTTCCCCAGTTTTTTCCCAAGGTTTTCCATTTGTTCCGTCTTGTTGGCGTTTCCTGAACCTGTTTTTTAAAAGTTATTTTATGTTTCATGATCCCCCCCTGTTGTTTTGTTGCAAGTTGGTCCACAGCAGTCTGTGTTTGCTTACCCTTCATTTTTTTTCTACATTCCCATACCCCCCCCCCCCTTCCCCATAGCATTCATCCCCCCCGGTTTGTTTTGGTGTTGAGTTTTTAATGAATTCACACTGACATTTGTCCCTCCTTTCCATGCCTCGTCCCGTGGCCCCTACAATTTTCCCCCTTTCCTTTTTTTGCTTGTGGTTTTCATCCACACTTTTTTTTGTTTCCCTTGAGTCCCAAGAATTTCATCCCATTGTCTGAATCTGCCTGTTTGTGCCCCTACCGGCAAATAATCCCTGGGCCCGTGAGTTCCTTTCACCCTCCACATGCCTGTTCACATTCTTTGTCGGGTCCATTTGGGGTTTTCTCGTTCCTCAACAATGTTCGGTTCTTTTTTTTGCATGTATGCCCACTTTGTACGGACCAGCGGCAATCCACCTGTCCCATTCCTAGCACCCCGTGATTTTAGTGGACTTTTGTTATGATTGGGTTTCCCTTTTTTTTGGGTCACACTGTCCTTCTCGGCACCCCCCATGCTTTTCCCCCTTTCAGCTCACCCGCGCATTTGGTCTTTTTCCACGTTGCCCACACTGTGTTTTGGTCATTCATTTTGCGCCAATTTCCCAAACCCGCCTGTTGCCCGCCAGGGGATTTTGTGCCTTGTCCTGAGTTTTTTCGTCCCTTGGTTTTTAAAGCCTGTCACCCCTTCCGTTCACTTTTGGACCAGTGTTTTTTTACCTGTGTTTTACTTTTTGCCTCTTGCCGAATTGTAGTCCCGATACAGTTGCCCCCCCCTTCTGTTCCAAATTTGGCGAGTTTTTTTCTTTGCAGTTCATGGTTTTGTACTTCAAAGGTTCTTCGGTCTTTCCAACCCTCACTTTTTCGTTTGTTTTTTTCAATACCTCTCGTGGGAACTTTTAGGGTCCTCCCCCTCCCCAGGCTCACACCCTCGGAAACGCCCTCTTTTTCTCATGTTATTCTCATTAATTCCCCATCCCTACCATTGGTTTTCAGTTGATTGGCCCTTGAAAATTTGCGACCACAATGGTGTACCTTATCCGAGTCTTTGGGGCTTTTGCACCCCCCCACTCAAGGCACATGGCTCTAACAAACTTGGACAGAGCTTCTTTTCCGGCAATCTTTTTTCCCCAATGCTCATTGACCTTTTTTTCCCACAGGAGTGGATGGTCGAGCAATCAAGTGCGCCTCCACCCCCCACGTTTTGTCGGAAGTTGATTCAAGTGCTGTCTTTTTCCTGCTCATTTAACAGTGCCCCCCCTTTTGTTTTCTTTGTTTGTTCCTTCCAAAACCCCGGTCCCTCTTCTTTGTGAGTTTTTCAACACCGTTGCTTCTCCCCTGGATTTTGTGTGAAAACCCTTTCCATTCCGACTCTTACCCCCATTAAAAGTTTTTGCCCCCCTCCCACTTTGGTCCTTGCCCCCCCTCTTTCTTGGTCTTTTGGTACCAGGACATTTCTCGTTTCCTTTCCGGTGTTTCCTTGTCTCCAAGTCCCATGCGACCCTTGAGTTGTTTTGACTACAAGGGTCAAGTGTCGTCTTTTTGGTGCTTTCACCCCCCACCCCCTGTCATGTTCATTGAAGAGATTTTTTTTTTGTTTTCCATTCTTCAGCCAAGTTCCAAGCCTGCCGTGACATTTGCTCCTCCCCCCTTTTAGTGTTGAGCTATCTCCTTTTTTTCATTTGTTCATTGCGGTTTCAACCTTCAACCTCTCATTAATTTTCGGTTATTGTGACTCTTCTCCTTTTCCCTTGGTATGGTTTCGGACGTACCTGCTTGTTTTGTTCCTTGCACCCCAGCCCTTCCCAGACTTGGTTTTTTGAACTGTTGCTCACCCCTGTCAATCCTTCCCCTTTGTTCCGTTTCCTTCACCCCCATTTTTTCCCCCCCTCGTCCCCCTTTTTGTGCCTTTTTTCCTTTTTTTTCCACCCATGCTTGTTTTTCCTTACTTCCAACAAGGATCTTGAGCCTTTTCTTTCCTTCTCCTCCTTTGTTGTTGTTTGCGATTTATCTTCCTTCATTTTGTCCCTTCTTCCACCCGGTCCTTGTGCGCACCCCAAGCCTCCTCCCATCCAGATAGATACGCCAAGGGAGTGTGCTCTGTTGGGTTGTTACCACCCCCCCCCTTGTTTTTTCCTTGACGGTTTTTTTCACACAGTTGGTTTTCTTTTTTTTGGGGCGTCACCAATTTTTGGTCAAACCAATGGTCATTTTTTTTTCCTTTCCCCCCAAACCCCAGTTCGTCTTCCAGAACCATTTTGATGCCTTCTAGTTTCTTCCCCCCCCCCTTTTGGTGAAGGAGTGGTATGTGTTTTTTCCCGGACCTCCTCCTTTTCCCCCCTCCCACCCCCCTTTGATGATTGCCCTTTCCACTATGTGTCCTGGTCGTTGCCCCATCTGCACCCCCCCCCAATTGCTTTCATTTCGAATTTACCCAAATGTTACTTTGAAGTGGCACCCTCCCCCTCGGAATCACCTTTTCCCTTGTCTTCACTCCCACATTGCGTATTCCCCTTCTTTTCTGCCTCACACTTTTCACCCTGGCGGTCACAGTGAAGGCTTGTGTCCAAGACCCAGGGGTAAAGAGGTTGTTGCCTTTCTTCCCTTTTGTTCACAAACTTTTCTCGCTGTTCCTGCCCCCCTTTGTCCCTTCCCTGTGATCCCATGTTTGACCCTCACACCCCTCCCTTCTTCCACCTTTTTTTTTGCTTGACTTTTTCCCCCCATCCCCAACCTGGCCATGAGCTGAAGCCTCCCACTTCCTTTTTCCCCCCAGTTTTTTATTCTTCTCCCTATCCGTTATGTCAATTTTCTCCCTCCCCTCTTGACCCACTTTGTGCCCCCCCCCTGGTTGCAGTTCTTTTGTGCACCCGTCCCCTTTCCCTTTCTCAGTGGACAACCCATGTCTCATTTTAATCCCTTCACTGCCCCCTTCTTTTGTTCCAGATGCGCTTCCCATTTTTACAAGGGGAGAGATTTCTGAGTTCTTATTTTCTCTTTTCTACTTTGGCTTTTCTCCACCCACCTCCTTTTCAAGGATTTCCCCACCCAACTTTTTCTTTTGACCTCCCCCTCCTTTACTGCCTCAATTCCCTCCTTTTGCAAAAAGACGCTCCAATTGGCCCCACCTCCGGGGGGTCTGTCTGGTTTTCTCCATTCATTTGCCATGATGCACCTGACCAGGTCGCCTTTTTGGTCCCCCCTTTCTTGGTGGCATTTTTTTTGGAGGATTCCCATTGCCTTTTTTTTCAAATGACAATCCCCCACCCACTCACCCTTCTGCCCCCCCCTTCGCCCCTGTCCCTTCCCCTGGTTCTTTCCCGTGTGACCCATGAGACATTTTTGCAGGGAAAGCGACCCTGTGGCTTCTTCACTTTTTTTTGTTGGACTGATGTCTTTCCCCTTTCCCTGGCCCTCCCAAACTTCTTTTTCCAAGTTACCTTGTTTACAACTTCCCTGTTTGTGCCCATGATTTTTTTCTAACAGGTTTGATGGCCGGGCTGGTCTTTCCTTCACACCAAGTTCCCTCCTGTTCCTCCCTCAATTTCTTTGATTCCGTTGGTTCTTTGTCCCCCCCCGTCAATGGTCCTCCAAATGATTTTTTTGCCTTTTTTCTTGTTTGGACTTTTTCCTGACCTGTGTACTTTCTGTCATTCCTGTGTCCCCCACCCACATTTTGCTTAAATAGGCACTCCTGCACGGTTCCTTGTGATCTACCTTTCCCTTTTTGATTAGCCCCCACCCACCTCCAACCACCAAGTCCCCCCGTTCACTTGTCAACTGGTCTTCTGAACCCATTGCTGTTTTGTCATTTCAGGTTTTTGAATTTCATTAGCCAAAACCCACTTAGCCCTGGTTCTGCTTGCTATTATGTGTGGTGGTCAATTTTGCGGTTAAGCATGGGTTTCATGTTCCTAACCCACCCCATCATTTCCCCATGCCTTTGTTCTTTTTTTGCCAAACTTTACTTTTGCACCAGTTGGACAACTCCCCCAGTGAACTTCCACTTTTGGTCTGTCCTGTTCCGCTTTGGCCCCCACTTTGGGGTAACCAGTTCATGCCGTTCCCAAACCCACGTTCTTTGGCCTTTGGCCCATTTCCCCTTTGTCGCATCCACCCCACCACCATCCACTGACTGCTTCACCCGTGAAACAGGTCCACCCCCCCCATTCATGTTCTCCACAGACCTTCTTTGTTCTTCTTTCAGAGCCGGGCCCCCCTCGCCGGGACTCCCCTTGCTTCTATGGGCCACGTTCAGACCCCACCCCCCCCAGCCCCCATCCTCCATCTCCCCCTTCTTGATTGGTTTCCCCCGGTGAAACACCCATTTTGGTTTGTCACCATTCAATCCCTGCAACAAGGTCAGCATTTTTTGGCATTTTGTGACCATTTTAGGACCCCTCAGTTTTGGTCTTTCTGGGTGTGCCCCTTTTGGGCCCGTCACCTTTTGACTTTCCATTTTTTTACCCATTACTATAACCCCCGTGTTTTGCAGGGCCCCAACCTCAACAGACGGTGATCGTCCCTTCTTGGGATGCTTCCCCCCCCCTTCACCCCCAAACATCAAAGAAATTTCTCAGCCCCTCCTGCCTTGGTCTTCCCAGTCATCACGTTGGATGCCCTCCTCTCCTTTCAACCCCTCTTGTCCCACAACACCTGTCTTCCCCATTTTGGTCCCCTCCGGCTGTGTTCCCAACCATCACCTAGTTGATTATTTTTTCCCCCCCATTCCCCTTTGATTTTTGGATTTTGTGACAAAATTTTTCTTTTCTTGTTTTTCTTGTCCCCTTTGGTTTCTCTCCGGTTCTCAGTGTGCTTTTTTTTTGACGCGGACTTTTTTTGACTTAAGGTCGGCTTGTGGGATGCGGCGGATTCCTGGGTTTTCCCCTGTGATGTCCAATTAACAATGTCTTCTTCCAAGTTTTTTTGCGTTTTTTCCCCCCAGTCCCCCCTTTTTTTATTGTGTGTTTCTTGCCAGGCATGCCTTTCCATTTGCTGGTTTACCCATATGAGGTTACCCACTTTGTTTCCGATTTTCTTGCATTTTGGTTTTGCCCATTGTACTGGGTGTCCCTCCTTCCCCAACCCTTCCCCCCTTAATTCAAATTGTGACTCGGTGTACCCCAATCAGTGGACTTTCTTGGCAGGTTTGCCTCTTGGGTTGCTGTCCAGTTTTTTCCCCAACCAAACCTTTGATCACCTGACATGTTCAACAGTCTGGCCATCTTACCATTTAATTTTCCTTTTTGATTTCAATACTTTTATTGCCATCTTCTCCGACTTCTTTTCCTTTTTTTTACCCACACTTTCCCTTACCTTCTTATTCATATTCTCCCTTCGCTCCCCCTTTTTTCTG
>Ga0179593_1310851_pt1 | contig 13518 bp, 16 predicted proteins | sample CZODoug2_1_08_16_FD_185931 | JGI IMG/M metagenome (GOLD analysis project Ga0179593, IMG submission 185931) | Vadose zone soil fungal communities from Angelo Coast Range Reserve, California, USA - CZODoug2_1_08_16fungal (PacBio error correction) | ecosystem: Environmental > Terrestrial > Soil >... | reverse complement strand
GGGGGGCACGATGGGGGCATTTTGCCCGGGATTTTCATTTAAAATCGAGCTGGGGGAAAAAAAAGGCGCCAAGGGGGCGGGCAATCCAAAATTTCGGGGGACGGGAAGGGAGGGGGGGATGGGCGGGGGGGGGGGGGGGGACGGCGGCTATTCCTTACTTTTTCTTTTTTTTTCATGTCCTTCCTTTCCGTTTGTTGTGTTGAGGGGTGGAGGAAGGAGATAAAAGGGGCAGCGGTTTACCCGCCCCCCCAAATTCCGTTTCATTCCGTTTCGAAAATAAGGGTGAATGTTTTAGGTTGGAAGGGGGGGGGGGCGGGGGGGGGCCATTTTGCGGAGCGGGTGTTGGGCGCAACAAAGGGCTGGTGGGTTAAAAAATTGATTTTAATTAAGGCCCCAAATTTGGGGGAAAAAATCGGGCTTTTTTTTTTTACTTTCGTGGGGTTAGGGGGGGTTTCCCAAAGAAAAAAAAAACGTTGCCGGGGGCCCGGTGTTTTTCAAATTTTCGGGGTTTTGTCCCTCCCCGTTGAGATGGGGGTGGGGGGTGCCGGAAACCGGGGGTTGTTTGTTCGTTTCGGGGTTGGGGAGGGGGTCGGTCAATGGGCTGAGGGGGGGGGCCTTATTTGGGGCCGGGATTTTTTGGGGGGGACTGTCGAAAGTGTTTGGGGGGGGGGACGGGGGGGGGGCCCAAAAAGGGGGGTTAATTTGACGCCACCGGTGCAGGGGGGGACGCGGTCCGGGAGTTTTTTGTTTTGAGAGTTTTTGTTTGTTTAGGGGGGGGCACGGAACTTTTCTATTGCGTTTTGGGACGGGCTCTTTTCCCGGCACACCGGCTCCAACCGAAAACCTTTCGGGGGGGCTTTGTACCACGCATATGTACCGGAGAAAATTCAATCTTGTCGGGATTGTGGCATTTTTTGCATGTTTGGGGGGGACGGCCAAAACCAAACCCACAGGGGCCCCCCAAAAAAAAAAAAAAAAACCCACACGGGGGCCCGGGGCCCACTTTTTCCCAGCCGCTGGGGGAACTGTTCCGGGGCGGGGGGGGGATTCCCCGGGGGACCAACCCACACCGTTGGGGGACCCTTTGGGGCCACTTTGGGGGGGGGGGGGGGGGGGACGGGGGGCATTTCGCCGGGGGGGGCTGTCGCTGTTCGCGGGGAACAACCCCAGTGTCGAGGGGGGCGGAAGGCCCGGCCCGAAAGGCCAACACCCGGGCCACCGGCATAAACACGGCCCGCGAAAGGGAAAAGGGGAAGGGTCAGGGGGGGGCGTAGGGGGGGCGGCGTCCCCCGCCGTGTTCGGGGCCACCCGCCCCGGGGGGGAACGGGGGGCCCCCCGGGGCCCCCCCACATTTTCCTTTTTCTTTCGGCCCACTGGGGGACCAAGGGGCATTTGTTTTTCGCCCCTGGGGGGGGAAACCCATGATATGCCCGGTCCCGGGCCTCGGGGTTTTTTGTTTTCGTGTTGGTTGGGGGGGGGGGGGACGGGTTGCGGGGGGGGGGACCCCACCGGAACGGGCGGGTTGAGGCGGTTGTCGGGAGGGTGTGTTTTTAGAGATGGCTTAGATAAGTTGGGGCCCACAGTAGGTTTCCTTTTCGTTTTTAAAAACGGGGGGGAGGGGGAAAAGGGGTGGGGGGTGAAAGTAGGGGCGATTTAAAAAAAAAAGGGCCTTGGGGGGGGGCCACGGCCACCCCTTAGGGGACCCCGGCCCCTTCCCGGCGGGATTGGGCCTTGGGAGGGAGACAGGGCAAAGGGGGGGCCACAGGGGGGCATTTTTCCTTATTTGACGGGGCGGGCCTTGGGCGGAGAACTTACGGCCGGGGGAAATTGTTTTCCAGCCCCAAAAAAAAAGGGCGGGGCGGGGGGGGGGGAACCAATTTTTCAGGGGACATGCGGAAGAAAAAGAAAAAAAGGGGGGGGCTCAGGGGTGGTCCCCGGGCCCCGGGCGGCACCACACAACGAACTTTTCCCCAAAAAAGCCTTTTTTCCTAGGGAAAAGAAAGGCTTTTTGCGTGTTTGTGTTGAGGCACCCCGGGGGAAAGAAGAGCTCGGAAAGAAACGAGGGAAAAGGGAAATAAGGGCCGGGAGCCCGGCTCCCCCCCGGGCCCATTTTTTGTGGGAGGGACCGGGGAAGGAAGGTTTCCGGATTTACAACACCAAATTGTTAAAGTTTGTGTTGGGGGCATGTGTGTCGGGGGGAACCACGGTTGCTGAGGAGGAAAAAAATAAAACAGGGGCGTTGGAACCCGGCCCGTTGGGGGGGGGGGGCACCCCACTGGTGGGGGGCAAAACCAATGGGGGAGGGTTTTTTGGCGTTTTTTCCATTTTTGAGGGGGGGGGTGGCCGTTGGTTTCCCACCCCCCAACTTTTTTTAAGGGCGGGGTTTTGGCGGGGCTGGGGCGTAATCGACCCTTTTCACAAAAAAAAAAATAGGGTGTGGGGGGGAAGGCGTTTTTTCCCCGGCCTTGCCGCGGGGGGGGGCTTTTGCTTTTTTTTTTTTGCCCACCACATTTTCCCCAAATTTTCACCCACAAAAAAAAAAAAAAGGCGGGGGGGCCTTTATGTTGGGCTTGAACCCGGTTCCCTTCAAATTTGGGGGTTCTTTGGGAAAAAAATCGATGAAAGGGGGGCGGGGGGAATTCAGGGGGCATTTCCCTGGCGGTCTGGATGGGGTGGGGGGGACCGGGGGGGCGGGCGGGCTCCCAAAAAAAAAAATTTGGGCCCCCTGTTACGGGCGGCCCTCTGGGGGGGACTGGCTTTTTCTGGGGAAAGGCGGGAAAAATGAAAAAAGGAAGAGGGGAAAAAAAACAGGAAAAAAAAAAATCTCTTTGTGTTTCCCCCGCAGCCACAAAACCCCCGGACCCCAAAAACCCCCAACCCCAGGGGGGATTGGCCCGGGGGGGCAAAAAAAAAAACAACTTCGGAAAACAAACCCCCCCCCCCCCCACGGCGGGATTGCTTCCAAGAGGTTCACCGGCCGGTTAACGCGGGTGTTTCCCGGGTGTTCTTCCCGGGGGCCGAGGAAAAACGGGGAGGGGGGGGGGGGGGGGCCCGCGGGGGGGCTTTACGGGAAGGAAATTTTGGGGGTGGGAGGAATGGGGGGTTCAGGGCCCCACAGGGAAAACCACGCTTCTTTTGCCGGCAAACAAAAACGGTGTACGTTACAAACCTACGGGGGATGGGAGGGGGGCCAAAAAACCGGGAGGAGTTACAAGTTGTCGGGCCCCGTTGGACGGGCAAATAGCCCCAGGGGGGGGATTGGGGGGGGGGGGACGAAAACTTGGGCAAAGGGCGAAGGGTTGGGGGATCCCCGGCCCCCAATTTTTTCGAAATGCGAATGTTGTTTGGTGTTTTTTGGGGCCGGGGGGTTGTTTTTTTCTTCGGGCCGGCCGAAGGGGGGGGGGATTGGGGACCCCCCGCAATTTTGTTGGGGAAAAAATAAAAAAAAAAAAGGGGGGATGAAAGGGGGGGGGAACCCGGGGCCCCTCCCCTTGGCCCCGCAAGGGGCCCCAATTTCCGGTTTTATTTGTTCAACCCAAAAAAACAGCGGGGATTCCACAGGTTAAATTCAAGGGCCCCGGGCCCCCAGGCCCCGGGAAAAGTTTGGGTTGGAAAAAAAAGGGGGGGAAAAAAAAAAAGGAACGAAAAGCGGGGGAGGGGCGGGACGTTTGTCCCGCTTTTTTCCCCGAAAGGGGGCCGAATGGGGCAGCCTGTATTGTTTTTTTGGGGGGCCGGTAAGCGGGATTGCGTGGGGATTAATTTTGGGTGGGGGGGGGGCCCACAAAGGGCCCTGCGGGGGGGGGGAAAACGGGGAGGTGGGAATAAGGGGGCGGGGGTTTGGGAAGCACGTGGGGGGGGGGGGGGGGGGGAACGGGGTTTTTTGGGGTTTTGTCTGTTTTTCCCCCTGGGCCCCCCATAATGTTATGTCTGTTTTCATTACCAAAAGTTTCGATCAGCGCTGCCACCGCGTGGGGGCGCTGGAAGTGGAAGCGCCAGAGGTTCACGCGAACGTCACTCCGTTCTTGACGAAGGGGTTGCGCCCGATAACGCTCGCATCTGGCCGAATAGAGCGTTGCCCCCCCCCCCCCAAGAGCCAGGGCCGCGGCCGGGGGGGGAACCGGGGGGAAAAAAAAAACAACGGTGGGGGGGGGGGGGGCCGATTGCTCCGGGACGGATGGGGGCCTTAGGGCGGGGGGGGGGCCTTGTTTCGCGGGGCCGGGGGTGGGGGGGGACAAAAAAAATGGGATGTTCATTTTCCCAACCTTGGGGGGGGGACCGGGTCCCGGGCCCGGGGGGGGTGGCATCGTTTGTTTCATTCCGCATTTTGTTTTTTTAGGGGGTGCCGGGTTGTAAAAAGTCGTTTTTGAAAGTGTATTTTCTTTTTTTGTTTTTTTGGTTGTTTGTTTTTTTTTTTTCTGGGGTTTCGGGCGGGCTCCCCCCACCCAAAAACCGGGGTTCGGTTTCTTTGGCAGGGGGGGGGTTGAACCTTTTTTTTTTCTCGCACAAATTCGCGTTGTTGCTTTTTTCAAGTCCCGAAAAATATTAAAATTCCACACGGGGCCACGGCGATTTTGGGTGGCAGTTGGATCACCACAGGGAGGGGGGGGCATTTTCGGGATTGTTGAGTCTGTTTGCGGCCCAAAGGGGGGGGGGGCACAGCAAATGGCGCGGGGCACACAACACTCCTCGCTTATTCCCCTCCTTGCCTCACCATCTCTTACTACCCTCCATCTTTGGCGTCCACCCCTCACCCTCCTTCTTTCCTGTCACAGTCCCATTGACTCTCTCTGCCCCCTAATTCCCGTATTATTCATCACGCCTCCTTCTGTTTACATTCCTCCCCCCCCCACTCTTACTCACTCTTTTCTTTCCGTCACCCCCTGCCAATCTCCTGCCCCCCCCTCTCCCCCCCCCTCATCGCCACTTTCCGTCCCCCCCTACTTGACTCCCTTCATTGCCTTTCTCTCACTACATTTCCTTCCCTCCTCCCCTGCCCTCTCCAAACCCCCTTTCAATCCCCACCCCCCTACACACCCCACACGCTCTTGCTCTCTCTATTCTCTTTTAGCACCTAACCTCCTGAGTACACAGCAACGGCGGGGCCGAAAAAGGTCCTTCCGCCCCGTTGGGGGGGGGGGGGGGGGAAAGGGGGGGGAAAACCCCCCGCCCGGGAATTTTCCCGGTTTTTCCGGGGGGAACGGTTGTTTTTTGGGGGGGGGCGGCGGGACTTCGACGGACCCACGGGGGGGCGGGATGGCGCCGTTTTTGGGCGTAAAGGGAAAAAACCTTTCGGGATATGTGGAAAAAAACGAAAAAAAAAAAACGAGGATGGGGGGGGCCCTGGGGGGACAAAAACCGGGGGGGGCACCGGGCGGAACACAGCCCAGGTGACCTTACAGTGGGGGCCCGCCCGGGGGGGGGGGAAGGATTTCCCCGGCCGGGGGGGGCGGGGGGCGGTTTCGGATTTTGGGGGGGGTGGGGGGGGGGGGGGGGGGGGGGTGGGAAGGGGGCGTTTTGGGGCACCCGGCTGGGCGTGTGTGCATTAGGCCGGGCGGCCGGGAGGATTTGAGGGGGGCCGGGTAGGGGGGCTAACAGGAATGTTTTTTTCGGGGGCCCCGTGGTAACGGGGGCAGTGGGCCGGGGGACCGGGCCTCGGTCGAAATTCCAAAATTTCCCCCCCCACGGTCCCAACCGGGACGTTTAGGGCCGTTTTTTAATCTTTTTTTTTCTGGTCGCTTGTTTGGGCCGTCGGGGGAAAGGGGGGGGGGGGGCCACCGGGGATTTGGGGGGCGCAAACCGGGTGATGGCGGAAAGCGGGGGACGGCGGTAGGGGGACCCGGTTTGTTGTTTTTTGAACTTACGTTTCGGGGGATTTTGCGGGTGAGCCCGTTTTGGCAACAAAAAAAACCCAAAGGTTGTCCAAAGGCAAAGGGGCCGGGGGGGGTCCCCAGGGGGGGGGAGGGGGGGCGGGGGGGCCAGAGGTTTATTTCGGGGGCGGTCTTAAGGGAAAATTTCCGGGGGGGGGACAAAAAAAAAAAAAAAAAAAAAAAAAAAAACAAAACAAAAAACAAACAAAGGGCGTTGGCCGCACACAGGGAACCCCAGCCCCGGTTTCGGGCTTCCACGGCGTTTGGGGACGGCGGAAGTATCAGCAGTGAGCATATCCAAAGCACGGGAATCCGCGCGCCAGCCGCGGGCCGCCCGCCATGATCGGCGGAGTGCGGAAAACTGGTCATTGACGAGGTCCTGGTCGCTGGGTTTCCACATGGGCCTCACCGGCCCGCCGAAACCCGTCGGGGGCAGTTGGAACAGGCAGGGGGAACCGGGGGGCCCCTCAAGTTTTTTTTGGGGGGGGGGACATTGGTTTTTCCGTGGGGTGACGGGGGGGGGGCCCGGAAAACCGGGGGGGGGGGGGGGCCCGGCCCGAAAAGGGTTTTCCGGCCCAGGGGCCCCCTTGGTAAATGGTTTTGGTTTGGGCACCCCCCGAATGCACCCGTGTTTGTTAGGGGGGGGCGGAATCCCGGGATGCGTTTTGGGCCCGGAGGGGCGGGCCCGGGACGCGAAACAAAAAAACACACCGGGGGGGGCGGGGTTTTTCCGGAGGCGTTTTTCGGCGATTGGTTTTGGGGAACAAGGGGCCCCAAAGGATTCCTCGCAAAAAAAGGCCCCCAATTCTGGGCGTTTGGGGGGGGGACCGGGGGGGAAAAAAAGGGGACCCCGGTGCCCAAGGGGGGGGCACGTGGGGACGGGGGGGGCTTCGATTGGGGGCAAAAAGGCCGTTGAATAAAGAGGGAAATTTTTTCGGGCGAAGGTGGAAAAACAAAAATTCCGGCCCATCCAAAACGGGACCAAAACCTGGGGGGCCGGGCACGGGGGGGGACCGCCATTTGGGGCGGGGTTCGGAAACAAAAACAAAAAAAAGGGGGTTCCATCCCACGTGATTGGTGTTTTTGGGGGGGGGGGGGGGGGGTCCCGGAAAATTCGGGGGCCGGGGGCTTTGTGAAATTCAGGAGGGGCCCCCCACCGCCGTAAGGGGCCAAGGTTTCTATTGGGGTTCAAAAGGGCTGTCGAATTCCTTTCAATTCCTCTTGTTCATTCCTTATTACTTCCCCGGTTTTGTGGGGGTTTGAGGGGAAAAAGGGGAGGAAAATTTCGAAGCTTGGGGGGGGACCCGGGGGGGGGGTGGGGGGGGGGGGGGGGGGGGGGGGGGGGGGGGGAACTTTCGGATTTTAAACGGGGGGCGGGGGGGGCTCGAATCACGGGGACCACGGGGGGCGGGGGCCGGCCCCCCCCCCAAAAAAAAAACCACCGGGGGGGGGGGGTAACGGTTTTCCCCGAAACCCGGGGGCCCATTGGGGTGCGGGGTTTTCCGGGGGCGGCCCAAAGGGGGGCGGGTTGGCTGGAGGGCCCGGAAAAACAGGGCCCGGGAGTTCAACCCACCTTCCCGATCCTCATTTTCAAACGGGGCATTTTGATCGAAAGGGACCGGTGTCTCATTTGCCCCAACGTGGGGGCTTTTTCCCCGGGGTCACGGGGACAGGGGGGGGGGGGGGATTGGGCTGCGGAAAAAAAGCGGGGGGAACTATTTTCTGGGGGGGCTCTTGGTGTTAAAACCAAACAAATTTCGGCAGGGGGGGGGGGGGGGGGGAAACCCCGGGGGGCCCTTTCGGACGCCAGACGGTTTTTCGCAGGGCCCCCGGGGGGGGGGGCCGGCCCGGGGGGGCGGCCCGGCCCCCTTCCGGGCAAAATCGGATTTCGCCAAAGGGTTGATTCCGTTTTGGGCAACCCCCCCACCAAACGAATTTTGAACAGGGGGGCAGGGGCGAACTTGTTCGGGACCCCGGGCCCCCGGTTTTTCGGGGGGGCGGTCGAAAAAAAAAAAAACTGGGGTCCACCTTGGAGGGGGGGGGGGGGCAAGTTCCTGGCTGTCCCCAAGGGGGGCCAGGGTTGTTTTTTTTGGGGGGGGGGCGGGGGCCGGTTTTGGGGGGGGGTGGGGAAGGGAGGGGACATTTTTTGCTGGGTATGGGGGGGGGGGGGGGGGGAAAAAAACCTCGCAGGGAACCAGGGGGGGAAAACCTTGTAAACCTTTCCCGGCCAAAAATGACCAGTACGGCACGTCCCCGCGATTTCATTTTTTGGGCGGGCCGCGGCCCTCGGGGGGCTGGGGGCGGCGGGAACGGGGGGGGGATTTTGTTTTTGGCCGTTGGGATTGGGGGATTAGACGGCACACTTTGCGAAAGCGGGGGTACGGGAGGTCTGGGGGCGACAACAAAAACAAAAAGCTTGTTTTCCCCCCGTGTTTTGTTTTTCTTTTTACGCGAAGAAAAAGCCCGGGGGCCCCCCTGGCGGGGACATGCCCCTCACTACATTGGGGGACCCCTAGGGTTGCCAAACACAAAAAAAAACGGGGGCTTTTTTTGTGAAAACCCGGGATCCCCGAAAAAGAAACCAAAAAAACGGGAAGTTTAAAAAACGGGGGCGGTTTTTTTTTTTGGGAACGTAAAGACCGAGTCGTGGGGGGCCGCAATTTCACGGGGTTTGCGGGCTTGTCGGGGGGGCCCTTTGTCCCCGAGGGGGCACAAAAACAAAAAAAAAAAAAAAAAACAAAAAAAAACCAAAAAGCCCGACCAGATTGGGAAAAAAAAAAAAAAAAAAAAACAGGGCTACCGGGGGGGGGGTTCCGTTGGGGGGACGTGGGGCTTGACGCGGGGGGGGGGGGGGGGGGGGGGGGGGGGGGACGAGGGGGGGGGCCGGCGCATTGGGCGTACGGGGCCCCAGGATTAGTTTTCGGGGGTTCGGGCCTTTTCACCCGGCCCAAAGCTGCTTTTCCTTCGCCGGGGGGGGGCGGGACGGCCCCACCAACCGCCAAAAAAAAAGGGCCGCCCAAAACGTGTCATCACGGGAACTCGGGGCGGGGGGGGCACCCCCCCCACCCCGGCGGGGGGAGTGTTGGTTGCCTCGCGGGGGGGCTGGGGGGGGGCATGCGTTCAAGGGGGGGCCGGGGGGGGGGGGCCGGGTGTCCAAAGGGGGGGGGAATTCCGCGGTTCGTTACAAAATCCCGGGGGGAGGGGTTTTTTCTACCGCCCCCCAAACAAACGGCATCCCGCCGTGGGGGTCGGGTTTCGAAGGGGGGGGTCGGGCCAAGGGGGGGCAACCGCCGGGGAAACGGGATTTTTCGGGGGAGGGTCCCACGGCGGGGGAACCCCTTCGCCGCGTTTTTGTTGGCCGGGGGGGGGGACCTTTATATGGGGGGCCCTTGGTGCGGGAATTTTCAAAAAAAAAAATTTCCGGGATGTTTGGGGCTATGTGGGGGGGAAGGGGGGCCCCCAAAAAAAACTGTGAATCCGCAAGGGGGGGCGGGGATTGATATTTGGGGGACTTTTTTGGAAAAGGCCACCCGGCGGGATGTTCGAGGGGAAAAAAAGGGGTCCAACCCCTTCCCCACACCGGGGGGGGGGGGAACGGGTTTTGGGGGCCACGCATGGGGGGGTGACTCCAGAAAAAAGAACTTTTTTCCAAACGGGGGGGACTTTTGTACCCGCCCATGGATTTTTTGTTATTGGGGGCGGAATGTGGAAACAAAACAAAAAAAAACCGGAAAGGGGCGGCCCGGACGGGGTTTGGCAGGGGTGGGGGAAGGGGATTTGTTCATTTCAGTGGGGCGGGGGGCGAGGGAAGGGCCCGGGGGGGGGCCAAACAAGGGCAAATCGGGCGAAAAGAATCGGGGGGGCCACGTTGTTCCCCCGGGTCGGGGGGGGGGGGCGGGCCCCCGGGGGGTGCCCACCGCTTCTTGGCCAAAACCGGGGGCTTCTAATTTGCCAGGGGGGGGGCCCCAATGGGGGGCGGAAGGGGGGCGTATTCGGGGGGGGGGGCCGGGGGCAACAAAAACCCCTTGTCGGGCAAGAAACACGGGAGTTGGGACCGTTTCCGGCGTGAAAAAAAACCTCTTGGCGGGGGGCTTTTCCCCCCTTTTCCCCGGGGGCCCCAACGGGTTCGGGGGTGGGCAAAAAACAGGGGGGCCCCCGTGGAATCGGGAAAACCAAACACTTTGGGTTAATGATAGGGGGGGGCAGGGATTTTAAAAAAAAAAAAAAAATTTATGCGGGAAAAAGTGGACCCAACCCCCCCCCCCCCCCCCCAACGGGTTTTCTCAAAGGGGGGGGGCTCCCAAACCCCCCGGTTCGGTTTTTTCGGGAAAGGCCAAATTGGGGGCCAGTTTTTCCCTCTAAGCCATTTACAAGGCCCCGGTCCTTCGGGGGGGGGCCTTTCGAGGGGAAAAAAAACGGGCGGGGAAAACAGGGCCGCCCTGCGGGGTTCTTTGTGTTTCCCTTTTTCAAACAACAAACCCACCCAACCTTTTTCCAGGGCCCGGGGGGGGGGCGGGCCCACTTGGGATAACTGGGGGGGAATGTTGTTCCCCGCTTTGTGAACGGGGAATGGGGCTTGGCGGCCAAAAGGGGGCGTTTTGGCTTCCCGTTTTTTTGTCAATCCTTTTTTCAAAAACAATTTTTTGGGGGGGGGGGGGTTCACGGCCCCCACCGCCTGTCGAAGGCGGGGGGCGGGGGGAAGGGGGGGGGGAAACGGGGGTCCCCACAAAAAAACACCCCCAATTGTCCGGTGGCGGGATGGGGGCGCTTTTTTCCAACCCCTCGCTGCATTCGTCAAAAATTTTTTGGGCCCTGGGATTTTGGCGTTTTTTGTTTTCAGGTCGCTGTTAAAAACCCTCGGTTTTCATTCCATTTTCGGAAGGTGTTTACCAGTTTGGGCCGCAGGGGAGGGATTCGTTGGGGGCTGGGGAAAAACCCCCAAAATTGCCCCCATGTCGTTAAGTGGCGGGGGGGGGGGGGGGGGGGGGGGGTCCATTCCGGTTTATGCCCGGGGGGGGGGGGGCGGGGACCCGGGGGGGGGGAAAACCCAACCGGCGTTCAAAACCCCGGGGGGCGGGGAAAAAAAAAAAAAAAACACAAACCTTCGGGGGGAAAAAGGGAATTTTCCCCCGGGGGGGGCGTGTTTTTCGGGAAAGTTTGCCCGGGCCCAAATTGCCGGTTTGGGGGGGTGGGGCCGGTTGGCGCCGAAGAATTTTTGCGGGTTTTTTCTCTTTTTTTTTTTCTTTTTCGGGCATTCAGAAAAGGGGCCACGGGTTCAGGGGGGGGGGGGGCCCCGCCGGGGAAAAAGGGGGGCATTGGGGAAGGGCGGGGGGGGGGGGCGGGATCATTTCAGGGGGGGGCAAAGGAATGTGCTTGGATCCCCGACCCTTTTCATCGGGAATCAGTGACAATTGAACAAAGGGCGGGGCCAAAAAGCCCCAAAAGGCCTGGGGGGGCGTTGGGATTGGGGGGGGGAAAAAATGGGGGGGGGGCCAAGGTAGGGCCAGCGGGAGGCGGAATTAAACGGGGGGGCTTTTTTTTAAAAACCCCTTTATTTGGAAGGGGTCGATTAAAAGCAAGCCGGGGGCAACCCAGCAAGTGGTGGGCAAACGGGGGCAAATTGGGGGGGGGGAACTGGGAACCACTCCATTGTGGCCCCCCAGTGGGGTTTGCAAAAAAAAACAACGGGCCGTTTTTCACCCACCCGCGTCGCAAGCCACCGGTTTTTTTCCCCGGGGGGGGAATGGGCCCACAAAACCCAAAAAAAACAAAAACTGATTGTGGGTACTTTCCGGGGGGAAACTCCAGGGTTTTTTCCATTTTGGGCGCACGCTTCTTTCCCCAAGTATTTTTGGTGCCGAGGGCTTATTTCGTGGGGGCACCAACCCAACGGAAGGGCTTCTTTTTTCCTAGGGGAAAGATTGAAAAACGGTTCCGTGGGCCCCCCGGCGGCTTGGGCAAGGGCCTTTTCCTGCGAAATTTTTTCCTTGAATGGGTCGGCCGGCTGGGGGCGGTCAATTTTCACGGGGGGGACGGAGTTCATTTCGGGGGGCAGGGTCCCGGGGACAGAGGAAAAAATTTGCTTGCTTTTTGCCGGCTCCCTTCAGGGGGGGCATTCCCCGGGCGGGAAGGGGGGGGGGCGGGGGGTCCAGGGCCCCCCCCAGGGGCCCCCCCCAGGGGGGGTGGGCTTGTTTTTTAAAAATCGCCTTACCTTTGTGTTTTTCCCCCGTTTAAAACGGAAAAAAAAGGGGGGGGGGGGACTACTTTTTTTGGCGGGGGGGGAAACCCCCCCCCACCCACTACTCAAAGCCCACTTTCCTCACCACCGCGGGGGACCCGGGCCAACTCCGGGTGGGCGGGGGGGGGTGTGCCGGGGGGGGGGCCAACGGGGCCACCAAACGGGGGGAAAAAAAACCGGGGGGGGAGGGCGACGGGGGGCATTGGGTTCAAGGCGGATTTTTTTCGTGGGGGGTCCCCAGTTGCCGAAACAGGGAAGGGATGGGGGGGGCGGGGGGGGGGGGGCCCGGGCGTAGGGGGGGGCCCGAAAAAAACACGGGGGGGGCGGGTGAACCGGCCACGAAGCACCCTTATTTTTCCGGCGGGGGGGGGGGGCCGGTTCTTTGGGGGGCCCGGGGGGTGGGGCGTGGGCTTCGGGGCGGGCTTTTCCGGTTTCGGGGGGGGGGGGGGGGGGGGGGGAAAAATTTTTTTGTTTTACGGGTTCCCGCCGAAATAAAACGGCAAGGGGAACCCAAAAAAGGGGGGGGGCAGCGATGCGGGGGGGGTTGTTCCCAAAGGGGCCCACCCCAAAGGTCCACACACCCACGTTTTTGGTGTTTTTGTTGGGCGGGGTGTTCAGGGGCCGGGGGGGGAAAACCAGGGTTCCCGGGGCGGGGGGATTTTTGGGGGGGGGGGGGCGGGGGGGTTTGTTTTTGGGCGTTGGGGGGCGGGGGGGGGCCGGGTCCCAAACCATTTTTGGGGGCCCAAATCGAAAGAGGGGGGGGGGGGGGAAAAAAAAAGTATAAATGGGGGGCAAACCCGGGGCGAGGGGAGGGCTCGAAGGAGGGTTTTTTTTCCGGTTGTTTGCCCGCGAAAGGGAGCAACGGAGGAAGACATCTTCGGGCCCCCCCTTTTACTTCCGACACGGCGGGGGGACCGCGGCGGGCCCCAAAACAAAAAACGGTTGTGCCCGTTCCCCCCAACCAACTCGGAAAAGGGTTTTTCATTCGGGCCAAAAAATAGGCCCCTTCAAACAAAAAGCCCATGGACCGACAACAAGGAACAAAAACGAAAAAAAAAAAAAAAAAAAAAAATACAACAACGTGTTCCCCCCCCAAACAACACACAAGACTTTGTTTTTTTTAAGGAGGGGGGAAACCCCCCGGGGGATGGAAACACAAACCCCCGGGACCGGGGGGGGGGGAACAGGGGTTCATGGGGTGGGGGACGGGACACAAAGAAGGTAAAAAGGGGCGATGGCATTGCGCAATGCATTTCACAACGCTTGGGGGGGGGCAAACAAGGCCGGGGGCAAGGGGCGCATTTTCTATTTCGGGGGACCGAGGAGATGGGGGGGCGGGGTGGGGGGGGGTGGGGGAAACACCTGTCCCCCCCCGGGGGCTAATTTTTCTCTTTTTCTCTTTTTTTTTTTTTT
>Ga0179593_1754635_pt1 | contig 13519 bp, 16 predicted proteins | sample CZODoug2_1_08_16_FD_185931 | JGI IMG/M metagenome (GOLD analysis project Ga0179593, IMG submission 185931) | Vadose zone soil fungal communities from Angelo Coast Range Reserve, California, USA - CZODoug2_1_08_16fungal (PacBio error correction) | ecosystem: Environmental > Terrestrial > Soil >... | reverse complement strand
CACCCGCCCTCCCCCTCCCCCTTGAAAGTTGCAAACTTGGCGACGAATTCCTAACTTCTTCAAAGGGTTTCTGTTTTTCCCTGGCTCTTTATCAATCGCTCGTTCTCTGGCTCCCCTTATTTTGATCCTGTTTTTCTCGACCTAGTCATTGGTGATCTTGTCCCGAGGCCGGTCAACACTCTTGTTGAAGATTCTGCTCGATGTCGCCTTTGCGCCTGCACTGTTTGGTCTTGGGGGATCTTCACTTTTGCAATTCCTTCGACATTCATTGCATTCTCCCTTTCTCAAAATCTCAGCGGCTTGGCCGAAGAACCCATCTCCGCGATAGGTTTTTCTTTAAGGCCACAATTGTGTTATGTTTTTTCCAGGCCCACATCTTTACTCGTTCCACCGACCTTTTTTTTTTTCTGGACATTGCAGTATGGCGGAGCGGTTCTTGGGACGTTAAGCGATTTCCGTGTTCTTTTCTTCTCTCTCACTTTTCCCATTTTTTTTTCGCACCCTGTTTTCCGAGCAGAATCCACTCGGACTCCTTTTATCCCCGTCAGTTCTTGCGGTGGCAGAAACATGTTCCTTTTCGCCGTTCTCGCCCTTGTCCGTGCAGAACTGTGTGGACCTTTCACTTGACCCACAGCAGCTTTCCTCCTTTCTTCTCCCAATCTGAAGACCCGGTAATTATTTTTGGTCATTTTACGGCTTGTCTTGCGGAACAGCCCTTTTAGCCGGACTCTAGGTTTCCTTTAACCTTTTTCACCCTCCCCTGGGGTCACTATACCTGGCTTCCCTTTTTTCCCCCACTCAGCCCACCCCTCACGGCGCAGGTTCCCAACAGCGGAAAGGTGGTAGCACCCTTGAGTAGGATTTGCATTTTCCCCATCCCTGGCGTAAGTGACTCCTTTTCACCTCCCGAACCGCCCGGATTTGTCGTTCTTTTTCCCTTTTGAAGAGGCTTTCCTCTTCGCTTGACGACTTGACTCCACCGAACACTCAACGGCGTTAGTTCCATTTTATTCCCTCCGGGGAGTCTTTTTGTGCTTTTCCCTGCTTTATCCCACCGTTTTTCGAAGGCAATCTGGATGCGTTTTTGGGCGGCCATCTTTCTTACACCTTACCCTTCCCCGGCGGCTACTCGATCCCCTTTGCCCCGCCTCGGGGTCCCTTTGAATTATTTTAAAAACTGACCCCTGGCCGGCAAGGCTTCACTTGCAGAGATTATCGGTCCCTTAACCTGCCCCCCCTGGACCATGTTTCTGCGCGGACTCTCGCTTTCCCCCCTTCGAGGCATCCCTTGCCTGTTTTTTTCTAGCAGCCAAGGCCGAAACTAAACGGTGGACATTCGTTCTTCTTTCATCTTCCGCCTGCAAGAAACCACTTCACCCCCCCCTGGGTTTCTTGCCAGGGCCAAGGCTGGGAATAAGTAACAGACCTCGCCGTCAGCTACCTCCGTCCGGAATCCAACCAAGGGTGACGGTTCCCCTTTCCCTCCCGCGTTGGTCTTCCTTTGAAGGGCATCTGTTTCATAGGTTCCGATGGGCATTCTGACTTTTCCCCCCTCCAGTGGCTTGTTTAAAAGCATTATCGCCCCGTTCCCTTTTTTTGTTTTCTTTTTCCTTGGCTCTGCTGGCCCGGAAGTCCAAAATTACCCATGGCTCTTTGGCACCTCGTCAGTTCCATTTTCCATCGCCAAATTTGCATGCGTCCCCCCCACCTCTTTCCCTTTCCCTTTTGGCCCCCCACCCGAAGGTTGTATGGCGCACCCCTGGCGGCGTTCTAGTTTCGTTCCAGGATTCCCCCCAATCCACGCCTTCACTTTTTTTCCACCCCTTACTTTCTTTTTTTTTCCCATGTTCGCAAGGCTGAGCCTCGCGGAAAACTGAGGCGACCCTTCCGTTTGGTTCCGGCACAATCCGCCTTACCAGGCATCGTCCCTTTTTTTTGAACCTAGAGGAGGTCGTCCGCGCATTAATGGTCTGCGCGGATCTTTAGCCCCTCTTTGGGCCCTTTTTGCCGATCTATGAATTTCAGGTTCCCTTTTTCCGTTTGCCCCTTTCCTCATTTGTGTGTTCATCAGGGCGGGCCCTTCAAGCGGGGTTTCACCAATTCATTTTATCTCTTTTTCGGGACTTCCTTCGTTATGTAGGTACCCCCGTCTCCAGACTTACGCGTTGATAAAGATTTTCCCTCACATCGTTCCAGTTCTCCCATAGTCCCAATGGAACTTTTACTCCGTTTTCTTATCGCCCCTTTCGTGAACTGTCGCGCCTCTTCGAGAGCGAACAACCCCGAGCCTCGGGCGATCCTTTTTCTTTCTTTCGTAGATGGTGAGACGCCAACCTTTCTCCCCCTGCTTGTCCATATCCTGTGTGATACCATCATTTGACTGTTGTCCCTTCGTGCTTTCTTTTGATGCAGCGACCTTCCCCCCTTTCAATCCCCCAGGGTAGCCCCCTTCCCCTTCTCCCCCTTTGAAGTTTTTCTTTTCCCCCCTGAGAGTTACGCCTCTCCGCATTTTTCCGGCACTCAAATAATAAGTCCCCCCTGACCATCCTCTCCTTTTTTTTCGGTTTCCGTCTAGCCTAGCTTGTGTATCACCCCGTGATTTCTTCCCCCCCCTCCTTCCCTGCCTTTTCCATTCCCGATGCCCCCACGCAAATCGTACGTTGATAGATATTTTCCGCGTGGATTTTCGGCGAGCCTTTCTCTGTTTTTTTCTTTTTTCGTCCGCCCCTTTCGCGCGACCAGCACCCTCACGAGCAGCACTTGCCCCCCTGCTCACCCAGCCTTCGGAATTCCAGGCACGCGACGATGAGTCGTTCGTTACGAGTAAGATGTCTTGCCGGCCCTAGACGCGAACCTCTCTTTTCCCATTTCTCCTGACCATTCCCAGAATCGATCATATTTCCTTCCCTGCGATTTCCCTCCCTTTTCTGAGAGTTGACCCTTCGATGTAGAAAAAGGGTCCGGCCAAATCGGCGACACCTTTTTTTCCTGGGGTGACCCGTTAGACCCGCCATCCCCTTTTCGGCTCCTTCGTAGACTGTTCACCTTCGGCCTGTGCTTCCAAACGATCACGCACCTTTTTGACGCGGTCTACCTTCCCTTTTCCTTTTCCCCAAAAAAGAGCGATTGATACCTATGTCCCCTGTTGAAGCCGTATGTGACTGTCGTATGACCGAGGGTGCGGACGGATCATCGAGCGCTTTGATCTTTTTTTGTTGCCCCCCCTCGCCATCGACGGAACTTTGGTCCAGCTGAATATCGGAGTTTCTTTTTTTTTTCTCAAGGACCATTTTCAATTCTGGTTTCTTCCTTTCCCACCTGAGTCATTCCCCTACCGAGTCCGGAGTGATGTTGGCCCCGACCTTCCGAGTACCGTTTAAGTTCATTTTCTTCCCCCACAAGGTCGCCGGCCGCCTGCAATGGTGGTCGTATTTGAGAACTGGTCACTCTGACTTCCTTTTTCTCATTTGGGGCCATCGAAGTGCGCCTCGACCGGTTCTCAAATTTTTTTTTCCACCTCCTCACTCGTGTTGATGGTTCATGCACGTATGGGAGCCCCCAATTTTCTTTGCCTTTGTGACAGCCAGATCTCCTTCTCCCGACGTCCTTTTTTGAACCCTCCCTCCCCCCCCCCTCGATCAACCGTTCGCTGTTCGGGGCAGTTACGCTTTTTGGTTGATGGTCGGCGTCTCTCCTCCCTTCCCTCTTTTGTATGTTCCCGCTGGAATTTTTTGACTGCAGCTCAAAACCTCCATTCCTCCCTCAACCTTCCGTTTTTTCTTTATCCAGTTTTCCTTCAAGGACGGGCGGCAGAAATGTATGCTGCCCCCCCCATGGGGGAAGGCCCCCCGTGTCTTTCTCCCCCCCTCAGCGGCGTCTTGGTGTCGCAATCACATGAAACCTGTGTCTTCTCATCTTTCCTTACGCTCCCCCCTCATGATTTCCTACTCTCGGTGAATATCAACCTTCAACCCTTTCGGGCGAATTGCACTTGCCGTATACCTTTTTTTTTCTTTGTCAAAAACCCCGTCAAAAGCACCTTGGGCACCAACATAAGTCTTTTCCAGTATTGATTCTCCGTCCTTTCGACTAGTGGGACTGCGCCATTCTCTCCCAGCTCCCACGTTAGGACCACTCACGAACGACTATCTCCTTATTGTTGAAGAGTAGTTCCCCCTCCCTTCTCGATTTCTCCTAACAATGGCGAAATTCCCTTGGGTATATGGGAAAAATCCCCTTGGAGGGCATCTGTCCCTTCCCCCCCCTTTTTCTATTATCCCGACCGCGTCGACGCCATCTTTCTGCGCCGGTTCTTTTACTCATCCTTCACGGCCCAAGCGCCGCGGCCATGTCCTCTCCAATGTGTGCAAACAAGTCTGTGTCTTCCAAAAGCCCGCCTGGATGTCCCCCCCATTTTCTTTTTTCTTTGTCCTTCACACTGAAAGGCCCTGGCCTGTACTCTGGCACTTCAGGGTTCTTTGCGACACTTCCGCCGAAAGCGACCATGATCGAGGAATTCTCGAATTTTCCATCCCTTTCTTCGATGTTCCTTTCCCCCTGACCCAGGACCAGTACCTCAACGTTTCCTTTCTCCTGGTCTCTGAATCGGTTATAGCCTGAGACAGACAATGGCCACCCTAATTGACGCTGTCCTCCCTCTTCCATATTCATCAGCAGACGCTCCCCTCCCTCTACCCTCACCTCGCGTACAAACTGACGGGTATGGCAAACTTTTGAAACGGGAGCCACCCACCTCTTTTTCTTGGACCAAACCCAAACATACCCATTTCCCCGCTGTCCCCACTTTTACGATGGGCAGGAATGCCAACGCAGGTGAAATCTGCAAGTGGGTCTTAAGGTTGCCCCCGCATTATAGTTACTCCTTTCTTTTTCCCTCCTCATGTTGTTTCCGACAGTAGGGTAATGATCCTTTTTGAACAGGAAGTCAGTCAACTTACCCTGCGTCTTTCCTTTCTATGCCCCTCTTCTCCCCCCACAGGCCTTGATGACACCACAGTTCCTGCCGGCTTTTACACCTTTTTCGTACCCCCCATTGTTCCTATTGGCTATGGTGAAGGACGGCGGCCCCTTCAGCATGGACTGTCTTGACCTTCAAATCCCTATGCTTTGCACCCAACAGCGGTTGCCCTTTGTACTGTCTTGGCATTTGAGCCTCGCCCCCACCCTCCCCAGGCCGCTCATGTCCACACGTTTTCCTTCCTTTTGTCCGCCCCCCATTCCCAGGAGCAGCGAAGCTTCAGGGCTGGCCACCTATCTTCCTGCGCCCCCTTTGCGGGTCCGGTCTCCCCCCTCCCTGGCGCCCTTAAGCTCTGCATAGTCGAGCCAGGCCGGGTCATTTCGTTTGAAATAGGGTTGACAAATTGTCCCCGCATCCTGAGAGGTTTTTTCCCCTCTTTTTTCTGTCCTATCTTTAAAACCCCCGCACCATGGCCTCCCCACTTGGGCCGGTGCAATCGGGCATCGAGTAAGGCCGCCCCACATGATGGCCCGTCCTTTCGCCTTCGGTAGACGTGGCCATACATGGTCACCCGTCTTCCCTCTTTTTTGTCCCCTAGACACCCATGACCCCTCATCGGCCAGTTCGTGGGTGTTCGGACTTTTGTTCAGATCGTCAATCTTTCGTCCTTTTCCTTCCTTATTTTTCCCGAGCCTCTCCCCACAATCGAGGCCTTGCGCCTCGGTCGCTCCTCCCGTGGGAGTACGGGTGGGAGTTTTGGTTGTTTTTTTTTTTCCTGGCAGTCCCACTTCTTCGCCCTTTCCCCCCTTCCATACCCCTCTTTCACCACTATTGTGTCCTGGCTAACCCCTTTTCTCCTGATGTTCAACACTTTGGAATGCAACAGGTACGATTCTCACCCCCCTTTCCCTACTTTCTATGGCCGTGAGTACGTTTCCTCAGCATGATGTTCGGCAATCCCCTCCGTACATCCCTGTACCCTTTGGTTTTTCTCCCCCGATAATCCCGGAAGATGACGTTTCTTTTTTCTGGTGAGTCACCACGTTTGCATTTCCTGCCAGTCCGTTTGCCCGACCTTCAATTTACACGCATGTCTCCTTTCCCCGGCCCCCTCTTCTTTTGCCTTCTTCCGAGCAGTCCATTCTAGGGTTTCTTTAACCCTCCTTCTTCCTCTTATTTTTTCTTGTCCAACTGCCGTACCCAGTAGAAGAGCTGAAAGGTCCCCCCTCCAGCTACGACCAGCCTTTCGCATTCTCTGACGTGTCAGTTAAATGAGTCCAACTCTGTTTTTTCCTTTTCCTTCGGAATCCTCTTTTCTCTCTTATCCCCACGATTTTGCCTGCCCATCCCCTTTTTCCGGCTTTTCTTCCTCCTTTTTTTGGTCACCTTCGAGGGACGCATTATCTTTTCGAAACCGGACTCCTCGTTTTTTCCTTTTTTTTGTCGTTCAGATCTCCCCGCCGTCCCCGTTTCCTTTCGTCTTCCTCCTCGGCGCACCTGTTCAACTTTCGGCCGTTTGCTTCCAAAAATCACCGACCCCCTAAGCTTTTCGAAGGACTCTTTTGTTCGTCCGACACCGACTTCTCGATTCAACGAAACCTTTCTTCCCGTGCCAGAGTTGCTTCCCGGAGAGTAGGAGGGTTCCCCCTCTTTTCCCTTTGTGATCTCTCTTTTTCTCTGTGAAGACTAAGTGGCCGCCTACGTGCTGCACGGTTTCTGTTCGTAAACGGCTATTATTCTCGCGCGTGTGGTGTGGTCCTCGTTCTGTCGCTCTTTTTGTCTCGAGGCGTGATAGTTTGGACGAGCCCTTCCGTCCCGTAGCTCCCTGCCGATGTCGGGCCGCCTGCAAACTGTTGGAGAGGGTGAGACCTTTTCACCGCTCTCGACTCAGTTTTTCTTTTTTTGGCAGCTCTATGTTCAAATCGCGTGTTCACCACGTCCTTCGGGTGTTCACCCACATATATCCAGAGTCGGTGTGGCTTGGTCATCAAAATCGTCTGTTTCCCCTGCTATGTGCCTCCCAAGCATATTCGAAGTGAAACTGAACTGTCCGTCCTCCACTGGCGCTCCGGCCCCGCGCTCGGCGGTGCTGGTAGGAGAGCGATTACGGCCTAAACCTCACTCCTTTTTTCCCCTCCCACCCGAGAAATTTGAATAGCGCCTCCCTTCCTTCCATCCCACTTTCTTTTTTTGGAAGCGTAGCCGTTGCATAAGGACGGCGGACTGTTCCTTTGCTGTATTGCGTGGTTCCAAACCCCCTACGTTCCCCCGCGAGAGCGTCCTTCTGATTATCGTTCTCCACACCCCCGTGCATCATTTCAGCGATGGTCACTGATTATTTCTTGAAGAACTTTTATGCGGTCTCCTGACCGTCCTAATTTTCCCCAACCGTTGCGGGATTCCTTGTCCTTTTCCTTCCCCTGTGGTTTTTCCCCCCTCAAGATTCATCGTCCACAGTCAGGCGCTTGCCACCTGAGGCACAGGAGTGTATAGCTGCGTAGATTTTCCTTCAATCCCCGTCTTTTTGACTGCGCTCCCCCACGGTATGCCCAAAAGAACGGATACTCCCGGTCTTTTTTGGTTGACTTTTTTACCCATAAGTCTTGAAGATAGTTCCTAAGTCAGAACCCCGACCCCCTTCCCCTTTCCTGCATCCTGGCGCGTAATCTCTACCTCGGTTCCCCCTTTTTCCGACTTCGCTTTAAATTCCCTTTGCGGGCGGCTAATGTTATCATCCCGAATTAACGGAACCCTTTCCCGCGGCCATGTACTATCCCCCACATTTTTCCTTTTCCTTGATGGAGTTTGAATTTGACCCCGTCTGTTCCCTGCAAGGGCCCCTGCCTCTTTTTCCCCCCTTTCAGTCTCTATCGGGCAAGGGAACGCTTGGCTTTGCGCAAGATAAGAGACTTCCCATGAATGAGCGGTCTTCCTATTTTCCCCCCTGATCCCATTCGTTTGTCGGAAAAACTACAGCTTAAATCATGCCCCTCCCCTCAACCCTTTCTTCATGGCTCGCATTCTTGGAAGTTAGAGGGCGAGAGGTCAAGTTTACAATTTTTTTTTTATTTTGTATAGGCCTCATTCCCCTTTTTTTTCACGAAGCACTTCTGGATTAATACTCAATCCGTCTCCCCCGTTCCCACTACCTACGTCCGGCGTCCATAAACCTTGCGGGTATGGTCCCTTTGGAAAAGGGCTTTTTCCACGTGCCCCCAATCCCCGCGGAGAGTATTTGGTGCCCTATTTCCTCTTTCGAGTTCTTCTCCTTTGCCAATACTCCCGTGGAGGGCGGACTTCCGTGTTCCACTCATTTAATCCCCGCTTTTTTGCCTACTTCTCCGTTTGTTCTTTAGTCTACTTCATGCGGAACAATGGGCATTCAGGACCCCCACGGCGTCTTCAACCTCGTCCTTCATCGCCGTCTGTCTGAAAAGCGGATGACTCACCCCTTTCAAACCCCTCTTTCCCCTTTTTTTCCCCTTAATTGGTTTCCAGACAAGACTTTGTATGGCGCACGTCTTGCGTAGTTCGCTGAACCCTGGAGAGTTTTCTTTTTTCCCCCCCCTGCCTTGCCATCTCTTTTGCAACCACGCTTCATTAGGGTTGCCCTTGTAGGTCTTGCAGGCTGAAGCCTTTTCCCCCCCAATCGCCCTCCAGGCCATTTTCTCCCTGATTTTTTTTTTTGTCTTGCTGCTTTGTCCGGCACCCAAAGCTGCCCTTCTCGGACATGGAAAATAGAGATCTCCGTCCACCTTGTCTGTTTTTTTTTTCCCCTCCAAACTTGTTGGCCCCGACCTCTTCGACAGTTGAAAGCGTGCCAGGCCAGGGGCCCTGTTGTCCTTTTTCAATCGCGTGTGTGTCATCAATTCTTCCCTTACCCTGTTTTCACAATCCCTGGGCTCGAGTTTAAAGGGCAGCTGGAAAATTGGCGTGTGAACTTTATGTTTTTCCGCCTGAAAGGATACAGAGGCTGGCTTCGTGTTCCCCCCTTCGGAAACCGAGGAAGCACCAGACGGCTTTTAGGACACCATGGATTTCCCGGTTTCTTCTACCTATAGTAAGGAGAATTGACAACCTCTTCGACCTCCCCCCCAATTCCCAGGCCTCCGGTCGAGATGTTCTTTCGTGGCAGACTGTTCTTTTTTCAGGGCGAATTCCCCTTCTCCCTTTATTGCATTTCAGAAGTTCTTGCAGATGTTCCCGTCGAATTTGGCTCGTTTTTCTTTTCGTTCCTTCGGGCTAAAAAGGGTGTGACCCCCCCTTTCCCCTCCGCCTCTCCCCCCCTTCCGGTTCCACCGAGAGTACGACGGCTCCGCTGGTCATTTCGCAAGACCATCCCGTCTCCCCTCGCTTCCCCTCATCTTGGTTTTCCCCGCTAATCACGAGAGGACGATCGATTGCTTTACTTTTTTTTCCTTCCCTCCCAAGAATTCCCCGCCTTCTTTTAACTAACCTAAGGATCCCATGTAGATGCGGCCACCGCTGACGTGTCTCTCTTCTTCCCGTTTTTTCTCGCAGTTTTTTCCCCCCGGGGTTTGTTCTTACACCCTTGTCTTCGTTGTCCCTTCTAGACCGCCGAAGTTTTTCATTCCCCTAGAAAACGCTCCGACCAGAATTTCTTCCTTGTTCGCCCTCGACTTCTTCCCTGAGTCCTCTTTTCTTCCTCACCCCCCATCCTTTCACCCTTCTTTTCTTTTTCTTTGCTTCAAAATCACCCCGAATCGAGTTAATGGTTCTTGGCCCACTTTGATTTAAACTTTCCTTTTTTTACGGTAGAGGTGACTTTATTCCTTGTTTGACTCCACCTCGTTTTTTCGAGATCGTTTTCCCATTCTCAAAACCGAAGAAAACTTGCAGGCGGCCCGTTCCCCCTCTCCCCCTCCTCCTCGTAATCTTTCTAAACGATCCTCCTGCCTCTCATTCTCTTCTTATTGTCGGTTCCCCCACAACGAGCGCTATAAATAGAATGTGACGACGAACCCTGGTTTTTTTTATTCGCGTTCTTTTTTTCTGCCGTCGAGTTGACTTGCTTATTTTTTTGTTGATCTCTCCCCCCCTCGCCGACCGACTTCAAGCAACCTATGCAGAAGAAAGTGACCTCATACGTGCTGCCACCCTTGTCACGTCTCCTTTTTCCCTTGTGGTGTCTCTCGCCGATTGACTGTCGCTTTTTTTTGACTCCTTTCCCAGTTACGGCCCCGGGGGGTTTTTTTTTTCTTTTTCTTCTCGAGGTGCCGGCGCCCTGCAAAATGGTGGTCTTTGTTCCCTCCCTGTTTTCCCCTTCCGCTCCCTTTTTCGCGATTTGGCAGCTTACCGGTCTCCCCTCCTTTCAGACCCAAAAGTCCTTATCAGCGGCAGGTTGTTAAGACCACTCTTTCCTGATTTCGGTCCTTTCTCCTTTTCGGTGAGCCCCAAAACTCGCGCTTTCTCTGTGTCTTCTCTTTTTACCGGCAGAAATATGTACTCAGTTAGACGAAACGGCACGCGTGCTGGACATTTCCGTATCTTTCGGAGCTGTCGAGGTATTTCAGGCCGTCTTTTTCTTTCTTGAGCTCTTACGATACCCAAAGAAAGCGTGGGTACTTCTTTTTTTTCCCGTCCCTAGAACTTTTTAACTGCCCGCCATAAACTCTTCTCATATTTCCCTTCCGTTTTTCTTTTCTGGTGCGACGCACTACCCATGCCGTGTCGCCGTTCTACGTCCTTCTTCGACTTTCTTTGGGCCAGGTCAAAAATTTTTACGTGATACCCCCCTCCTTTCGTCTGATTTTCCCCAAATCCCCCTTGAAAAACCAAGGCATCATTCGGCAGCGTTCTGTTCCTTCTCCTTTCTTGCTTCTTCTGGTCGCGGTCCTTTCCCCCCTTTTGGTTTCTCTTGGGGTCCCGTATACCATGTGGATTCCGTGTCAAACCCTCAGCGGCCTTTCCATTCCTTGGCAACAGCTTCCCTTTGTTTTTATTTCCTTTCCTTTTTTTGGAAGCTTTTTTCCTTCTCCCCCCCTTCTCGGCCCCAGCTACCCGTTCTGCATCCCAAGACTACCTTTCTTCCATTTGGTTCTTTCAGGCCTTTTACTTTTCTTCCTTCTTCTCGCCCCCCGTCCGAAAAACCCCACTGGCAGTTTTTTTCATGGTTTCTCTCCCATTTCGGGCCTTCTGTGATTCCTTGGTCTTGCGACGGGGAGGCCCCCACATTCGTTTCTTACTTCCCTAATTCCCCCCTTTTTAGTCTTTCTTTTTCTCCCCTATGTGCCAACGGCGTGATTCAAATCTACCCCGTTTTTTCCGACCTCTTTCAAGAAATGCAAATGGCTGGCACGATGTCTTTCAGCTCTCTGGGGAAAGACATTGGTGTTTTCAAGTTTTTCACTCTCCCCTTGAATGTCGGACTCGACGAGATTGTCAATAAATGTTCGTATTTCTGCTTTCCCTTCTGAAACTTCCGAAACATAAAACCGGTGGACAGCAAGGCCTTTCTTTTCTCATTGTTCCTTTCTCCCCCCACTCACATACAAGTTTGCAACCCTTATGCCCCTCCCTTGGGCTTTTTCTCTTCCCCTCCCTTCCGCTCAGAGCACTCAGCAGGGCCGTTCTCCCCCTTCTTGGACGGTTCAAGGGCGAACCTTGCCTGAAATCGTTTGAATTTTTTTTCTTTTTTTAAATCCCCCCTCCTGTTTTCACTCCTGATCCGCGATGGTTTCGGAACTGAAGCAGTTGCCAACTTTCGCCCGTGGTTCCGGACTTCTTTCCCCCCCCCAAAAGAAGACGTCTGCCTTCTTTCCTTTCCTCCTTTTTTTTTTTTTCTCGAGACGTTTTCTGAATTAATGCTTTGGAAACTAGTCCGCCCCCATTTCTTTTCAGCTTCCCCCTGCCCATCCGCGGGCCGTTGATTACCCTCGAGAGGCACTTTCCCCTCTCCCCAAAAGCTTCGAGTTCACCTTTTCCTTTTTTCAAAATTGGACAGGCTGTTGTTTGTTTCCCCTTCTTTCGTTTTGTTCGCTGTCTGCGCATTTCTTGCTCACACATGCTTTCCTTTAGGAGACCCAAACAGCTTTCTTAGGTTTTTGTCTTTTCTTTCTTTGCTGCCTCCTCCTGCCTCAGCCAGGTGGCTCTTCCTGTTTTTTTCCCCTTTGCTATTGTCGGCACAAGAATGCACTTCCTTCCTCTAGCAAGGGGGTCCACCTTATTTTTATTTCGCTGATCGGGAGCAAAGAAAGGGGAGGTCCTTTCTGAATTTTCTTCCTCCTTTTTTCCTTTTGCAAGGGGAAGTTGTTCACTGGGTTCCCTTTTTTTCCCTTCGGTGTTTTTTACTCCTGGCGGCACTCCTTTTTTGCCACATTCCTTGACGAGTCATGGCAGCCGGAACCTTGGGGCGGATGTGGGTTTCCCCTGTGGCTGCATTAGCGCTTTTTTTCTTCCCTCCGGGGATCAAAGCGTGGCTTTAACATCGGACCAGATGCCTTGCCGGAGCCACCTTTTCTTTTCCCTTTCCACTTTCGCCTTCTGGTTTTGGGTTTTTTTGGTGTTAGGCCCTTTCCCGTGAAAGATAGTCCCGAGCTGAAGAAACGACTTTTTTTGCCTCTTCGAGTGATCGCAAGTGCTCTCTTTTTGATCTCCGTGCTTGTGGTTTCTTTTTCGTCCTTTAGTCCCCTTCTTAGACAGGGTGACAAGCAAATCATAAGCAGCTGTTTTCCTCCTTGGCCGCTTGTCCGTTTTTTTTCTTTGCCGCCTTCTTTTTTATAGTCGGGAATCCACCTTTTCACGTGCCCTTAGCTTTTTTTATTAACAAGATGAGTACGTTGGCTCCCGCATGCTGTTTCAAGCCCTCAATTTATTACCATCGTCATTAGGATTGGTTTTCTTTCTTTTAATCCTCTTTCGCCTTTTTCCCCGTGGAGTTTTCTTCCCATCAACGATTCTGACGCAGTTTCCAGTCGACGGCGAAACGCCTTTCTGAGTCCCACTTTTTGGGACGTTGATAGTCTTTTGATGTGATTTTTCGGCTCTCTTCCCTTTGGGCTTTCTTTCGGACCTTGTAGCGTAATCGCTCGCGACCACCGAAGCTATTTCTTACCGTGACCAGACTTCCTCTCTTTTTTCTTTTTCAGCACTGACGATCCCGTCGTAGTCCTGAGTAAAGCTTTCCTGTCACCACTCGCCCATTCTTTTTTGGATTTTTTTTTCTCCCCCCCTTGATTTTCCTTGTCCACATCACCCGAACATAGCGGCTGGTTCTTCGGCCAACTTTTTATAAAGATTTGACTTCCGGTTTCCCTTTTCCCCCTTGGTTTTTTTCCCGATGCTCCCCCTGGAATCTGCCAAATAGGTAGAAACCGGTTAGTTGAGAGCTTTTACCGCCGCCACCTTCTGGATTCCCTTTCCATCTCGCCTTCGCCGACGAGTAACCTTTCGGTCCCTTCTCACGCTGACGCTGAGAAGAACAATCTGCCGACTTTAGTGTCGGCTCAAATATCTATTACTTACAGAAACCTTGAGCCTTCTTTTTTTTTCCTTCCCCTTCTTTTTCTGCAGAGTTTTTCG
>Ga0179593_1542229_pt1 | contig 13519 bp, 15 predicted proteins | sample CZODoug2_1_08_16_FD_185931 | JGI IMG/M metagenome (GOLD analysis project Ga0179593, IMG submission 185931) | Vadose zone soil fungal communities from Angelo Coast Range Reserve, California, USA - CZODoug2_1_08_16fungal (PacBio error correction) | ecosystem: Environmental > Terrestrial > Soil >... | reverse complement strand
ACGTGATTCCCGCTCCTCCTCTGTGGTGTTGTGCTCTTCCCCTTATCGGACCTCTTTTCCCGGGCTCCTATGACCTCCCCCCACCATGGTGCGCGTGCGCCTATCAGCGGCTGCCGGCGTGCGTCCCTAGGATATAGTCCTTTTCTCTTTTCCATTTCGGCAGCTTTAATGACGGTTCTTTTCTTTCATTCTTGCTGAGAATGGTTAGTCCCTTTGGAGAGGCCATTAGATTCGACCTCTCTGACACCTCCCTTATCAATGCGATTCGTAGCCCAAATAATTTGCCGGCCCGTCTGAATGAATGACCCTCCTTGACTCCGTACGAATACCCAGGGAATATGAACTCGAGCGAAGTCTCTCCCTATTACTCCGTCTTAGTTTCTGCTCCTCCGATCACAGAGAATGGAGTGACCTTTTGGCCTCCCCTCGAGTTCCTGCTGGATCGGAATGGCGGGAGCTTATGGTGAGACTCCCAATCTGTGCTCTCTTTCCTGTGGTTTTTTTTTTTCCACATTTATTTGGCTATCAACTCGGTGGTTGGGCACTTTTAGGGGTTAGTTCACCTTTTTTCCGATTTTTTTTCCTCTCAGCATTGTTTCGCCGGACAAAAAGATCCTTCCTCATGGCACCGTCTTTCCTTGGGTGGTGAATCTGAACCACTGAGGTCTATGGCCACGGAGTGGCTCGCAGAGTGAGTTTTCGAGCTGCCGAGCCTGCAGGAGCCCATCCGTACCAAACTCCCAATTCCGACGCCTCACCCTTCAGCAACCCCTCTCCCGATGAGGCCGCGGTCGACCTGGCGGAATGTAAGCCCCCCCCTTATCCCCCTCCCCTCAAGTGACAAAATACTTGCGACTTACCCCCCCATTTCGCGAGAACCATTATCATCTTCTCTGTTTAGGGCGTGCCGGGGACCGACAGACCGACCCTGATGAAGAAAAAGAGTGTTGCAGTTCACTTTTTCTCCCATCCCCCCCTCTTTCGCCTTTTCCCCCCCTTCATCGGCTTTGAGACGTTCTGGCGGCAAAAGGTGAATCACCTGCTTTTGGTAGGAGGGATAGTGCCCTTGGTGCTCCCACAAAGGATTCAACCCTAAGATTTCTCCAGTAACCTGGCATCCTCCAACAACGCGACATCCTGAACTTCTCGTTGAGAGCGGCTGGTAACTGGGCTCTCGATGGTGTACACTTTTTCTAGAGATTACTCTCTTAAAACGCCCCCCCCACCTCATTTTCGCAGCCTCTGCCCATGTTTCTTGCCAACATGTCCCATCGCTTCCGACGTCTCGCCTTGAGCGACATGCGCCCGCTCTCCTAGACCTTCCCCTGCCCGAATTAGTGTGTGTTGCCGTTCCGGTGAATGAGCCCTAAAGGAATCGACTCTCGACTATTTGGTTTATGATGAGAGAGAATTAAGTGATTCGATGGGTAGAGGTCGCGATACCGACTGTTGGTCGACTGACCTTGCGGTGTATTTTTTCACCTACATCTCCTTAAGCGAGCTTTTCCTCCCCATTCTCATTCGTGGCATGGACGATAGTGCTCTCTTTGCCTCTGCTTCCCAACAGATGAGCCTGGAAGTTTCTCCTGCCGAGTCATCTCCTTCTCCTCATTTCTGAGACTCCCCCATCTTGCCCTGCTCCAAGTGGCATTCCTTACCCCCTTGCCGGATGCTTCCAGTACCTTGCCGATCCGTACACCACCTTTCCTTCGGCCTTTCCCATAGAGGCATCGCTGCGGTGGTTTTTCTTGGGGATCTCTAATTGGCACGTGGTTTTTAGAATTCACCCAGCACCCTCCGTTTTTCAATCTGCGCGTCTCCTGAGCGCACTTTCCAGGACAGTCCTTCTCGGACCGGCCCCCCCCTTTTGGGTTTTTTTTTTTGGATCCTTACACGTTTGTCGCCGGGATTTGCGGGGTGCTGACCCCTTTTTAACGATCATAATCTGACAGGGCAGCTAACTTACGTTCCGCCTACTCTTCTCCTTCTGTTTTCCCCCCATGAAGCACCCAGACCCTGCTGACTCTCATCCCCGGTCGTTCCTTCATGTTTAGGTGGTAGAGCGCCAGTCCTCAGTGCCCCTTTCTATTGCTCAGAAGACTCACTGTAGCGTTCGGCGGTTGATCTGACCCCACTGCTTGATGGTTATTAGAGAACGCTCGAGTCTTAGTGTAGATGAAGCCGTGTTTTCCTTCTTCATCGCCAGTTTTTATGATCACTTTGTGGTGAAGCCCAAAGTTATCTCCCCTACGATCTTCCTCTAACGCCGCTTCGTCGGGCCTGAGAAAAAGACCATTCTCCTCCCTGTTGTGATGGCCTCGCCCACTCTGACGGGGTGACCCCATATTACGGCACGAGCGTTTTCTGCGGCGTGGAAGGAGAGGCCCACCCAGCTGATTGTTTATGGCTCCAAGACCTTGTGCGCTGCGTTTCCTCCCGGTTTTCCACCGATTGTCCCCCCTCCCTGCTTTTTTTGCCCGATGACGTAACGCCTCCTGCTCTTTGAGGCGGCGCCTGACGACGCCAGTCCCCTTTTATATGGTTATGTTATTTTTTTTTCCCTCTTCCCCCTCTTATTTTTTCTCCTATAGTGATATTAGTATGTCTGTCCTTGAAGATGATGCCCTCTGTTCCCAAGTCTTGTAAGGCACAACTTGTCCCACGTCCATGTGCTTCCCGTTTTTTTCCTCTTTCCCTTTTTCCTCACTTTTTTGAGAGATCTTCCAAGTTTTTGGGTGGTTTTCTTTTTAAGGCAAATCGTTTTAATCCTGCTGCTTAGGAGCGGCGTTTTTTTGAAGCTAGAACCGCTATTTTGCCGTTGTTCGTGTGCGTGGCTTTTTAATATGGTTTTCTTGCAGGATGCGTCACGCCTCACCAATCCCCAAAGTCCCCCAGTTTTCCTCGTGGGCAAACTGATGAAAGTTTTTTTCCCGTCCTTTCCCTTTCCTGTTCTTCTGTGGACGTGGACATAGGTGGGTCTGTCTTACGCCCCTAAAGACAGCGCGTTCCTTCTGAGTAGGTTTTGGGTCATTCCCTCATGATCAACAGAGACTGGGGCCTCAGCTTTCACCCTCCCCCACCTGCCGACTTTCAAGGTTTCATTTAGTAAGCCGCATCGGTCTATTCCGTTAGTGCGCCTCCCCCTTTTTCCTCCTGGTTCTAACGAGGCCCCTGACCCCTTTGATGAAGCCGAAATGCCTCATTCCCAGCGCACGGCCTCAGAGGGACCCCTCCGGCCCCACGGAATCAGAAATGTACGCGGAACGATCTGCGGAGGTATAGAGAAGTAACAATCAGAGACGTATGTGCGCTGCGAAATTCGCCCCCTCAGGCGGGCAGAGAGAGAACGCCCCTTTCGTTCATTAAGCGTTGCTGAGCGAGGTTCCTTTGTCCCAAAAAGACGCGCTAGTTGGGTGACACCGGACACGTTCCCTGTAAGAGTCTTGAATCGTATTTCATCACCCGAATAATGCGGAATCACAACCGCGCAGCCTGCCCGCAGTACTTTTTACAGAGATAGTGTCTTATTACCCTCCCCCCTCTTTTGCTTTTTGAGACTTTTTTCCAGCACGTGCAAAAACCCCCAGTGCACGCCGCCAGCTAAATACTAAGATAGCCCCTTTACCTCACGTTTTTTTTGCAGAGGAGGTAATGACTCTTACGATGAAATCGATTTTGTTGGGCGCTGGGATAGTTGGTCTAGATACCTCTGCTTTTTTAGAGTCTCCAGCTGTAATTCACGTCGTGCATCTTGGGTCAAGTCCTCTTTGTCGCGCCCCTTTTCCTCTGATCCAAGTCATTACCGCCATCCCCGAATCTAGTCTTCCCGCTACCCCACGCCGGCTTGATATTCTCCACCTTTCAGTTGCTCGCTGAATCTACATCCCCCCGGTCCTTCACGTCCGCAGCACAAATGCGCACTTTTCGGAATTTTTTGCCTTCATGCCAAGGCTCCCCCAGTCCCCCGCGGCCCGTTTCTCTCCTTCTCCCTCTTCTTTTCTGCTGCCGGTGTTTTTTCTCGACTTAGCACTCCTCCCGCGCATGGCCTGACGGTTAGGCTCCCCGGCCGTTAGTCATGATCTTTTCCTTCCTCGTAACGATGGACTTCCAACAGTCCCCTTCCTTCCCGAGCTCCCTCTCCTGCATCAGGGTTCCGGCCGCTTCGGTATTGTGTTCCAGCTTTTCCCCTCCCGTGCTCCCCGAGATATAGTGCGACCCCCCCACATGGTAACCTATCCCTCCTCCCCTCAGAATTTGTAATTTTTGCCGCCTTGCCCCCGTCTTTCCGATGACGTTTACGATCTCTTTTCTCAATCTTAGACCGGGCGGCTCAGAAGCCTGAGCCCGCCGTGAACCACAGAGTTTACTCCCGGGAGCTGCCGCTTTTTCCAAGATTGGGCACCGCGTATCTAGGCTTAAATTCCCCGACACTCCAATGAGAGAAGGGTCAGATTCCACCGAACTGTGCTCGCTGTTCCTCAGTTCCCTGATCAATCGTATGCTCGACGAGGAACACGCACCCTGAGGGCAGGGCGCCGATGGACAAATGTCAAGCACGGATTTTCTCTACGCGCCTAAGCCGGCGACGAGACCACTTCTCCGACCCACCGCGGACCTTCCCCCCAACGCGACTATCCGACACTTTGGGACGGTCTCTTTGCGTTCATTCGCTGGCCCTTATAGCTAGCTCTTTCGGTTGAATCCGTACTGTGGCTTTTGACCTAGAAGCGCGTGCGCAAGGACAGGAGCGTGCAGAGTCCGAGGCCTCCGACCCTGCCCTCCCTCCCCGCGAGATCGCTCACGAGGTTTCCCCCACCTGGTGCGAACCTTATCAATACCTCCTGTTGCTCCTCTTCCACACCAGCCCAGTAATTGCGTTGGATTCTCGTTTCACTGTTTTTGCTTTGGAAAAAGTTTATACAATCTTTTGAGATTACCACACCTTTGAAAGATCAGGCAGGCCCACAGCAAGTTTCCACAGGTGATTGAGAACTCACAGCGCCTCCCACCCCACAGTTTGAGATGAATGTTTCCTTCCCTTTTTTACCGAAGCCGGCTACGTACCTCCTTCCACATCTATGTTTGGCAACAAGGTCGTAAGAAGTAGACTGGCCTATTGCTCTCTTCTAACACGTTTTCCGTCCTAGCTCTGTGGCGATATCTGTGCCCAGTCGGCCTTACCTTCTTCTAGCGGCCCGGCCGGTATTTTAATGTCTATTTCTTCCCCCTATGTAGTAACAGCGGTCCCATTGGATTTTTAGGTCTGACGTAGATGTACTCACGTGTTCTCTCGCTTCCTGGCGTATGCGACTCCACGTGAGAGGCCGCCTCCTAGTTTTGCAAGGAATTCTCTACCTGTCTTTGTCACTTCTCCGGCGTATATTCGAGAGAAACCGTTTTGTGAGAGCTTTTCACTGAATTACAGCTCCCCCTAGCATGCCCCTTTGGTAGACCTTTTTCGCTTGAGAGTTCTTCCCCACATCGTCTTTTTCCCTCTTTTTTCTCCCCCCCCCCCCCCCCCCCCCTACCCCCCAGTTTGGTCTTTTATCTCTCTTCCCTGATTGTGGTTTAGATAGGAGTCCTTTTTTGCCTCGAGGAAAATCTCGCCAACTCGCTTGCTCTTTTCGAGATTACTTTAACATCTCAAAGTTATTTCCTACAAGAAGGGATCATGTGAGTTGAACACCTCCTTCTCTTCATCTTTCGCTTTAGTCTCCTGAGTTGCCTTCTTGAGCGCATTCCTCGAGTACGGGCTTTCCCTTTTTTATCGGGTAATGCTCTGCACCCGGTACGGTCTTTCTGTTAGAGCCCCACTTCCCCGTTTATCCCTTCCCTCTTCAGGAAGAAAGACACCCTTATAACGCTTCGGTCCCGACACCTCTCCTCTCCCACGCTCAGCAGTCCTAATAATGTACCTCTTTTTTTCTAGAGAGGCGTCCTTTCTACCGGCCGTAGAATTGACATTCGCACCTGCTGTTCCTGCTATGGATATGGACTGGAGGGAGGACGACCTATGGAGAAATAGGAATCTTCTCTCGTGGGGGTGGTTCTGCGGCGTTGTGTTGGAGCCTTACAAACTGGTTTTGGCCCCGTGGTCAGGTTTTTTTTGTAAACTCGGTAGAAAAGGATGTTTTTTTTCTAAGCCGTGTTGATTCATGTTAACCACCCCTGAGTGAACTTCCACTAATCCCCCCCCTTGATAGGGCTTTTTTGTACCGTTCTTTTTTATTGTATGTTTTTCCGTAGTTGGCGCTCCCCCCGAAGAGTCGCTAGTAAGCGGCTCGTTGCTAGGAGAGCCTTTTTTCCCTTTCTTAAAGAATGAACCATCCGCCTCTATAAAGCTCATGGCACCCCCCGGCGGGACGTTTTCAGTACCTGGGCACTGTAAGTTCCACCTGATCCCTACACCAGCGGAAAACTCCTTTTGGCGCCTTCGTCCCTCTTTGTTTATCAATAAGAGATTTCCCCCCATTCCTCCTGGGCGATGCTCTTAACTTTCAAACGCCCCCCCCCGTGCCCGTCCCCAGAGGTGACGACTAAGATACCTTCGTTCCTTCTCTCCGCTCTCATAGAGCTTAGAGTTGGCACTTTGTCCATCGCACCTCGGTCGTGCGGCTCTCTGGCCAAGCCCTTGGTTAGATGATCACAGTTTTGATTCTCTCCGAGGTTTTTCCGTGGCATTCCCCCCCATTCGACGCGAGCTTCTGTTCTTCCGAGAGTTTTTCCATTTTTCAAGCGGGGCGCGATGGGGCTTCCCTCTTTACGCCTCAAGATACGAACAGTCCCCCCCCGTCCCCCACTGCACCACCCGCCACCCCGTATCCCCTGTGAGTCGCTTCCCCCAACTGAGGTTCATTAGAGAACTGAGACTAGAGAGATGGCTGTCATCTTTCCTTTTCTCCTATCAGACCCCGTAAGTGGTCCCCCTTTCCTCGGCCCCATGTAACTTTTTGGACATAAATTCCAAGACACAGCGAGAAGTTCGGGCTTTTTCGCCTCCGCTTATGGATCTGATTTTTTTTCCTCGCCAACTGCTGCTGGTTAAAGAGCCTACTTCCCCCCCCGGTGATTTTTCCCAAACCCTATACTATCTGTCCCCACGATGAGTAGGATTTGAGATTTCCCTCCTTACGTTGGAGCCCTGACACCGTGTGCGCATTTCCTTAATTCAATCCCGCTCAGCCCCGATGAAGCCGCGGACCAACCCCACCCCCCCCACCGACAGCGGAGCCCCTTTTCTCTGTTCAGCCACCTCTCCTCTGGCCAAGAGAGGGGGCCTAATAAACGTTTGTTTTCCTTTTTCCCCCCTTCCCTCTCCTATCGACCAAAGTGCGTAACAATGATGTTCCTTATCCGGTTCTCCCCCGCTGCGGCCTGCTTGAGAGCGTTAGGCGCCACACTAAAAGCTGGTTTTGTGCCTCCCCCCTTTCGACGTACCTAATTTTGATGGGCGACGGGCACATCCTTTCCTTAATTCGCTGTTTGTGAGGGGGCCGACTGCCTGTAGGCCGTCGATGGATGAGCTTTTGACTCGGCCCCTTTTTCATGTGACTGATTGGGGCGGGGGGAGACATCCTTCGCGGCCGCCGCCTCCTGCGGTACTTAATTAACAGCAGACGCGGCTGGGGTCTCAAGAATGTTGCATTTTCTTTTTTTAGGAGTACCTCCCCTCCGCAGCTTTTTTCGTGCAAAAGTTCTTCTGGTACCCCGTTCTGGAGTCATACTTAGACAGCTCGCGTGTCTGCCGCTCGGCATTTCGGCTTTCATTTCCAAAAGTACCCTCTTCCCTCCCCCCTTGGAACCAAAAAAGAGCCTGCGCTTTTGACAACCCGCTCTCTCTCCCTCCGTTAATCTAAACATTTCCTTCTCGCCCCGTTGTTCGGTTCATTGACCGTATCTGCGGTCCCCGTCTGTTCTCGATTTGTGCGTTCCCCCACCAAGACCAGCACCGAGCCCTTTTTCTTCTGGTTGAGTCGAGTCCCCCCCTTTGCGTGTGTTTGCAGATTCTCTGAGTGCCCTCCTTCGTTGACCACCATGCAAGCATCTGAAAGCTCTTTCACTTTTTCTTTTTCCCTCCTTTTTTCGAAGGACGCCGGCATCCCCATAATGTCACTGGAGATCCCACAATACGCCCCACCGCAAACCGATACCATAAGCGGGCGCTGCACCGAAGTCATCCTTCATCTTTTCGCCCTTAATTTCAAGACCCGGTTTCGGGGATATTATCATCTCCCCCCTCTTGTTGTTTTTTTAGCGTATAAAAAAACGGAAAGGACCGCTCCCCCGTAGTAATGGTGTCCTGTTCACCGCTCGTTGCTTGTCTCGGCAAAGATTCGGTTCTTTAGTTTTGCTGTCTTATTTGTCGATTCCTTAGAAGACTTTTTTCTTGCCTCTTGTCCACGACTCACTGCTCTCTAGGTAAAAGCCAATTAATTTTTTTTCGGGTTACATTCCCCTTTCGTTTTAGGATTTTTCTTAAACCCCACCCTTTTCGCGGGTGTCGTGCAGCTTTTCCGCCGCATCTTTTTGGAGAGTATTTAAGCTCCACCCGACTTAGCTTTTTTGAACGGCACACCCATCTGCAAAAGCGTACCTTCCTCTCAATTGTTCTCTGCAGAACACCTCGTCTAGGTTAAGTTTCTCGCGAATTGGTTTTTTTTTCTTGATTCCTTCTTGCGAAGGCAAGCGTATAACCACCGTAGCCTCACTTTTTCTCTTTACGCTTTCTTGACTCCCCCGATTCGATGGAGTACTTATAAGGCCCCTGGTCGACCCCCTTCAAACGTATCTGCTGGATAGCCCTGAAATGAGGCTTTTTCTTTTTCCCTCTCCCGAACAGGAGTGCAATCTTTTGTTAAGTCGGCCTTAAAGACGGTGAGCTGCTCCGAACTGGTTTTCCTTTTTCTCCCCGCTAGAAGATATTGGGTGTCCAGGCCAAGTTAACTGTACTTGTTCATATCTTTCAGCCCTACCATCCCCAGGGTCCTCACTTCCAGATCGATCACCCCGCTAAGACTCCCACGTCCCAGCCCGTCCTTCCCCTGTGCTCGTGCATCTCCCAGGCTCCCCCACAGATTGGATGGTCCCCTCCCTCCTTTCCCCCCTCTTACTCCACCGAGCCGCGGAATCCTAGAAGTCCCCTCAGTTTCTTCCCTGTTTCTCTTCTAGTTGCCTTTCTTTAATATCCTAGGGTGCAGTTCCTGACCCGCGTTTGCGCTCCCCCGATTTGTGCAGAGTCCTTCTTCCGAGGCCCAGGGGTCTCGTCCCTGAACATGCTGCGGCTTAGTTAGTCTGTACTCTAGCGGGCAAGATAATTTCGCACTTCTGAAGTAGTATCCGGATATCCAAGTTTTAACCCTCCTTCCAGCGTAGAGGTGTGTGAATACCCGCAGGCCTTTTTTCAGAAAACCGTGCGACTGGCATATTGACAGATGCCCTACCCTCCCCCCGCAGTCCCACACCCTCCGTTAATGGTGTTTTGTTTAATTGAGGGAATATGACATCCCGCTCGCCCCCCCCGACTCCCTTCTACTCCTGTCCGGTCCTAGCGCCCTGGCCTGGTCTTCTTCTTACGGCCTCCTTGCCTGCGACTCAATGATCCTCTCTGCCCCTGCGGTTGGGGGGCGAGAGGGTCTCCCTCCTTTTAGTTTTTGCATACAAATAGCCCGCTCCCCGATCCCTCTCTCAGTACCCCCTCTTCCCCCCCCCCCCTGCGATCGGGTTTTTTTTCTCTTCTATTTTGACACTGCGTTCTCCCGTGTAAAATGTTCTCTTTTTTCTCAACAAGATGGTCCCTCCCCTCCCTCCGCCCTCTTCTTACCTTGCCGCCTCGTTAGATTGCGAGCCGTTTAGACCGCGTTCTCCCGGCATGCTGTCTCATGAGTCTCTGCCCTCGTTTTAGGAGAGGTGTCTTTATTTTAAGGTCACCAGTATCACCGGTGCTCCGTTGATCCTTTTCGATGCTAGGTGCGCAGCCTCGACCTCGGTCCCCCCCTTTATGTTCGAGATACCTTTTTCATGTTTTCACTGAAATAGCATTCGCCAACTTGTCCTTTCCCCTCTTCGCGCGGTGTTCTTCTCCTTTATGATTTTTTTTTTCTTTGTTGAATCTTTGCCGATGCTGCCTGCAGCGCGGCACTCTCCCGAGCGCTCAATCTCCTCCTTGCTGTCCTTCCCTAGTTAGAACTTTAGAAATGCCCCCCGCCATTCGAGAAACCGCCCCCCCTCCCCTTAACATACTTTTTGAGTTTCAGTGTTGCCCGCGGTTTGGGAACCTGCCCCCCCTTCTTCCATTAGAGCCCCGCAAGTAGCACAAAAAGCCCCATTCCCACCCGAGCCCCCAGCTCCGCCCCCCCCTGTAGTCTCCATGTTTCCCCTCGTCGCCACGGAGAACCTCACATTGAGGCTACCCTCCCCCAGTCCCTATCCTTTTTTTAAGGAACACCTGATCCCTGGTCGCCCATGCATTCGCCCTCGGGCTCTGGCGTAGCGCGTATTCCCTTCCGTTCTCAGAAATAGTCGCGTTTGAATATGGGAGCGGCGTCTCTTTGCAGAAGTTCCGGCATTTTCTTTCGTGCCTTAGCTGTTCTCCTTTTTCTCGCGCCAATGATGTTTTGGTCCTCTCTAAAAGATTTGATTTTAGTTGCCCCTCCTCTCTCCCTCGTTTCCCCTTCCAAAGATAACGCGCCGGCCCCCATCGAAGTCGCCCCTTTTTAACGGCATACGCCGAAAGAGCCAGAGTCCTTCCTCATATTCAATGTTTAATACGACCAGTTCCCTCCCGTCTGTATGAGCCGGCAACACTTTGGGAGAAGTGACTAATTACCACCTCTGTCTTCCCTATTCTTGAGCCTTTTTATCTAGCGGCAACACCGCGAAGAGCGCCATAGATTATTTTTATATGGTAATACAGTTTTTTTATATAAAGATTGCTTTTCTTAGTCGACTGTTTTGCCTGCTTTTTTTTTTAAAAATTCTCGTGACCATCTTCCAACCCTTTGGCGCGGTTCGATCTCGCTCTCGTCCACCAAACCTGGTTGCTGCCCCACCTCCGGGCTTACTTGTTACCCCCCCCGTCTTTCTCGGCATCTGCCGACGTCGTTCTTTCATTTGGAAAGGAAGTGCGTGTGAGCCTAATGCAATAACCCGGTACCTCTATGGGCCCGTTCAGGACCTTCTATGGGACCAATTTTTATCTTCCACTCCTTTAATAAAGAGATAAATCATTGGTTTGCCCGTGACCTACGGAAAAGACTCCTTACGCAGATTTCCCTATCAAGAATGGATTTACTAGTTAACAAAGAGCCCCCCCCTCTTCGCACATTATAATTCCAGCGAAACCAGTCGTGTCCTCTTTTGCGCCTACTGGAGGTTTCAAATGGACAGAAGTGAATCTTTGTCTAGCTGACTTCTGTGATTGCCGCTTTATGATGTTACTCACCAATGAAGATCCCAGCTGGAGGAGATTACTGGTGTATATGCGGCGGGGTTTCCGTCTTCCTTCACTCTTTTTTAATGGGACCTTTGTTGTGCGAAGTTGTATCCCCTCTATGGTCTATTCCCGACGGTTATAGGGCCTTTACCCCCTCTGTCCATTTCCCCCCTCTGTATGGATGTGGTTTTGCCCGGGATACAGCTTATCTAACGATGTGCTTCATCATCGTCCCCTCGATGCTTACGCGGTCCTCCCTTCCCGTGCACTCTCTTCCTTTCTGCCTCCAACCCCCCTCAACGTATGAACCCTCTGCCCCTCTCAGCAACCCCGAGATGGAGTCTGACGGTGCCCTTACTTTTGGTTTGTGAACAATTATCTCCCACAGCGCGCCCCCAATTCCTTGAGGAATCGGTTCGCGACACCTATGACTGTTAGAAGTTTCTACGGTCTGGTTCCTTTTGACTCAAGAAATTGCCTCCAATTTCGCTTTTTCCCCCCTGTTTTATCCTGCCGCTGCTGAGAACTCGATCTACACAGTTTGAATATGATACTTCATGTCTTACCTTCCAATCAGGCAGAGTGGACGTCGGCTCTTTACCAGAGTTTTGCGCAACCCTCAGATCCATATTGAGAGAGCATAACAGTCCTTTCACTCCCAACCATCCTCTTCCTTCTCCTCTTTTAAGGAGGTGGAGATGTTCTATTCTCGGGAGTAATCTGTTCTTTTCGCCTCCAAGTCCCCCCCCCCTACTTTCGCGCAGAGCGCCTTGAAACTTTGCGTGTCCAACTGCCCTTTTCTCATCCCGTCCATAGGAAGTCGGTCCGCTCTCGCTTTATCTCCCGCGATCTCTCAGTAGATTGTCTAGTTGAAAGAGGCCGACTCCTTTCCCCCCCGGACCCGATTGCGATGTGGGTGATGTCGGACCTGGTTGCTGGTAAAGACTCGCCATTTTTATTTGCTGGAAGATGACTTTTCCCCCCCCTCCCCCCGATCGGTCTCGGTCGGATTCTGATGAGACGTGGTTGCACGGTTTCTCAAGTTCCTTTTAACAGATCGACCATGAAGTTTCGAAGTTTTCTTTAGTCTCCGACGCGTTGTGGAGCGGTCTCCTCCCACTCGCCGCGCTCCCGATATTTTTTCATGCTCATCCCCATCTCTTCGGTGCCTCCCCCCTAGATCCCCAGAAGACAGTAACTGCCTTTTCCGATCTTTTCGAGGATTGCGTTCTTGTCGCTGAATTTTTAACGGAGTTATTTGCGTTCATTTCTCCAACTTCTTTTGTGTCAATGTACTTCTCGAACGCTGTAGACCCTTCGTTGATTCTCCTCTTTTGTTAGGCGGACGCTCATTTGTTAGGCAGGATGGAGTTCTCTTGAAGGACCTATTCATGGACCCCCCTCGGTGCCTGGGGGTTCCGTTTTTTACCCTTACTTGGGGTTTTAACACCCGTTTTTAATTTAGCTTTTTTTCCGTGTTTCCACTCGTCTTTCCCTTCTCTTTTTGAGTCTTTCCCCTCTTGGCACCTGTTGGTTAAGGAGCCGAACCCCCGTCTTTTTTCAGCGTATCGTATTGTTCTTGCGACCCCCTTGCGATGTTTTTTCTTCCCTCTCGCCCGCGAGTGTTCTGGCTATTTCGTCTTTCGGAGTAAGGCCCCGAGAGTACTTCCACGTGGGTTTTGACGCAAGACATTATGCCACTCCTCGATGCACGACGATTTTTTCTCTGCCTCTCCACCCTTGCTTTTCCTTTGCTGGTCCTCGTCTCTCCTTTTGCGTTCGGTGGCTCGGTCACCTTACTCAAACTCTCCCCCTTTTTTTTCGGCTGCTCGGAGCCCCCAAGCTGATTTTATTACCTGGTATCCACGAAACCTCTGCTCTCGGTTACTCCGCAGGCGGGAAAACTCTGGTAGCAGCTGTACTCCCCCGCTTCTGGTGAGGATTGCGTTCGTGTTCATTTTGTCCCAATCCCCCCCCTCCGTTTCTGTTCCTTCAAACCCCCCCCCCACCCCCGAGCCCCCTTCCTTTTCCGATGCGAGCTACAGATTCATTCCTTCTAAGGCAACTTCCCGGGCGGTTCTCCGGTTT
>Ga0179593_1184653_pt1 | contig 13519 bp, 15 predicted proteins | sample CZODoug2_1_08_16_FD_185931 | JGI IMG/M metagenome (GOLD analysis project Ga0179593, IMG submission 185931) | Vadose zone soil fungal communities from Angelo Coast Range Reserve, California, USA - CZODoug2_1_08_16fungal (PacBio error correction) | ecosystem: Environmental > Terrestrial > Soil >... | reverse complement strand
TGCTTCGCTTATCTTTTGAAGGGCCTGTCCTTAACCTTTTTGAGAAAATCACACCTGGCCGTCCTTTACTTGCACCCGTAAGTTCACCAAACCCTTTCTTCCTCGAAGGGCCCATTCTGAAGAATTGCTCTCCCCTCTCCAGGCCGGGATCTCCTGGAAACCTTTTATGACCCACATACCCCTTTCCAAGTTTTTCCTCTTTCAGAAATAAGGCACCGGTCTCGTTCGATTTGCGCCCCCGTTCTGACAAATGTGGCACTCCCCTCCACCCTGATTTTTTTTCTTTTCGAAAGCTCAATTCTTTTTGGACCTTCACCGGTTCCACTCCCTGATTCTTTCCCTGTCCCCCCTGTGCTGGATGGCAAGATTTTCAGGCCCAGTTTTATTGATTTCGGTGCTCGACCCCCCCGTCCCCAAGCCTGCACCCCCGAAACACCCGTTAAACAGACGTTGCGCCTGAACTTCGAAAAGATGCTTTCCCGCCCTCAAATTAACATGATCGATCCCTTCCACTTCCCCTCTGCCGACTTTAGCCTTTATGTTTGACATGGGCAATCGGGAGCTTCGCGTTTCCTACCCGGGACCCTCCAATTCCCTCCCCCCCTGGTTCGAAGGGGTCTACGTCTGTTTCCTTTTACACTCTGTAACGCCTTTCGTGCCCACCAAACCCTGCACCTCCCTTTTTGAAAATTCCTGCGCTTTCAACCCCTTTAGTGATGCACTCTTTCGAGATTCGGATGAGTCCCAACAACTTCCTTTTTAATTTATGCCCCTTCATGGTTCCTTGTTTTCACCGCTTCTTCCCTCAGCGACTCAATGGACCCATTTTAAAACCCTCGCCCGATCGTTTTCGGTCGGTTTATACTCCCCTAACTGTCAAGCATTTTCGGTTTAATTTTTCTTTTTCTCAGGTCGTCTCGCCCTCAGCCCATGTTTTTGGGAAAAGAGATCCTCGATGATTTCTTTTTTTCTTAGTTTTTTCTAGTTTCGCCCCCTTTTTGCCTCCATAATCTTCCAGATTCGATCCCCTTTTCCCCCTTTTACAAATGCCTGATTGCCCGTCGTTTTGCTTTCTACCATAAAAAAACCTTTCTCTCCCTTGCCCACGTGTCTCTGGGACCGCCCAGCATTTTATGATCCCTTCCGATAGTTGTGCCACTTTTTCCCGCAAATTAGGCCCAAAGCAGAGGGTGCCCCTCACTGTTTGATCTCCGCTACCAGAGATTTTTGTTTTGGATTCTTCCCCCTCTGTTTCCTGCGGGACGCCCCTCTGCCTTGCGGTTTAAAGTCCGGGTTCACTGTTCTTTTATGTGGCGACGTTCTCGTTCCTTTTTTGTCACTGTTGAACCCCCCATGCAGGCCTTGCTGTTTATTTTGAAGAACGAGCTCATAGGATCAGGTAGGGAATGCCTCAGGTCGCTGTGTGGAACTTGGTTTTCTCCCCCCCCAATTTTGAATCACCCTTTCCCCCTGACGTCCTTTTGCCCACATTTGACTCCCCCCTATTTTGGATAAGGTTTCCTGACCGCGTCTGAGCTCATTGATCCCCCCTTACGCTTCCTCTTGACGCCCTTTTCCTCTTAAGTATGGTCTTTGGCAATTTCGGTAAGGACCCTCTTTCCTTCCTGTCCAACCCCCCCTACCCCTTCTGTTTTCCGAAGTTTTTCGGTCCTCCCCTCCCCGATTCCTGTGTCCATTCTCTCTTCTCAGACCCTTCTCCCAAAACCCTTGTGGAGTAACTCCCTCCGCGTTCTAGATACTCCGTTCTCGACTCTTTTTGAGCATGCCAAGGGTTCCGACAATTTTCCCTTTCTTCCTCGCTGGTGGGTATCTCAAGTTTGTTAGAGCCGAGTTCTGTCCAAAATCCTGTTTTCGGCCCTTTTTCCCCCCTAACCCCTCAACCTTTGTTTTGAATTTCGGAGGAACCCCGCCAGAACCATGCTGGTTTGCTTTTCTTTCCCAGACAGATTTGGTCCTAGTTTATTTTTGGATATCGCAGCCCTCTTCCCCAAGGGCGGTTTTTTTCCACTGTTCTCTTTTGTTTCTTTTTTTTTTTCCCCCCAAGAGTGTCTGGCCTTCCGTCCCTACGAATCTTGGCCGTTTTTTCTTCAGTTGCTTGTGTGCTGGAGTGGGCATTTTTGATCCCTTTTTTTCTTTTTTTTGTTAGGACTTATTCATCTCCTCCCCGGACCGTAACCACTTTAGTCTTCACTTTCTGACAGGGACCTGTGTACTGGCGCCTCTCTTATTTGCCCAACGACTTCCTATATTTCTCTACGTATCTCAAGGAAGCCCAAATCTTCACAGTTCGAGACTGCTCGACCCCCAACTTCCCTAGGGGGCGGCATGTCTTCTTTATTCATCCTGATAGCGGTTTCATTAAGTCCTTCGCGTAATGGGAAGGCTTCTACTTCGGTGTGTTGAACCTCTTTTCTCCCTCCCCCATACTGTGTCCAGTCTCCCGCATTGAACCCGATCAGTCATTCGTATCGTACCTCTAGAGTGTTGACCCACGTAATGGCCTTCCCCGCCCCCTTCCCCTCCCAAACAATCAGTGTTTACGGACAGTTCATCCTTGGCGCTCTTTTCCCTGGACGTTCGAATCTGGGTCTGCACCAGCGGCTGACTCTGCGGAGATCCCTCCTTTTTCGTTGCGTTACACATGTAAGTGGTACTTTCTTTTCGTCCGTGTGTCAGTCTATTTGAGTCCCCTCGACCCCTTCTTTTTTTCCCATTTTACCCGGGCAAAACCCCAACCTATGAGTTTAAACGTTCTCCTGAGCCACCGTATTCGAATGGCAATTCCTTTTTTCCTTTCAGTTTCCGGTCGGTCGGCGCCGCCCGTCAAGGTGTACATTGAAATTCAGCCCCGTTCATCACGGATTTCTAGATCCCCTGATTTTTGGATGGACCTTTCACTTCTTTCTCAGCGATTTTCCAAAAATTTTTTAACCTGTTGATCCGTGGCGCTACGACTCGCTCGGACCCCTTAGTGATGCTTCCCCTCGCGCGGGGCGTCTTTTTTTCTCAACTTTCGTTGATATTTTGGATAGGAGTCATTGGTTGGTAACGACGTCACTCTTTTCCGGTAATTTTTTGTACCATCGCCCTCCCCTCTCGAAGACTTTTTGAATCTTTCTGGTGTTGACTTTGCACGCGATTTCTAATTCATTTTTTCTGACCACTGCTTTTGAGGGCTGGTTTGAGCTTTTTGTCGTACCCGGCGCGAGGCGCCCGCCTATGTGGTTCCTATACATACTACCATTTCACTCCCGGACCAAGTGTCCATTGAGATGCGCTCTATCCCCACTCATTAGCTTTCAATCTGAGTCAGCTCTTGCTTTTTTCAGCTGCCCAGCTTTGGACCCTTTTGCCCCCCCTTTAATCCCCCACTGAAGCTGAAACCTTCAGGGCATTTTCATCCCACTCCCCTTTTTTTGCTACGCTGTTTGTCCCCACATTCTTCATTTTTCCCCCCTTTCCCCGAACATTTTCAGACCGTTTTCACCACGGCTCTGTGAATGGGTGTCTTCGTCAGCACATGTCAATGGATTCCCCTTTCTCACTATTCTGATGATACTCCTTGACCCTTGTCTCATCCGCAGGTCCATGCGCCCTTCCAAAATAGGAATCTGCTTTTATTTCCACGCTCTCTGGTCCCCACGCCACTGATTTCCGATCTGCCCAAGACCTTCTACACTCTTTCCCTGCGGTCCAGCCGGCTAGAGCATCGACCCAAGACCTTGCGTCTCCTATTTTTCCGTATCCGGCAATGACACTGAGCCCCAAATCTCTTGCACCCCGGACCTTTTTTCCTTTTGACCTTCGGTATTGACTATGCGAATTTTCCCAGACTTTTTGATTCCCAATCCCCCCGTCCTTTGCTATTCTTCTTATTGACTGGGGCGAACCCGCAATTTCTGTCCCCGCCCCCCCTTGAAAATTCTCCCTTTTTTAGGCCCTGTTATCTCGATATTTTGGGAGATTTATTTCTTGGGCAAGGCCGTTAGTTTCCTTTGTTTCTGTCCGAGACGCCGCAGAAGGGGCTGAATCTTTTGAATTCCCGAGGTCCTTAATCCCTGCGTTCGCCCTGAGTTTCCTTTCCGTTTTTACACTGGTTAACCCCTGCGTTCTTTATTTCCTGTTAACCCCCCCCCCCCTCCTAGAGTAGCGCCGGCTTGAGGGAAGATCTTGTCTCTCCGGCCGGCTACCTCCTTTTTTTTTCTGTCGCCGGTGGTGGCTCAGTAGTTTGCGACCTACTCGACAGCTGTTATGTCTAATAGGAGTCGAAGCTCCCCTTTTTTTCTGAGTCGCCCCTCGCTGTTTGGACTCGGAACTGGCGCGCCCCCCCTCGTATTTCACGAAGCCCCCCCTGTTTCGCGCGAATACTTTACGGACTTCCTTCCTTCGAGCGAGGACGCCACGCCCTAAGGCGTCCTTTCTCACCCGTCCTCTTGACCACGAGCGTTGGGCGGCCCTTGTAAAAGGAGGAAGCATTCCTTTCTCTTCCCTTCCCCCGGTCAATTAAACGTTTCCTTTTCAAGTTGCTCTTTTCCTTTCCCCATGACCTGTCGCTCGCGACTTGTACCCACGTTAGACTTACTTTTTTTTCCTCTTCGATAACAAATTTCCGAGAGTCTTCTTTACCTCCGAGTGATCTCCTATGGGAACGATGAGATTTTTGAAGCCATTGGGCGACCCCCAAGCCCCCCTCCCCCCCCTTGATGTTATCCTGTACTGGGGGCCTTGAACCCCCCTGGTTCAACTCCTTCCTGGTCCGTAGTCTTCTACCCATTTTATCCGAGAGAGTATACCCTGGCGGGGATTCAACCACCTTCCGCCTTCGTTCCTAGCCCTTTGACCCTCCATATTGGTTAGTCAGCCCCTCACCCACGGCTGATAGCGATCCCAGTTGTCAGCCACAAGCTGATTTCCTTACCAGCCATTGAGGGGGTCCACTTTTGGCCAAAGAAACACGGCCCTCCCCCCCCCACTCTACTACCCCTTCGAAGGTTGGAACAGTCCGATATTCACGCTCTTCTCCTCCCGGAGTTAATAACGGCGCAACTTCTTCTTAGATTTTCTTGGCCCCGGTGTGCTCCCGCTTTCTCCGGCCCTTCCAGTGAGCAAGTACATCTTTACCCCTGCATGAGGTCGACCTTCACGTCCGCCCTGGCCCACATGCTTTTTCCTTGAACGGGTCCCTTTCCCCCCCCTTTTTTTTACGGCGATTTGTGTCTTCTGTGCCCCCCCGGACCACCCTCGGCTTAACAGCTACAGTGTGCCGTCTTTCTTCCTTATAAAGTCTTTTTCCCAGCTTCCCTGCCCCCGTAGGCTTACAGTTCAATGTTCCCCGGTGACGCTGAAGTAGCCCCGTCTTAACGCGCCCAGTCTCCTTGAGGAGTAGCGTCTTTCTGACTTTCCTTCACCAGGTGTTGTTTGCTCGCGCCTTTTAATCGATTCTTCAGGTAATTACACCTCCCCAATAACGGTGTTTTCTCTTCAGCAAGCTTTTTCGAAGTTACCTTTTCATTCCACTTTTTTCCCCTCGGATTTGTAAGTTTTCGCCCGAACTCTCTTTAGAAGGTTCCGGTTTCCCCCTTCTTGTTTTCCACCCGGCTCATAGGCGGCCCTTTTGTGGGACCCCCCCCTGCGTCTCTTTTTCCCCTTTCCTCTCCCTTTTACCCTAGGTCTTTTATTGATGCCGTTTGGGCCCTTGTTGGTTTTCCAATCGGCCTTCGGTTTTATGACGTGCCAACCCAAGCGAACTTCCCCATGACAAATACTGACTCTTTTGTCTGGCAGTAATTCACCCTCGTTTTTTTTTCCATGTCGAGGTTAGAGAGCGTTTCCCGGTTGCGTGCAGGGCTCAACATCGTATAGAAGGTTTTTATGACGGCGTCAAGTCTCTTTTCTCTGGTTTGTAAACGCACCTGAAGAAGTCTTTCAATATGGACCGGCTCTCCTCCCACCTTACTGATAACCTCTAAAATTTTTTCTTGTTCCTTTTTCCACCCCAAACTTGACCCTGCTTTTCCCTTTTGATTAGAGTAAGGAAGGGACCTTGCGGGTGTTCCTTGCCCCGTTTCTTTTTTTATTTTCCTTCCATGTGCGGCGCGCCAAAGGGAGTCTCCAGACAGTGAAGCTGTGCACCTTTAATAGTCCTCTTTTGTTCCAGCGACATTCCTAGGTTTGGCCTTGCACTTTGCGGTTGGAAATATTACTTCTCCACCTGATTAAGGACAGGGCTTTTTTTTTTTTTTTTTTAGTTTGGTTTTTTTTTTGTTTGTTTTGTTTCATTTTTTTCTTTTGGTTTTTGGGCGCTCTCTTTTTAGGATCTATTCGTATGTTGGTGTTTTTATTTTGTTTTTTTGGTTTGTTTGTTTTTTTTTTTTGTTTTTTTTTTTTGTGGTCCTGTTTTTTGGCTTGTTTGAGAGGTGCAGACCCATGTGCACCCGGTAGATTGAGAGTTCACTTTTTCTTCCACAACGCTTGCGATTCTCGTAACAATGATAATTCCTTAATCTTCTTCTATTTCCTCTCTTTCCTTTTTTTTTTTTTTGATTTTGAGAGATGTTCTTTTTAGGTTTTTCCGGGGCCGAGTCCTCACCTCTTCCCGTTTCCTTGTTGTTGTAAACCTTGCGCGCTCCTGACTTCTCTTGGTTTTTGTCGGCTCGAGTAGATCAACGACCTTGAACCTCCGCGCCTTTTTACGACCCTCCACCTTTCTCCACCCTCCTTAAGTTACCTTCTCCCTGTCTGCGCCCTGTCCGGAAGCGTTATTATTTTTTCCCCCCCCCCCCAGCAAACCCACCCCCCACGGCACTTGTGCATGCATATCCCCCCCCCCCCCCCCCCCCCCCCACCCCCCCACCCCCCCCCCCCCAAATCTTGCCTCGCCTTCCCCCCCCCTCTATGGTGCACTTTCCGTGTAGTCGAACCACTCTTTTTTTTCCGGTCCCTTCTTTTCTCCTTCGCAACTTCAGTTCCGGAGCTGTTTATTGTTTTGCCCCCCTCCCCCCCCCCCCCCCCCCACCCCCCCCCCCCCCCCCCCCCCCCCCCCCCCCCCCCCCCCCCCCCCCCACCCCCCCCCCCCCCCCCCCCCCCCCCCCCCCCCCCCCCCCCCCCCCCCCCCCCCCCCCCCCCCCCCCCCCGACCCCCCCCCCCCGTGTGGTGTGGCCCTGAGTTCCCGCGACCGTTTAATCTTCCTGCCAGATACTTTTGAAAACTAGCTTTTCTTTTTTGGTGTCAAGGAACACCAGTTTTCTTTAACCAATTTTCCTTTTCTTGTTCACAACCCCGGTCCATCGTGAGTATCCAGCCCAAGTCTTCCAGGCTTTGGTCCCGTCACCCTTTCCCTGAGCGATACCCCTTTGCCCCATCCCCTCCGCCAAAACGGCTAAAGATCTCCCCTTTTTTTAAGAATAGGCCCGCGTCCCCCGTGATGTTTCTCCCTCGCCCAGAAACCATGATCCTCAGTTTTTTTTGATTTTATGTTTTAGTCTTAGTGTTTTCTCTACTCCAAGCGATTGCCGATTCTTCCCCCCCCCCCCCCACACCCCCACCCACCCCCCAACCCCACCCCCCCCCCCACCACCCCCCCCCCCCCCCCCTCCTCGTTACGATATGAGACCCTATTTAGTGGCGATTGTCTAAGGTTCGACCTTCTAAGAAGGGATCCCCTCTCCCCTATGAGTTTTGGTTGGCCCCTTGCCGTTCCCACATTACCCCCTTCGCAATGCTACCGTTTTTTCGCCTCTTTTCCCCCTAAAGGACGCGCACGCCTTTTCCTTCTCTAGAAAGGATCCCTGGCTTTTCTTTTCCATCCAACCACCCCCTTTCTTCTTTAGTAGACCCCTCCTCTCGATGACGGAGTGAGCACAACAATCTCCCGTCTTTCGCGTCCCTTATATGTGCCTGCTCTCTTCTAATACTCAGAGTTGTCGATTCTTTTTTTTTCATTCGAACGGCCCCGGAGGGTGGACGCTTATCCTTTCCCCGAACTCCCGGCAGCCCTGTAGAGCTTTTCAGTTCCTCCAGTTCGTGTTTCTTTTCCTTTTCCACACTCCTCCCCCACAACGAGCATTGTCCCCCAGGTAAGTCCCGCAAAACAGGTGACTGATTCTTTCCAGTTTCACGTACGTTTTGAAGATGCTCCCTTTTTCGGGAGAATAGCATTCGTATCCCCTCCCCCCCCCCTCCCTCGGCGCTTCAACCCTTTGTTCTCCTTATTACGTGTACGGGATTCGCCCTCTGTTTCCATATGGAGTTAAGTTCCTGTTTTCAAGGATACGGTTTTTTTTTTTGAGGCCGTGCGTGTTCAGGCTGTTCCCCCACACCTACACACAATTTGCCAATGGATAGGAACCAAAGACCGGGGCTTTCTGCGCCATACCAGTTGTGGGGTTTTTTTTTGCTTCCCCTACCACCTTTATTTTGGGCTTCTCGATTCAGTAGCGGTTGTTTATAACCGCCGAGCCGGATCCTTTGGTATTCCCTGTCGGCCCCCAGGAAGTGAGGTTTTTTGGGTCCCCCCAAAGGAGTTCATCTTCATCCTTTTTCCTTAGGTCTTTTTTAAAGTTCTTCCCCTATGGAATTAAACTATCGTGCTCGCCAAAAGGCCTTTCTCGCATGTTGTTAGCGCTTTTTCTTTCCATACCCCTTTGTAGGGCCTCTTCTTCACGTCCGTCCTGTCGGCTACAACAATTTTCCCCTTCCTTCACCTTTTTCCTCATTGCTCGGCAGTTTGGCCACCGGTTTCCTGGTTCCCACGATAGTTCTTTTTGGACGGCTGTTCCGTAAGTAATCGGCGTTCGTTTTTTTGTTTATAGCTCTTCACGTGATTCATGGCTAAGATGCGCGCCTGCAAACGCTTCTTTCATAAGAACCGAGCCTTTCCTTTTCCGCTCCGTTCCAAGTAGGTTCTCATTTCTACAATGATCTTCCCTTTACTACAGACATCCACCGCTGTACGACCCGTCGCGCACCTCCCTATCACTTTCTTCCCTCATCTGCTTTTCTAATTTCAGTTCCGAGACCTTCCTGTAACGTCCCTTGTTCGGTTCCTATTAGGTTTGTCACGAGGCCCATCCCCCCACAGCATCTTTTTTAAGAACCCCCTTTTTTAGGATTCTCTTCCTACCCGTCCCTCCTTTTTGAAGGGACGATAGTAGTTCCCCCCCCCTCCCCCGAAAGGCTTCTTTTTCTTGCAGTATTACCACCGTCACGTTGCCTTCCCCCACATAAGCCAATTTAGCAACCCTATGCGAACGGCTTGGGTGAGCGTTTCTTTTGTTTCGGCGGACTCCTGTTCTTTCCCATTTCCAGTGAAAAGTTTTCGGAATCCTAAACTGGCGTTGCTTTTTTTCTCCCCCCTTAGGATGTTTCCCTACCTCTTCTATTTTCCTTTGTTGTTAAGAGATGTCTTTTGTAAGTGGCTCTGCCTTATGATGACGCCGTTTTTCTCTGCTCCTAAGGTTTTGAGCCGCCTTTCCGGAATATTAAACGTATTTTCGTTTTAATTCCCTTCCGAAGGTGAGCTGTTGACCCCTTCGCGTGGAAGGCGTCCCCATTCTCGTAAGATTGGTTTTATGCCCCACTTGGGGCGGACTTTTCTGCCCGAAGGATTTTGTGTTACAGCTTGTTAATTCTTCCCCTCACTAGAGTGACCTTTGAAGCCCGATCCAGTAAATGTGCCGTTTCCTATCACCCCCTCCCTCTGTTTTCCTTTTTACATCTCCCGTTCCGTGTCATCTGGGGCCAATCGTATTCCACACCCAGTGTGTCCTGCCTGACCCGTTAAAGCTCAGTTGGTGCTACTTTCGGTCCCACTATGGGCCCCGATTCCCCCGGGCCCTCTTCTTAACCCATTCCTTGCCCAGTCGTCTTCACTTTACAGGTGCCCCCTTCCTTACAGTGGCGAGGTGGACTTGGTCAGTGACACTCTTGCCCCTCTTAGAGGGAGCTTGTGCCGTTCCCCTCCGCCCCCGCTCTCACACCCACGCCCCAGGCATGGTCGTCCTTGTAGCAGCTCTTCCCCTCTGAATCCCTGACACCCAGCGTTCAATAGGAGGCGGTTATACTTTTTCCTTCTGAGGTTTCTTTACACCTCCCTGCTTGACGCGGTGACCCCCCATTCGCCGACCCAGAAGCGGCGTCACCCATGGCTTGCCCTCCCATTTAAAGTCTGTGTAATATAACCCGAAAAACTTCTGTAGGATTCGATGTTATCGCCCCGGTCCTTTTTTAAAATTTGTCCCTCCCACCCCGCTTTCTCCACCAGGCAAATTGTACCCCATACCTTCTATTTTTCGCGGTACCTACGGAATCCTCCGTTGATGCATTCCTTTGTCTATGAGTTTTAGACTTTCAGCGACCATGGTCCACCTTCAACCGTTCTTTCCGTGCCTTTCTTGAATCGTGGTCCCTGTTACTTGGCTCCTGGAAAAGGTTTCGTGTTTTTTTTGCTGTCTCCCTATAAGCGTCCTTTTCCTCTTGAATAAGATTCATGACAGAGTGCCCCCGTGAATTAACACTTCCCTGTTGATACACGGGCCGTTTCTTCCTTGACCCAAATCCTGCTTGATGCTCTTCCGCTATGGGCAGGACCCCCGCTTTTTCGGTCTCTCCGCACTCGCTTGCTGTCTTCTCTAACCGTCTTTTTTTTTCTTGGAAGGGTGCGTTTGAGGGTCTGCCACTTCCTTCAAACTTCTTTGATTGCCGACTCAATGGCTCGTCAGTGTAGAGTTTTTATTGCACCCGAACTTTCCCAGTTTTCACAATTTTTCTAAGTTGCAGCGTTGTACCCACCGTTTCCGTTTAGAGCCCTTCGTTCCAAACCTGTACGTCCCCGTCATTCCCCCTTCCCTGGTCTAATCGGTTGCCCTCCTCCCAATTACGTTGGTATGTCTAGCCCATGACCTTTTGTGTTACGATAAGTGGTCCAGAAGTTCTCCCGTCAGCGTACCCATGTTCCAATGTCCGGGTTTTTGCCTTCTCGCGATCTACGCCGGTCACCCGTCAAGTGGAGGATGCTACGCCTGGGAGTAAAGGGTCCGTTGAGGCCCCGCTTGCTTTGATCAGATCCATCTTCAGATGAGACTCTGCCACTCCCTTTCCCCAGCGCACTGTCCTCCACCAGGCCAGCTCTTCCAGTACGCCGGCCACCATCGTCCATGACAAATTTCACATTTTCACCACAGACCTTTTACATAAGTCAGGTTCCTGGCTCCCACCATGCCATCCCTTGACCCCCAAATCCGTGGAAGGGCGATCCCTTTCCACCAATCCCCATCAACGTAGGGTTCTTTTTTCCTCTTCCTTCCCAGACCACGTTTTGGTGTGCTGCTTTGGCTGAATGCCCCTCTCAACCTGTTTCCTTCCTAGATCTACCCCCCTGCTCCCCCCGAAAGAGTCTGGGGAAATGTAACCTTTTCTTTTTCCCCCACGCTTTTTTGCCTGACTGAAATCAACGCTCCGACTGCGGCTGTTTCCCTCCAGTCCCTCCCCCCCCGCTCAACTTGCGCCACGTCCTCTTCTCTTCTCTAGCACGCGCCGGCCTTCCCCCGTTTTTTGTCTTAAGTCGGGCAGAGAGGTTTTTGCCTGCAACATTACGGCGGGTATGGGGCCCCTTGCTTTTTCCGCCAGTCTTTCCAAGGCTTTTTCAGGGTGTTTAAACATGTGTCTTCCTCGTTTGGTCCTTCAATCATCCTTTCATTTCCCGACTCGGTCTCTAGACCCTTCTTAACCGCATCTTTTGAGTTGTGAGCTGTGTTATACGCTCTTTTCACCTCTTCCCCTTTTACCCCATTCCCATCACTTTCCATATTCTTTTCTCCTGTCGAAGTTGTAAATCTCGTAGAAACCCCGTTTGTTGTTTCTGGGTACTGTTTTTCCTCCAACAAAATGGTTCCGAATTTGCGCAAAATCTCCTTCGTCAGCAGTCCCCCCTCAGTAAGATCGCATCTCTCCGTTTCTAACCCCTTCTGCAGCCCGCCGCTCTTTTTCCCTTACAATGATGAAAGGACTGCTCCTTTTCTCTTTCACGGACAAACGCATGAAACCCCTTCACAGCCCCCGTGCGTCTCCTCATTCATCAATCGTTTTCAATGAATAGCACATTTCTTTTGCTGAGATCCGGCTTCTTCTTTTTCCCCTCGGTGGAATATTCTTGCGGAAAAATTTTCACCCTTCCTATACTTTCTTTTACGCTCATCCCTTCTGCTGGGGAGTCCTGAACTCGGCCACAGTTTTTTGTTTCGCTGAGTGAGTTTTGCCCCGACAGTTTCTTTGTTTTTCGAACGCCCGACCCCCCTTGAACTCCGTAGAATCAGGCCTTGACCCCGTGTGATCCCGCCTCGAATGATTTGAGCTTCTTTGTGCGATTCCCCATGTTTGCCGGTGAGGTCCACTCCGCAACTACGGCCCTTTCATTTTTCTCTCTAGAAGCGTGCCCCCGGTTTCTGGTTCTCGTCCGGATCGTGCCACGTCTAGGAACCCCTCCCCTTCCTGATTCTAATTTCTTTGTCTTCTAAACGCCTCCTCCCCGCTCTTTTTTATCGGTGGGTTTTGAAACACACTTTTGATCCAGTTCTCTTTCTCCTTCCTTTCAGAATCGGGTTCCCCCCTAATGTAGTTCACCCTTCCGTGTCAGCGTTTTTTTCTCATTCACTTTCTCCCCCTTCCCTGCTTTACGTTCGCTACCTTTGGGACAGCTCCCTGTGCCGCCCCTTACCGGTGTAAGCGTGGTTGGGTTGTCATCCGGAACGAGTTCGTTTACAAAGCCCATTGGATTTCGTTTACAAGATTTCCCCGCTTCCACGTTTTTTTCTTTCTTCTCACAGGGGATTTTAAATCCAAAGCACAACAACAGCCCACCAACAAACCCCCAAAAAAACAAACCCAAACCCACCACCCCCAATCCGACTTTCCCCTTGTTAAACTGTCATCCAAGTTTTTTTTTTTTTTTTTTTGTGTTTTTTGTACCCGCTGCGTCCCTGCTTTCTTGCTTGGACATGACATGCATCGAGCATTTAGGACGTTTTTCCCCTGTCTTGCTGGCGGCAGATGTTTCGCGCCCCTCCACGGATGCGTGATCTTTTTTTGACTTGATTTTCCCTTCCTTTTTGTACCGTTTGGGGATTCTCGCCCCTCCCTCTCCGGCCTCTCCAATCTTGCTCACTTGGGCCGCCTTTCCCCTAGGCTGAGGACTGTGCCTCCCCGTTCTTAACGTACTTTTTCTTTCCGTCTTTTCCTCTTTTTTATTGATTTGTCCTCCCTGCTCTCAAAAGACACGTGAGGCTTTCTTACTTCTTTCATCTTTCAAGCTTGAACTTTCCTTCCTTTTCTTGTACCCCTAACCTTCCCTGCGCTCCGTTTTCTGGTCTGATCGATTTGACATATGGGCAAGTTCTCTTGTTCAGTTGTCCTCCTAACCTTTTTGCCTTTCTTACCTCTTCCCTTTCCTTTTCGGGTTTTTTTTTCTTTTCTCACCAGGTCCTGCTTTCGGCACTGCAGTACG
>Ga0179593_1663654_pt1 | contig 13521 bp, 21 predicted proteins | sample CZODoug2_1_08_16_FD_185931 | JGI IMG/M metagenome (GOLD analysis project Ga0179593, IMG submission 185931) | Vadose zone soil fungal communities from Angelo Coast Range Reserve, California, USA - CZODoug2_1_08_16fungal (PacBio error correction) | ecosystem: Environmental > Terrestrial > Soil >... | reverse complement strand
CTTTCTCGAAAAGCCGTACTCCGGTGTCCCCCAAGACTCTCCTTCAGGGGAACCCTACGCCGAAGCGCTCCGGAGTCTTCATAGTCCGTCCCGCTGCTCACTTTTCTTAAAGGAAGAGGAGGGAAGGTACCCTGATCATGGAGAGGACTTTCCTTTTTTGTTTACTTCTGGACTGTTTCCTGGAAGAGACCGCTCCTCATAGAGATTTTCTCCGTGAGAACTTACTTCCTTTCCGGTCCTTGCTGTCATTGCCTTCTCTTTGCACGTTCTGGTGATCAATCCCCTCGCCAACCTTTTTCGAACGTTGTTGCAAGCTCCTTGTCCCCTTACGCCGAGTCGTGGCGGAAGTTTCTTTGGGCTTGCAGTCGACTATCTGTTCTATGTTCTTTTTACTGCACTCGTCTCCCTTTTCTTCAAAGACAAAGCAAGTTCCCCCGATTCTTTAGGCGGCTTCTTTTGGAAGCGCTGCCCCGGGTTCCTCCTGACGGCCTTCGCAGCAAGGCGGCCCCCCCCACCGCGGGAAAGCACTTTTCGACTTCCCATGAAGGTCTTTTTTCCCTTCATTTAAGTTTCCTCTCTCCCCCGCGAGGTGGACTTTGTCAGGGGAGCGGGGCCGACCCCGGACGGGTCGGTTTGTTCTCTTCCCCCGAGTCTCTAACCCCAATCTTTTTCCTCCAGTGTACGGGGAAAAGGAGTTTCCCCGCCTCTTTTTTTGTGAGGGAGTTATGGATGGGTTCTCTTGAGCACCAGGACTTGCAGTCTTCTTGACGGTGGTTCCCGTATCTTTCCTCCCCTGCTTACTTTCTTTCCCGTTGACAGAACACCCCCCTTCACAGGAAAGCTTCCCGTTTTAAGGTAAGAAGTTTTCCAGGCTGGACGGGAAGAAAGAGGCTCACTTCACCATGGAACTGGTCAAACCGTTTTTCTTTTTTTTTTGCTTTCCTGGCTAGTGGCCGAAGATGTCTTCTTTCCCAGTTAATTATTTTTCTGGGCAGGGTGCTGGTCCATTTTTCCCAAGCTCCTTAAGCGGTCGGTCAGGGATAACTTTTCGCTGGTCAGGTGGTGGAGTGCTGTAATTACCCCCCCCCGGTGTCTACTTCTCTGTCCTTGGCGCGGGCGCCTGCGCCCGTATTTTTTTTTTTTTTTTAAGGTTTCCTTAGTTAAGGGAGCTGGTTTTTTCGTTTTTGCTCAGTAATGAAGGGGCATGGGCCCGGGAGCAGGTGTGTGCCTTTCCCCCCCTCCTTCAAAGTTTTTTTTTCTCTTAGAGCTTTTTTCTTTTTTCAGGGCCCTTCCCCTTTTTTCAATAGCCAGCGCCCGTCCCTCCTTCCCAGCTAAAGTAACTGAGAAAGACGTCCCAACGCGTCCCCCCTCTCCGAAGAACGTTCCTCTTACAGGACCCTCTTCCCCTTTTCCCCCCCCTTCTGGTTTTTTTCTCTCTTTGGGGGTGGAAAGAACTTCCATGACCCACCCCCTAGTCCCCTTACGTTTCTTTTTTCTCCACAGAGTGCAGCCTTTTTCCCCTGGTGTCTTCTTTGGTCCTCGGAAAGACCCTGCAATCCCCGATCTCGAAGACCCCTTTAGAATTCCCCAAAAGGTAAGGAGCGGACAATAGCCCTTCCGAGTCACCCTTGCCCGGCCATTTCTTTCCCCAGGTATAACTTTCCCCCTCCCCCGGTAAAGTCTTCGCCATGATGACCCTCCCCGTCAGCTGGAAATTCTTTCCGGTCACCCCTTTGGGACCCTCCCCCTCCCCTGGGTTGGAAAGAGAAACGGGTTCCTGCGCAACAGGTAATAAAACTTCCCCTCAAGTTTTTTTTCCCCCTCAAGCGCCCCCCCTTACTCCGAACACTCCCCTTTCCTCTTGTGGAAACTCCTGGTCCCCCTGGTTTCGGTGCGATTCCCTCGTGTTGTAAAGACTCCTCCCAATCTTACGGCCCTTCACCATTTTCTGTCCCCCATCTGGACCCGTCCTCCTCGACAAACCGAGGCATGTATCCCGAACAATCCCTTTCCCGGGAACCACCGGCATGGTTACGTGCATTTTCGACCCTGCAAAAGCGTGGTGGGGGGGGGGGGGGACTTTTGGGGGGGCCGCCGGGGGCCCCCTTTTTTCCGTACAGGTCTACGCCTTGATAACCAGCCCCCCTTAGTCAAGCCCCCCCCCTTTTCTTGACTACAGCCCCGCCCTTGGGTATAAGGAAGCCGAGAATCCCCCAGCATAGGCGTACCACCTCCCTTCGGCTTCCCTCTTTTTCCGCCCGTTCTAGCGAAGCCCCGAGTGCCACAGATCGAGGGGGATCCCGTTAGAACACCTCCCCCATTTTGGCCTGATGTGATATCCCTTCCGCGAATTCTTCCTTTCGTCAGCTTGCCCTCAAACTCCCTCAGATCGTCAAAGTAGAGGAAAGGTTCCTCCCCGGCCGTTGGAATTACTTCTTCTCTTCCCCTCTTTGCCCAGTTTCTAGGCTTCTCTGGTCTTGATTCTTTTAATACCTTCGGACCTTCTTCTTTTTTGACGATGACAGCCATCGCCGCCTACATTCTTGTCCAGGTCTTCTCCTCCAGCGGCGTGTTCCAACCGCGGAATTTGCGATTACATCTTCCCCCTTTTTGTTGTTGTTTGAGAGAGACAATAGAAAGATCTATTCCGTCCGCGTCCCTTCCTCCCTTGAAGAGGATTTCTTTTTCCCCTCCGCACGAGATGGATTGGCTTTTTCATTCGCCGTCCCCCCGGTCATAGAAATCCAGGAAGATGTCGGGACCCCTTCCCCCTGCAGGACTTCTGACCAATTGGATTTTGAAAAAGGACGGGTCGAAATGGGACGCGACGGTGGACCTCGGACGATCGCTGGGGGGCTTTTTGAGAGGCTCTTTCCTTTCCCCGAAGTCTCCACTCTGGTGATAAATCCCCTCGCCACCGATGGATGGTCGGCCTTTTCTGCAGAGCTTTTTTTTTTGCGGGTTCTTTAATTGCTGGGCTCCCCCCCTTCAGTACTGACGCTCTTTATCTGGCGAGGACTCGGCTCTGCGGAAGCTTCGTGCTGTTCTTTGGCGGGACCCCTTTGGTTGGATCCTTTTTTCTGTGAGATTTCCCCCTTTTCCCCGCGAAGGCTCAAAGTAAAAGATGTGTCCCCGCCCTTGGACGTTTACCGGCCTGACACTGAACAGGGCTTCTCGAGTATCATGTCGTGACCTTTAAATGGGGATACCTTCCTTGCCCCCGTGATGATGTTCTCCCCCCTTTTGCGTTGGGAAGACTCCCTTTTTTTGTAGAGGGCCTTTCCCCGTGAGGCTTTTTTTTCCTTCCCTCAAACCAAGCTGGTGAGTCTCCCCCGACGTTGTCCGGGGTACTGTCCTGTCCGGGAGTTCTTTTTGGGATGGAGTCTGTTTTTTCTTTCGGCGACGGACCCCCTGCGGCAAGGCAACCGCTTTTCCCTGTAATTCTGCAGCCAACCACCCCCAGTCCCCTTGCTTTTTTTCAGCGTTTTCCCTTTTTTTGACAGGGAAGTGCAAGTTCCACTGGAAATAACTGGCGAGGAAAGGAGCTCTTTCTTTGCTTTTTTTTTCCCCTTGGTCCGCCCCTTGAAGTTTTCCCTCCATTCGATCTCTTTGGGGGTGATTGCCGGTAGACTGCTTTTGCCCGTTGACCGGCCCCTTTTGCCCCTCTTCAACGATAAGGTCGTGGAGGTCTTAATGACAAGGATTTTTCTCGAACAAGGTGCCCCGAGCCCCTGGAGCTTTCCCTTCCTGAAGGGCTGCTTAGGTGGTTGTGGTGAGTGCTCCCTTTGGAGCTGCAGGGTCCCTTTCCCTGACTTTTCCTCGCGGGGACCTATGTGGTAGGGAAGATCCCCTTTTCTCCATAATTCTCTCGCTTTAGAGATTTCCCGTTTCTCCCCAACTTGAGGGCCCTGACCAGGCCCCAAAGCCGACTTAGAGAAAACCACCCCCAATGAGCAACCCCACCCGGGACTCCGCATCCTCTTTCAGCCGAAGGCCCCAGGAAAAGTTAAGAAGGTCATCCCCCTCCGATTTCACTTACCCACATTAGCCGGCTTTTTTTTCCAAGGCCCCCCTTCCACCGTTTGGGCAAGCGGGCCCGGAGAAAAGCGTTCCAGAAACCCCCCTCTTTCTCCCCCTGCAGCCCCCTCACGGGTTTGAAATTTTCCTCTCCAAATAAGAGACATGCCTCTCAAAGAGGCACTTTTCCTGTGAAAGGTTCCAGGGAAGTAGTATTCAAAATGTCCTTCCTCCTCAAGTCCTTTGTGTTGTTCTTAGTTTTACCCGCGTTTCTTCACTCCCGGGGTCCGTCTCCCAGGTACTAAAAAAGACGTCTCTCGGCACGTACTGGTGCCTTCCCAGAAAGACCCCAGAAGGTAGTTTTAACTCCGGCTTCCCAGAGACCCCCCTTCCGTTTCGCTGCACAAAGAGTTTTTCCCCATCCACCAAAGATTCTCTCATCGGTCCGGCTTTCCTACCCGGATCTTCCGTTTCCCCCTTTCCAGAATCCACGGCCCACTGGCATGGACCTGACACACGTAAGAGTACCCAATTGCATTGGGTACCCGTTCCCCCTCGCACGGCCACCTAGAGGTGATTTTTGCCCGCCGGGTTTCCTTTTCCATCGGCCTTTTTGTGGCCGCCTCCAGTTCCTCCCCGCCAGCGCGCCCCTCCCAGGAAAGCATGCTGCGACATCTCCTTCCGGGGTATTTTTATAAGCATTTCCCACTCTCCCTGCGTACTGCACCGTCCTTCTCAGCACGGACGCCCGACGCAAAAGCGACTCTGACGATTTTTCTTGAGGACCTCGACATCGGCGATGTGTCTTTCCCTACAGAACGTGCGACTGCTTTCCGCCAGAAGACGCGCCCGCAACCGTGGAATTGACCGCTTTTCCGCAAGGGGGCGCGACCAACTCGGCCCTGTCCCCGGAAGTTAGTAACGGCGCTGCCAGAACGTGTAACCTGGCCCCCCCCTTCCCCCCTCCCTTTCTCAATACCTCTTCAGGAAATGGTGTCTGACGATAAATCAAGAATCTCCTCAGAGCCTCTCCCCCCCACTTTGCGTCTTTCATTTCCCCCCAAGCCGCAGCGCAGTGTTGTAAAACCGGCTCCTTGCCTTTTCAGAGCTGCTTTCTTTCAAAATCCCCTTTGTTGTTAGAATGATCTCGAACCCATCCTGCCTCCGGAGGTGTACAACACCCTCTCAGATGAGTTCTGGTGACCTGGAGAAGTTTTGGATTCTCTGGCATGATGATTCCCCCGGCAATCCTTTTTTAATTTTGTTTGCTTCCCCCAAGGCAGAGGGCGGTCCCCGCCGAAAAGAAGATCTCCGAACTGGGATTTCCGTCTTCCAACGCGAAGGGCTGGAAGTTTTTCGCGGATGACCGGACCCCCTTTAGTCATTCATGGCGGTTCTCTCCGGCCGGCCGCATGGCTCCCCCTTGGGTGATGGTGATAATCAACGCCACCGATGGAATGTCCCTCTCCCCGGCAATCCCGAGGCGCGGGTCTTTTTTTCAAGGAAGTTCTTTGAAGAGAAGTTTTGCACAAGTAAGCTTTCCTATGGCCCATCGGATCCTTCCGGCCATCATCCCGTTGATGTCTCTCATTCCTTAGGTTTTAAGAGATGGAAGGGACTCCCTTCTCTTTGGAGCTGAAGGCTTCAAAGCCCTTTCAGTCAAACCTTACACTCTTTCTCTGTCCAGAGATTCCCCCTTCCCACCCAAAAACCCCCCATGCTTTTCAGGGCCTCAGGTTTCACGGTCTGATAACTGGTCCTGGTGGCCTTGCGCGTCTTTCTGTTCCTGGGACCTTCCTACGCCCGTTCTCGGTAGAGGGCGAAAGATGAGGGTTGGATGTACCTTTCGGGTTAGTTCTTCTTCTCCCGAAGAGTCCGGTTCCGGATTACTTCTTTTAGGTTGGATGGGGCGTCTCTTCACAGGAAGTGCCGTAGAGCTCGCTGGTGGAGGCCTTTTCACTTGGAAGGACATCTTCCAATGGCCACCGGGCTACCCCCCCCCCCTGACAAGGGCAAGTTATGACATTCCAGGGGGTTTTTTTTCTGTCCAAGTTTCACCGTCTGGAATTTTCCTTACTAAACCTGTCGAGGCCGGATGTTGAGGCGTTCTTTTCCTCTATCCGTGACCTTTTTTTTTTTTGGAGAAAGTGCAGGAGATCGCGGTTATTGTGTGACGGGTGATGGTTTTCTGAGAACTCCTTTTTGCAGTGTTTTGGATGTTTCTCTTTGAGGGCGGTTGAAAAGGGGGGTGCTTCCGGGGAGGTTTTTAGATTTTCGGGATGCTTGCGTGCAGGCTCTTTTTTTGGGCCAGTGTCAGTTAAGGGGAGCTGGTGGCTGTCCGGTTCCTTTCTTCAGTTCAGGGGAAGGGGAGCGTTCTTCCGCTTCGGAATCTGTTGAGAGAGAAAGCTTCCAACTCTTGCCCTTTCCAGTTCAGGAACTGATCCTTTCCTGCTGCACCAGCTCCCTGAAATTCCCCTTACACCACCCTGAAGTTTCCGCCGCGCGCATAGGCCCCTTTTCCTGCAGCCCGAGAACGTTAACAGCCCCCCTGAGCCCGCGACCCGATTTTTCCGGCTCCAGATGAGACCGCGTCACAGAACACCTCTCTATCGCTTTCCTTTCGAAAATTGCATGCCGCAGCCGACCCTTTCATACTTTCTCCCCGGGCCGTCCCGGTCAAGCCTTGGGCTCGACTGAAGGACCGGGCGCTCCCGTTGCAGGGGGTGCGTGTCCATGCCTTCCCCTCCCCATCATCCCCCCTCCGAACGGCCACTTCCTTTCATAAAGCGCCCAAGCAAGACGTCCAGCCCCCGTTTGTTAAGGCTTATGTTGCCTGAACAACCTGTTTACTCCACAAGCTCCCGAGACCCCAGTCTCAGAGAACCCTCCCGCGGGATTTTCCCCCGGCGACCCCAGCATCCACCCTCCCTGGATCCACAACGTCCTCCTCGAGCCAGCCGGCCACGGCAAGGGGTAGTCTGGACTTTCTGAAAGGTCTCGTGGTGACTTCGCAGGCCGGGGCCCGTACACTCCGACGCCGTCTCCAAGAGAGTAACGCCACCTCGAATGATGAGGAAATAGGACAGGGCCTAAGAGCTCCCCGCTGACCAGATCCCCGTAATCTTCCAAAGGCACGGCGACCCTCCCAAGGAGCACGTCTCCACGCCGAATTCTACAGAGGCCTCTTGAATCCCTTTCCTTTTTCCAGAATCGTGGTGTGATTTTTCCAGCACGTGCGACTGCCAAGGCAGAACCTCTCTCCCGAAAAGAATGAAAGCCCACGGATCCTCAGGCAAATACCCCCCTTGAAGTTTCCGTTAGAGGAACCTTCGCGTCCCCTTTTTTGAGGGTTTTTCCCCCGTCAATACCGAGAAGGAAAATCGTGCACGATGACATCAGTTTTTTTTCCGACCTGGACCTGTCTGCAAGTACCTGGGCCGCCTTCTCGGGTGTACACCGAGGAATTGACTAGAACAAACGCTTTGGGGAGCTTTCCTCTCTGTTACTTGTTTAGTGATCATCTTCCCGAAGCCCTCGATTTCAAAAAGAAGATGGAGCTTCTCCTGAAGGTGATTTTTCCCGCGGCGATGGCTTAGGACCTCCTATTTTCCCGAGACGTATTCCGTAGGGAGGGCCCAGTACCAGCAGATCCCTCGATTCGTAGATGCTTCAAAAAGGAAGGATGACATGGAACTTCTTCCGCGGGTCGCGCGACGGCGGGGGCGGGCATCTTTGGGAGAGTATGATGGAGGACGGCCCTTCTGCAAGTCTTCTTGCATCCCCTCCGATGTTTTTTTCACGGCGTCAGATAATGTTCACTATCGCTCTCTTAAGTGGAGGACTTTCTTTATTGGTCAGACATTACAGACGATCTCTTTTATTCTTTTCTCTTCGGGAACCTGCGATATGTCGGTACTTTCTTAGACCGCATGCTGGTGGGAGGGACTCTCGGAGGGGAGACCCCGGAGATGGTGCGACTTCGCCGCCCCAGTACGCTTATGTGCCCTTCGATTCGCACAAATTCCTTTGCTGTGCCCTATATTCTCCCCCTGGTGTGATCCCTTGGGGCCCTTTTCTGATTCAAGGGCTTTTTTCTCGGGGGACCTCGGTCTTTTTCTCTTTGTAGGTCTGGCTCCATTTCTCTTTTCTTTCAAAATCTCGCCACTTCTCACGGTATTTTTCCGCTGTGGCTTTCTTTCTTTTTCTCTTTAGCAACCAGGATGTCGAGCGGCTGGTGAGCCCCTTTCCTCCCGGTCTTTAAATTTTCTGAAAGGCAGAAACACCCCTCCAAGCTCGTTTTTCATTATCAGGGTGACCTTTGGGGGCCGGGTGACCCCCTGGCCTCCCACCAGGTACGGAGAGAGGGTCATTGCTAGTTGCCTTTTCGAGAGTGAATGAGATCCCTGGGTTTTTTGTTCTTCCGCGTACGCCAGCTACCTCTGCCCGAGGAACCCTTTGAAGGTTTTATACTTTCCCTCCAGGTTGTTTTCCTGATGACCCTTACGGTGCCGGCTCAGGTGACTCTGAAGATGGTCCTGCGTCGGGCGCCCTGAAGGAGCGGTGGTGTCTCTTGTGACTACGGGGATCTTTTTGGACGGGCGTGGAAATACCTTAAGAGGGCCTTCAGGTGTCGGTGCTTATCTTTTACTGAATAATTAGTTTCTTTGATCGAGTGTAGCCCACATGGGGCCTCCGCCTGACCTGCAGAAAGCCTTCCGAGAAAAAGCTCCTTTAATTTATAAACAAACGGACCCAGGAGGCGCCCCCCCGAGCCACCTTTCCCCTCTCCTTCGTTCTGCACCGCCGAGGTTCAAAACCTTACTCTCGGCGGCCAGGAAAGACCGGCGTGAAGCCTTTTTCAGGGAGAAGAGTGGACACCCGAAAAAGAAGATAAAGCTTAGAGATGAAATCTGAGTTCACGGCATTGAAACACTCTCCAGAGAAGAAAGAACCTCCACAATGGGGCGTATTGCAAGGTTGATTTCAATTTAACGGGACTTTCCGGTACAGAATCACACTCCCTGTCAGCTTTTCCCTCCGGTCTTTTTATTCCCTTTGAAAATCCCTGGAACTTCCGCCACGAAGCAAATTTCCCTCCCCCTCGCTATGACATGGTCCTCCCCTGAAAGAAATCCCGCCCCCAGAAGGGTTCCCCCCCTGTGTCCCCTCTTTTTCGGTGCTTTCCCTTTGATAAAAAAGCTTGGCATCCAGCGAACTCTTTCCGAACGCTACACCCCCGGTTAGTTTTCCCCCTAGCCCAGCAGCACGGGAAACCGAGTCCCTCACCCTTTCACACAGTAACGTTTTGGTCAAGCGTCCTGTTTTTTACTTCCGGGACTTAGTGCCTGTCGGGGCAGAAGGGCGCCCGGGATAGGCCTCCTCTCCATTTTCAGCCGTTTCTTCGTTCCCCCTGCCAGCTTTCCCCAGCACCTGCCGATCTCTCTGTAACGCTGCTAGAGCAAGTCTTCTTTCCTTCCCCAGGAAAGCGTGTATCCTCCCCGCACTTGTCCAATGTTCTCGATCAACGTTCAACAGCCTAGGGAGATGTGATTTCCCCCCCCCAGCACCTCCCTTTGCAGGCTCCCCGACCCCTCTCCTTCCCTCCCAGTCGCCTGATCCACCTTTTTCAAGGTAATCCCGTCCTTTGGAACCGTACCGGAAGCTGTCCTGTGCGTCTCTTCTTTGTAGGTTGCTCATACCGTTGCGCCTTATTTTCCGGACGGATGACATTCTGCGCCGAATACAGCTTTCTTCGTCCAGGTCACCTCTCCGAAGTTTTCCGGGGCTCTAGGTTTCCTTTTTTCCTCCTTCCTCCTTCTCGAGAGAGGTACTTCCCAGATCGAAGGCCCTCCGCCCAAACTCCCTCTTCTTTTTTTCTGTGTCTTCGTTCTCCCGGGATGACTAGTAAGGAAAGTTCCCCTTCGCAAGTTCCCATGGAACGCACGCTCTTCTACAAGGCATATCCTGGTACACGAAACTTGGAAGTGAATTCTTCCCACTTCGCCGTGTGGATATGACCCCGGTTCCTTTTTTTAGACCCCTTTTGAGGGACAATCTTCGCGGTTCGAAGCGCACTCGGCAACGTGCTGGTGTTCTCCAATCAAATCGCCCCCTCTAACCTCCGTACTCTTTCTCTGGTCACCCTCGGAGCGTCAGGGGAGGTTTTCTTGCGGTATGGCAGCGCCGTGCATTTCTTTTAGGTCATTCTCTGGACTTGACAAATTGCTCGCCGCAGGCGGCGGGGAGGGACCCCTTGGCGGTTCCCGAGCCCTCCCAAGCCCCAGCCACAGTCACACCTGCGGGGAAACGAGGTGAATTCCTGAAACCTTCCTTCTCTGGACCTCCTGTCCCCCCATTCTGGTGGATAAGTGACCCCGGGTGGACGTGCCTTTTCCCATTCTGGGCGAGGGGGACCCTTCCTGGTTCCCGGTGTTAGGCTTTCCATCAGATGGAAGATGTGACATGGTAGGCCTCTTTTGGTGTTTTTCTTGTAACCTGGTAACCGGCGGGCGTGTGCGCCCTCTGGGGAGATGGAGAACCATTGTGACGTTAGAGAGGTTTATTAACCTAGATGGACCTCCTTTACCTTTTTCATTCTCTCACGTTAAGACCAAGGCCTCCAGATTGAACGGGTGCAGGTAAGAAGGGTGATCTTTAAACAATTTCTCCCCTCGTCCTCTGGCCAAGGTCTCAGGCGGTGGAGATAATCTGCATGACTCGCCTTCTGTTCCCTTTCCGGTAGGCTTGGGGCGGGTGAGGGTTTGGCCGCCCCCCTCCTTTGCCTCTTGCCCTCACCCCCTGGATCGTCCGTGGCTCATGTGTGGAGGGAGGACTTCCCACGGAGGACGACCTCCTTCCTCTGTCTTTTCGGTTCGTGGGCTCAGGCTGCTGTGGTGTCCGGTGGTGCGTCTCCTAAGGGGAGCTGGTGGAGCGGGGCCTCTTCTATCCGTACTCTTTTTCCGTTATTTCCTTTCGGGGCCTCCTCTTTCCTTCGTTGTTGTGTTTATGACAGACAACCTTTCCTTTCCCTCTGACCCGTAACTTTTACTCCCTTCCGCGCCCCCCCTGTAAAATCTCCAAACCACGGACCCCCCCTCCCCTCCTCCGGCCTCTTTTTCTTTTTTTTGGCCTCCCCGGACTTTCCTCAGGCAACGCCCCCGTTCATACAGCCATAAACCCTTTTCTCCAGCTTATCCCTCCCGATCTTTCCCTTTCTCTCTGGCTCCTCTGAGACCTCTTCCCAGCAACTGATCCTCTCTCCTCGACGTGACCCTTCGGCACGGACACTCGGTCCTGCCGCGAAGCTCCCTACTTCCGCTTCCTTCTCAGTTTGATTTCCCGGGCCCCCCGGTCCAGCCTTCTGATTGAAATGAAGAAAGGTCCTCCTTTCACGGTTTTTTCTTCGGGACCATGGAAACGGGTTCCGGGAGCGACCGGTTCCGCGTTGTCCTCCACCAGAAGATAGAAAACGTCTTCCTTTTTTGCTCCCCCGCGACCCCCCCTCCACAGCCCTTTCCCCTGTTTCCCTATTCGTTCGCTTAAGAACCCGACCCCGTCCAGAGCTATTTCTGCCCGCTAAAAACCCCAAGGCAGGTGAGTAAAACGGAAAAGATTACCCTGAAGACCCTGCATTCAAAACGTAAAGACCTTAGATTCCCCGAACTCCAGTTCCTGTTTTATCTTTGGCCCTCGCAAGGAAAAAGTGACAGAGGCTTTTGGGAAGAATTGGCAGTCGCCCCCATGACTCCATCCACGACTTGAGATTCCTTTACAGAAACAGGTCGAATGATGATAAGAACAGATGGAAGGTTTTTTTTCAGAATCCGAGCAAATCTTCCCCATCACGTTAATCGGGCTTAAAATTTTCCGGAACTCTTCCCCCTCCTTCGCCGGCAGCCCCCCTGGTACTTTTCTTGGGAGTTCTGACCCTTCTCTTCATAGGTGGCGTTTTTTCCAAAAGCAACCATCCCCTCTCGGCAGGACTCGTCCCCTTTTGCCGCAACCACATTTTTCTTTTGACGATCCGACCAATTTCGTTCGGACTACTTTCCCCCTTACCTCTCCCGTTCGTCCCTCTTCTCGGGCTTGTAAGGCATGCCCCCTGGAATGGACCCTTTTCTCAGGACCCCTGTCCCCTACACACTCGCCCGCTCAGCGCGGTCCGAGTCACTTCCCTGCAGAGCAAGCGGCGTTTGTAAACTTTGAGATTTCCCTCTCCCCTCCTTTTTTTTTTGAAATTTCATCCCCTGTCCCAGCGGTGTCCGCTGGGATGCGGTCAGGTGAAATGGCGCCCCCCTTTTTCTGGCCAGACCTCTTCCTTTTCACTTCCCTTTCGGTCCGAGAACGTTCTTAAAGTCCCCTTCCTTACCCTTTTCGATCCGGAGAAGAATGGGCTGGCAGCTTCCCCGGTACTGACCCCACGGGGATGACGTCCCCCTCCCCCCTTCTCTGGAATTCTTTATCTCCCTTTTTTTGGAATCCCCTTTTTTCTCTGTTAGGACGGACGCCTTTTTTGAATGGTGCTGGTGGAATCCCCAGTCGCCAACGATGTTTTTCCGTCCAGGGATCACTGGTTGAAACGTCCTTCTAGCCCCTTCTAGGCGTGTCTTTGTCGAAGGCGCTGGCGCGATGAAGGTTTTTTTTTTTTTTGCTTTCTTCTTTATCGGGCCTCCGCTTTTTTGCTTGCACGTTCTCTTTCTGTCGCAGTTCGGGGCGGGACGCGCTTGGCGGGGATAACGGCGGTTTTCTTAAGGCCCTTCCCCTTTTTCCCTTCCCTCGGGTCCCTACTTTTTTAGATAAAGGCACGGCCCCTTTCTTTTTCCGGGGGCTGGCCTTCTTCAGGGGGAGTGACGTTTCCCCTGGGTGATACAGGCTCTTCTTGTGTGTCCCCTTTTTGGTCTCTCCCCGCTGGTTTTTATAGGGCCGGACCGCTTTTTTTTTTTAACCTGGTCGGGGTCTTCCCCCCTTTGGAAGTTCTCAGTTTCTTCCAAAGCCCTCTTTCCGTTTTTTTTTCCCTGGATTTTGGTGCGCTTTTTTTTTTTTTCCCCGTGCCGTTCGAGTTCTTTTATGACATGGCGCTTGAGATGTGGCCGGCTTTTTGTTCAATTTCCCTCAACCCCCTACCTTTTCATGTCCCCTCAGGGTGCCAGTGCCTGTTCGATTTTGACTTATGACATGGAAATCACCATGGGCCTGCCCCACCGGAGGACGGTCTCTTTTCATGAGAGTTTCCCATGTTATCTCTTCCTTTTTCAGATTTCCTTTCGTTGATTGTTTCTTGTGTCCTCTTTCTTTCTTGCCTCTGCCGGCTTTCTGGTGCAGTAATGGATAAGGCCTCCTTTCCCTTTTTGGTCCCTCGGAGGTTCTTTATTTTTAAACTTTTATGGTAATTTGGAGTTCTTTTCTTATGAGGAGGCGGTTTTAAGTGGGACCCCGGAGGGATCCCTTTTTTTCGCCCTTTTTCAAGTTTGCCTTTTTCCTTCTGGGCCCGTCTCAGCGGGAATA
>Ga0179593_1438263_pt1 | contig 13521 bp, 12 predicted proteins | sample CZODoug2_1_08_16_FD_185931 | JGI IMG/M metagenome (GOLD analysis project Ga0179593, IMG submission 185931) | Vadose zone soil fungal communities from Angelo Coast Range Reserve, California, USA - CZODoug2_1_08_16fungal (PacBio error correction) | ecosystem: Environmental > Terrestrial > Soil >... | reverse complement strand
TTTTTGATTCCCCATGCCCTTGAGTGCAATGGAATAAAACAGAAGCTTTGCCTTTCAATTATTTAGGTACGCTTGCGTCCTGCCCCATATAGCCTCAAGGTTTGCATCCTTACAGTGATTAGCTTTCCCCCCTTCCAGCCCTGCCCCACTCACGATTCTCACCCTAACACTTATGTTACCTCCCTTCCGTTACTGGCCGCCCATAGCGGCCCCAGATCTTTTTTTTTTTCCCCCTATTGCCAAGGCATTCAGAGCCAGGTGCGTGTTCTGAGAGCGAACCCGTACACTCTTACTCAAATATCTTGGCGTTCCCTGTTCTCTCGTTCGTGCGACTTCCCGAAGCTCGAGCGCGATGTCGACTTCTCTTTCCTCCCTTTGAGTTTTCGTTCGCCCTCCCTAGAAATAGATAGTCTTTCAGTCTCGTAAGTGAGCTTTTGAAGTCGTTACTACTTTTTTTAGAGGTTGACATCTAGATCTAAAGTGCCTTGACGTCCCCTCCGTCTTCCTCAGTCTGCCTCCCGATCGGTGCTTCAGCCTACTGTCCGTCTTTGATATGTCCTGAACTTTGCTTGCTCTTGGGCCTTTGAGGGTGAAAAACCCCCGCACATAGCTGAGATAAGATAGCGCTTAAGGGTAAGTAGATATCCTTGAGCCTTCTCCCCTTCGGTCGGCCCATCCTGCGCTGATCGCGGGTGGATGAGCCGCCCCCTTTACCCAAAGTCCTCTGCGATTTTTCATTTTGATCTTTTTTTTCCCTGTCCTTTTTTTCCCGGACAACCAAGGCAGAAGCTTTCTGCGTTTCAAGCCGTTCGGCATTGTGTGACGCGTACCCCCTCTTCCCTTCAGAACTCTGGCCGTCCAAAGCAACGACTACCCTTTAATATGTTTTATGAAGCTCCCCCCTTACCAACTTTTTCGAATAAACGTGTTAAGTCATTTAGACGGTATTCGTCTGGGACTTATCTCTCTTTTTTCCCCACCTCTTGACTTGGAGACCTCTATTTTTTTAGGATTCGCTGCCCCCCCAAGCAGCCACTACGATCGGTTTGTCTCCCTTTCTTCCGCCTGCTCTTTGTATTCCCTCGGCCCCGCATCTATATTCTATTCTCCCCCCCCCCCGTTTTGATGGATGGGAAGGGATCAAAAAGGCATCTTTTTTTTTTTTTTTTTTCACCTACCAGACTTCAGCCCTTGAGAGTCTTGTCCTCCGTAATACTCCGACCCTGAAGAGCTACCCCATTTCCGATCCTTTACGTTCTCCCCCTTTGTCCATGAATTTCCTCCTGTCAGGAAGGGATAGACCCACTGATCCTTTAAGTTCTCTTGCACTCCAGCCGCCGTGCGGATAGGTCTACGAAATTCGTTCGCCCCGTCCCCTTTTTTTTTTTTTCAGATCGTTTTCCTCTTCCCTTGAGTCTGAGTTACCTTTTACGCAGTTTTTCGGTATCTCTCGTTTCCTAAAGAGTAAGACACCGGAGAATGCTCAAACGTTTAACTCAGTTAAGAAACTTCGTTACCTTCTTTCCAGCGAGACTTGGCATGGTCCCCGTCTGCCCTCTGAGAGTCTCTGTCGCAACCGTCTGAGCGTTAGCCCCTTTGCCTGTCCGCGACGACGGTTTAATAGGGACTTGTACGATGCTCCGATACATCTGTTCTAAGGCAAGGGACCTTCTATAAATTCCTTTCCATTTACAGATGCCTTACTCCCCCTCGAACGCCCGAACCTTAATGTATGCGTTGCTTTTTTTTTTTTTGATTCAGCCACTTTCCTTTCAATTTTTGGAGTGCTTATTATAAAGTTCACTTGGAAGTTCGTGCCCACGTTATGCCAGTCACCAGGCCTGTCCCCTGCTCTTGCGAGCGAATAAGATCCCTACTGGAGAGGCCCCCCCGCTGTCTTTTACCCGGTGGATTTCATTAATCAGCGCAGGGAACCTGGCAATGTCGACCTTCTCCCCTTACGGCTGACTCGTCGACGGTACTATTTCTTTTGAAATATTTCCCCACCAAGAAGAACCTGTAGGCCGAACAGTTTTTAGCGCAAATTACTTCCCCGATGGCGACCTATAAAACGAGCAAATCACCTAAAGTGACTTCCGACTCATAGACAACCGCAGGGCCAAATTGAAACCTTTCCGCACTGTAAAGAATTCCTTCCCAGTTTCATGATGCCGTACTTGACTTGTTGAAGAGGAATTTTTCAATTACTGTTGCGCGAGTCTCTCTCGACTACAGACGCTGACATTGAGCCTGACTCCTCCTGCCTCTTTTCGGAGCCATCCTTCATTGTTTGAAGGGTTACCTTGAATGCCGGCCCCCAAGCTTGTTGCGGCAGCAAAATACTTCTACTACCGTTAACTTCTAAGTAAACAGTTGAACAATCCAGAACCTCTTCCGACTCACGGAATTTAAACCCAAGTTACCGGAATTCTGAATTTTATCCGATGCAATACAATAACTCGAACCTTAAGTCTTAACGTTTTTTTACTCCCTGCCGAGCTGCGAACGTGCCGGACACCGCGATTACCTGAGTCTATCAGATATATATTTTACTCATCCAGTTAGTTTTTTGTTTTATGACTATCTCTCTCAAGACCCCTCATTTTTTGTTTAACCCCTGCTTCTGAGAATTAGTCTTGCCACCCATTCAGATTATTTTGATGTTACGATTTCTTGCCTTTCATCGTCGAAAGCGTAATTAGCTCCCCCTTCCCATGTTAGTTTACGGATCTTACCCAAGACCCTGATGCCCCGCGGCGGTTGTCCGTGGTCCTCTACCTCACATGGTTTTTTATCTGAGCTTCTCGCCCGCCATATCTTATGCATTTCCCCAGCCGTTCACAATTCTCCGATCACCCGACGCCTCCTGTCCGAAGACTCCTGCACGTTTTTTTTCAGATTGGTAGATCCTTGTAGTCAAGACCCTCCACCGCGCCTTCACTTCCTCTCCCCTCTCCCTCCTCTGAGTCCCCCATTTTACCGAGAACGCGTGTCGCCTTGACGTATTGTTATTTTGGCATCTGCCTTTGGCTATTGCCCTCAAATAAGTCCCTATTTTTGTATTTCCCTCTTTTGCATTTAGCATTTTTGATGTGCGCCCTGATCTTTTTTTGCATCCCAGAAGCATAGTGGCCTGTTTTTGTGATGCCAGATTTCCCGAATTTTCACGTCGTCCTCCCTCCCTTTTCCCTGGAGACTCAGCCAGTCCTCATCCGCGATCTTGCTAATTAGACACCGGTGCGCACTTGCTACCTGTGTACCGTTTTCTCTCGACGTCACTCCCTTCCCCTGATTCTGCCTGTGGAAAAGAGGCATGAGTGACGCAACCGTCCCGTGATTACTAGACGACCTAACAAACCCCGAGCGCCAGGATTACGTTGCGAAGGGACGCAAGAACCCGCCGTCCTCCACCAAGTGATTTTCTTTGAATATAGTCACCGTCCCTTCTCCTTCTGCTGTGACTAATCCCTGAATAAGAGAATCCCGCGTTCAGGAGTATTCTCCCTGAGTTTTCATGACTTGGAGAGGGTGGTGTCATCCGCTAAGCCATCCATTTCCGATCTTACTGACTGTCCCCTAACCTTTTCCCTCCGCCCCCCCAATAAGAAAGACATCGTGCGCTTTTTTTTTTTTGTTTTTTTTGTGTTTTTTTTTTCCTTTTTTTTTTGTGCCCTCCTACTTTATACGGAATCTAACCTCAATTCCCACCTATGAATGAGCCGTTTTTTAGAATTCTTAACATCGACACTACAGTCTCCTCGTTACGCGCGATGCCTACTCTTCAGTTCCTCGCCATCCCTGACGCGAATCGTAAGTTGGTCCCCTTTTCACGGTTTCCCTCTACCCTGAACGGATGCTTGGAGTTTTTAAACCGCACACGAGCCGCGATTCCCCCGTTTCGCTCCTCTGCCGACGTTAGATTTCTTCCTCTTCCGCACGGTCCCTCCCATATTTCCCTCCCCGTTTTATGAACACCAGTTTTCTCCCCTCCGATCTGTAGAGAGAAACTGCGCCATGACCCCACCCCGTTTGACCCCATGGCGTACAGATCCCTTTCTTGAAACCGGCGAGTTTCTTCTGAATCCCTTCTACTTCCACCCAGAGAAAGTAATCTACGACGCGAGGTTTTTTTTACATCAGCCGAAAGAGGTAGAAGAAAGTCCACCCCTAACGCTCTTTGCAAATTTTGTTCGCGAGAAAAGAGAACATTCCCCCCTTTTTTTCAAGTTCGATCCCCCACGCGATCCCATCAGTCGATAGGAGGCAGATAAAAAGTAGATTTCATAGCTTTTGAGTGCGTGGTGGACATACTGCCAGACGACGATTCTCCGGAATTGATATTCCTTAGGAATCTGACTCCCTTCCCACATAGCGCACGCCTTCAGCCTCTCTTCAATCATCACTAAGGGTGTGTTTAGTGGGTGGCGACAGATAGCTATCTAACCCTCTTTTTTAGCATGAGCCGTGAACGAGATTCCAGAGATCACTATAGAACCGACGGAGTACCCCTTTTTTCATTTAGTGCTCTATTGCACCGTTCCTGGTCCGCTTCCACACTCCTTCTAATGAACCGGTCTGCCTTGTGTAATCCTTGTTTTCTCCTCCATGCCCAGATTCTATCTTTTTGCGTTCAGAGCACCAATAGACTGAATTCCAGCCCCGTAGAGATAGTTAGTATGGCTCAACCCTTGACCCTACTTCGTTTAATCTCTTCCTCCCCTTTAGCTGACCGTCGTTTACTTCACCCCCCTCCCCCCCTTTACCATCCGACGAATCCCCCTTTAAATTGCAGGGCAATACTAAGTCCGACTTTAGAGATTCAACTATAGTTTCCTCGGTGCACACCCCTCGAGGGCCCTCCGGTGATTCCCCTCCCCTACCCCTCTCCGCACGCTCACCCCTTGTTTTACTACAAAAGATCACTTTTTTGTACCATTGACGATCTATGCGATTCGGCTGACTCCCACTCCGATGACATGTTAGACCCGAAAGTCTCTCCTCCTTAGAATTATGCCCTTGAGATTTCTTTGAAATTTTCCCCGCTTCCGTAGCGCATAGACTCGACGCCTTTGGGTCTTCCACCGGCACCGGAAAACAAACTTTCCTTTTTCCCCCCCCCCCCCTTCTTCACGTAATGAAGAACCCCCATAGACTGCGTCCCTTCTTTTTAGTCCCCCGCCTTTCTTTCTCCGTGTCCGGACGCCTTCTCTGGTTTCCTGGAACGGCCGTTCCTTTCTTTTTTCTTCGCGGATGGAGATGAATTCTGGGCTGTTTCGCTATCTTTCCCCCCTTTTCTTCCTACCTTTTCCCCCCTATCCATCGTTTAACCGAATCTGTCTCATTAGACAACTGAATTCACTTTTTTCCCTCCTACCTGTGTTGTATGTTTTTTATGAGCTCTGTATGAACTAGGCACGCACTTCTGACCCTCCTCCCTGATCACCTTTTTTCTGTAGCTCCTGCTTCGTTCCCTCTCTCAGGGTTTTTTTGAAAGGAGAGACACTACATGAAGCAGCCAAAAGACCTGAATGACGGAAGCGCTGAAAACTCATTCAAGGACCTCGTCAATAAGGGTCCGCAGTCCAGAGCAGACCCAAGTAATCATTTTTCCCCCCCTCTTTCCAGTCCCTTTCCTTTCAGGTTCCGTTCCCCGCAGCCCAGGAAAGTATACACTCGTTTTTTGCCGCATTTCTTGGTTTTGATTGTCGCCCGTTTGAGAATACCAGTACCCCCTATCGCGCCACCCCCCACCCCCCCCCCCCCCCCCCCCCCCCCCCATGAATCCCCAGTGCAGCTCTCCCCTATCCGTTTTTTCTTGTAAGAAAATTTATATGTGCATAGATCGTCCGTCATTGAGCGTGATAGTTTTCCAACCTTTCTTTTCTTACTTTTCTCCAGGTGACCCCACAGATACTATAAAGTCCTCCGGTTCCATTTTCCCGACCCGTCTGTAGGTAATGGTCATCTCCACTCCGTCGAGCATTTTTTGACTTGCTGTCGCCGAGACCATATGGAGAGGGATACCGTACGCCGTAGCTCTTCTAGAAGCGTTCGTGTTTTCATCTCCCCCCCGGTCTCCCATTAGCTCCCCACGGCTCTTTCTATGTTCCTCGCCTCTTCTGATCTTCCCTTAGCGCCTTGTAAGAAACGCGCGCTAGTGTTGGACCTTCAATGAGCCCCCCTTTTTCTTGTTTTTTTTTCTTTACCTTTCCTCCCCTTTCACTTTGCGGTGTATATGCGTACTTACACTCCACAACGTTTCTGGATCCTTCTCCTTTTCGTTTGGTGGGTGGTTGTTGTCTTGCATGCTGAATTTTCTGCTACTTCCATTGTCATTGTGTCCTCTTCCTTCCTTGTTCTCCTCGGCACTCATTTATGATGCTAACAGGTATTCCCCCAGCTGACTGCACGACCACCCCTTGCGTAGATTCTTTCCGAGTATACCCCCCCCCCCCCCCCCCCCCACCCCCCCCCCCCCCCCCACCCCCCCCACCCCCCCCCTCTCTTCCCTAAGAATTCGCTCCTGTATATGACTACGTTTATCGCGTGCTTCTCTTCCTAAACATCGTGGTTCGAGTTGTCAGCAAGTTAGTTTTTGGCACAGCTATAAAGGCAGAGAATACTTTTGTCCCGTTGAAGTGTCATTGTCTCCCTGAACCGTTGCCTGTCGGATCGCTTCCTTTTCAGTAATGAAGCTTCTCGGTTCCCCCTTCCTTCCGGCATTAGTGTTTTTAGTGTGCGTCGGGGCCCGTCATGGCATCAAAACGACTCTTCTACGTTCCGATTCTTTTTACTCGAGCTTTTTTTATTGCTCCTCAAGAGATTTGGCGGCGACCATGTTTTGCTCTTCCCTAAAGATCGCCCCTAATAGTGTTTATTTTAACTGGAGCAATCTTATAACGGTCATCTCGTCCTTAGACTTACACGTCCTCTGTCGGCAATGTTCATTGTCGTGGGCAGCCTTCTTTTTTGCCCGAATTTGATGTCTGCCCGCCAAATACCTCCTTCGTCGTTCCCTTTTTCTTTACAGTTAGTCTCTTCGTGCTGCTTGAAATTTTTTTACGTCCACTTCTTTACGTTGAACCAGCTAGATCTGAGATGCTCATTACAGGACCATTACGGCATCTGAGCAGTCCCGAAATGTTGCCTCTCTATCCTATTTCTTTCGTCGAATCCCCCCCCTCTATAATGGACGCTCGTATTTGCGTCGGTCTATTTTTCTATTAAGCACCGATGACACCTTACGATTGAGAAAAACACAAATTAAACATTTCCCCCCCCCCCCCCCCCCCCCCCCCCCCCCCCCCCCCCCCCCAATTCCCACCCCCCCCCCCTTTTTTCCCTGCCGTTACCCAAGCCTGACATTATACCAGTGATTTTCCCCCCCCAAATACCCCCTTCCCCCTAAAACACACACAGCTACCTTTTTCGCCGCTTCTGTTTTGCAGCTTCGCTTGCAGACTATAGATTTTCTATACAGAAGGATTTAAGGTTGGGTTCTCTCTTTTGCCCATGGTTTATCTATTCTTTAGGTGAGTCAATTCCAAGACTCGATGGCACCCCTACTCACGTACCACGCACCCACCCAAACCACGCCCAACCCAAATTTTTTTTTTTTTACTTAACGACATTCACATGCCGACCTAAGTGACCTCGTAATACGACAAATCCCTCCCTCCTCCCCACAGGGAAGACTGACTTCACTTCACAGCGGACTCACCAGTAAAGAGCAAACCCTTATTCGTCCGTCCAATTTGTACACTCTCCCCCCCAATGAATTTCAACGATACCCTTTTTCTAGAGACTCTCTACCGAGGCGTCCCGTACTTACACTGCGTCCCCCCCCCCATTCATGTATATAATGGCCACTTTTCATCAATTTCCCGGCCCGTCCTGTCTCCCACCCGTGTAATCATAAGAGACCCTGCCCTCATTTAACTCCCAGCAAAGAAAAACATACCTAGACTGACTGACTGAACTCCATCTTCTTCTCGCATGTCATAGAGAGGTTCGATGATCCTTCTTTGTCAAGTTCTTATTGCTCTTACTGGCCTCTGTATCCTCTTCCCTCCAGTACACATCCCAGCTATACCGGCGGCCGCCCCTCCCCCCCTGAGCCCTGAATTCAGGGCTCGATAAAAGTAGAAGTAGAGGTTCCCGATATGTCTTCTGACACTTTGTTCTGGAGGAGCCCGAGAGTCCCTCAGGCGCCGCGTCCTTGATTGTACTCCCCCTCGCAGTCGTCGTTTCCGACCCCGGCCCTCCTAACCGCAATATAAATTTACACCAGGGACCCTGCCAAGAACCATTCTGCCCCGGGCTCCGCCCGTGTCCCCGGTTTTCCCCACAGTGACCAGCTAGCTCGCGAGCCAGACCAGATAAATGCCCCTACGGTACACTTTCCCGATTAGACCAATCGAAGTCACACTAGTATGAACCCAAGTTAAAGGATACGCCGTCCATTTCTTGACTGACCCGTTAGCACTATCAGCGGAGATTTCATGAGTCGAGCCGACTGCCTACCATCTTTACTGGTACCCTTCACTAAGGATCCCGATTGTGTCTTTGTTTTCGACTTTTCCACCAGACAAATTCCCTAGGCAACCATGGCAGACTATGGAGACTCAAAAAACTACCTCTTATTGTGTGCCCTTTGCCTTTTTTTTCCGGTAATTCCCCCTCTAGTTCCCAGTGTAAACGTACAAGCGAATTAAGCGAACCTCAATTCGCTAAAGGTCTTAACAGTGAGCACCAGTTATCTCCAGACCCCGCATTCCGCCCAAGGAGAGCATATGTCCCCCCCCCCCCCCCACCACCCCCCCCCCCCCCCCCCCCACCCCCCCAGTTCCAAAGAAAGTCCCAAGCTTGTTTTTTATCTTCAGACTTGACCCCCCGGGCCCCAATGAAGGCAGAACACCACCAGACCCTTATTCCCGTCGTCCAATCAGGTGCCCCCCCTGTTTGCTTCTGTAATGCAGTAGACGTGCTTTTCTTCGGTTTTCTATCCCAATTCTTGGTAAGGGACAGAAGTAGCCATAAATATGATAGCATCTTTTTTTTGGTGTACAGATGCGCCTGAGTCTATAGTTAAATGGAGGATAACCGGGGGGTCTAGTTCGAAGTGTTAGGTCCCCTGGAAGCCGAAGTTCACGCGTTTTTTTTACTGCTCCTTAAGGAAGTCCCCCCCCCCCCCCCCCCCGCACCCTTTCTTATCTTTATAATGTACTCCCCCCCCATCACGCCAAGATAGTTTCTTTGATGCGGCAGTCCCCCCCGCGTCCCCCATAAGGGCCTCCGAGGCCCCCCCCTAGGCCCGCTTTTTTTGAGAAAAGGCGAAGAGTTATGAGAAGATGTATGTCAACTTTTGAACCATTAGGTTTCGTGTCCCCCCACTGTCCTTGCTCCCCCCGGTTTTTCTGCTGAGATAGTAATAGTGACGATTTTGTCAAATTTAGACGCCCTCTGTGCCTTAACTCTAGAAAATTTGGTCCCCTCCATGCTCCCCCAAGTCTCTCAATCTTGGAATGTTTCTGCAAGTTTCACCCTTCCCTTCACCTTGGTCAAAGCCATCTTTCGATCAGCTCCCCAGATTTCCTTCCTCGGTGGTCTCCGGGGAGGTAGCAAGATTAGGATTTTATTCCTAAAGAGTGTTCTCATGACCTAAATATGAGCATTCGTACCCTTGCCGGTTTTGTATATCTCACAGCATGATCCTACCCATCTCTTACCCTTCCTGCAAGACGTCGTTACCCTCTGGTATCTCCTTTCTCCGTCTCTTTTGCGATTTTCTTAGGCTTTTCGCCCCACTTTTTTTTCCCATCTCTTAAGGATGAAGCATACTCTGGCTGATTTTTCCGACAACTTACCCCGACGATGTCCTCTTGTCTAAATGCTCTCTTTGATTTATTGACTTTTCATTTCTGTGGCTCGGCTGGAATGTCGAGTAAGGTTTTTTTGGATGAGAGATTTTAATGCATCCCAGCCTCCTGCTATAAAGATGGTTTTAGTTGTGCAATTATTTTTTGAACTTGTTCATGTGTCTATTTGCTATTATGCAAGCGACCTTGAACCAGTGTTGAGCCCCCCATTTTTATAGAAGGCTTTGTATGTGTTACACGAGGCCTAGTTGAAATTTGATGACCCCCCCCCCCCCCCCCCCCCCCCCCCCCCCCAACCCCCCCCCCCCGAATAACAAGTACACGTCGCGCATCCTGATCCTCCATTGATTTGTAACTGGTAATGAGAATGAATTTAAACTGAAGCGGTTCTTTAAATCGATAATAAAGTATTGTGCCTTTGCCATTGCCCAAGAATCATACCCGGTTTTGTATGAAGTCCCCCCCCCCGGTGCATTTTGCCTTCCTTAAGGACTTGACATATAGTCAGAGCCCCAGTGTTTCACTATTATCACATCAGGAGGTTGCGGGCATTAAGTGAGTTTGTTGCGCTGTTTAGCCAGATGTACTGACGTCCCACACCGCGTAATCCGACCCCAGTAAAATCAGTCAAGTATGCATTCTCGTTAGTACGAGCTCGTATGGAGCGTTTCGTAGGTTTATGGCCCTAGCTCCTATGTCTCCGTTAGAAAGACCGGACAGTATGAAATTAGTCCCCTAATGAGTTCCTTTCATGTCCTCTTAACTAGAGGCCTAAGCGCATTTTTTTGTATGTGGTCTGGCCTTTTGATATATTTCTCGCCCTTTTTTTCCCCCCCCCTTTATGACCCTCCCGCGCAGCTTTCCCCCAACATAGTGATCGAGTCCTCGCTTGCATTAGTGAGATGGCAGACTATATACTTAAGAGTCTCTCCCTTCCCATAAATAGACTGCACCTTCAAGTTCTTTTGAATTAACCTTTACCCGTACAGGTCTCGCATTCCTCAAGTAGGTGTCCGCTTTTCCTCCCTAACTAGGCGTTTCCCTCTTTTCCCGCCACTTCGCGACCCAAGCAATCGTTTTGCAGACACATTGGAAGGATCCAGAGATGAGTTTTGCCTGCTTTTCTTTATTTAGCCCCCGCCAAGGCTTTTAGTCTGCCGCGGCTCCTTTTTTTTAGCGAGTTCGATCGAAGATTAGAGTTGCAACCCATTCCTCAAGAGATAGAAACTTTCGAGTCTAGTCTGTGTTATACACGGCCGCCTATAGTTTCTTCCCAAGTGTCACTCCGTTGTGTTTAAGGCACCTCCCACGATCCAGAAAGCACTACCCGCCTTCAGCTGTCATCCGGTACTCAATTCTCGCCGCCGGCACGTCGATTTGTCTTTTCATCCAGGAACGCGACCGGACCCAAGCTTTCGTTCTTCCCCTCTCCTAAGATACATGAGTCACCTAGCTCTACGTTCGCTCATCCAGATGTAAATTTCTTTCGCACTATCGTTGGGGTTTTTGTGGCCTTATGACCATCTAAGAATCCTCGGAGCTTCGGTCTTTTGATAGCGGGCCCCTGGATGACTTCCCCCCCTGCCTCGATTAAAGGACGGCTGTCATTTGATGTTCGACGCCTAGCAGCTGATACTTATCCCTTTTCTCGGTAGCGCCCTTTTCGCGGTCACTGCTCCTCCCGCCGCTCGTGCTCTCCCTTTCTTTTGAACGCAACGGGTGCCCTGTCAGTGACGACAAGCACCTCTTCGAGACCCTCCTCGAGCTGCCTAGCGGTCTCACCCGAGAAGATGCCTGAATAGAAGAGTAACCGCTCACTCGCGGGATTTAAGACTTGTAGGTCTGACACTCCCCCCCTATCGTTTGTTTTTTTTGTTTTTTAAAGGCGGCCCTTCACCTCGCGTTGATTGGTAGTTATTAGAAGACGAGGTTCAGTTTTGTGTATATTGATCATACCTCACGCTCCCTGTTACTATTATGTAAGCCCCTCCCTCCCTGAGCGATCGTTTTCAGAAAAGAAAGAGCTATAGGATTTCCCTGATTTTTGACTCCTCGTAGTTTCGCTACGGAATGACCTTTCCAAAGCGTAAACTTGAGTATGTGACTTAGAAGTCCCGAGTCCTCCTTAAAACCTGTGACGATTTTAGTCCCCCATCCATTTGTGCTTCATGCTCGCTACCTGATCGGGTTCTTTTCCTGTGTTTTCCTTTCTAATCTTCATGTTGAGTCTCCGGATACCTCTTCATCGTGTATTGAGATATTCCGTGCGTTTGCGAAGGAGACCCCGATACGAACTCTTTTACCCGTATAGCACTATTTCCTCTAATCTTCTGTCCACCCACCCTTTTTTTGGCCTTACCCCCGCAGCGTTCCTCCCTGTCCTTCTCTTCATTTTTTTTCATTACACTTCGTTGTCTCTTTTGTTGCTATGCAGATGTGCTCCAAATGATGCCCGGGTGACGGCTCTGACATAACCCTCTTTAGGAAGAAGGCTTTAGCTTCTCCCTCCAGACCCTTCTCTATCGCCATCATCTATTCAGTCTTTTCAGTGCCGCCCCATCTCTATTCCTGTATCTCTTCTCCACGTACGGAGTTCCCTTCCCTACGCGATACACCAGCTATAGCGCTAGTCGACTGGTCTTCGTTATGATTGACGTGGTGTCCAGGCCTACTGTCGTAGAAACCGTCTCCCACGTGGGTCCTTTCTCTTCCTTTAGGATTTGTCGATGGCTATTTCGCGCGTGGCGGTATGCTGCTCCCTAGTCTTCTGAGCAGGATTACAGTCTCTTTCATCGTGTCTTGCTGCTAGTCCTTGTTTCTTTCAAAACTAGAGCTTGTCTATTTCCAGTAAGTGCACACATGGCTCCCTCGCTAGTGAATCCTCCGATCGGTGTGCCCCTCTCCTAGTCGATTTCTCTCTCCCGCCTGGTATCGTTTTCTCCTTTCACAGTCGATGTTATAAATCCCCGCCCTATGATCACAGAGAGTAGATCTCTCAAGAGTTTATTAGTTTATTCCCAAGGTCAGGACTAATTCTCTCTTCAGGAGAGTCCTAGACTTTTCTCGTCCGCCACCATTTTTTCGATATCTGTTTGTCACTTTTGATCCGGTGTGTTGCCTGCCTTTCCGGCGCATTCATCACGGTCCTCCGTTTTTGTTTATTTTGAACTCTTCTCCATGCTGGAAGGATCGTAGATTGTATCCATTACTTAGAACGAGAATCCAGAATGAGCACAGGCCCCATTCCCACTGTCCTCCTCTGATTGGCCCCCTGCTTTTAGATTAGGGTGTAATTTTTTCTCTATGAAGAGATAGTCGCTCAGCTCGTTTTATCGCCGACCTTTTTTTTCTTAATGAGGCTGCAATTGAATGAGGTTTTCCTTGCGTATCTGAAAGAAATCTCCCGACTGTCCTCATGTTGCCGTCGTTTCCGACGCATTCTCTTGACCTACGTCCGTCGATCTTCTTCTGTAGGTATTGGGATTCCCTTTATCCCAAAGGTTTCCCTTTCCGTAGCTTTTCCCATTAAAGACGGTAATTGTCCTATCCCCCAACTCAATGTTGGACTCCTTGTGAGCTCTCGTATGACATTTCAATGGCGAACTCCCCAGTTAGTATCGGCATCTCTGACCCGGCTGACTGA
>Ga0179593_1326159_pt1 | contig 13521 bp, 24 predicted proteins | sample CZODoug2_1_08_16_FD_185931 | JGI IMG/M metagenome (GOLD analysis project Ga0179593, IMG submission 185931) | Vadose zone soil fungal communities from Angelo Coast Range Reserve, California, USA - CZODoug2_1_08_16fungal (PacBio error correction) | ecosystem: Environmental > Terrestrial > Soil >... | reverse complement strand
CTTTACCGTTCAAGGTGGTCCCCCCCCCCCTGTACCCTCTATTTTTTCCTTCTTTGACAGAGTTGGATGAATTGCATTGATTTCTTTTTGTTTTTTTTTTTTTCCTACTTTTCTTCTCGACTTCCAGTTCAATTTTACCACTTTGTTTTGCAGTGCACTCCATTTGTTTTTTTTTCCCCCCAAACCCCTTGACGCTTTCTCATTGTGTTTTTGGAGGTTGAAACTCCCCTCTTTCTCCCCCAACGGCGTCTGCAACTCTTCCGGGGAGGATCCAGGACTTTTTGGCTCTCCTTCTTTGTTCTGCCCCGTCTGTTTTACTATCCGCTGTCCTGTTATTGCACCCACAGATGTCCTTTTTTTTTTTAAACTTTTTTGTGGGCCCTTATTTGAGTTCTCTTTCCGTCTGTTTTCTCTCTGGACTTCTTGCCGCTATGACGGTATTCAACCCCCCTGCCCCCTTTCGCCGACCCCCCATTAAGTTGTTTTTTTTTCCAGCCGCGCGACTCCATATTTTCTTTTATTGCTGTAACCCCCCTTCCCGACTCCCGATTCCCCTTTTTCCCCTTTCCCTTTTTCCGTTTTCTTTCTTTTCCCTTCGCTGCTAAAACAGTCGGACAAAAACATGCTCCTCTTTTTTTTTTGAGTCGGGGTGTTTGGAGCGTTTTTTTTGCGTTCCGCTGGGTTTTTTTGAACACACTTCACCTCCTTTTTTTCCACCCTCCCTGCCCAACGGTTCCTTCTCCTTTCCTTTTTCCCCCGCCCACCCAGTTGGTCGCCAATCGTTTTTTTTCCCTCCTTCTTTTTTTTCGGTTTGTCCAGTTTCCGGGCTGCCGCCCTTTTTTTCAGACCTGCCCTCCTTTTTGTTTTTTTGGAACTCCCAAAATGTGATCGGCCCAAAAAAATTCCCCTTTTCCTTGCCAATGACCCCACCCTTCCTTTCGACCCCCCCCAAGTGCTGCAGTTCCCCCGTCCTTCGGTGCCAGGTCGGCACGTTTTCTTGCCTTTGGATTCTGTTTGGCCCTTTAATTTTTCCGCCTTGGTTCTTTTCATTGACAAGTACCGTTCAAAGTGTTTTTTCCCTGTCCTGTTTCTTTCCCTTGACCCCCTTTTATTGGGCATTGACCCAAGTTTTTCTTTTTTTTTTCCCTCCCAACCCATTGCTTCGCCAAGTTCCCTTTTCCCTTCCCCCCAATTGACAACTGTTGAACCTCACCAACTCCCCTCCTCATTTTTCAGGCGTTGTAGTTTTTTTTTGTAGTTTTTTTTTTCCTGAAGGCTGAAGGTATTTTTTTAACAGTGGAATATCTGTTCCCCACCACCCCCCCCCCCCCACCCCCCCTTCGCAACAAAACTTCTGACGGTCTTTATGCTTTTTTTTTTTTTTTTTCCCCCTTTGTGGGTCCCCAGAAGTGATGAGGCCCTGTCGAATGCCATTCCTTTTGTTGTGGTGTGTTATTTCATTGTCCAGGTCGCTTGGGCCTGGCGGGTTGGTTCTTCCCCCCTTTTTAAGTTTCCTTCGTTCCTCCGGGCTTTGTACCACTTTCCGTCGATGTTTGTTGGGTTGGCGATGATCCCACAAGCCTATGGACGATCTAACAGTCTTTCAATTTCTGGGCTGTCTTTTTTTTTGACTTCGAAGGTGCGCCGTTACCTTCCCTCGTTGTTTTTTCCCCTTCCCTAGATACTTACATCGGGATGTTTTCCTTTTTTGAATCGGCCCCCCTTGCTGTGGATAGTATTGTTTTTTGATTTTTTCCTTCCCCGCTTTAGGCCCCCCTTCCAACTTCCTTTGGCCTCCCCCTGATTGGTGTTTTATCGGTCGCACCCCTTTTACTTCCCCCCTGGTATGTACTTCTGCCGCACTTTTTTTCCTAAACTTTCCTTCCGTTTGGTCAAAGCTGTCCCCAGCCTTTTGACCTGGTACACCACTCTTTCTTTCCTCCCCTTAGAAGTCACCCCCAAATTCCCACGTCCCCTCCTTTTCTTTTCCTTCCTCGCCGGGCCTGGGTCCTTCTTGCAACACTTTTCCCCCCCTTTTTCGGTCTTCCTTTTTTTGTCTAAACCCCGTTGTTGCCGGTTTTGAGCCACTTTTCTCCCTGCAGTCTTTCCTTTTTTTTTGATTTCCATCATCACGCATAAAAAACCGCCCGTTCTTCCTAATTGATTAACTGACCTGGCCGGTGGCCCCCTTTTTACAAAAACTTTTTTTTCCTCGCTCTGTCCCCCCTCTTGTCACGGCAGGTGTCCTCCCTTTTCTGGTTCTTTCTTCCACCCCCTTCTGTTTTTCCGTTTCAGAGGCTGATTACCCTCTTACTTTTTCGACCCTTTGGTCCTTCGCTGGTTCCCTTTTTGACACACCCCCCCACAGGACCCTTCAGTCTTTTTTCCGGCGTGGGGAACTTTTCTCCTTTTTTTTGGGCCCCCCTCAGCACGCGGTTCCGTGCGTCTTCCCGGTGGCTGGCCCACGCGTCCTCCCAAGCACAACAACCGGCCCATGCTAGTTTCCCTCTACCCACACAACCCCACGAGGAGGGCCTTTGTTTTCTCGACTGTGTTAAGGCGTCCCTTTCGGGGCCTGGGTTTACTCCCCAACACTCTGCATCGTTGGCCCAGTGCTTTTTTCTGACAACATTTTGGCGCGGCTAGCATTCAAACCTTTCTTGTTTTGTCTTTCGCGTTTGGGAGGACTCTTTTTTGGCCAGGAACTCCCCCACTTTCACTAAAGTTTGACCCACCAACTTCGCAGCCCGAGCTCTCCTTTTTTCCCTTTTGACCCCCTTAAAACCGCCACTCAAAGCCGCTGCCCTCCTTTCTTCACTCTTTTCCCCCCCCCACGGCCTTTAGGGGGAGCTTTTCACCATCCGCTCAGGACCTCTTCTGGAGGTTGGTTCCCCTTCCTTCTCAATTGGGGCTCTGATCTTGTTTTTGTTCCCTGGTGCTTGACCCCATCGTGTTTTTACCGGGCCAGGTCGCCCTGTTTTTTGAAAAAACCGCCTGACAGGGTGAAGTCACTTCCCCCCTTCTCCTGCGTCTCTACAATTCAGTCCCCCTTGTTACTTTCCTTTTCGTTCTTTCCTTCCACCCCTTTTCACGTTTTCCAAAGGACCGTATCGATTTCAGAAAGCCGATTGTCCCTCCCCCCCTTTGTTGTCGACCGCTGCGCCTTCTTGCCATTTTTTCCCGTGAGGCAGAAGTGATTTTTTTCCCTTCTTCCCCTTACGTGTTTTTGTTTTTTTCTTTCGAAGAGTCCCCGCAAGTTTCCCAAACCACCCCCCCGGCGGGGTTTTGCCCCCCCCCCCCCCCTGACGTCCTTCCCTCCTTCATCGCGCCCCACCCTCTCTCCGATCTCTGAGGACGGTCCTCTTTCTGCGGTGCCGGCTTCCCTTAGTCCCCCCGGATCGAAAATTACATTGTTCTCCAGTCTGATTGAACCGATGGGGCCGCCGACCCTTCCCCCCCCCCACGGTTCCTCCCCCCAAACTCTTTTCCAAGCCAGACCTTGGAGTTGGACCCTTCCGCGCAATTTTTTTTTTCTTCATCCCTCGTTCCCTGGGGACCGCATCCGTTTTCTTGCTTTTATCATTTTTCTTCCTGTTTTTTTTTTTTTTGATCCAGTTATTTCAAAGATTTCTACTATCTTTGCTTTCCCCCCCCCCCCAAATCCTTTGTCCCTCCGTGCTGCGTACCTCTTCTTTTCACTCCACCACAAACCCTGTAATGTATTTACTTCCAGGCCCCTTAGGGTTCTTTCTTTCTGCTGCTTGGGCGACGCGTGGTCCCCCCCCCAAATTTTTTTTCGCCCTCTCTTTTTGCGCTAATGGTGGCGTTTGTTCCCCCCCCTTTAGGAACTTCCTCCCGACACAGCTTACTGCCTTGGGGAAGGACTTCATCGTTTTGTTTGCCTCTTTTTTTTAGTTTTCTTCGAGGTGGGCTCCAATCTCGCTTTTGTTTTTTTTCCCCCCTCATGTTTCAGCAGAAAATGATTTCCTCCGTTCAAGATTTGACCCTCCCTCTTAGGTTCCGCTCCGCCTTTCCTCGTTTCAACCCCGGACAGTTAACATTCTTCTTTTTTCCTGCAACCGCCATATGAGGACTTTGTCGCTTCTGTTTTGCTCGTACCCCTTGAGGTGTGGTTCCCATCCTTTTTTCATTCCTGCTTGCCAAGGCGTCGGGCTTGTCTGTTTTTTTTTTTCCGTTTTCCCCGGTCCCCCTGATCCCTTCGGTTTCCAGTGTTTGCCGATTTTTTAGCTTCCACTTGTCCTTCTGCCCACTTCCTATTCCCTCCCTTCTTTTTTCCCCAACAAGAGCCTCCGAGGGTTGACTTTGATTAGTTAGTTCCTCAAGTCGGACCAACCCCTTGCCCTCCCAGTCTCCGTTGTCCTTTTCGTCCCCCCAACCAGGTTTTTATGAACCGGCCCCTGCTCACCAAACCTCCGGCTTTTGGTTTTTGTCTCCCTCATTCCCTGGACGGTTTTGTTGCGGCCGTTTACAGATTTTGTGGCCTCCGTCTTTCCCCGCCAAATAAGCCTGCGGGGGCTGTGGGTCCTAATTCTGATTCTCGTGACCCCTTCCCCGCTTGCTGTTCTTGGTTGTTTCCCCCCCCCAACTTCTTACGTAGGCCGTCCTGCGCCGATCGCACTTCCTTCTCCTCTTGACCTTTTTCCGCCCTTACTTTTCCCCCCGCTTCTCAACAGCTGGCGTGCAGCGGTTTTTTTTTCAGCTGGCTGATTTTCTGTGTTTGTTTTGGACAATTTTGCCCCCCTTCCTGCCTTTCTGTTTGGAAAATGATTCGGAGTTGATGATTTTTTGGTTTATTCTTCCCAAACCCCCTCCTCGTCTTTTCGCAGGTGGGAGCCTCCCAACCGGTCCTTTTTTTTCTAACCCCCCCCCCCCCCGGGCCTACGAAAAAAAAAAAAAACAAAAAAAAAAACCCCCAAACCTGTTTTTGACCGAGTTTGGGGTGCAAGTCAGTTGAAGGTCCGGCCGGCGATGTTCGACCAGTTGGTTTTTCGAACTTTTGGGTTTTTTGTCCGTTTTGGTGAAATACCTTTTGGTCAAGTTCAAACCCCCTCAGTTGTCCTTTTCCCCTTCCCGTGACTGTTCATTCGCGGAAGAGTACCCGGTCCCAGTTGAGGGTCCAGTTGGTTGCGCTTTTCTGTTCCCCCTTTGTTTTTTTTTGGGGGGCACCGTGCCTGGGTTGCTGTTTTCCGATTCTGTCTTTTCCCCCCCACACGGGACCGCTCGGGCGGATTCCCAAAATTTTTTTTTCATTCTGGAACTTAAATCACAATCTTCTCCCCTTCCCCTTGGTGAAAAACAACGAGTTCGCACCTTTTCGCCTTTTGGTTTCTTTTGTCAAACCAAAAAAGGTCCCTCGGGTGTCGATCTCCCCCCCCCCCCCTTCTCGGTTTTCACATCCGCCACCCCCTTTTTGTTGGCCAATTGTTTCCGTCCCCTCTTTCCCCCAATTCTTTTTTTTTCCCCCTGTTTCCCTTTCCCACCAGACCCGGTCATTCCCGCCGAAACAGGGACCACCCCCCTTTTCACAAACCATCAATGGTCCTTTTTCCCCGCGTTTCCCTTTTTGCTCTACGTCTGTCTGGTACAAGCCCAACCCCCCCCCTCCTTCCCTCAGACATTGTTTAAGCAGGTGTTTTTTTTTTTTAGTTTTTGAGAACAGATTATTTCCCCTTCTTACTCCCTTTCTTTTTTTGGGATCCCGGCCTTCAGCCTCCGGCCTGGCGGCACTAGAGTGGATTTTTTTTTACTGTTTCCAGTTTTTTGTTGGTTTTTGCCTTCCCACTTTCAGCCCTGCTTTTTCGGAGATGTTGTTAGATCTCGTTCATGACCCCCCCCCCCCCTTTTGTGGCCCTTTGGGGGCCTTTGGAACCAACCCCCCTTTCCTTTTTCGTTAGGGTAGGAGTTACTCACGGCTGACATTATTTCCCCCCGCTCTTAGTCCACCCTACTTTGGTATGGCCCTTTCCTGTGGGACGTGAAGGATGTGGAAGGGCCCTTTTCTTTTCGGCCTTCTTGGTGGGATAAGGTTTGGCTTCCTATGTTTCCTGACCCCCCGTTTGTGGGACCGGGCACAGCCAGGCCTTTCACCATCCCCCTGTGCGCATTGCTTGTTCACCGCGATTTGCCTGCCCACCCTTTTTTTTTGCCACCCCTGCCCGCGGTCCTTTGGACTTTTTAGATTTAGCCTTTTTAAATAAGGGTCCCGTTTTTTTTTCAAAAACCATTCCGCAAAAGCTCGCCCCCCCCTCATCCTTGCATTTTGTCCGTCCTTTCCTCCTCTTTCTTTTTCAGTTCTTATGACCACCGAAAAGGCTTTCCCTTTCTTGGGACTTGTTGAGGCGTTTTTCGTTCACCATGATATTCGGTCCTCTCTTAGACGTTAGTTGCTTGCCCTTCTTTTTTCTTGTTTGCGTCTTTTTTTGACTCGTTTTTTTCGTCTCCTCCCCTTTCTACCACCCTTTAACCTCCGCGCGTCTTTACCTCACATATTTCTCTTGCATCGGGTTTTTTGTGTCCCCTCCCATTTCCCCGGGCCCTTATCGCCTTATACCTTTCCTTTTCCCGACCCCCCCCCCCTCAATGTTTCGCTCCAATCTTGTTGATCCCTCGCCGGGTCGGCGATTTTTTCCCAGCTTTTTCCTTTGTGTTGCTATTATTGACTTTCACGCAGTAAGAACTTTCTGAGGAATTTTTTGACCAATTTACCCTTTCTTCCCTTCACTAGATGTGAACGCGGTTTTGTCTCACTTTTTCCCCCCTCCTCCACCTCCATCCTCTCACTTCCTCATTTCATATTGCGTTTTTTTTGCCTGTCCCTTTTTTCCCCCCCCCAATTGTGTACTTTCCCTTTTTTTTCTCTCTCCGTTGTTTGTTTTTTCTTTTTCTCGATTCCCCGATTCAACCGGCACCAACGGTCCCATCTCTCTTTAATTAGTAATTGTTGATTTTTCTTTTTCTTCCGACTTTTCTGGTTTTTTTTTTTTTCTTTCCATCCAGGACATCTAAATGTGTTTCATGTCCCTTTAATTTGACCTTTTCCCCACCCCTTCTTATGCTCTAATGCGTTTGGTCATATAGTCACCCCTTCCCCCAACCCAATCTGAGCCGCCCCGGGGGATTCTTCCCCTTTCTTTGTTTCCTTTTTTACATCCCGGCTCTTCTGCATTTTTTTTCGTGTTCTCCTTCCCTTTCCTTTCTTTCCACCTTCTCGTCGGCCCTCGGTTTTTAGTTTCGTTCCCCCTTAGTTCCTTAGACGACAACCCGACACCTTTCTTCCCCCTCCCCCCCTGTCCCCCAGCCCGCTGCCTGTCCCTCATCGCCTTATTTTCCTGCTTGACCCTCTCTTTTTCCCTTCTTTTTTTACCTCTCGTTGCCTGAAACTTTCGTCCCCCCACCGCTTCCTTTTTTTTTCTCTGTTTTTTTCTCGAGCTTTGGTTTTGGATTTTTTTTTTTATCCCCCCACGGCCCTCTTTTTCCCGGCGTATTACCTTTGCCCCCCTCCCCCCAACCTTTTTTATTAGTCGGGGCCTTCTCCTTTCTTTTTTACAAGTCGGTTTTTTTTGTAAAGGTTGATTTTCAGAACGCCATCTGGAAAATTTTTTTCCCCCCCCTTTCCTGTATCCGCCACCCGTTCCTGACAGCCCCCCTTCATCGAAACGCCCCCAACTGCCCTTCAACGTTTCTTTTCCCCCCGCGCCGGTGGCGTTTTATGCTGTGAACCATCTTTCCGCCCTTCTTGTTCGGACCGATCATTTTGGGCAAGGAAGTGTTTCTCTTCCATTGTTTTATGGGTGGGGCCGGACCCCCATCATTCCCTCACAACAGTTTTCTTTTTGTAAAAAAGTCTCTTCGGCCAATTTGGTCCCCCCCCAACTTCCCTCAACTTCACCATTAAACGAGTCTGTTTCCCTTCCGGAGGTTGTGTCTGGTCCCTCTTCTTTTTGCCTGTCTTTTAATGAGACCGGTAAATATTCTGTAAACCCTCCCCCCACCCCCTGGCGTTCAAAGCGGTATGCGGTGGTTTTTTTTTTTTTTTGTTTAGTTTATCCCCCCCTCTTCTTTCTACTGTTTTTTTTTGTGGGTGGGGTGTTGTTATCCTCCGGGTCGCTGCTTTTTGTTTTTTTTCCCACTTCCGGTTCAGCTTGGCCCACTTTTCTGGTCGTGAACCCCTCCCCCCCTGCGTAGGTTGGTGCTGATGCTCCCAACCCCCCCCTGCCCCGATTCTGCAGAAAACCGCAGGGCATCGGTCTGTTTTTTTTTTAATCTCTACCCGTTTTGCCCGCCGTCTTTTTTTACATCCTTTTTTTTTTCCCCCAAAACAACTGTGTCTTCTTTTCCCCCTTCTTTTCCCTCCTTTTTCTCAGTTTCCCCACCCGGCTGTGGGCTCGTTTCTTTTCCTTCATTTGACATTCCCTCTTCTAGGCCCCCTGGCAGTTTTCGATCTGTGAGGCTTCGGTTTGTTCCACCATACCCCCCCTCAAAATGTCCCCCCCTCCCTTCCGCATTTATTCTGTTTTTCAAGATGCATTCGTGTTGCCTTTTTTCCCCCCCCTTCCATTTTCGTCGGCCGTCCCAACTGCAAGGGCCGCCCCTTTCCCCCCCCCCTGGTTCGAAAAATCTTGCCATCAGGTTTACCCTTTTTCTTCCCCCCCTTGTCGCCCCCACTTTCTTTGACTTTTTGTTCTACCGGGCGGTTAGCTATTTGCGCAAAGACCGCTTTCTTTTTTGGTGATTCATTCACCTATCCCCCCTCATTTCCCTCCTGATTTTTTCAATGTCCGTATTTCCACCGGAGCTCCGTTTGGCCTTTTGAAAAAATTCCCCTCTCAGCTGTCCGCCACGCTCGTTGTGTCTTTCCCCCCCCTTTCTTCTTCTCTGGACGTTCTTCTCTTGGCGGATTCCCCGCTGCGACCGGTTCCCTTTGACCTCCTTTTTTTTTTTTCCCCCCCTCCCTCCCAGCTTCGGGCGACCAGCCTCCTTTCCCCACCCTTCCGTTTTCTTGGTTCTTCTGCGTCCCCCTTGTGGACGCTGCCAACCCACCCTTTCCCCGGGCAGTTCGTCTCCACACCCCTTTGTGTGGGTTTTTTTTTTCGCAGCTGTTCATGCTGCTTTTCCTCTTACGATCACACACCCTTTCGCTTTGCGGCAGTTTCTTCGTGTCTCTTTTGCAATTATTTGCGGCGCTTTCCTTTTTGCGGAATTTCGCGGTGGGCCGACCCAACACACCCGCCCCTTGCCAGACAACCACGCCACCACCCCCATGCCCGAGAGCTTTGTGTGACTTGCACCATGGACCACTCCCCCCTCCCTTTTTGGACGCTTTTCCATTTTTTCCACGGTAATTTCTCCCAGGCGGCGCCTTTCCGGCATTTTTTTTTTCGGTCCTTTTCTTTTTTGTTTTGCGGGCCTTCGTATTTCTTCCTTCCCCCTCCCACCGTGGTCCAACTACCGACTCGAGTTCCACGTCCCCATGTCCCGTTTCGGTCGCGTACCCCCCAACTCGACCTTCTCTCGGCCTTTCGTCTCTCCTCTGATTTTTCTTGAAAAAGTCCCATCATGTTGATTCCTTCGAAGGGACCACTCCCCCTTCTTTTTTCCGCGTATGCAACACAATGCGTGCTCAGTCCCCCAACTCTTACGGCCTGTAGGGTTTCTTTTTCCCGCGTTGTTCACTTCCCTTTTGGAAATTTTACCCCACACTTTTCCCTTATTACCCGATCAGTAAAAAGACTTAAGAGTGCCTTGACCCCCCTTTGGCGACTTATACCTTTTTTTACCCAGCACGCCCCCCCCCCCCCATTCCCGCTGAGCCGCAGGGTGTTGCCACTCTCAATCTTCTACTGTGGTAGGATTCCACCCATTTTCCTCTCGATCAGCCAACCCCATCCCTGGGACAGTTTTGCCCCCTCCCCACGAAGTAACCCCACCTCTTTCCGCCCCCCCCCCACCCCCACCACCCCCCCCACCCCCCCCTCTCCGACTATCGATGGCAGTCTTCTTCTTTTGGGAGGCGGTTGATCCGCCGCCCATTTAAACCGTTCCAATCCGATTGTGCGGTCACAAGTCGGTATTTCTTGCTGCCGAAAGGCGCTTTCACGAGTGACATGCCGGTCAGCTTGCCAAAAGGCGTGCAGGCCCATCTGTCAGACAGTTCCCCTGAATGGCATCCTATGTATGCTCGATTTCTCTTCTATCTTCTTTTTTGCTGGCCGCGCTTTCCCCTGCGGCAAACACTTTGATGTGCCAAAGCCTTTCTCCGCCTCTTGGATGTGCAATTCTCCTGACTGCGGGCGGCAATTTTTCCTTTTTTTGGCTTTTTTTTACCATAAGGACATATAAAAATTTTTTATATCCTATTCCCCACCAGCCCCCACTTCTGGATCGCTTTTTTTTTTCTTTTCTTTACTCTTTTCCCCCCAGGAAGACGGTCGTTGCCAAAAAGGTCTTTTTTCCACTCGGTTTTTTCTATCTCTATCCTTTTTCCCGTTGATTTTTTTGGCTCCGTTTCCTTCTCCCCTACCCCCCCAACAGTTAGAGCTTGGACGGCTTGGCGGATACGCTTTCGCTCTTTGTTCCCAGAATCCCCCTTTTTTCCGTTTTTTGAAACAGCATTTCTCCGTTCACTGGCCGGAGCCGTCAATTTTTTTCTTTTTTTCATCTCTCGACCTTGTTTTAAGTTTCTTCCTATTCATTGCCCCGGCCAGTTTCTCTTCCCTAAAACCCGCCCATCCTCTCCCGTTCACCCTCTAACTTGTTCCTCGGCCTCGTTGTTTATTTTCCCTTTTGTTGAACCCTACTTTTCCTTCCCCAGCTAGCCTTTTGTATGTTGCTTTGATGCCCTGCCCCTTTTTTTTTTTTTCGGTTCTCCGGTTTGGCAGGCGTGAGGTCCAACTTGGATTTGATGCCCCCCACTTTCCCCGATTACCCTCCGCGTTTCCCCAAATTTTTGTACACGTGTTTTTGAACAACCCTTTTTTTGCTTCGTTTTTCTTTTTTGCGTTTTCTTTTTATCCAAACACTTCAGCCGGCTGCTTTTTTTCCTTCTCCTTGTAAACCCAGTTTGTTCTCAATATCTGAGGCATTCACCCCACCCTAATTTTGTTTTTGTTTGTGGATAGGTTCCGGAGTTTGTGTTTGTGCTGTCTTTCCCCGCTTTTTTTTTTGCCGCCGATCCACGCCCTTTCCTTTCGCGTTTGGTGGCCGTTCCTTTTTTTTCCCCTAAGATTTTTTTTTCTTTCCTTTTTTTGGCTTTTCTTTTCAAAAGTTTTGACCCCCAGTCCTCCCGGCCCCAGTCATGTCACGTTCTTGGATTTCCCCCGTTCCCTCCAATCGAACGTTCTTCTGCCGACGCTTTTCCCCTTAGGACCCACCCCCACCTTCTGAGTGCGAGCGCTTTAAGGAGGGGCCCCTCTTTTTCCCGTTTTGGGAAAATTCTGTTGGTTGGGTGGTGTCACTTTTCGTTTGTTTATGTTGATTGTTCTCCCCCCTTTTTTTTGATCGCTTATTTTTGCTTCTTATTTTTCTTCCTGGTGATTGATTGGTCTTTCCCCAACAATTCCCTGCGTTCTTTCAAGTGGAGGTCCCCCCCCGTTCCTTTTGGAGCAACCTGTCCCCTCATTTTTGCGCGTAGTGTTTTGACACCCTTTTTTTCCCCAACCGGTTAACCTCGGCCCGGATCTGTTTCGTTCACCCTCCTGGGCGGACTTTCCCCCTTTTTTTTTGTTTGGACGGGCTCGCGAGGTTTTCCTTCAACCAATTTGTTTTTTTTTTTTGTTCCACCCCGGTTTTTTTTTCCACGTTCGCCCAAGTGCCGTCGAGCCTTTGTGCAGTTGCAGGGTTCTTTTTTTTTGTCCCCCCCCGAGGTCCCATTGTTTTTTTTACCCTTGAGGTTTTTTTCTCTCGATCGGGTTTTTGCCCCCTTATTTTTTTTTTTTTTTTTTTTTAACCGACCGCAAGCCCCCCCGCCGTGCCAAAAAACCTTTTCAGTCCTCTTTCCTTTCTATTTTTGTTTGACCTTTTTTTTCATAACCACTTTTCGGTTATTCCCAAAACCCCCTGCAAGGTCCTTTTGACTGCTTTCGCTTCCCGCCAGATCGGCTGTGGTTCTTCAATCTCCCCCCCCATCGCGTTTTTTTCCGCAATCTTTCCCCCCTACTTTTCCCTGTATTGGGTACTTTGCCCAACAAGGTTTTTACCCTGGTGGAACAATTCTTCCCCCACCCCCCAACACCTTGCATTCTGCAGGCGGCGGGGGTGCGTGTTTTTTTTCTTTTTTCACACGAACACCTGCCTTCCCCCCTCTTTTTTTTCCTTTTTTGTGACGATTGGTGGTGGGTTCCTTTTTTTTTGCCTCGATAATTACACATGTTCCTACTAGACCTTTTTCAGGCCTTCTGCCCTAACAGGCTCTTGGCTTTTTCCATTTTTTCTTTTTTTTTCCCCCGTTTCCCGTTTTTCCTCTGGTTTCCGAGCTTTCTTTCTTCGAGCCCTGTTTTTCGATAGCTTTGTAATCTCCCCCCAAACCAATTTGAACCCATTTTCCCTCCTTTCCATTCTTCTCACACTTGTTGAACTTCCTGTGGTGCCGGCGGTTGGCGTTTCCAGTCTGCGTGACACCCCCCTTTTTTAAACATGCTTCCTCTCACACGCTTTCCCTTCCCGTGGGACTTTTTCCCATGACCTGACTTTTTGGTGGTTTCCGTATTTTCCTTTTATTTGCTTCCCGTTATTTGTGGCGTCTGTATCACTGCTTTTGAGTTACGCTGGGTCTTCCAAATCCCCTTTTCTTTTCCCGAGCGGACTTCAACCTCCCCTCGACCTAGGTTTTTTTTTTTTTTTTTTTTTTGCGACCAACTTTGGCTTTTTAACAATTTATCGTCTGAACAGACAGAATGGCTTGGCTCCCTTCTTTCTTGTGATTCTTTTAAAAACTCTTAGCTCGCGAAACACCTTCCCTTTTTTGCTGTATGTTGGTTTTCCCTCCTGTTTGAAGAGAGCAATTTGCTGTTCTTCGGGACGCTCGTGGATTTGTGTTTTCGCATGCTATTCTTTTTTTTTGCCTGGCCATTGTTGGCCCATTTTTTCCTGTTTTGTTTTTCTTTTTCACTTCGTTTCTCGTAGTCAATTTTTTTCACCTTCTGTGACCTCATCCGTCTCCCTATAAAGGCTGATAAATCGTTTCCCAATACAGGCACTTTTCCCTTTTTTTTCAATTGTTCCGGCATTTCGTGTTGAGAAGAAGAACCACGACCCCGGTATTCGCTATCGTTGGATCTCCCCTTCTGTTTCTATTTCCTCTTGACGTTTTTGTGCTATATTGCGGTGCATTTCCCCCGCAACGCATTCTCCCTTCTCTTCAATGTTTGACAAATAAAATGTACTTTCTGCACCGTTTTTTCTTTTGTCCCGCCTTTCTCCTCCCAGTTCGCTTCGGCCCTCAATTTAATTTCCCCCCTTTCCTCCATTTTATTGTTATTTTTTTTTGTGCCATAGTGCATCGGA
>Ga0179593_1533127_pt1 | contig 13523 bp, 21 predicted proteins | sample CZODoug2_1_08_16_FD_185931 | JGI IMG/M metagenome (GOLD analysis project Ga0179593, IMG submission 185931) | Vadose zone soil fungal communities from Angelo Coast Range Reserve, California, USA - CZODoug2_1_08_16fungal (PacBio error correction) | ecosystem: Environmental > Terrestrial > Soil >... | reverse complement strand
TCGTCGTCCCTCTCCTTTTTCTTTCATACGCACAATCACAGCGCGAAGACGATCTCTTGCTCTCCCTTTTCCTTTTTCTTCTTTCAGTACCAGCCACGGCAATTAATTCGCCGCTTTTCTTGCTCTCCTCTTTTTGCGAAAGGATCAGATGATGGTAACGCGCGCATGGGTCCTCTTTCTCCTTTCCCCCTTCCTTTTTTTCCCGAGGAGGGGTAATGTGCTAGTCCCTCTTCTCCTCTTAAGGGGTTTGAAAATCACGCGGGTTATCCCATTCTCTTCCCCCCTTTAATTAGGTGTTCTTTTTTTTCCTCCTTTCTTCAGAAAGACAAAAACGTTAAGTTCGCCTCTCCGAGTCCACATTCACCGCTAATACGTCGGATTCGGATTGCGTTTCCCTAGGAATACTTGGGATCCCTTCTTTTAGTGAAATAGCCGCTGTTGCGCTTCCTTCCTCGATACAGGGGCAGCTGCAACTCCGGCGCCCTTTTCTCTTTTTTTTCCTCAATCTTTGTCCTTCTCTTTTTTCCCCTTTTCCATCTATAAATCACCTTTTTCTACGCTTTCCCTTTTCCTTTTTCCCCTGTCGCAAACGCGTTTAGCCCGGTTTCAATTTCTCCTTTCTTTCCTCTTCTTCCCTTTCCCTGGATAGACAATGGCTTGTAGCTCCTTCCCCTTTTTCTTCTCCCCGCCACTGCATAGGAGTCCGCTGACCTTGATTTTTGGATTCCTCTCCCTCCCCCCGGGGAAAGAAAAGCCCTTTCCCTCCCCCCCCTCTCCGTGAAAAAGAGCTCTGGCGTTTCTGTTGGGATTCTTTCTTCTCCCCCTAATAGCTGATTTCTTCTTTTCCCCTCTCTGCGGACAGGGCGGACCGTCCCTTTCTTTCTCGGGCCTGATCTTGTCGGACTTTCTGCACTGGCCTTTCTCCTGGAGCAGATCAAGGGTTAGATGCCAATTTTAGCGCGAGGCGAGCGATTTTTTTCTCCCCGACTCTTCTTCCCTTCCCAGAACCAAGAAAGGCCGCGATTTCTGCCTTTTCTCCTTCCACCTGGGACGAGCTCGCGCCCCCCTCCCTTCCCCACATTCGCACTGAAACGCGGAGCACCACTCTGAACGGCGTGACGAGAAATCGACGGGCTACTTTGCATTTCGCCCCTCCCCCTCCTCTTCTAAGCTCGAATCGCGAAGCGATTCAATTTTCTTCCCCCCTCCGATCCGAGCCTTCCTCCCCCTTTTCTTTTTATTCATCGAACGAGGACCCCTTCTTTTCTTTTTCGTCTTCAGGCACGATGAGGACCAAAAAATCCCTCTTTCTTGATCTCCACCCTTCCCCCCCCCCCTTCTTTTTTCTATCCGAGATCGCGGACCGAGGCTCTCTTATGTGATACATTTCTCCTCCCCCCCCTCCTAACTACTCGACGCGAAGGTGTGGCGCACGATTTCTGTCCCCTCTTCCGATAATCCCTCTGCTTTTTTCTCCGGAGATTTTCTGAGTTACATCCGCTTTTTTCGTTCTTTGTCGAAGAGAGGGATCTATTCTTATGATGCTTCCTCGAGGACGGAGATTGTTATGCCGAGAGCCTCCCTCACTTTTCTATATGGAGTAGCCCCTCGCTTCTTCCCCTTTCATCCCGGTTTCTCTCATATCATGGACCGGCGCTTGTCCCTTCCCGTAAAGTGCCGAACTAATGCGCTCCCTCCCTCATTTCCCCCCGACGGCAGGCCTTCAACAGCAAGCATGGTCCACTCCTTACCTTTCGCAGGTTCTTTTTAATACAATAAGTTGTGGTTGTTTGATTCTCATTTAGATAGAGCAAGCCTTTCCGGCTTTTCCCATGATTGTGTTTTTCCTTCTCCTTTGGAGGAAGAAGAATGGAAGTTATTTTTCCCCTTCAAGGAGTCGGGCACTTCCCTTTCCGCTATTTCGTTTTCCTTTGATTGAGGAGTAGATCGCAAGATCCTACTTAAACGAAATAGAGGGGAGAATAAAGATCCTACCCTCCTCCCCCCCCTTTCTGCTCTCGGATAAATCTCCGGTCTGCTCCTTTCCCCCCCCCTTCATAGGAGGGCTCGCTCCACGCTAGTAGACCAGACGTTTGCCGACCGTCCCCTCGGATTCCCCTCTCCTTCCCCGCCGACGGTAAGGATTCTCTTATCTTCTTGCCGTGGCAGAAACTAGTGCGGCCCACCAATCTTTACGGTTTTTTTTTCTGCTAAAAGTATCACATGAAAAAGAGCCTCTGGTCCGCGATCGCCCCCTTTTTTTTTTCTCAGGGCTCAGGGAGGGGGAAGTGTTGGCGATCCCTCTCTTAAGAAAGTTTGTTCCTCATCCCGTCCTTTCCCCCCCTTCCGTCACGAATGACGGATTTCCTCTTGATTTTCCAAATAAAATATTAGGAGAGAAGGAACCTGCTCTTTCCTTTGTGGTCGATTTAGTCTTTTCCTTCTTCTTTTTCAAGAGGATTAGAGCTTTATAGTTCTCTTTTATTTCTTTTCAGCGGTTAGAGAAATGGCCTCGGGACTCCCTCTCTTAACTTGAGTTGGTAGCGCGTTTTCTGCTTCTTGGTTTCCGAAAGGTCGCGAGCGCTCCCCCTTTTTCTGAGTCTTCGCCCCTTTTTCCCTCTCCTCAAGTAGAGGCTTCGCTATGGGTGCAGGGACTCCCTCTTTTTCTCTCTCCTCGACGATTAAAAAGAGCAGCCTTGGCCTCACCCTGGAATGCTCCTTTCCTCCCCCCCTCCTTCCAGCAGGAGGCAGTTCCTCACCTTCGAAAAAGCTCAGGCCAGACTCTCCCCCTTGCCGGACTTCCTTATTAATTCAATGTGATTAAACTCAATTTTCCATCTCCTTCTTAGTGAGATAGTTTCTATAACGACGACTCCCCCCCCTCCACGCAGAGCTTTTCCACTGCTTTCCCTTTTTTTTTAAAGGTGAGCGTTTTTTCCCTTTTTCTGCGAGGCGGATCGGCGGGACTCCTGTCTTCCCCCTTATGCGTCCCTTCCCTCTTTTTCTCTTACAAAGAAGTGTAGAGCCGTCGCACTACTTTTTCCTTTTCAGCTCGATTTGAAAGGGGCGAAACGCGTTTGGCTTTTTCAAATGTAGTCCTTGCCCTCCCTCCCAGTGGATGTATAGCTGGGCCACCCTCATTCAGGGCAAGAAGATTGAGACCATCGAGTTCTTTTTTTCGACCTTATTTCCCTCTTCGCAGGAATTTATGTGTCACCTACTTCCCTTCCTGGATTGTGAGGAGTCCAAGTGATTCCCCCTCCTCCCATAAGCCGCACTTTGAGCAGGTGAAGGTGGGAATCTTCGTCCCTTTCCTTTTTTTCACTTACGTGGCTTAGTAAAGCCGGCAGCGAAGGTAATGGGAGGCACCCACATTGTTTTTTTTCCCTGGAAGGCATGGAATAAAAGCCTCTTTCTTATTTTGCGGATTAGACTTCCCTAAGGAGTTTGGACCTTCTCCCCTCCCCTTTCCCTTTGGACATGATGTGGGAGAAGATAGTAATTTATGCAAAGGAGAGAGTTACCCCCTCTCTTTAGCATCGCCCTCTCCCCCCTTTCTCCTTTTCCCTAAGAGGGGAGATTGCCGTCGTGGTCGGTTCCCTCCTCCAGTTGACGAGATGAACGAAGAGATCGTCCCTCCTCTCTGTTCCTTGGTTCATTTTTCTCCTTTCCTCTCTTTCTCCTTCTTAGAGGGAACTGAGAAGGTAGGCTTCTCTCCCCTTTCCTTTCTTCTGCTTCCTGGACCAGGCAGTCAGGAGGAAGACCGCGATTGGGATGGCTAACCCCTCCCGGTTCCTCCTCTTTCCTCCCAACAATAGTGGACAGTGGAACCTGCTACTTTTCCCTTTCCCCCACGTTTCGGAAGGAACACTCCTCTTTTCTCCAATTTACAAGTAAATATAGATTAAAGTGGTTGGCGTGCTTTTCCCCTCGGACCATGTGGACACCGTATCGGCTCTTTCCTTCTTCCCCTTCTTTCCCCCCCAGTAAAACTTAATGGACACGCGCCACCTATCTTTTCGGTTTTCGAGAAAGTGAAGTTGGTGCTCAAACCCTTCCTTCTTTTCCTTTTTGGAACACCCCCCCTTTCTCCATTCTTTTTTTGTGAATTGCCGACATGTTCCTTACGTCTAGCGCCAGGTGCCGAACCGTCTCCCTCCCCCATTGTTTTGTCTCTCCTTCTTTCTTTTGGAAGAGATCATTGATCGCCCCGCCCCCTTTTCTCCTGCACCTTGCGATCGAAAGTAAGAAAAGGTCGGCCACCCCCCCCCGCAGGGTTTGAACCCCTCCCTTTCCCTCCCAACGTAAAAGTCAACGCTTTTTGCGCCCACCTTCCCTTTTTCCTTTTTGCATGGTCATCTAAGTTTCGCGGTCCAGGGAACGGAGTTTCGGGTTTTTCTCTTGGAGAGTTCTCTTCCCAAGGTGTAAGATGGGACCTGCTTGCCTCCTTCTCCATATGGGACGTGGAAATTGGTCGCCGGCCCTTCCCAGAACGTTTCATCCCTTTTTCCCTTTCCGGCCACACTTCGAGTGGATCGCCGTTCCCCTTTTCTATTTCCAGGCCACCGTTCGTTCCTTGCGTTCCCCTATTCTCCCTCCTCCCCCTTTTTCCCTTATATCGCCTGCACTGATCGAAGACAGGCCTTGGCGCGCGAGCCACCTTCTTCTTTGCGGCAGGACTCATACTTCACCAACACCCCTTTAGCGTTTCCTTTGTCCTTTTTCTTTTGGAAACGGAAGAGATGTAAGTTCCCCCGTCCCCCCCCTCCGCTTTCGATGGCGCTACGTCAGTCACTTTCCCTCCTTACTCTATAAGATGACTGGTAAAACGCGCGCTTTGAAGTTAATAGCGTAGCCCACGAATTGCCTTTTTCTTCCTTTTTTCTTTCCAAGAAGCATTCGTAGGACCGTCGCTCCGCTTCCGGGTTTCCTTTCCCCCTGTAATTAGGAATTTTTGCCTAAAATGACCTTCTCGTCCCCCCTTTAAGAACGCAGTCTTTTTCCCTTCCCCTCCCTCCCCCCCCCTCACATGAGAAACGTCGGATTCGGATTTGGAGATCGAGTGCCTCCCTTTTTTCTCTTTTTCCCTAGACGCACTGTTGCGAGGGTTTTTGCGTTGTCCCGCTCCCCTCGATACCTTTTGCCTTTTCCCTCTTTTTTCTTCTTGGAAAGGAGAGTAGAAGGAAAGAATTTTTCCTCTTTCCCTATTACGGTGACAGGCGCGCAGGGTGCCACCGGTCTCCCCGCGTCGACCTTTCCACTCCCCTTCTCTTTTCTTCGAGCAGTTGGTAGGGAAGGCTCCTCCATTTCATTTGGTTCCAGCGTGAAAGAACACTGCATCGGTCCGCTGACCTGCATTTTCCCTTCGGCAAGCATCTCCTTTTTTCCCGGTGGAAAGAAGAAAGTTCCCGGCACCCAGCCCCTTTCCCTCCCCCCCCCGCGCTCTTGGTTTCTGTTTGGAGTCGTATTTTAGATAAAACCCCCTCCTCCCCCCCCCTCTTACTGAAATTGAGTTTTCTCACTTCCTTTTCTTCTTTTGCCACAGTCAGTAAGGAAAGTTTTTTTCGCTGTTTTTTTCTTGGAACTGCCCGCGTTAAGATCCAGCGCCTCTTTGGAGCCCCCTTCCCTTTTTTCCTCCCCTGTAGAGAGAGGCGATCTACTTTTTTGAAACGAGTTTTATACGGCACCCGCTTCCGTTCTTCCCCCGGACCTTGAGTTTGCTTCCCTTTTTCCACCTGGGCCGAGCTACGAGGGACTTTTCTTCCCCACTTTTTACAAACTAGTTAAGAAACGGCGGACGGCGACCTTTTCAGCTGTTTTCCTTTTTCCCCTCTCTCCCTTCCAGTAAAGCGAGAAGAGAAGCTCTCAATTCTCTCTCGACCCTTCAGCTCGCAGGAAGGTGACCCAGGATCGAGCAGTTTTCTTCTTCTCCCCGAAGATTTTCTCCGCCTCTTTCAGATTCAAGAGGCGCTTCTTCCCTTTCCCAAAATTATTATCTCGTGGCTCCCCCCCTCCCCCTCCAGGAGCTCCTTTTCTCTCTTCGAAGATCGCGGAACGAGGATATATTCATGTATACATCTTCTCCCCCCCCCCCCACCGACGCGATTGTGGAGCAAGAGTTCTGCAAGTCCGGCATTTCCCTTCCAGCGGATTTTTCCCTTTTTCAACAGCTGGGTGGAGGATCGGGCCAAACCGTCTTGTTCCCCTCCCCTTGGAGAAGTTCTCCGCTAGGGCAGCGAGCAGAGATTCTTTCCTTTTTTCTTTTTTTTTTTCAAGTGTGTCGTTCTTTATTTCTTTTCTTTCCTTTTGAATGAAAGAGCGGTCGGTCTCCCATCCTTGAAAATATCATGCCTTTCTCCGCCTGCGTTTTTCCCTTCCTCCTTTTTTTCCAATCCACGGAAATCGTGAAGTACCAACGACGGCCTGCCCCTTTTTCCCGCCGGAGGATTGGCGCGATAGAATCTTCTTCTTTTCCCCTTGTTGTTGTTGTTCTCTCTCCTCTTTTCCCTACGGGGGAAAATGCGCTGTTTTGCTTTACGATGGCGTGGATGTGCTTGGCGGCGCCTTCGGTCTCTTTTCCTTTGACGCAGGCTTCTCTTTTTCTTCGCTTGGCAGATAAGACCCGTGGCTGCCGGTTCCCCCTTCCCCCGCATAGAACTCGCAAAAACATTGAGAGCTCTCTCCCTTCTCCGGTTCTCTTCCCTCTTTTTTCTTTCCGCTCCAGCTAGTAGACCAGCCGTTTGCCTGTTCTTATGGAACAAGAAAATCGCCTCCCCCCTCATGAACAGACTTTTCCATCTATAGTAGCGGCGGACGTTGGCCTCCTTTCGTCGAGTAGTTAGATCGCAAGAGCTTTTTGATTCTGCCCCCTTTTGCTTTTCCCCCACCCTTTTTCTCTGAGATACGACTTTCCGCAATTTTTTTCTCCGGAGAGGGGGAATGTTTTATATCCTATGAAAATTTTTTCTGGAAGGAAGCGAAGATTGATGTCTTACCTCTGCGGAGATGCACCCATTTATTGGTCATCCCCTTCAGGAGAGGGAAGGGTCGCGATTGATCGATTTACTCTGCTTTCTCGCTTACGGGCAGGAAGTCAACCCCCCCTTCCGCGTGTTTCTGCCCTCCCCCCCCCAGGTCGACGTCCGTTCTATTCCCTTCCCCCTTTTTTGCGACGCGTTTCAGGCGCTTGTTTTTCCTCCCCCGGTCGCTCTCTCCTTTCTGTTCGCACTTCCAGGCCGACGTCGCTTTTTCCAAGGCGGGTGCCGAGCCAGGCTTTTTTCCTCCCTTCTCCTCGCGCTACACGAGCATCCTTGGCCTTTTTTTCTTCCCATGTCGCGCTGCGCTGTCGCTCGCGGTTCTTTCTTTTTGCTGACTAGCCAAACGGGAAGGACTGCCTTTCCTTCCCTCCAATTTGATAAACTCAATTTTCAGTAGACTTCTTTTCTGAGAGTTTCTCTAAAGCCCTCCCCCTCCCGAGCGCGGTTCAAGGAGAGGATTATTTGGGCACTTTATGGGTGTTCAACCGGAATTTGGTCGGGGAAGCTCTTTCCGTCCCTTCCCTCTTTTCCTGAAGGGGAGGTCACGTTGTACTTCCTCCCCGTGTTCGAGCCGCACGCAAACATGCTCGACGGCTCTTCATCCGATTTCTCTCTGTTTGAGAAAAGGGGAAAACCCTTCTCTGCCCTCCTTCTCTGTTTATAGCTGAACATTCTTGCCGTCCCCCTTTTCCGTGGCCATTCCTCTCTTTTTTTTCTCGGAGGGCAAGAGAACAAGGTATCGCAGGCATTATGGGACAAAAGACGTGCCCCCCCCCCCCCCCTCCGTTGCGGCTTTTCACGCCGTTCTTTTTTTCTTTCCTTTTTTTCTCGCAATCCGGAAGAGACGGATGAGCGTTCCTGTTTCTTTTTGGTGCCGCTTCGGAACTTAGTGGGCTTTCGTTTTCCCTTCTTTCGGTCATGGGAGTTTTTTTTTAAAAAACCCTCCTTTTTCCCCCCTCCCTTTTTTTTCTTGATGGGAAAAAACAATTAAGCGGGTCGCTTTCCCTTCGGGAATAGCCAAGTACAACTCCGACGTTCTCCAGACATGTGTTCCTCTTTTTTTTCTTCCTTTTGGAGTTCCCCTCCCTCGGAAAAGATGACCCGGAGGCGACGGACGTATTCCCCCCACGCAAGAGTGATTCTTTTTTGGGGACTGAAGAGCGTCAGTTGCCGCGCTGAACGAAGAGATTCGCAAGAGACGCGGCCCCCCTCCCTTTCTGACTGGTTGGTTTTGTTTTCATCTGCCTTCTGGGACCTGACGAAGGGGTCGGCTCTCCTTTCGGTGGAAGGCCGATACCTGACAGGCCATTCACTGTCTTCCCCGATTGTTAGTCTTATACTGCCCGCCCTCCTTTGCCTGGAATCGCAAGGGTGGAAAACATCGTGCAGTTGTTTTTGATCACATCGGAAGTGTGGCCGTCGACGCAGAAGTTTCCTTTCCCTCCGAATCTTTCCCCCTTTCTTTTTCTGACCAAAGTTTACACGTAACCTATGGATCACTGTGGCGTCTTCTCCCGAGGACATGGCGGGCGGTAGAGGCCGCTCATATCTCCAAGGCTCTGTTTAAAACCCCAACTTCCTTCCCTCTGTTCCTTTTTTTTTGCGGCGGACGTAGGTTTTAGCGCACGGCCGGTGGTCTCTTCTTTTTGGAGAATCGAAAAAAAATTGGCGACCCCCCCCCCCTCTATTCGTCACGGGGGGTTCCTTCCTTTCCTTTCTTTTCCCCGAAACCGGCGCAATCAATAAAATTGGCGTGAGATCCAATTCTTCTTCCTTTCCTCCTAATCCTTTGTTTGAGGCTTTCTTCCTCCCGCAAATTGTGATTGTGAGACGTTTCGTGGCCCCGCTCCCCCCCCCCACACCTTTTTTCAAACCCGCCGGTGAGAATCAGCCGGTCGCAAAGGTTTCGATTCCCCCCCCCAAAAGGACTCCTTCTTTTTTTTTTCTCCCCCCCTCCGGCCGAACGAAGGAAATGGTAATCAGTTCTCTTCTCTTTTCTTCTTGGAGAGATGAGCGGAATTTAAGTCCCACATTCTCTTTCCAAGTGTCAACGATTCCTCTCCCCCACTTTTTCCTTTCAAGTGGTAGCAGAAAATTAAGAACTTTCATTCTTCTTTTTTTCTGCGTCGACGGCCAAAACTTAGATGTGATCGCCTCCCTTCGCTGTTACGTTCTCCCTTCCCCACGGGAGGTAAGTATTATTCTCCGGCATCTTGAATGCATGGTCAGGATCGCCTCCCCTTTTGCTAGTCCGTCTTTGTCTCCCTCTCTTTACTGCCAACCAGGTGAGGCGGTACTTCATACTTTCACCCTTTTCTCGGGCGAGATTTAGTCATAGCGGCAATTCCTTATTCATTCCCCTGCCCCCCCCTTCCTCTTTATTGATGGAGGGCGGCCTTGGATCTTTTACGTCCCGGAGAGATTCTGTCCTGTCGCTGCCTTTTCCTCGTCGCCCACCATGTCTTAGGATTGACACGTCTGGTCACCCTGGCCCCCTCAAAATCCCCAACCACCCCCTTTCTGGAAGTAAAGACGCCTTGTTGGGACCTTTCCTTTCACGCGGCGTTATACATCAGACGGCCAACTGTATTAGGATTTTCTCCCCCTAGACTTAGAGGCTGAACCACCGCTTTCTCTCCCCCTTCCAAATTGAGAAGAGTCCCACCTTCACTTTTCTCTAGCGAATCATGGGAGAAATCACGAAGCCCGCTGCCCTTCCTCGGCATGTTCCTCTTTCCTTCTTTTTTTCCCGGGTGCAGCTTGAAATAGGGAGCCAGGCCCTTCTTTTCTTCTTGCCCTGCGCGGTGACGGCAAGAATGGTCTTATACACCTTTTTTCGATTTCTCCCTTTCCCCCCTCAAACGCGTTTAGCAAAGGTACAAAATCTAGCTTATTTCCCCTTTTTTTTGTAGTGCGCGGCTCGACATGCGCTTGTAGCTCGGTGCCTTTGCTCCCCCCTGCTTGACACTTCTCGTGTCCCTCCCTCCCCTGAGAAGGAAAGAGACTCTTTTACATAGACCATCCCCCGAAAGCCCGTGACCGCACCAGCCTTCTTTCAGACGGCGCCGTTTCCCCTCTTTTTTCACTCTTTTAGAGAAACTCATCGCACTCCCTTTTCCTTTTTTCCCAAATTGAAGGAATAAGAGGACCGGCGGACCTTCCTGTCAGGCTTTTTTTCTTTTCATGATTCTTTTTAGAAGGCCCTTTTTCCAGCGCCATCGCGACATGGAGGCCGATCAGGGTTTCATGCCAGGTTTCTCTCTGCGGAGAGATTTTTCACCTGTCCCCTTTCACCCGCTTGAAGTGAACAAGAAAGCGCGACGTCGTCTCTCCGGTGAGAACAATCCGCATCCTCTCTCCGCGAAATTGCAGGAAAACAACGCCTTGCCCGGTCTCCCCTTTAAAAGGCTTTCCCGCCGCGGACATGTTGCATTAGGAACCTTATTCTGTTCCCTTTCCTCTCCCGAGGAAAGCTCGAATAAGAGTAAGCGATTCACTCTTTTTTTCACCCAGGAGTCGAGGAAGTTTCTTCTCGCCGAAGATTTTCTCCTTCGTCCAGAGGAACTCCCTCTCTTTCGGAGGTATTAAGGGAAAAGATGCGGGCCCACAACTTTCTTCCCTTCCTCGGAGCCTCTTTCAAACATTGAGGAAGTCGTATGCACTCTTCCCCCCTCTGCTATTAAGCTATCTTCTCTCTTCCCCCCCCTCCCGCACGAGATTGGGGAGAACGGTTCGCCACGTCGCCCTCTTCCATGCTGGTGGAGGCGATTTTCTGGTTCCATCGTGGTGTTGCTTGCTTTCTCCCCCTTCTGGTCTCAAGCGGGCTCTCTCGCTCGGGAAGCGAGCGGAGATTTATGCCGAGAAGCATCATCAAGGTTGGAGAGTTCCCTTTTTGGGGTGGAGGGTTTAGGCCCCCCCCCCCTTTTTTCTTTCTGGATATGAGCAAGAGAATACGAAATAGCATGACCTGTCGGCCGCCTTTTCCGCCATCACATCCCGGCCATAGTAGATTCAAGACGGCAGTCATTTTTCCCCCCCTCAGCAGGTCCCGCCGTCTTTTCAATCTTCTATTGTACTACTACTCCGTTGTTGTTGTTTCTTCCAAGGCCTCCGGCGGGGGACAAGGCTGCTGTTGAAGCCTTGCCCGTAGTTGTTTCGCGGGCCTATTTCTATTTTCCCAGGAGTGTAGGCACTTTAATTTGACTCAGGCAGCACGGTAATGAGGTATTTCGGCTTCCCATTTCGAAGACAAGCCCCCGTTTCTTCCCTTCTTCTTTTCCCCACAGAGAGAACTCGCACCTTTGCATAAATCTACGGATAGATGACAGAGACTTTCTCCCACATCTATAGGCTTCTAGTCCCGCTTCTTCTTTCCCCCTCTTGATGGAAACCAGACCCCTCCACCCGTTTCTTCCCCCTCCCGCGTCCACCCCCCCCTTTTTTCCAAGGGGCAGAAACTCGGCGCCCACCCCTTTTTTTTAGTAGATAGCAAGAGGTTGTTTGTGTGCTAACAATGTAATCCCTTTTTCCTCTCTTCCTCGGTCCCCTATCTTCGTATACTCCCTCCTCCCCCCTTTTTTTAGGGGGAATTGTGGAGGATCACGACGTCCCTCCTCATCGGCCTGAGGACGGGCCGATAGAGGCGTCACGGCCTTTTTTTCTTTCCTGGGAGGCCCCCTTCGGCGAGAAGAAAACTTGCTCTCCTGGCGGAGCGTAAGGGTAGATATTGATCGCTTACGCTTTCTTCTCTCGCTTTCTCTTTCTCTCCGGCTTTTCCTTATTAAGTACACAAGATAAGAGAGGTTCGCCGAAATTCACCCCCCCCACCCCCCCCTTTTTTTTTGCTTCCCTTCTCCGTTTCAGGGAAATGGTTTGTCTTCGCGCTTGTTTTGTTAAGAAAGGTCTTCTCGCTGGGCCCCATTTTTTCTCCCTTCAGGCAGATCGCGGCGGGCGTGTTATACGGCAAGCGGGCTTTCCCGGAATTAGAGAGGGAAAAATACCCTTTAGCCATAGAGCTACATTCAATTTGGTTTTATCCCCCCCTGACTGTCCCAGGTCGAGCTTTCAGATGCGACTGAAACTCCCCGGGCAGTTCCTTCCCCCCCCTTCCCCGATAAGGCAAGAAACGACAAACGGGCCTGCCTCATCCGCCCTTTAACTTCAATTGTAAAGTAGAAGGTAGTGGCTCTTCCCTCATCCAAACGAAACGCAAGAGAGCTTTTAACGGCGCCCCTTTATGCCCATTTTCTTTTTTTTTTCCACAGGGAATTCTGTCGATTTTTTCCGGGGGACTCCGGTCAGAGGAAAAGAGGCCGTGGCGGTTTCACGTCTTCCCCCCCCCCCCTTAGCTAAAAAGAACAGTGTAGAGCCCGCGCACTCCATTTCTTTCGCCGATTGACGGGCGAGAAAACGAGTTTGGCGACCGCCGTCCCTGCTTCTCCTTCCTTTTTATGTATAAGCTGCACAATTCTTTCTCTTCAAGAAGATGGAGGGAAAATAGAAGGGCCCCCCCCCCCACTTTTTCTGAGTCCCTCTTCCCCGCCCCTTTCCCCCCAAGAAGCGCAACAGTGCGGATATTGCCACGCAGGGGCTTTTCCTCGATCGCAATCCGAATCCAGGACGTATGAGCAGTTTCCGGGGGGACTCTTCCCTCTGCGCGAGAAATTACGGGGCGTTGTCGTAAAGCGGTTCCGAGGTCCTGGGATTTGGCAAACCCTCTCCTTACGTCGGCCGCGCCCCTTTCCAAAACACAATTAAGAGGTCGGACGGTCCCCTCCTTCGCCAAGTAAAACTCACGACGTGCATCTCCCGAAAGATTTTTCGACTTTTCCTTTCTCCCCCGCCGTTAACAGAATCTCAAGAGGAAAGAGGAAAGGCTTTCCCTCTCCATCAAGAAACGAGGGAGATGAAGGCCCGAGTGTTCTCATCGCGGCCGTGTGCCAGACGATTGACGAAGAGCTAGCCCCACCGGATTTTTTTCCCTATGAAGGACTGCAGCAACTGGTGCGGAGCTTCTTTTCGCGCGGAAAAGGCAGGGAGGCGAGATTGGCAGGCGATACTCCGCATTCACTTCTTCCCTCGGCGGGAGAATACGGAAACGCCCTTCTTTTAACGCACGGAACCATCGTGGAAGTGGGAACGGCGATCCTTCTCACTCTTTTCCTCCCTCGTGCATTGCCCCGAATATTTTCCCCTCTCCCAATTTCCAGTCCATATGGATAACGTGGGGGCGGCTCTCCTCAAGTTTTCCCCCCAGTCACCTGTTTTGCTTCTAATCTCTCAAGGACGAGCGGCTGGAAAAACCCGTAAAACCTTCACCCAAACTGATGAGACCATGCAGGCGTTCTGCCTTTTTTTTCGAGAAATTTTTGGTGGGCGCCCCACCCCTTTTCCTTCTTTCGCCACCTTGGGACCGGCGGATTAGCAACGGCGGTTTGAATGCCGGTGCACGAACCGGCGCACCCCCCATTGCTCGTGTCTACCCTG
>Ga0179593_1483244_pt1 | contig 13523 bp, 11 predicted proteins | sample CZODoug2_1_08_16_FD_185931 | JGI IMG/M metagenome (GOLD analysis project Ga0179593, IMG submission 185931) | Vadose zone soil fungal communities from Angelo Coast Range Reserve, California, USA - CZODoug2_1_08_16fungal (PacBio error correction) | ecosystem: Environmental > Terrestrial > Soil >... | reverse complement strand
TTCTTCCCTCAACAAGGTCTCTCAGAGAAGAAGCGGCATTCCTTTCGGCCTTGACCTCTGCTGGATCCTCCACCGCCACCAATTTTTCCTTTTCCCGATGTGTTGTCTCTAGCGAGAAACCTCTTTAAACACTCCCCAGAAGAGGGTTTCCTTCCAAGCCCAATATTTCTCAGGCCCCGCTCTCCCCAGAACTTATTGTAGGAGTGCTCCCCTTGTTGTTTCTTCTTAATTGGGTTTCTGCCCGCTCCAGATCCCCCTCGCATGGCACTTCATTGAAACATCCTATTTCTTGGATGAGATCACCGCTCCGGGTCTTTTGCTTTTGGCATGTTTCAGCGCTTGTCCCCTGTACCCTTCATTTTGGCTCGTGTCTAGAGAGAGAACTTATTGTGGGACCCAGTCTTTCCTTTTTTATTGTCGCTGGATCTGTCAATGCGACCACCCCCCGTTCACGCCGCCCAGTGAATATTTGCGTGCAACATCGACTGCTGGCCCGTTCCGTTCTCCACGGTTTTTTTCAAATCTTATTTCACTTGTCTGCAACGCGTTCTCCTGGCCGGGTCAGGACCTCGTCGGTTTCACCGGGATATCCCTTTTACAGTTTTTGCACCAGTTGCATCCCTCTTCCTACCTGTGTTCCCTCCGACGTTTTTGTGATGACTTCTTTCCCCCCTTCCAGAACACGAGGCGCTGCTGCGCTTACTTCCTTTGGAAGATGAAGAGATCGAACCCGGACCCCCCTTCCTTTCCTGGATCTCCGTTTTCCTACCTTATCGTTTGATAGAAGACATCGAGTTCTCTTTGCTGCTCTACCTCCGTTCCCCCCCCTGGCCCACTGGCATCGGTTCTACCGTTTTTTCCAGCTGGAAATTCTGTGTTGGTGGACCGGCGTTAAAAAATGTTTTGACGTCGTTTTCACTTAAGTCGCTGGCCTCGACGTATTCCATTTTTCTCGTACATAGGACTCCGATTTTAGCATTTATCCAGGGATACCTTACAACCCCCGTTTTACTCTTGACTGCACATTAGCCCCACCTCGGGGGTATCCGATTTTCCCTTTCCCAAATTACCCGCCCGAAACCCCCCTGCTTCTGCGCTTTTTCCGTTCATCACTTTGAACATCCGGTTTCCCGGTGACTTTTTCCGCTTCTTGTTGGAGACACTGTGCCCGAAATCACCTCAACCCGGCTTCTGCTAGGGTCTTTTATAAGACCATGCCAACCCCCCCCCCGCCCCCTGTTCCCTTCCGGGAAAGTCGTTTTACCTTCGTCCCTTTTTCGGCCCCCCGCCAGTCAGATGCAGGCGCATTCTTTTTTGCGTCCTTTGTCTCTTGCGTCTTGATATTTCACGCCGCCTTATCGACCCACCCCCGTTGAAATCGAAGTACAACAATGCTGGACGTGACTGGGAAATACTCTTAGCCATTTAGCTGGGCCACTATTTAGTCAGCCCGTTTTTCCCCCCCCTTTCAATGATGAACTATTATGGTTATAATCCCCCCTTGTTTTTGACCGGTTTTCTAACTTTTCTTTCTCCACCGCCTCACGTTTTTTTCCAGGTGCTACTACGGCAGGAATTAATTGTAGGCGAACCCCCAATGGACGCATTCCCGGAGCGTTTGCCCTGCCAGTCACGCTTCCACTTACCTGATGATCTTGACAAACTTTGGTCAATACTGACTTCTGATGTAGCGCGGTCTCTTGAACCTCACTTTTCTCTACTGACCTGATATCCCCTTTTCTGAACTTCAAGTCCACCTCCCCGTTCCCCTGGCGGATTCCCGTTGGTCCTAGTCCCTACCCCCTTCTTTTCCTCAGTATTGCATTTCCTTGCGCCGTCTTCGGTTTTTGCTTAGTATTACTGTTATTTTCTCTCTTCGATTTTTTGCGCATTTTGGGGTGAGTCTCTCGTTTTCAAACCTAGCCCGCTCTTCCCCCCACGGAATTAATTCTCCCCCGAGGTAGAGGATTGCCATCACTTTATTTTTTTTCCTTTTCGCCCGTGGCGTTTGGGTCCTACTCCCCGTTCCCCCTAGCCTGGCGACCCAGCAGTCTAGACAAACCAATTATAAGGGAGGAATGGGCCGGTTTCCCTTCAGTCGCCCGCGCCGCCTTGGTGTTCTCCTGCTCCCTTTCTACGCCGAGCACTTGTGATGGAAGTGAACAACCATCGCTCTTTTTTTTTTTGAGATCAGAAAACCCTGGCTTGTTTCCCTCGGGCGCTCATAGGGTTTGCCCTTTCTTCCTTCCGTTTTTGCTGATATCCCATCGCGGCCCCTCTTTAAAGAGGTACGCAGGGGTTCCTCCTCCTCCCGAATCCCTAGAGTCTTGGGTCTTAGGTCTAAGGAATATAGTTTGGAGTGATGAGCTGCTCTGGACCCCGTCGTCTCTCTTAGCGTGCCCCCCTTGTTTGCTGACTGCCTTATCTTTGGTTCTAATGCCCCTGAGACCTCCCGGCTTTTTTAGTTAGTTTTCTGGACCAAAAAGATGATACCGTTACCCATCTTGCCCATTCCCGTCTCGCTGGACGCTCCAGCTCGCCTTTAGTCCCTTCATGTTTAACGAAGTCTTTTCTGGTTGTAGTACGTTGACGAGCCCCCCGGTCCCTCTCCGCTCCCTGGATTTACCCGACGATTTGGGTCCTGAATCCGCCTCAGATCTAACTTGCCAGAGGTGACACCCCCTTCGGACAGTTTCCCTAAAGCGCCTTCTCCAACAAAATAGTCTGGGCGGGGCGTTTGACCTTTTTCGATTTCTTCCCATCGTCAGTCCTTGTGCACTCGTTCTCTCACCCCCGGTTTAGACCTACAGTCCTTCGTGAATTTCCCTGTTGTTCGGAATCTTTCCGCCCATCTGGTCTGTATTGCTGTTCATATGCACTCCTCTTCGACGGGGCCGATGACTTGTGAACTTTACTATTTACTTTTTCTAGCCAGTTGAATTACCTTTTCGTCCCGGTGTGACCAGTCTTCCCCCGACCTTCCCCCCTTCCCCGGTTGCTTAGGCATCCGTAATCTTCGATCGCGCTTTTTGCCCATGTGTCAGCAGTATCCCACTCATGGCCAACCCTTGGCGTCAGCTTCAACTGATTCCCCCCCGTTCTGAAAAAGTTTTAGTTCTTCACTATAGTCTACCCCCCGTTTTGGTGCTCTACTGCGGCTTAAGATCCTCTCGTCCAGGAGAGTGACTGCCTTTTCACTCCCAACTCCCCGCGGTTTGCACAATGAGGTTTTTTTCCCCTTGATTTGTCCCTTTCCCAGGTTACCCCTTGATGGTTTTCTGTTTTCTTCTCCTTTTACCTCCCCGTGTTTTTTTTGACCTGTTGCTGTCGTGATTGGATGCTTTTCCACCGTTAATCCTCTTTTACTCATTCGTATGTCTTTAGAATGGATAGGTTCCCATAGCCGTTCCCCGTTTTCCGTAAGGTGGACCTCGTTCCACTCATCCCCCCCCTGATCGTTCGGCCAAGAAGTCAACGGCCGGGTTTGTTTTTCATCCCTCCTTTCATCCCCCACGCTTAGTATTATGTGAGTTCCCATTGCTATGTCGGCCAGTGCCCCGACTTCCGTTTGTTTTTCCTTTTATTCCCACCTTTCTTTTCCCGGTAACAACAAACCGATTTCCTAGAGGTTGCCCAAGCCCCCGGTTAAATTTACAGTAACCTGTTGGGAGGTACTGTTCTTCTCATCATACTCGACTCATGTGGCTGACCAATAGCCATGTGAGCACTTTTTAACGTCTTAAAGTCTCCGTGTGGGTGAAGGGTAGAGATCGTTTTTTCTTTCCCCAATGATAGGACAGCAAGCAGTAATAATCCTTTCGTTCCATCTCCCCCCTAGAGAGGGACGTTTAAACCCTGTATTCCCTGTAGTACGTGCCCTGTCACTTGTCTTTACCGATTTCGTACCTCTGTATACCCACGTCCGTCTATTTTAGTTCTACCCCTCGGAGCCAAGTGCCAGCCGACCATGTGGCCTACGTGCAATAACGTGAAGGCCCCCCCATCGTAGTTCCCTGTAGGCAGCTGAACGGGTTGGGTCATTTCCCATGCAGATACTGATCTCTTGCCTGCCCTTGCTGTCCCTGAGGGCGGATGACTGCCCTTCCGATTCGTCTGAGGTTGCCCTTCCCCCAACCTTGCCGTTTCCAAGACATAGCCGCGTGCTCTTTCATCCCGAGATCATGTTCTCCCTTGTCCATGTATTTGTTCTTCTTTCTACAGCCCTGCCCCCTCTTTATGAGCTTTACACTCACGCGTTGTGGACGTGCTGGTTTCCGCAGTTATTTTTGGTATGAACGTTCTTCGTATTGCCGTGCTGTTCAGTGATCTGCTCAGGCGACACCCCGTGACCGTTTGTGGTTTCTGAGTGGTACTTCCTGCCATTAGCGCTTGATTGCCTGGGCTTCAGTGCACTCCTTGCGTCCCTACAAAGTTGAATCTATCGTTCCCCCGCTCGTTCAGGGGAGGTTTGTTGAGAGATCGGTAACTGTTAGTTCACCCCTTGCCTCAGTTCACTGACCCATGTGGCCGCAGTCCATCATGGCTCTTCTCCCGCCCCTCCACCCACGGTCCCCGTTGCCCGCCTTCCTAATCGCGAGCAAACTCTCCACGTAATGTCCCATCACTCAATCCCTTCCCCCCCGACTTTGGAGACCAGCCCCCTTTGTACTCGTTCCCTCCTAGGCTCCTTTCCTTAGGTTCGTCACTAGATAAACATCCCCTCTTTCCCTCGGACCCTTGCACCCTTCTGTGGCTCAATCAACAGAGATGTTCTCGTCTTGTGCAAACGGTTTTTAATGTATCGTACCTGGCCGCGAAACTTCTTTAGAGTTCAGAGCTTCTGCCCAATCTCACCCATCGACGTCTGTCCCTTATAGGCCCAAAGTTTTCTAAAACACCTTTTTATACTAGATGGTCTTTACTTCCCACCTTTTGATGTATTCTATTCTAGTACCCTTCTTGTGCCCCATACGGATTGCCTTTGGTAGAAGTTCCTTACGCCTACCGGATGCTTGGCCCACAAATTTGTCGCCCCTGGTCCCCCTCTTATCACGGTGCCACCCTTCACCCGTCACTTCTAGCAAGACAGTGGGTCTCCCCTGGCCTTTTTTTCTGGATAGCCCTTTCTGTCTATGTCAACCTCCCCCCGATGGTCTTGTACTGAAGAAGGTATTGTGTGGTCCATCTGCCCCAGCATTTCAAACCGCAAAGCCACTGTGGTGCCCTCTTTCATTCCAATTTGCTCTTTTAATCCCCCTCAGCCCCATCTCGCCTCGCGTTCTTCTCCCCCTGTCTAGACCTCCACGGGGTACTTGTCAATTCATTTACCGCATTCCCCAAGAGCTCTCATTCCTCTTTATGGTTGGTTGACTCTGAACAGTTTGCAGTCCTGTAGTTTCCATGGTACGTACCATCTTATGTACGCCGGTCCGCGCTTTTTTTAGATGATATTGAGTCTGTTTTTAATAACCACTGAAGTTAAGGTCGATTCAGTATACCCCCAAACAAGTCTCCCGGTAGTGTATCCTCCTAACCCCCTTACCCCCCGACTGAGTCACAGGCTAGTAAAAGATCATTCCGGTAACTACTACCGGAACTTCTCCCTGCGTGCGAGATCCCTCCCTGAGTCAACAAGCCCCCCTTGCACCTCCCACTAACAGGATCTCGGCAAGCGTGCTTCAGGTCACCATACCCCGCAATTTTATCCGTTTCTTTCTGTAATTCTGCCAACTTCTGTTTAAAAGAAACGGCCCCATGATTTTATCATGAGGGGCGGCAAGTCCCCGGTCAAAGCCTTTAGCCCCGGCTTTTGATCATGCCCGCCCTTGACACTCCCCACCCATGCACGGGTTTCTGACTTACATTAACCCCGTCTTTGTTATGTTTACTCCCCCTTAATCGCGGTACCTACCCACTTTCTTTCTCACCTTTCTTTCTGAACATTGATGTTCGGCGCCGGAAACCACCCCCCTCCTTCGTACTAATCCCTTGGATCATCACTTCTTTTTGTCCGACGTGGCTAAAGTAGCCCCCCCTCCTCTTTAACCTGGCCCCATTATTACGACGGCCCTCACGGCCATGACCCTTCCTTTTGCGCCGGTATCTTTTCTCTCCCTAATTCCCTACAGCTTGGTTGCGACCCCTATCGAAAGCCACCGGTTTTTTTTTTTTTATTGCACTCACGAGGTGCTGATAGCCCTACCAGATTGTACTCATGTGCACTCTGACTGCCGCAGGTCTCCCCTCTCATCGAAATCCCCCCGGTTTCCAGTAAGCCACTTCCCAGAAGGGTTAGATTTTAGGAGACCACGCTTTCTCCAGTTCCCCCACTCATCTCTTGACCTTTGTTCCTCTCTTATTTTGCCTCTCTATTCCTTTCCCCCCCTTAGGCGTCGCTCCAGTCTGTGTTGGTAGCTAGGCGGTTTCTTCCTTGTATCGTTTTTCCGATCTCCTCGCCTTCCTCCCGGTCTTCGAAACGCGACCCGAGTCGTATTAACATCTCTTAGTGGCCTGGCACCGTCCGTTACTGTAGCCATTGGGAATTCTCCCCCTTCCTTTGTCTTTCCACGGACCCGTAAAAAACTATCACCTTTTTCCGTAATGAAAGGCTTACTCACGCCTGAGATGTCCAAGCTCGGTAGTTGGCGAATTTCAGTCTTTCATCCCTTACCTGTACGGGACCCTGGAAATTTAACTGATTTGTAACCCCCCAATCGCGATGTGCGTTCCTCCCGATATACAAATGTGAGTGAAACTTCCATCTCATTGTTCCTCGATCTTCCTTCTCTTAATCCGTTTTGTTGCGATCCATTCCCTGAAGGATCCCGAGCGCCCTCCAGGGGGCACAGATCTTTTAGGAACTCCCCTTCTATAGGTTGTAACGGCCCATGGATCCGTTACGAGAGGGATTGCAGCTCTCTCCCACTTCGTTCTTGCGGCTTTGTCTGAAGTTCTACTGCTCCGGATCGGTTTCCTGTTCGATATGATCCGCCCTTTAAATCTTTTACGGTGAGTTAGATGCGAAAAACTTCTCCAGACCTCTTGCCCTCCCGTAGTGTTGGAATCCCTGCAGACCTCTCCCCCCCCCGTCTCCCTTAGGGTGTTATTATTTTCCTTCCTGTATGATCTTTCCATCGGGATATAAGAATAAGAGACCCCCTGGTTCTCCTCTACTCTCTCCTAGCCCCTGAAAGGATCCCTAAAGAGTTTCACAGCCCCCGCTGCGGATATTTTTCTTCTGGCCGACTGCGTCCTACTCCCCCTCTCCAAGTTTTTTATTGGCTGGAACTGTTTTCTAGTCGATTTTCTTTTCTCTGGCGTCGCTTCATTACGGACCGCTTCCCTCCCCATTCCCCCCTGGAGGTCATTGCACATTTTGTTTAGAACCAATGGGTTAGTGTTCTTTCTGGCTGATCCCACTTCCATCTCTTGTAGGACCCTTTCTCTGCCGACGCATTTCTTCTGTCATTCGCCCCCCCATGGTCAAAGTAGGAGGTGCTTTACTACTATTTCTCCCCGGTAAAAGATGTTCCCCCTTCTTTCGTGCCTTAGGGTTTCCCCCATGGGAAACCCCGTAAAGCACCCAGGCCTGAACTTTTTCCGCGATTACCTTTCGCGCATCGTCGAGTACTCCATTTTCTCCCGTCGGGTTCTTAGCGAGGCTTCCCTCTCTCTCGAGCATCGTCGACCTAGCATACTCCTTGCCAGAATCTTCAACTATTAGGATTGGGCCGCAGAATTTGCGCCGAACCCGTTCCACCGGAACTGGGCAGGAGGCGTCTCCCCCCGGACGCTCGTTGACCCTACGCGGTTTTTTTCGTGACTGGGTTTAAGACGCCTCCTCCTCCGCGCATGCCCCTGTATTTTATTTTTCCCTGCTCGGCTCCCTATGTTACCGCGTGGAAAGTACCGGGGGAAGCTCTGACACTAATCCCCGACTTTTTTGCTCCCTTTCTTTAATCCTCGTGACTTAAGTGCCGGTGTTTTTTCTCCCCACCTTAATACCGAAAGACTGAAGATTGTGATCATCTAGATCCCCCTCCCCACCACCCGCTTCCCCCCTCTCTTACTGACAGGACGATTGTAAAAGGCCCACCCCCAGAGGACCTTTTTTTTTGTCCTGTAAATCCAGTCAACAGTTCATCCACAGGTACATTGGTTCAGGTCCCCCTCCCATGATCCCTCCTCCGAGCCCGTGAGTTCAGTCCCCCCAAGCCGCACGCTCTGTCCCTGACCTACGATGGAGTTCTTTTCCCCCCTCTCTCATAGTCCCGTGCACGGCCCAAGTTCCAAAGCCTTTCAGCTCCGTATGCTGGAGTTGCCTTCCCCCGAGTCATCAGAAGTTTTTCTCCTTTGTTAGTTCGGTTGCGTCCGAGATGAAAAAGAAAGCGGAGCCTCCCTATATATGCTCGTGGTAGCTTCTCCAGCCTACTCGTAGATTAGCGATCGCACATTTCCAGAGCTCACCACTTGTTGCTCCTCGGCCATAACCTCCTGACAGATGCTTCTTCTGCCCCTTGTTTGTCTCCATTGCAGCCCACTCTTCCTTAGCTGGGTTTCCCCCCTGGCAGCTGTCATCGCCCTCAGTCCGTTCGCGGATTTGCAAGGACATGCACCCGATTGCAGGCACCCACAAGACTGGGGATCTGAAGACAACCTCTAGGAAGTTGCCCTCCAGTGACGCGCTTTTAGTTATAGGGCTTTCCTTACCTGACTTTCTCTCCTACTATAAGACATAGGTCTTGGCACACGGGTGGTAGATGACTTTAGCGTTTTCTTCCAGCTTCTGCTGTAGGGTTGACGGGGATCTTTGATTGCCGCATTTCTTAGCAGTAACGTGTTCTGGTATTCTAATCTGCCATGAAGGAACATTATTCCTTCTGCCGTTTGACGTCTTAACAACATGGTTTCCCTCTATCCAACTTTTTTTTTGTTGAGAGTCTGGTTTTCCTGAACTGTTCGTATCCCCAACTTGCCCGCCAGAAAAGTTCTTTAACTGCTTCGTCCGGAACTTTGAAGATCCAGTTCCAAGAAACGGAAGGGAGAGACCCGCAGGCCCTCCCATGAAGATAACCGATCTCCCGCCCCGAACGGGCCTCACCACCAAGAGACCATCCATGGTTTACATACTTTTGCTTCTCTCGAGCGATCAGGTTGTCGCCCCTTTGCTACCCATCCCTGTTTCAGTTTAGTATCCGGTCACCGAGTCTTGTGACAAGTGCATTTATCTTGTAAATTAGGCGCGTCACATTTTTTTCCGGAGCTTCCCTAGATGGCCACAGCTGGTCACACAGTCATACCCTTCTTCGGCCCCCGACAATGTCGCACAAAAGTCAAGTAGATCAACTTCCCCTTAATGTTTCTTTTCGAGGAGACCATTTGTGCCAAGCTGCGATGGCAATTCTGTATGCCAGTCTCTCCCTCAAGTCCAGTTTCAGCCCCCCCTTCATTCGGTTTCGCTTTTCTCCCGTCCATTCAACCGCCTCCGATTTCCCTTCCGGGACCCCCTTCCTACCCCGTTTAGTTCTGTTACTCTTGCGCCGGCCGCATTCGTGCGGAGCTTTTTTTCGTTTTACCCCCCTCTCCCCCTGTTTTTTTTTCTAAACCCCCGTCTGGACCTTACACCAGCACGGGACCCTCGTACCTTCCGTCTTGGCTAGTGATAGGCAGGCCATCTCGAGTCTGCTGCGCACTCCCTTTCCCCCGAAAGAACTGGCCTTTTACCTTAATTTTGGTACTTCAAGCGCGCGATCCTCTACGGTGTTTTTTCGGGAAAGGTTGTAGTCCCCCATCTCAGTCCTCGGACTTGGCTCCACTGTAGTCTCCGAAGTCAACTACTGTAGCGACTTTTTTTTTTTTTTTTTTTGTTTCTGCGCTGCTCGGTGAGTTACCTCCCCCGCCGTTACATTTGGGAAGCTAAACCCTTCGGGGATGCTTGTTCCCTTTTCCCCCGGACACCCTTTCCTGGCGGTACCCGCTTTGCCCCTCTCCCAGTTACCCAGACCGCCAATTGCTTATTCTCCTGCGTTCCCTCTCTGAGAGCACTTTGAACACCCCGCCACTACAAAATCTCTGGCACTCGTTTTTCTCTCTGTCCCCCATTCCCTCTTCATCGCACCGGGTAATTACCGGCGACATTAGGAGCACCCGACCGAATTGATTCCCCCTGCCCTACGCGGCCGGTTGAGAAGTCTTTCCCTCTCCTCCTCTCTTGCTTATGCACACTTCTTGAAACCAAAACGACGGGGGATCAAGCCCCCAATCTGTCATCCACTCTTTTTTAGTTGGGCCTTACATGCATCGCGTTTTTCAACCTTTAGCCTGGTTCCCATGCTGTCGTGTTTTTTTCAAGTTGAACCCCCCCTCTCCCCCTCCTTTCTTTGATCCGTTTACATCGTTTCTCTGCCCTCGGGCTCTCAACAATTTACAAATAAGTGTATAGAATTTTCGGTTGCTTGCACCGCGAAAGAGTCCTCCAATCTCCAGGGCCCCGCCGTCCCTGCGTAGTGTAGCACTTCCACTACCCCTATGTTTGGTCGCGCCTACAACCACCTTTGCAACCTTCCATCGCTGTGTATCAGCCGTTCCCCCCATTCAATCCTTCTTGAAGATTCCAGCCCTATCGACCCTCCCCCCTTGTACACCCCCCCCCCATCACCGGACGGTCTTGTGGCTTTTTTAGGCCCTCGGTCGGCCCTGCCGACCCTGACTCCTGCCTCCGTCGTTCCCTCCTCCCGTTTGCTTCCCGTTTTCCTCGCTCTAGATTCGTCGGCTCTCAGTGGGCTCCCGCGTCGGGCAGGCCTGGAGCTTTTTCGGACGAGCAGCCCCGCTTCCGTTTTTTAAAAGGAGTCCCGTTTTAAAGGTTCTTTTTCTGACTTCTTACCAGTCCGCTCCGGGATGGGCACCTGTCTTTCTCCTTTGGGGCCAGGGGCTCCCTTCAAAGGCTTTCGCAGGGAAAAGAAGATTCTCCCACCCCCTCCGGTGCCTTTTTTTTGAACTTTCCTCTCCGAGCTCCCCACCTTTGGAACCCTTGTTCGAGAGACCCCTCTCGCCGAGCTTGCAGAGCTGTTCTGCCCCACCTACTTCCGATGGCTTTGCCTGGTTTTTTTTTTCTTTTTTTTTACGCCCACCTTTTGGACGGATATGGCACGATCATTTTCGAATCTCTCCCCTTTCCTTTTTAGCCATAACTCCTCCGGCTGTTTGGAGTACCGCATCGCGGCCCCCCCGATGGCAAGTGTAACCGAAATAGATTTTTTTCACCCCTTTCTCGAGTGGGTATCGGCATGCGTTACTTCGTCTGAGGACGTGATGAGCTCCTCACCTCTAGTTAGTTAGCTTGACTTTCTCAAGTGAACCTTGCATTCGTCCCCTTACTCTTATTTTTTCTTTTTTTTTTGTACTTAGTCTTTGTGCCTTGCGTCACAATCTTAGAAGTTTTCAGTTGGCCGGCAAAACGGGCTCCGGACCAGCGGTGCCCCCCCGGCTGAGTTGAGCCATACCGAGTCCAGAACAGAGATCAACTACAGGGTGCCTATCGCAGTAAGGAGTTCTTTTTTTTTTTGTACGGGACTCTTGGGTTAACCTTCTAGTCATTTTTTGGTTGTTACTTCGAGCTCTCCCCTCCCCAACCACACACAGCAAACCCCCCCCACCCCCCAACCCACCCCCACACACCACGACGCCTTGCCCGGATCCCGCGTCCCCCACAATAGTTCCCCTCATCCCCTGCCGACAAATGTCACGTTATCGCTACTCCGCGGCCCGGATGCTCGACTCCCCTCCTCGCTCTTTACCTGACCTCCCTGCGGCTAATTTCGGAACCTTTAAGACCAGCGTCTAACCCAATAGTCCAGTCGGTAGGGTTTTTCTGACCTATCTTTTTGGTCTTCATTCGCTTTTTTCCTTTCTTTCTAGTTAAAGCAGGTCAGCTCAGGCGTGCCTTGCCACCCTGGTGTTTTTATTCATAGGGATAGTTTTTTGTCTTGAGTCGAAATAGCCTCTCGGCGTTATTAGTGTGCCGGACTACCTCCCTCTGATCAGTAGGCCCATAAACGGAGGTGCTTACCCCACTTAGTTTTTGATAAATTTCCCAAATGCCCCTGTCGCTGCTAAGGATACGAGTTCATCTGTTTTCCCATTTGGCGTCATGCAATAACCTTCTATGTTTTACCAAATTCATGAACAGTGCTGCCAACCCAGGGCCTTCATGTCTTTCGAGAAGTTCCTGCCTGTTACATCCCGTGCCGTGTAACCACTTTTCTATGCTCTCCGGCTGTTTGGTGTCCTGCTAAGTCATTGTGCCCTAGCTGAGGCAGGGTAGTTGACCTTATCCGCCCATAATGCGTGAGTCCTCACAGCTTGTCGGCCTCGAGCAAAGCCTTCTAACTTGGCCGGCCTGTCTCCCTGGATGATGGCCTGGGCTTTTACGTATTTATGTGAAGATATGTCCGTACCCCCTTTAGGTCTTTAGGGATTTGTTCGCCAAGCAGTAATCTCGACATCTGTAAGTAGGTTAGTTGACCTGGATCGGGCCCTCACGCCTTTACGAGTGGAGTTAGAGGTTTTTCCAAGCGGCTCCCCATAATCAACTTTTTTTTTTTGATTCATTGAAGAGTGTCAAGTCCGTGTTCTTACTTCTTAGCGAACCTCTCGCTCCGATTGTTAGTTCATGTCTAGTCCATTATAGCTTGACCTGTGTAACTTTTGTTTACACTTTCCCCCACACCCCCCATATGCATAGAGACTTGTCCGGTCCCCAGCAGAGCCTTCCTTTCCATTTGTTCTTCTCCAGACAGGGTGTTCGCATCAGATCTTGTTTGATCACACCTGAAATCGTTTTTCCCCGCCCGCGTCTTTTCCTTTCGGAGGGGAAGATCGTATTATTGTGGCCTTCAGGAAGGACCTCAGCACGCACTTCTTCCCGGCTGTTTTTCCATGATACCTGCTAACCAGAGAGGGGCGTACCTCGGTAGCCCTCTGCTGTTTTTGACGTCAAAGGGCTCCTCCTTACCCGATGCGGACTCTTCCATGAACCACTCCCAGCCGTCTCATTTTTACGGCGTTCGCCAATGGTGTCCAGTCCCTTTTTTACTGGGCGCCCTTACTGTCAGCACCGGCCCGGACACGTTATGTTCCTTGCTTTTACCTTTGTGTAGGCCTTGACACTGGTACGCCCGTCGATGTGAGGTCCGTTTCGGCGCATTTGACCCCCCCCCCATAAGTTCGCTTTAACCTTCAGCCCATCCGTGAAAATACTGGATGAGTTCAGACCCCGACGAGGAATGTGCAGAATGTCCCTATTGACCATGGCGAGAAAGACGCAGAGCTACCCGAGCTCCTCCCCACCCGAGGTTTGGGTCCTGCTGTCTATGAGATTTCCCCTTTTTCTTTCAGATCTTAGTAGTTTGTCCGTCTTTGCTCTTTCTTTACTTTTGCGAAGTCTTTCCATTGAATTTCTGGGCTCGCATTCAGAAACTCAGATGTAATGCGGTCCTCGCTTCAAGTTTTCTTCACGAACCGGT